>Ga0209514_10008752_pt1 | contig 11386 bp, 18 predicted proteins | sample Subgrocontami58m_FD_187452 | JGI IMG/M metagenome (GOLD analysis project Ga0209514, IMG submission 187452) | Subsurface groundwater microbial communities from S. Glens Falls, New York, USA - GMW37 contaminated, 5.8 m (SPAdes) (version 3) | ecosystem: Environmental > Aquatic > Deep subsurface >...
CGTGCGCTCGCTCTCAGTGACGGCGAGCTGACGCCCGACGGTTACATGCGCATCCAGAAAGAGCTCGCCGCCAACGGCGAACACTTGCCGAACATGTCACGGCTGGTCAGGCACTTCGACTCTTGGACTCGCGCCAAGGAAGCACTCGCGCTCGGCGAGGTGACCACCGTCGACAAGATCGAAGCTCGGTTTCGCTCGCGTGTCGCCGGACGTCCGCACTTCAGCGCCGATGAGCTCGCCGACGCGTTGCGCCGCTGCGTTGCCGCTGTCGGTCGGGTGCCACTCTTGAGTGAGTACGACGCCTGGCGTGAGAAAGAGCTCGCTCTGTTGCGATTGCGTGGTGAGATCGCGCACGTGCCGAGCACGGCGAGCTTTCGTCGTCGGCATCGGTCATGGCCAAAAACGCTCGAAGCGCATGGCTTCTCGACAGAGGAGGTCTACACGCGGCTCGAGCCGCGGGCCGGTAGACAGCTGGCACGGGTTGACCGCTACACCGATGCCACCCTCGACGAAGCGTTTGCGCGTTGCGTCCGGGCGCTCGACGGCAGAGTTCCGCTTGTCGCCGACTATGTCGCCTGGCGTAGCGTCGAGCGGCATGCGGGCACGCTCGTGCCGTCGGACGGCCCATTCCGCATGCGCTTCGGCAGCTGGGAGAAAGCGCTCGCCCACTACGGCTTCTCGGAAGCGGCGATCTCCGCGCGCAAGAGGGGCGGGCGCCGACGCGGCAACGCGAATCTCGAGAGCGGCTAACTCCAACCGCGCTCGTCGAGCCAGGCCAGGACTTCGCTTGGAGCTGGCGCACGGGTGTCGGGCAAGCAGAAATGGTCGAGGAGGACGTTGGCGTAGCGTTCGCCGCGGGCTTCTGCCGTCGCGCGGTCGGAACGCCAGCAGAAGTGGCAAAGGGTGCGCGGTCGCGGGCGCGTCACGCGCCGTGTGGCCGGTTGCGCGCAGACCTCGCAGGTCGCCAGCGCCTGTCGCTGCGCGGCGGCGACGATCGCGTGACACTGGTCAGCGACTTTGGCGTCGAACTCGGCGTCGATGTAGAGCTCGCCGGCGGGGGCGCCGAGTGCGAGCAGGCGGAAGTCGTAGTCGTGCAGTAGCAACCGGAAGTAGAGGTCGCCGGCGACGCGCCGCCAGCCGACTGAGACGTACTGGGTGAACTCCCATTCGCTGAGCGTGCGTGCGCGGTGACCGCGTTCTTCGAGACAGCGGCGGCGGGCAAGAAAGATCCACAGCCGGTTCGAGAAGTAGCGCTCGGCCCGCCAGCCCTGATGGTGGTGATCCACGCAGCCAAGTTGGCGTCTCGACGTGAGTCCATGGACGGCGGCAGCGGCTCTAGCTTCGACGCGGAGAGAGGAGGCGAATGTCGAGGAAGCCTCCGGCGGGTGAGAGACGTCGGCCGAAGCCGCGGACAGGGGAGTGGCGATAGGTGCTGAGTGGGGCGGCGAGAGCCGCCTCACTCATGTCTGTCAACGACGTCTGTCTGTCACTTACACCGGTTCGTCGTCAGCCCAGCGGAGCGCGGCGGCATCGGGTTGGCGTTCCACGAGCGCGCGTGCCTGCGCTTGGAGCGCCGGCCAGGCCTGCTTGGCGGGGACGAAGCTGAGGCCGGTGTCGACGTGGACGAGCGCCTCCCGGTAGACCTCGACGCCAAGGACAGCGTCGGCGTCGAGATCGACCGTGAAGACGATGCGGGTCTCATAGATGCAGTAGGCGAGTCGCGCCATCATTGACCTTTAGCCCGCGCACGCTGTTCATGGGGGCGTGGCTTGAATGGTGTACGCGGGCGTACCGTCGAGCGATGTCAGGGACGTATCCCTACTCGTTCGAGGACTTTCGTGCCGACGTCAAGTGGCGCGTCCGCGCGCTGAACAAGCAGCTGCGACGCTCGGACGCCGTCTGGCCTGGTGTTTTGATCCTTGACACGCCCCAAGGTCTCTCAGCGAGAGCGTTCGAGATTGGCAGTGAGCGCGAACGCGATCGCTTGGCGAGGGAGGTGCTGCCCGAGCAGATCGTCATCGAGGAGGCGCGCCGATTCTGCTGGGTGATGCCGGCGCTGCGTGATGGCGGCAAGGAATGTCTGCTGCTCGTCTTCGGCGAGCGTGGTCGCGTCGAAGCATCGGTGGCAGCGGTGATCCGCGCGCGCGAGATGCCGCCCCGCCTTGGCCGCTACCAAGACGGGGCGTTCCAAGCTGGCGCACGGCGCGTCAGCGGTCGCTTCGTCGAGCCGCTCGTGGCTGCACTCGAGGACTAGCCGAGCACGCCCCAAAAACCGTTCTTCTTGCCGCCCTTGCCGCCGCCCTTGGCGGTCAGCTTCTGTCCTTTGCGCCCGGCGAACGGGCGCTCTGAAGTGTGTTTGCTCATCGCCGGACGCTAGAGCCGGGGTCGGGCTTCATGGTGCGGCAGTAGGCTTCACTCGTGTTCGTCGACGCGTTGCTGATCGCGACCGAAGAGGGCGTCCCCGTGACGGGCGTCTACGACGAGGCGCGCGGCTACAGCGTCGCCGGCGGCGAGCCGCTGGTCGAGTCCGCACTGTGGCAGACAGCGACCGAGACGCGCGTCGGCGGCGAGTCGAGTGACCCCGACAGCTGGGCGGCGACGACGACCATGACCAAGGTCGACCGCGAAAGCGACGACACGGATTAGCCCGCCGATGGCGGCGTTACGATGCGCTCGATGACAAAAGGTCTGGTCGACGCGCTACTTGTTCGCGCTCCCAAGGAGGCGCGGGTCTCTGGGCGCTACGACGAGGCGCTCGGTTACACCGTTGATGGGCGTGGTCGGCCGTTGGTGATCGCGGAGACACATGAGATCACCGAAGTCGCTGGCGAGCACGACGAGCCCAGCCGTCCGGAGCCGCAGCCGCGCGAGCCCGACCGTGGCGACCAGCCCGATCAGGTACGCACCTTCGCCGAGCGCGAGGTCGACGACGTGAGCGGGTCGGCGCTCGTGGTCTACCTGACCCGCACCGAGACCAGCATCGCGCGCGAGCAGCCCGACCGCGACGGCTGGTAAAGCGTCGGTTTCGGTGCGGGGTTGATCCTCGTCGTCACCAACCGCGACGACCTGACCGCCGACTGGCTGATCCTCGAGCTCGAGCAGCGCGGCGCGCCGTTCCTGCGCTTCAACACCGAGGACTATCCGGAGACAGCGCGCGTGGTTTGGACTCCAGCGGGCGCCAGTCTCAGCTTCGCCGGCCACGACGTCGAACTCGCCGCCGTCACGGCGATCTGGTTTCGCCGACCCGTGCTGCCGCGGCTCGACTCGATCGACGGCGCGCGTGGTCAGTGGGCGGCGCGCGAAGCCCGCGAAGCGCTCGACGGCGTTTGGCGTACTTTCGAGGGCCGCTTTGTCAACCGTCCGGAGCGCAACCAGCTGGCCGGCGTCAAGCCCGAGCAACTCGTCCGTGCGGCGCGTCACGGTTTCTCCGTGCCGAAGACGCTGGTGACGAACGACCCGGCCGCCGCGGGCGCGTTCCTCGACGACACGCCGGAGGCGATCTGCAAGCCTCTCTACTCGGGGCGTGTGCCCGGTGGGGAAGAGGAGGGCTTGTTCTTCACGACCCTGCTCGACGACGCGGCGCGCCAGGCCGTCCGCGAGCTCGGCCCGGAGCCCTATCTCTTCCAGGAGTTCGTCGACAAGCGTTACGACGTGCGGGTGACGGTGATCGGCGATGAAGTCTTCGCCGTCCGTATCGACAGCCAAGCGGTCGCCGAGGCGCGGGTCGACTGGCGCAAAGGCGCGCCCAGTGCGGCGGCGCACTCCGTTGAAGAGCTGCCCGCTGAAGTCGCCGTCCGCTGCCTGGCGCTGACGCGGGACTATGGGCTTGAGTTCGCGGCGATCGACCTGGCGCTCAGCGACGGCGGGTACGTCTTCTTCGAGGTCAATCCGAACGGGCAATGGGCCTGGGTCGAACAGCTGACCGGGCTACCGCTCCGCGCCCGCCTCGCCGACCTGCTGCTCGCTGCATGAGCAACGCCGACTGCAAGAGTCTCTGGCGTCGCATCTGGGAGCACCTGTCAGTGCCCCTCGACGAGGGGACGGAGTTCGCCGGTAGCGCGGACGACGTCGCCGCCAAGCTTGCGACCGAGGAAGAAGAGGTCGCCTCGGCGCTGCTCGCCCAAGCCGAGCAGACTGCCGCCGAGCCGCACGAGCGTGCCGATGGGGCTGAACGGCGGGCGACGACGCTGCAGGGAGCGGTGGCGATCGCAGCCAGTTTTGGGCTCGCCTCGGCAGCGCTCTTGCTCGACAGCAACAAGATCCACTCTGACGGTTGGCGTCAGACGTTCGCCATCGTCTCGTTCGGGTTCGTCTTCTGTCTGGTCGCCGCCGGCTTTCGCGCTGTCGGGGCTGTCTATCGCGTCCATCGCTGGCGCTTTCCCGACAATGAGGAGATCTACCTGCAGGCGAAGATGAAGTCTCCGGAAGCGAAGACGCGTCGCGCCGCGGCACTACTACGCACGGTCGCTCGCAACCAGGCGATCGCACGCTGGAAAGTCGCCTACATGCGAGCTGCCGCCTGGTGGTTCCGGCTCGCATTGCTGTTCCTGCTCGCCGATGCGCTGCTGCTCGCCGTTTACGCCTTTTTTGGCACGCGCATCCCGCACCTGCACCTTCCGTTTCAGCGCTCCCACCGACTCGACCTCTTCTTCGCGTTCTTCCCGTTCGCCGCTTGGGTCGTCGCCGTCATCGGTCTCCTGATCGCACGTGCCGGGCGGCGAGACGAGAAGGGGCTCGACAAACGGCAGATCGTCCCATTCGTCGTGCTCTTGTTGAATGCCGTCGTCGTCGGGGTCGCCGACCACTTCCTGCGCGGCTGGCGTGTGCAGACGCCCTGTGTGCGTTACCTGGGCGTGCTTGTCGCTGTCCTCGCCTACGTGTGGGTCGGGTGGTCGTACAAGCTGCTCGGCACGGCCCGTAGCGGTCGCTACGAACCGCGATCGGACGCACGATTGCAGACCGGCGGCGCCTACGCCGTCGTCCGCCATCCGATCTACCTCGGCTTCGTGCTCGCCGCCATCGCCGGTGCGTTGCTGTTCTCACCGCTCGTGTTACTGATCGTCGTCGGTCTGCTGCTCGTCGGCTACGACGCGGCACGAGTCGAGGAGAGGCTGCTGCGCGCCAAGTACGGTGCCGACTACGCGCGGTACATGCGCTGCACCCCGAACCGGATCCTGCCGTTCGACCGATTGCTGTTGAAATGAGCCATGCTCAAGTGGACTCGGGGTAGCGTCGGCGCGTGAGCGAGGTCTTCCTTTTCGTCGTTGGGCCCTGTGCGGCGGCGCTCGCGATGTGGAATCTCGCTCTCGACCACGGTTGGGGCCATTGGACAAGGGTCTCCGCCAGCGCCGGCGCGGCCGTGGCGACCGTTGTCGTGATGCTGCTCGTCATCTTCTTCCCGAAGCAGGGGGAGGACGGCAAGGAGACTGCGCCGCCGCTCGCGTTGCCGGCGGCGCCGGAGCGCGAGGAACCACAAGGCTGAGCCTGTCCACCGGCTCGGCGTTCAGCGAGCTCGCTGACCTGCCGATAGGGCCGGTATGGCTGTGGCGATACCCAGGCGCGCCCACGATGACGAGCTGACGATCGTCCTCGCACGTCTGTTCGCGCTTTCTGCGCGTGACCAACTACGGGTTTACGAGACGTTGCGCGACTACCTCGGCCTCGCGGTCGCCGCGCCCGACGACAAAGTCGAGCGCCAGCTCGCGGCACTCGTGGCACTACAGCAAGTCCACGACACCCTTGGCCGCGTGCCGACGATGGAGGAGTTTGACGAGGCGGCCGTTGAGCTTGCGATCGACTGGAACGCACAGCGGATCGGACGCGCGCTTGGCGGGTTCAAGACAGCGGTGGCCATCTTGAACGGTGAGCGCCCGCGCCCGTCAGCCGGCCAGGAGGCGAAACGGCGCGCCGCTGTGGGGCGTGGCCGCACGCACGAGGCCCACAAGGTCGCGCTCAAGACATGGCTCGACACGGAGCCGGAGTCAGAAGGTGTTCGCGACTACACGGCCTTCGCCGCCGAGTACAACCGCGGCCGCGGCGAGCTGTGGTTGCCGTCGGCATCGGCGATCAAGAAAGGTCTGACGCTGCCGTGGTCGGAGTGTTTGCGCTACGCCCGCGACGAGACGACCCTGGCCAGGGCCACTTCGGCCCTGCTCGCCGCTCGTGAGAGCCGAACGAGCGGCCCCGACGATCTGATCGGCTTGCGTGAGATCGGCGCGCTCTTCGATCGCGACACGACCACGATCTGGCAGCTGACCTTGAGCGACGGCTTCCCGCCGCCGGCGCTGGTCTTTGGCGAGAAGCGCGGCTTCCTGCGCGAGCACATCGTCGCCTACAAGAAAGGACAGCGGCAGTGGTCGCACAAGCGCAACTTTCTCCGAAGGCAGTACCTCGACGTCTACGAGCTGGCGGCGGCGATCGCCGTCAAACAATCGTCGGTGACGTCGCGCTCACCGGCGACCAGGTGTCCGCCGGCGACCGGCATGGTGTCCGGGCGTAGTTACTGGCTGAAACGCGACGTCGCCGCGTGGATACAGGAGCATCGCGAGCTCGTCGCGCGGCGCCGCGCGAGACGCGCCGCGCGCGCGGGCTAGCTGCCGCGGTCGGCACGCGCCATGGGCGCTAGCTTCGCTTGATGTTGAAAGAAACAGACGCCCGCCGCATCGCCTGCGAACTCGACCAGTACGACGACGTCGACGCTCGCGCCCGTCCGTCCGTCGGGCCGTACTGGACGATCAGCGTCATTCTTCGCTACGCCGCTTTCGACGACGGACGCTCGCTGCATTTCCTGATCTCACACCGCGACCACGGCGAGAGCTGCGCGCGCGTTCAGCACGAACGCCACTAAGGCCCGTCCCTCAACGCGGGGGCGTGAAGAAGCGGTCGCGCTCATCGTCGAGCCCGCGAATCTTGTCGGTCGCGACTATCGGGTCGGCGCGGGCGCTCCAGGCGTCGGCCCAATCACACCAGGCAGCGATCCGTTGCCGGTCGGCTTCTGCGAGCTCGGGCAATCGGACGCGCAGGGCGGCCACGTAGTCGCGCGCTTCGGCGGCGAGACGCCAGACGTCGATCTCCGTGCGCAGACGAGACAGACGGGCCTTCTCAATCCGTTCGAGTTGCTCACGCTCTTGCCGCGCGACTTGTTGGCGTTGGCGTTCGGCTTGCTCGCGGAGACGCTCCTCGGCTCGCTGGTCGTCCTCTTCGGCTCGTCGCTCGATCTCCGCGAACAGCAGCACGAGCTGTTCCTCAAGCGACGCGCGTGGGCCTTCGCCCCAGTTACAACGCGCCCCGCCCCAGCGTGACGGCAGCGAGATGCGGAGGCGGCCGTTTGGGACGCCTTTGGATTTTGGCGGGGTCGCCTCCTTCTCCCATTCAAAGCGATGGCGGTTGTTGGTGCGCTCCCATTCGGCTCGTTCGGCGTCGGTCAACGGGACGCGGTCGGTGATCTCCTGGATCTCGACGGTGTATTCGTGGCCACCGACGACGACCGCCACCCCGGCGCGCTCGCCGTAGTCGGACTTGTCGACTGCGCGCAGGGTGTGTCCGCGGCGTACGGCCTCGGCGGCGATCGCCTGCAACACCAGGAGCGCGCGGCGTAGATGCTCACGCGAGACGACTAGGTGCGCGATGCCTTTCTTGGAGCCGATCTCAAGGCGACCGTCGTCTCGGGGCTTGAGGCCACTCGCCGCCTGCTGGGTCGCCGTGACCAGAGGGTGCGGGCGGCGCAACTCGGTGGGGATCGGGATCGCGGCCATCTGTGGAATCGTCCCACGGGCACGCGCAGTTCGCCACCCTGGGCCGCTAGCGTGTCGGTATGGAAGACGGTGCGATCCGTAAGCGCGTGACGAGCATGCTTGACGGACGCGGGCGCGTCGAGGAGCACAGCGGCGAGCCAAGCGACGAGGGTGTCCAGGCCGACCTCGCGAACCTGCGGGCGGCCGTCGGCGAGCTTCAGGAGATTGTTGTCGTGCTGGCCGAAGAGCTCGACCGCCGGTCGTAGCTACAGCAGTCAACGAGTGGCGCCGACCGCGTACCGTGTCCGCGTGTTCATCGACACGACCGCCGCTGCCCGCCGCGCCGACGCCGAGCGCCTGCGCGAATGGCTCGCTTCTCAGCGGGTGTTCATCTCGAGCGCGATGGGGGACACCGCTGCGGCGCGGCGCGCCGTTGCTGAAGCCGTCGAGCAAGAGGGCGCGCGGGCCGTCTGGTTCGAGGAGTTCGGCCGCGACGCCGATGCCGAGGAGGCCTACCTGGCCGAGGTTGACTCGGCGACCGTTTACGTCGGGATCTTGAACGAGCAGTACGGGCGGCTGAACCCGCCCGACGGCTTCTCCGCGACCGAGGCTGAGTACCTGCGGGCTCGCGCAGAAGGCAAGCGCGTCCACGTGCTCGTCGCCGCCGCCGCGCCCGGCCGCGAGGGCCATCTGACGCGGTTCATCGACCGTGTCCGCTTCTACACGACGACTGAGAATTACGCCGACGTCGACGACCTCGTTCGCCGCGTAAAGCGCCGGCTCGCGGAGCTCGGCGCCGAGGCCGTGTCGCCGTGGGTCAAGCTCGGCGACTTCGTCTTCCGTGCCGACCAGGTCGAGGAGGACGCCGCCACCGTCACGATCCGCGCGCGCGTCTCCGACGAGATCGCCCATGAGCTCGAGTCATTGCGCGACCAGCGTTATGGGCGTACCCGTTTGCGGTTCGTCCATCGGTCGCGCGTCGTCGACGGCGAACTCGCAAACGTCCGTCGTACGACACACGCCGGCGGCGCCGACGAGCTGACGATCGAGCTCGCGCAGGTCAAGCCGATCGCCACGAACCCCATGCGCGTTTCGACCGGCGGTAACTCACCGGACGACCTCGTCGAACTCGGCTTGCGCGAGCTGTTCTTCGGCGAGCCGATCCCCGACTCGATCGCGATGATGGGCTTGACCGAGACCGGCATCGACCGCGCCGACCTCGGGCAGGCGTTCGCGCAGCCGAACGAGACGGCAGAGGCGATCACCCGCCTCGTCGTCGCCGACGGGCTCGTCGGTGCCGGCAACGCGCGCCGCCTGGTCGCCGTTCACGTCGGGCCACGGAACGGCGACGTGCGCAAGCTGGCGATCGAGTGGGAGGAGCCGCACGTCTACACGAACGTCGAGCCGGGGCGGCGCCGGCTTGACGGCGAGTGGCAGCGCGGGTAGAGGCAACTCGACCTGCTGGGAAAGCTGCGCCAGGCTGCTCGTTCGGCAACTTAAGTCAACGACCGTTACCTTCCTGGGCGGTGTCCGACACAGAAGCTGACGATCTTGCCGCTGACGCCTTTCGGCGCCACCGGCGACAGGTCTATCGCTACCTCCTACGGCGGACGGGCCATGAGGCCGACGCTGAGGATCTAACCCAGAAGGTGTTTGCAGATGCGGCCGTGGCCCTCAGAGCCGGAACCCGACCGGATTCACTCCTCGCATGGCTTTATGCAGTCGCCGAGCGCCGTTTCGTCGATTACGTCCGACGACTCAAATCGCGGCCGGAGGCGCCATTTGTGGACAACGTCGCCGACCTACGCGATCTCGACTACGACAACGCAGTCGCGAAGGGTCTGCGTGCAGCTATGGCGAGTTTGCCCGAGGATCAGCGTCGAGTCATCGTGATGAAGCTTTTCGAAGGGCGAGCGTTTGCTGAGATTGCCCGCTCACTTGGTGTCAGCGAAGGGGCGGCGAAGATGCGTTTTTCGCGCGGACTCGCTCGTCTTCGCGACGAGTTGCGCGAACGCGGAGTAGAGCCATGAGCCGAGACCGTCACAAGCCACCATTGGACAACGAGGTCGTCGAACTTCTCCGCGACGAACCTGAGTTGCTAGCGATCGCCGATGCGCTCAAGGCGACCGGCAGCCCCGTCCGCCACCGGCGCCTGCCCCGCCGTCCCCTCGCGCTAGTGGCGGTTCTGGCTGCAGTTGCCGTTGCGTTGGTTTTCATCTTTGCGTCGTCATCGCCCACCCTCGTCGATCGCGCCTTGGCGGCGGTTGGCAATCGCCCGCTCATTCGTGGCGAGTTCGAGCGCACCCTGCCGAACGACCACGTCATTGATCTCCAGAGTGGAGCGACGAGTGTGTCGACCGTCAAGGTGACGGCGATCGCTGATGAGAACACTGGACTGTTGCGGGTGCGTGTTGCCCACAACGGTGTACAGGTGTCGGACGACTCAGCCTCCACCGGGATTCCAGCCCAAGCGGCTGGCGTCGACCGCCTGCTGGCGAGCTTTGTCCGCGATTACCGGCACGCGTTGCGCACGCGCGCTGTGACCGCGCAACAAGTGGGCTCGACGAACACGCTCCGGCTCGAGAAAGCTCAAGTTGCGGTCGAGCTCGCTGACAACGCCAAGCCCCGGCGGATTAGTGGGGGCGGCGAATGGCGCGTCCTGTCCGTCGTCTCGGTGGCAAACCGGCAGCTTCTAGGGCCGCGGCGACGACAGCCGGGCGTCGCCCGCGGCGACGTTGTCTCGCGTTCACCGCTGGCGCCGACGGACGCTCGGGCGGCTCTAGGGGGCAGAGCGGTGCTGCCGACGCTGAGCGGTCTCGCGCTCCGCGGAGCGTTCGGCGAGACGTTGCGGAGCGTCACGCCGCAGGCGAGCCGGCGGTCGCGCGGATTGCGGCTCGAGTTCGCTGGCGGCGGTCATCGGCTCGTGATCTCCGAGGCCCTCCAGCCCGAGGCGGCTTACGGCTTTGCTGAGGGTCGCTACACGTTCGACTTCAACCCGGTGCCGACAGGCGCGATTGACGTGAACGGCCGCGCCGGTGCTTGGATCGGACAGATGAAGCTTGGCGGAGTTTTTGTCACATTGCGCGCCGACGACAGGGAAGTCCTGTTGGCAGCCGCGCGCGCGCTCGCCCGCTGAGCGTTACCTTCGCGCCGCCGTGACGACAGCCGGGAGACCCCTACGAAAGGAGCTCCCAGATGCGCAAGATCGCTATCGCGGCCTGCGTCGCCCTGACGGGGCTGGCGATCGTCGCCGCAAACAGCTCAGGTTCGACTCAGCCAATCACTGAGGCGACCGGTTGCCAGCGGGTTCCGGCATCGGGCTCGCTGTCCCCTGGCGCGGCAGCCGCGACCACGCTGGAATATTCGAACTGGTGGCAGTGGTCGAACGCATCCGCCGGTCAGTCGTTCGATTGGTCGATTCGCAAATCCGACGGGACGAGCGTCGCGTCCGGCTCCTCCGGCGGCCTTGGCGACACTCGTACGATCGCGGCGAATATCTATCTCTTCCGCATCGTCAATCGCGGTTCTGTCGGCCAGTTCTGGAATGTCTGTTACGACGTCGTCTGAGCGAAAGGGTGGTGGGCGGCCGAGGCGCCCACCACCCTGTTGAACTACGACGAGCTGCAGTTGCCGGCTTTCTGCTTCCCCTCGCA
>Ga0209514_10008753_pt1 | contig 11385 bp, 10 predicted proteins | sample Subgrocontami58m_FD_187452 | JGI IMG/M metagenome (GOLD analysis project Ga0209514, IMG submission 187452) | Subsurface groundwater microbial communities from S. Glens Falls, New York, USA - GMW37 contaminated, 5.8 m (SPAdes) (version 3) | ecosystem: Environmental > Aquatic > Deep subsurface >...
ACGACATGGTCATGGCTGGCAATACCACCATGACCCACCTGTTCCTGGGCGTGCCTCCCCAGCACATCCGCGAGGAACCCTATCCCCCGGTGGCTACGCATTTCCCTCCCGTTCCAGCGACAGAGTTGGGGATCAACGTCGCGCCCAACTGTCACGTCTCCTGCCTGCCCTCGGTGGCGGCCTACGTCGGCGGCGACGTCGCGGCTGGCGTAGTCAGCTCAGGCCTGTTCAAGAAGCAGGACCTTACCCTGTTTCTGGACGTAGGCACCAACGGCGAGATAGTCCTGGGCAACTCCGACTGGCTCATGACCGACGCCTGCTCCGCTGGCCCCGCCTTCGAAGGCGCCGGCATATCCTGTGGAATGAGGGCCACCGACGGAGCCATAGAAGACGTGCACATAAGCTCCAAGACGCTGGAACCCGCGTTGGAGGTCATCGGTGAAGAGAAGCCTGTTGGGGTCTGCGGGTCCGGCCTCATAGCCGCCCTCGCAGAGATGCGGGTCACCGGCATCGTTAACAGGTCCGGACGCATCAACGTGGAGTTCGTCCGCCAGGTCATGGGTGAAAGCTGCCGGGCCAGAGAGAAGGACGGGAAACGGGAATACGTCCTGGCCTGGGCATCAGAGTCGGCGACGGGCGAGGACATCGCACTGACCGAAGCCGATATCAACAGCCTGATCCGAGTGAAGGGCGCCATCTATGCCGGTATTGCCGTCATGCTGCGGCACGCCGGCGTCACGCCTCAGGACGTGACCGAAGTCCTTATCGGAGGCTCCTTCGGCCGGCACATAGATGTGGAGCAGGCGATACAGATCGGACTCCTGCCCGACCTGCCCTGGGAGCGTTTCCGCTATCTGGGGAATACCTCGGCATTGGGAGCCTTCCAGGCGCTGCTGTCCCATCCGGCCCGGGCGGCCATAGATGAGTCGGCCAGCCGCATGACGTACCTGGAGCTTATCGCCGACAACACCTTTATGGAGGAGTTCACCGCAGCCTCTTTCTTGCCGCACACCGAGATGGACCGGTTCCCCTCGGTGAAGAAGCTGCTTCGAGAGGCAGTCTAGCATGACCCTGGCGACAGAGTCTGCCAGCAAGACGGCTGCCTCCGGCGGGGACCTGGCCAGCCTATTCCGGCCACGCTCCATCGCCGTGGCCGGGGCATCACCTGACGACAGGAACATCGGCCGCACGTGGCTGGAGGTCCTGCGCAAGCATGACTTCGCCGGCCCGCTCTACCCTGTTAATCCTCGGTACTCTGATATCCTGGGACTCCCCTGCTACCCGGACCTGACAGACATCCCCGGTCCGGTAGACTATGTCATCTCCTGCCTGCCGGCCCACCTGGCGCCCACTCTGGTGGAAGCATGTATCGCCAAGGGGGTCAGGCTCCTGCATTTTTTCACAGCCAGGATGGCGGAGAGCGGAGATAGCAGGCGAATCGAGTTCGAAGCCCAACTTGGCAGGAGGGCGCGTGAGGGTGGACTTCGCATCCTGGGCCCCAACTGCATGGGCCTGTACCATCCGGCGCACGGCATCTCTTTCGCTTTCCACTTCCCCAGGGAGTCAGGATGTGTGGGGTACTTCGCCCAGAGCGGGGGAAATACCAACGAGCTCATCGTAAAAGCAGGACGGATAGGCATCTACTTCACCCAGGCTGTCTCCTTCGGCAACGCCCTGGATATCAACGAATGCGACCTTTTGGAGCACTTCTCTCACGACCCCCAGACCAGGGTCATCGCTATCTACATCGAAGGGGTCAAGGACGGCAGGCGCTTCCTTGAGCTTCTGAAAGAGACCACACCCCGAAAGCCGGTGGTGGTCATGAAAGGAGGCCGATCAGCGGCCGGGACGCGGGCCGTGGGCTCTCACACCGCCGCCCTGGCCGGAGACATGGCTGTGTGGACGGCCTTGTTCCGTCAGACTGGAGTCATCCAGGTTTACTCCCTTGACGAGATGGTGGACCTGCTGCAAGCCTTCGTCCTCTTGCCAGCGCCCAATGGGCGCCGGGTGAGCGTCGCCGTGGGCAGCGGTGGCCCCAGCGTCCAGTCCGCTGACGATTGCGAGTTGGCCGGCCTGCTGGTCCAACCGCTCAGCGCGCAGCTACAGGAGCGGATCCGAGAGGTCGTCCCTCACCACCACGGAGAGCTTATGCTACGCAACCCCATAGACAGCTCGGCCTTCGGCAACAGGGATGCCCTGCCCCACATCCTGAGGCCTCTGATCGCTTCCGACGAGACAGACTTGATGATACAACATGTAATGGTCCAGGCTCTGGGCCGCGCCGGGGAGAAACACATGCTGATGCAAGGCCTGGACCTCCTGATTGACATTCACAAAGAGTTCCCGGAGAAGCCGGTAGCCGCCGTCATAGGTACTTCGGACAGCACCGATGAGTGGCGCTGGAAGGACCTCATGGACCAGGTGGCGCGCTGCACGGCTGCCGGAATCCCCGTATATCCCCATGTGAAGCGGGCAGCCCAGGCCCTCTCCCGCTTCTGTCATTACCACGAGTTCCTGGCCTCTAGAAAGGTCGAGTAACCCTTGGCTAGCAACGGCGAACACCCCCTGGCACCTTTGTTCCGTCCCCGGAGCATCGCCCTGGCGGGCGCATCCAGCGATCCCTCCAGCCTGGCGATGAACTGGCTGGAAGTGCTCACGGCCCTTCAGTTCCGCGGGCCGCTCTATCCGGTCAACCCATCCTTGTCTGAGGTGGCAGGCCTGCGGTGCTATCCTTGCCTGGACGAAATACCAGGTCCCGTGGATTACGTCATCTCCTGCATCCCTGCCAGCGGGGTGCCGAAGCTAGTCGAGGACTGCATCCGCAAGGGAGTCAAGCTACTTCACCTGTACACGGGGAGAATGGCCGATAGCGGGGAACCCGAGCGCATCGAGTTGGAGGCCCACATTGGGGAGTTGGCCCGGCGGGGAGGGCTGCGCGTCCTTGGCCCTAATTGCATGGGCCTCTACTACCCTGCTCAGCGCATCTCGTACACCTTTGCGTTTCCAAGAGAGGCGGGGCCCGTAGGCTACTTTGCCCAGAGCGGAAGCCATACCCTGGATGTGGTTTGCAAAGCTGCCCTCCGGGGCGCCCGCTTCAGCAAGGTTGTCTCCTTCGGCAACGCCCTGGACATCAACGAGTGTGACCTCCTGGAGTACTTCGCTCAGGACCCCGAGACCAGGATCATCGCCATCTACATCGAAGGCGTCAAGGACGGACCCCGTTTCCTCCGTTTGCTCAAGGAGACCACGCCCAAGAAGCCGGTGCTGGTGCACAAGGGGGGCCGCTCCGAGGCGGGCACCAGGGCTACCCTGTCCCACACGGCGGCCCTGGCCGGGAGCGAGAGGGTTTGGAGCGCCATGTTCCGCCAGGTGGGGGCTGTACAGGCTTACAACAGCGATGACCTGGCCGACCTGATAATGACCTTCCTTCTTCTGCCGCCGCCCCGTGGCCGGCGGGTCGCCGTGGTAGGCGGGGCCGGCGGGTGGGCCGTGCAGGCTGCCGACGATTGCGACCTCGCGGGGCTGACGGTGCAGCCCCTTTCGCCCGATATTCGACGGCAGATCGTAGAGTTGGCCCCGCAGACTGGTTTCCTGCTCCGCAATCCCGTGGACACCTCGGCTGGGGCCAACCGCCAGGCCATGCCCAGCATCATCAAGCTCGTCGCAGAATGGGACCAGATAGACCTCATCATCGCCTTGACATCCGAGTGGGGCCTGGACCGGCCTCGGGACAGAGATGCCTATGTGGACAGCCTCGGCTACCTCCTGGATTTGCGCCAGCACGCCCCTGACAAGCCTCTGGCCCTGGTGGCGACCGCCACGGCAGGCTCCGAGGAGTGGCGCTGGCGCAACAACGCCGAGAAGGTAGCCCGGGCCACCCAGTCCGGAATCCCCGTGTACCATCACGTGAGCCGGGCTGCCAGCGCCCTGTCCCGCTTCTGCGAGTACCATGAGTTCCTGGCTTCTAGAAAGGCTGAGTGAAGCTTGGCTAGCAGCGGCGAACACCCCCTGGAGTTCATGTTCCGACCTCGGAGCATCGCCGTATTGGGCGCTTCCACCGACGACCCCCTGCGCGCCGGGACCGGCGCCATGGGTCTTGCCTACACCCGCGCCTTGAAGGCGTTCCAATTCCCCGCCATCTACCCCATAAACCCCAAGGCCACCGCCGAGATCGCCGGGCTGCCGGCCTATGCCAGCATCCTGGATGTCCCGGGGCAAGTGGACCAGGTCATCTCCTGCATCCCCGCCTCAGCACTGCCCAAGGCCATCGAGGAGTGCGCCACCAAAGGCGTGAAGGTCATCCAGTGCTTCACCGCCGGCTACAGCGAGACCGGCGACCGGGACAGGGCAGCCATGGAGAGAGAGTTGCTGGCGCTGCTCCGTCAAAAAGGCATCCGACTCATCGGTCCCAACGGCATGGGCATCTTCTGTCCCAGAGCGGGCATGAGCTGGAGTGATTCCCTCAAGCGGGAGCCAGGCAGCGTCGGCCTCTTCTCCCAAAGCGGCGGCATGTCCTCCGCCTTCGTGGACCTTGCCGAGACCAGGGGCCTCCGCATCAGCAAGGCCGTGAGCTACGGCAACGCCCTGGACATCAACGAATCAGACCTTCTGGACTACTTCCTGCATGACTCCGAGACCCGGGTCGTCGGCGGCTACGTGGAGGGCATCAAAGACGGACGCCGCTTCCAGCGTCTGCTGGAAGGGGCCGACAAGCCCGTGGTCATCCTCAAGATCAAGACCGAGGCAGGAGCGCGCGCGGTTGCGTCCCATACTGCCTCTCTGGCCGGCCAGCGCGCTGTCTGGGACGCCTTGTGCCAACAGCGGGGCGTCATCCAGGTGGCCAGCTTTGACGAGATGGCCGACGTGTTCGTGGCCCTCCTCTCCTTCCCTCGGCTGCCAAAAGGACCTCGGGTAGGCATCACCGGCGTAGGCGGCGGAGCCAACGTCCTGGCCACTGAGGCCTGCCAGCGCGCCGGGCTGGAAGTCCCTGCCTTGCCGGAGGCCATCCAGAAAGAGCTGCTGGCGTTCTCTCCCGACGTCGGCGGCAGCGTCCGCAATCCGGTGGACAACAACAACGTCCTGAGACGCAAGGAGGACCTGGCCCGGACTGTGCAACTCATGGCGCAATGCCCTCAAATCGACTTCCTGCTCATCCACATGGGTACAAACTTTCCCCTCAGACCGGGGTGGCCTGATCCCGTGGAGGCGGTCCTCGAGGCATCCCGGCAAGTGGACAAACCCATCGCCGTCGCCATATTGCGCGCCTTCCATCCCGACCGCGTCGCGCGCGCCTTCGACACCCAGGACAGGCTGCAAAAGGCGGGCATCCCCGTCTTCTACTCGCCGGAGAGCGCCGCCAGTGCCATATCCAAGGTGGTATGGTATTATGAGGTAAAGAATTCCAGGCAGGAGACCAGCTAGGAAATGACCACGACCATTGCCATCGCCGGCAAAGGCGGTACCGGGAAAACAACCGTGGCCGCCTTGCTCATCAAACAGCTTTCCAAACAGGGCGCGGTATTGGCCATAGATGCCGACCCTGCCATGAACCTTAATATGGCCCTTGACCTACCTCTTCCAGACACCATCGGCGGCATCCGCGAGGAAATGGCTGTCTCCGTCAAGAAGGGCCAGTTCCAGGTCGGCCTTTCCAAAGTGGATTATCTGGACCTCAAAGTGACCGAGGCTGTCCTGGAGGGGGACCGAATAGACCTTCTGGCCATGGGCCGCCCCGAGGGGCCGGGGTGCTACTGCGCCGCCAACAACATGCTGCGCCAGATAATAGACCGCATATCCAAAGGTTACCGCTACGTGGTCATGGACTGCGAGGCCGGCATGGAGCACATCTCCCGCCAGACTACCAGGGACATTGACGTACTGCTTCTAGTATCAGACCCCTCTCTCAGGGGCATCGTTACGGCCGGTCGGATGCAAGCCCTCATGGGAGAGCTCCGCACCCATACCGGTCGCATCGGCCTGGTGGTGAACCGGGTCAATGGAGACCTGTCTCCCGCCCTTCGTGAGGCCATCGCCAGAGATAAGCTGGACCTCATCGCCACCCTGCCCGCCGACCCCTCCCTGGAGGCCATCGAGGTCCGCGGCGAACCCGTGGTCAACCTATCGGAGAGCTCGCCCCTGTACCGCGCGGTCGAGGACATGTCTAACAAGCTGGGACTGGGCGCTGCCCAGACTACTTCCAAGGAGTAAAGCAAAGCATGATGATCATCGGGGAAAGCATCCACGTCATCTCCAGCCGGGTGAGAGTCGCCATAGACGGCCGGGACACGGCCTTCATCCAGGACCTCGCTCGGAAACAGGTGCAGGGCGGGGCCGACTGGCTGGACCTCAACATCGGTCCACAGCGGAAAGCCGGGGCCGAGGTGATGCCGTGGATAGTTAGCGCCGTGCAGCAGGTAGCGGACAAGCCGCTATCGCTGGACACCACCAACGCCACCGCCATGGAGGCCGGCCTGAAGGTGGTGAAGAAGACGCCCCTCATCAACAGTACCGACGCTACCGAAGAGCGCATGGCTGCCATGTTCCCCCTGGCCGCCAAGTACAACGCCAACATCATCGCCCTGACCCTCGCCAAGACGGGCCTGCCTACAACCGCCGATGCCCGTATGGAGCTGGCATCAGCCATCCTGGCCACCGCCGCCGAGCACGGCGTCCCCCCTGACCATATCTTCCTCGACCCCCTCGTCATGACGGTCAACGGCAACCAGGACCAGGCCCCTCAGACCGTCAATGCCGTCCGTTTCTTCAAACAAATATCCGACCCCCCATGTCGCACCACCTGCGGCCTGTCCAACATCTCCAACGGAGCGCCGCCGGAAGTCAGGCCGCTCATCAACAGGGTCTACATGGTGATGCTAATGGGCGCGGGCATAGACACTGCCATTGCCGACGCTCTGGACGCGGACCTGGTGGAAGCGCGTCGCATGGTGCTCCGGAGGGATACCTCCACGGCCAAGGGCAAGCTCTATGTGGCGCTATATGACACCTACGCAGCAGGAGAGGAGTTCGACCCTTCTGGGGTTGACACCCGGGACCCCGAGCTCAGCGACATCGTCAAGACCGTTCGCATGTTGGAAAACAAGACCCTGTATGCCCACAGCTACCTGAGGCTATAGCAGACCAACTGGCGCAAACGCGGCGGGACCTTCGCCTGGTGGAAGCACCACGCAACGCCTCCCCAACCCTGCGTCCAGTGAGTGCTCCAAGAGCAACAGCAGGACCCAGCGCCGGCGCAACCTTGGTTGAGCCAGAAAGGTTCATTGTTTCGGGTGAAGCTGATCGCCCCAAGAGTAGCGGTTGAGAGGCGCCCGACTGCACCTGAAGATCGGAACCGCGTGGGTCTTATGTCATTCTGACGCGAAGCGGAAGAATCTTAGGACTTGCCTCAGTGCAGGGTCGGTTCTAAGATTCTTCACCCCGACCGAGTCGGGGTTCAGAATGACAACCAGCCTGGCCCGCCCAGCTCAATCGCCGGTTTCGGACGCGTAGCCATCCTTGACAAAAACGCCCCCCCAGCTTAAAGTGTCCACGGCGACGGCGTGCAGTGCGGCCGCATAACGGGAAAGCCAGGTAACCAGTCCGTGTAGGCGCGAGCGGCCCATTTGCAGCGATCAGCAGCGCAGGAGGTAGCCAGCTAATGAAAGCAGCAGTGCTGTGGAAACCCCATGACTTGCGAGTGGAGGAGGAGTGGCTGGAGCCCGAGCCTGCGCCTGACCAGGTCAAGATCAGGATCACCTATTGCGGCATATGCGGCAGCGACGTGGAGGTCCTCGAGGGCCGCTTCAATCCGGCGCGCTTCGCCGCAGGCCAACCCAGATTGCTGGGACACGAGAGTTGCGGGACCATCGTAAAGATAGGGAGCGCAGTGCGCGCAAACCTCCAGGTGGGGCAAAGGGTCGCCGTCTACTTCCGTTCCGCATGTGGCGCCTGCTACTACTGCAACAACGGCCAGGAGCATTTCTGCGAGAGAGCAGCCTCCAACTCCGGCGGCTTTGCTGAGTATGGCGTGTTCAAAGAGGGGACTGTCTACCCCGTTCCCGAAGGGGTCAGCATGGAGGAAGCTGCGCTCACTGAGCCGGTGTCTGTAGCCATCCACGGCATAGACATGGCCAGGGTCCGCCCAGGCAGCTCGGTGGCGGTCATCGGCGCCGGCCCCATAGGGCTGCTCCTGCTCCAGGTGGCCATGAAGGCGGGCGCGGCCCGGACCCTTGTCTCCGAGCCTGTGGCCGGCAAGCGCCAGGTCGCCCAAGACCTGGGCGCAGACGTGGTGGTAGACCCCTTGACCGAGGACCTGGAAGCGGCGGCCAGGAAATTGACAGACTCCAGAGGCTTCGACACCGTCCTGGAGGCCAGCGGCAAGCCGGCTTGCGCCAGGCAGGCCGTATACCTGGCGGCGAACGGCGGGACGATTGTGTGGGCAGGCGTTTACCCCGGCGATGCTTTAGTCAGCGTTCCTCCCTTCTACATGTACGACAAGGAGTTGAACATCCAGTCCATCAAGATATCCCCCTACACCTTCCCCCGCGCGGTGGCCCTGGTGCCCAAGCTCCAATTGAAGCCCCTCATCACCGATATCATGCCTCTGAAAGATATCGTGAAAGCTTTCGACGTCCACAGCCAGGGGAAGGCCATTAAGATGCTGATCAAGCCGTGAACAAAGGCGCTACCCTGGCAGGGGCAACCCAAGAACAGCGACTGTTGCTCACAGACAGAGTGGTTGTCTGTCATCCTGAACCGGAATGCCGACTTGTCGGGATGAAGGTGAAGGATCTTAGGATTGACCGTAGCGCCACGTCCGTCCCAAGATCCTTCATCCTTCTGCCGAAGGATTCAGGATGACAACAGGCACAACCAACTCACCCAAGGGGTAGGCAGACCATGTTTGAATCGCTCCTATGCGGAGGACAACAGCAGGGTATCCGTCCATGGCCGATAGCAGCGGAAGCATATACCCCACCCTTGAGTTCGGGGTATTTGAATGCCAGAAGCGACAAAGTGAGGTAAAGGATGACTGAGAAGATCCACTGCGGGACGTGCGACATGCTCCTGTATTTCGGTGAAGAGATACGGCGACGCCTCCACATGCGCGCTATCCCCTCCGAGGAGACCGTCCTGGGATACTACAATAACACCTGTCCCAGATGTCAGAGCAAGCTGTCCAAGGAGACGGTGAAAATCAAGATAGAGGGACGACAAACATGGGCCACGACGAAAAGCTGATCAAGGACTTGGAAGCGAAGACGGACGTTGTCCGGCGGAACTGCCTTACCATCTTCGATTCCACCCAGATGGGGCACGCCGGAGGGACCATGTCCCTCATCGAACTGGTCACCGCCTTGTACTTCCACCACCTGAAACTGGACCCCAACAACTGCGACTGGCCCGAGAGGGACCGCGTGGTACTGTCCAAGGCACACTGTTGTGAGGCCATCTATGCCGTGCTGGTCGAGATCGGGTGGCTCCCCAAAGACAAGCTCAACACCTACTACCGCTACGGCTCTCCCTTCCAGGGCCACGCTGACCGCTGGGCCACTCCCGGCTTGGACTACTCGGGGGGCTCCCTCGGGCAGGGACTGTCCTTCGCCAACGGGCTGGCCCTGGCGGAGAAGATGCACATGCAGAGGAAGGCGCCTACCGAGACCATCACCCGGTTCATGCCCAGGTACATCTCCAAGTTCAACCCGACCTACCGCACCTACTGCATTCTGGGAGACGGGGAATGCCACGAGGGCCAGGTGTGGGAAGCGGCCATGTTCGCCAACAAGTACCGCCTGGACAACCTGATAGCCATCGTTGACTACAACAAATATTCCCTGGAGGGCCCGACCAACGAAATCATGCCCATCGAGCCTTTCGTGGACAAGTGGAAGTCCTTCGGTTGGTGGGTGGCCGAAGTGGACGGGCACGATTTGAGGCAAGTCCTCGACTCCCTGGACCTGGCCGCCCATCTTTACGGGGACGGCAAGCCCAAATGCATCATCGCGCACACAGTCAAGGGCTACGGCGTGTCCTTCTGGGAGGAAGCGCACACGCACATAGGCCGGGGCGAAGAGATAACCCGAGGCGTCGAGGAAGCGAGGAAAAGATATGGGTACTCTTAACAAACACGTCAAGATCGGCGAGCCCCTGGCCACCGCCGACGCTCTTGGCCGGGGGATGATCAAGGCCGCCGAGAAGAACCAGAACATCATCGCCGTGCTGGAAGACATGGGGTTCCCCGGACTGCCCTGGTTCGCCAAGAACGCGCCGGACCGCGTCATCGAGTGCGGCATCGCCGAGGCCAACGCGGCGGCCATGGCGGCGGGCCTGGCTGCCGAAGGGTTCATTCCGGTCATCAACAGCTTCGTATTCGCTTGCATCTGCCGGGCCTACAATCAGATACGTCAGAGCATCCTGGTGGACCGCTTCAACGTCAAATTCATCGGGCGCGAAGGCGCCTGGGGAGAGCCGGGCATATCGCACAATCACGTGGAAGGCATCGGCGCCACCAGGGTCATGCCCAACCTCCTCATCGTTAACCCCGCCGACGCCGTCGAGTCCGAGAAGGCGGTGCAGGCTATCATGGACTACATCGGCCCCGTCTTTCTCAGGGTCGAAGCCAGCCCGCCGCCTCTGCAGATATTCACCCCGGACTATCCCTTCGACATCGGTAAGGCCTACACGGTGAAGGAAGGCAAGGACGCCACCATCATCGCCACCGGCTACATGCTGACCGAGGCCATCCGGGCATCCGACCTCCTGGAGAAAGAGAAGATTGACGTTCGCATCATCAACATGAGCACCATCAAGCCCCTGGATGACGAGGCGGTCATCAAGGCCTCGGAAGAGACTGGGGCCATCGTGACGGCTGAGAACGCCAGCATCATCGGAGGGCTGGGCGAGGCCGTTGCCGCCTGCCTCTGCGAGAACGCGCCGGCCCCCCTGGTGAGGGTAGGCGTCGAGGACGAGTTCAGCCAGTCGGGCCGCATCATGAAGGACGTGGACGAGCTCAAGACCCACTTCGCCTTCGGGGCCGAAGACCTGGCGGCGGCCGTCCGGGAGTGCCTGGCCAGGCGCGAGCGGCTTCACAAGCGGATGAGGAGGTAAGGATCATCATGATGACCGTGCCAGGGACAACTGAGGGTGTGGTGATGCCTTTCAATGGACCGAGGGTGTCTTGAACTCAGTGACCCCGTGCGGTTCTCCTTACGAAGGGGGACGCCACAGCTTGGCCCCCGACGTGGCTTCAGCTCGAAATCAGCGATGGCCTTCAGCAACAGCCCAGACTTCCTGTCATCCTGGGCATATTACTCAGAAATGTGTGTTTTTCGGGTCTGGTATTAGCTTCGGCTTGAAGGTAGTATTGGAGCATGAATATCAAACTGGTTT
>Ga0209514_10008755_pt1 | contig 11385 bp, 15 predicted proteins | sample Subgrocontami58m_FD_187452 | JGI IMG/M metagenome (GOLD analysis project Ga0209514, IMG submission 187452) | Subsurface groundwater microbial communities from S. Glens Falls, New York, USA - GMW37 contaminated, 5.8 m (SPAdes) (version 3) | ecosystem: Environmental > Aquatic > Deep subsurface >...
CTATGAGTGTCGAACAAACGCTGAGCCTCGGTCACGTCAACGTCAAGAAACTGTTGAGCGAACGCTGAGCCTTACCCGTATAGCCGTCAGCCGGAGCTCGTGCGACGATTTCCATGCCGATGTTCCCGCCCGCACCGCCACGGTTATCGATTACGACTTGCTGTCCGAGCCGTTGTCCGAGCTTCTCGCCCAGCATGCGTCCCTGAATGTCGGCTGCGCCGCCCGGCGTAAATGGCACCACAAGACGAATCGGCCTGGTGGGATATTCCTGCGCGTGGGACACGCCGCTGTCCAGGCCGAAAAGCATTACGCCGAATGCGACCGCGGTAAGTCCTCGAATTGACTCCATGGACTATGCTCCATCTCGTTTGGTAAGCAAATGTTTTTTACCTTCCGGCCAACGTCGCTCGGTTGACCGGCACGAACCACATCAAAGAGCTATTCCCTTTCTTCTACTGCATGCAAAAAACGAGTTGTCTGGTCCCGGCGGGGGCCTCATGGCCGCTCAATCAGGATCGTCGGACTGCGCCCGGCCGTCTTGCTTGCAAATGCCGGAAGGACCATGGACAACGGGCCGACGCGGCTGCCCGCGCAAATCAGCATCAGTTCCTCCGGCGCATCCATGGCGTAATGCATTCTTGTTTCGTCGTCGGGCGTAATCCTGCCGGTGATGCGACCGGCGCGTTTGAGCGCCGCCACGGTGCGCCCCGTGTGCGCGACGACGAATTCGCGAATCTGTTTCTTGTTCCAGCCGCTGGCGCGCAACAGTTGGGCATGCTCGCCGCCCAATACCACCGCGCCCGGCGTTTGTACCAACATCGCGATCGATCCGAGAAAGGAGAGTGCATCACCAAAGCAGCGCAGCAGCGATTCATGATCGCTCTCGTTCCAGATCTGGATCATGGTGCTCGCGGCAACCAGCGTCACGGTGCTGTCCTCAGCTCTGAAGCCGCGTTCTACATGCCAAGGCTCCCACGGATGATCCTCTTCGTTCTCGGCAATGCAACAGGTGTATTTCCCCGGTGTGCCCATGGTGGCGCGATCGGAAATCCCGGGCCGGTATTTCAGGCAATTGAGCAATATGAGCCTTAGCGCCCGGCCAATCGTCGCATTGGCGCGCACGCCGGGGCCAAACACATTGTGGGTCGCATTGATCCCGAGCTTCCTGACGATCGGACCGTTAACGATAATCACGATGGTCGATCCGGATAGCGCCGAGGCCACATGATGCAGGCCAAACTCCGGCGCAGCGAGCGCCTTGACCGCCGCCACGACCACGGGCATGTATTCCGGTTTGCAGCCCGCCATGACTGCATTGATCGCCACCTTTTCCGCAGTGACAGCGACTTTGCGCGAAGGCATCTGGGCAATCACGGCATCGGGCCTCAACCCGCCCGCCTCGAGCATGTCAATGACCAGCGCCCGGGTTGCCGGAACTACCGGCAAACCATCGGTCCAGCCGCGCGAGAAGCAAAATTCGATCTGTTCAGATGCGTTGATCGCAGTGCAGACCACACCCTCAGCCTCGGGGATTGCTGAAGCCGCGTACTTCGTTATTGCCACTTCATATCCTCCCCCGGGAGAATTGCTGCCTTGGCCCGCTTGCTTATGCCGGCTGGCCTTTCTGCAACACCCCGAGTACGTCGTCGATCAAATCATCGACATGCTATTCAGCACCGAAGTTGGGTGCCCGACCAGGATCGTCGGGCTGCGCCCGGCGGTTTTGCTCGACCCAAAACTTGGCATTACCATCGACAGCGGGCCGACGCGGCTGCCCGCGCAAATCAGCATCAGTTCCTCGGGCGCATCCATGGCGTAATGCATTTTTATTTCGTCTTCGGGCGTGATCTTGCCGGCGATGCGACCGGCGCGTTTGAGTGCCGCCACCGTGCGCCCCGTGTGCGCGACGACGAATTCGCGGATCTGTTTCTTGTTCCAGCCGCTGGCGCGTAACAGTTGCGCATGCTCGCCGCCCAATACCACAGCGCCCGGCGTTTGTCCCAAAATCGAGATCGATCCCAGGAAGGAGAGTGCATCACCAAAGCACCGCAACAGCGATTCATGATCGCTCTCGTTCCAGATCTGGATCATGGTGCTCACGGCAACCAACGTCACGGTGCTGTCCTCCGCTCTGAAGCCGCGTTCCACATGCAAAGGCTCCCACGGATGATCTTCTTCGTTCTCGGCAATACAGCAGGTGTATTTCCCAGGTGTGCCCATGGCGGCGCGATCGGAAATCCCGGGGTGATATTTCAGGCAATTAAACAATATGAGCCTTAGCGCCCGGCCAATCGTCGCATTGGCGCGCACGCCGGGACCAAACACATTGTGGGTCGCATTGATCCCGAGCTTCTTGGCAATCGGACCGTTAACGATAATCACGACGGTTGGCCCCATCAGCGCCGAGGCCACATGATGCAGGCCGAACTCCGGTGCAGCGAGCGCCTTAACCGCCGCCACCACCACGGGCATGTATTCCGGCTTGCAGCCTGCCATGACCGCGTTGATCGCCACCTTGTCTGCAGTGACAGCAACTTTGCGCGAGGGCATCTCGGCAATCACCGCATCAGGCCTCAATCCGCCCGCCCCGAGCATGTCGGTGACCAACGCCCGGGTCGCCGGGACTACCGGCAAACCATCGGTCCAGCCGCGGGCGAAGCAAAATTCGATCTGTTCCGATGCGTTGATCGCAGTGCAGACCTCCCGCCCAGCCGCGGAGGCTGCTGAAGCCGCGTGCGTCGTTATTGCCACCTTATATCCCCCAGGAGAATGACCGCTTCGGACCAGCCTGCTTATGCCGGCTGGCCTTGCTGCAACAGCCCGAGTACGTCGTCGATCAAGTCTTCTACATACCGATCGATATCTGGGGGTGTGAGGGTAACGAGCGGATGGGGCATCATCACGAACCGGAAATCCGGCACGCCCCACAACTCGGCCATTTCCTTGGCTGTCGCCTCAAAGGCGTTGGTGATGATCGGGATCGCAGGAATGCCTGCTTTCTCTAGGATGACTGCGTCGAGCAAACTGCCCGACGAGCACGCCCCTCAATCGCCAACACCGGTGATGGCGAAATCAGTCCTGCCTTTCAGTTCCGCAACTTGAGAATCCTTGAGCGGCGCGCGCTGGGGCTTGTGCACCAACACTTCCATCTTCATGCCGTGAACGGACGCGAGTTTCTCGGCCAACTTGAGCAACACAGCCGCGGCGTTTTTCTTGGTGTTTTCCACGACTCCGATGCGCAAGCCCATGAGGCTTTGCGGACGCGGCACGTACGCGATAGGATCTCGCGCGGTCGCGATGGTGGGATCAAGAATGTCCAGCATGGCGGCGTTCCTTCCTCGAGTTGTTTTTACACAAGACACCGAAAGAGCTACTTAAAGGGAAGTATATCGTGATTCGGCGGCCGTTGTTACTTCCTCCTCTCCAGGACGCGTTCGCCATTCGCGGTGATGCAAGCGCTTGGCCGAAACAACGGAATGAGGATATGTTGATCTACCTCAAATAAAGGCGGGAAAAAAACTCTAGCCTATCTTACCGAAAACCGGGAGGGGGGCCATGGGATTCACTTCGGACCGCATCGAGGTGTCGGACGCCTTGGAGTGCGTCGAGTACTTCTACCGCGAGAACATGACGGACGGCCTGCCGGTAGTCCCGCCCACCGAGCAGCGCGTGCAGCAGTTCCTCGAAGCCGTGGCGCTATCGGCCGATGCGAAGATCGCCGAGATAGCCGAACGGGCAAGCGTTATCACCGCCGAGAAACTCGCGATCAATGCCGTCATGGCGGGATGCCTGCCCGAGTATATGCCGGTCCTCGTGGCGGCCGTAGAGGCGCTCGCGGATCCCGACTTCAAGTTCAATCATCTTGCGAGCCTGGGTTCCCCCTGGCCAATGGTGATCGTGAGCGGGCCGATCGTGCGAACGCTCGGCATGAACCACGGGATGTACGTGTTTGGCTCCGGCAACCGCCCCAACGCGACCATCGGGCGCGCGCTCAGCCTGCTCCTGTGGAACTGCTGCGAAGTTCGACCGGACGCAATACAGCGCGGTCAACTGGGAAATCCGCACCGTTACTCCCTGTGTATTGCAGAGAACCCGGACACGGCATGGGAAGGCCTGAACGAATGGGAAGGATTCGATCGGACGACCAGCACCGTTACCGTGGCGTCCGGTTACCACCTGTGCATGACGCGGTCGGCATGCAGCGTGCCTCGCGGTATCCTTGCGCCGCTGGCAAACGCCATCGCCCGCCACGAGTTCGAACCGGGCTGTATAGTCGTGATGATCCCACCGAACCTTGAGGCGTTGCTGGTTGAGCAAGGCTGGACTAAACGGCACGTTCGCGATTTCATCTTCGCGCATTGCCGCCGGTCGGTAAAGGACTTGAAGGAAGATGCGCGGTGGGGGCGGCGCGCATCGCGATTCGTGGACGGCCTCAAAGACCTGGTTCCGGTGGAACCGGGTGACGAGGAGCGTTGGGTCTACCTTTTCAAGCGGAATCCCGATCTGGATCCGTATGTGTTTCCGGAAGGAGCATTGAGCCGGCGTGCGGACATTTTCATCGTGGCCGCAGGCGGGGATGCGGGTCAGACGATGGGTTTCTATCAGCCGTACGAACAGTCCACCATTCCCGTGACCAAGCCGATCAAGCTGCCACGGCATCTATAATTACGACAGCAGGAGGCCCACGTGACTTTGATTGTACTCGACCCAAGACAGGCACCCAACGCGCGTGCCGTGACTCCAGCGAAGCGCCTGGCGTCGCTCTCGAAGAAGCGGCTAGGCCTGCTCTGGAACAACAGGCTGGGCGGAGAGGAACTCCTCAAGCAGATCGCGGAGCTTTTGCACCAGAAGTACGACTTGGCGGAAATTTACTTCACCAAGAAAACCTTTATCGGGAACCCGGCGCCGGCGGAGACCATCGATGACCTCGTTTCGCGAGTCGATGCGGTTGTCGTCGGGGTGGGCGACTGAGGGTCCTGCACGTCGGGCAGTGTGCTCGACACGATAAACCTGGAGCGGAAAGGTATTCCGGCCGCCGTAGTCGGTCAGGATAAGCTGGTCAACACCACGGGGAAAGCCATGGCCAGAGCGCAGGGCTACCCCTCTCTTAGCTTCGCAGTGTTTCCGTACGTCCACAGCGAGTGGGGCGGCGCCGCGACAGAAGAGGAACTGAAGGCCAGGGCGGCAGAGCTGGTGCCGCAGGTCGAACGCATCCTTACCGGCGCCGTGTAGGTGCGGTTGCGCTAGACGCCGGTGCGGAAATCGCCCGACCTGCTGAACGTTGCATTTCGAATTTGAACTCACGGAAGGAGGAAACATGAGAATCGCTTTCGCTTTCCTGCTTTTGCTTGCGCACGGCATAAATCACGCGGCCTTTGCACAGGACTATCCGACGAAGCCCGTACGCATGATCGTTCCTTTCCCGGCGGGTGGTGGTGTCGATATGACGGCACGCGTCATCGGCGCAAGGATTACGGAAGCTTTGGGCCAACAGGTCATAGTGGACAACCGGGGAGGCGCCGCAGGCAGCATCGGGATGGAACTGGCTGCGGGTTCCAAACCCGACGGATATACGCTGATAACGAGCAGCGCAGGTCCGCTTGCCATAAATCCGGGCCTCTATGCTTCGGTTCCTTACGATTCCATCAAGAATTTCTCGCCGGTGGCGCTCGTCGCTACGGAGGATTATGCGCTGACGGTTCATCCGAGCGTCCCGGCAAGATCGGTCAACGAGTTCATCGCTCTCGCCAAGGCACAGCCGGGGAAAGTCGTCTATGGGTCTTCTGCCGTGGGAGGTGTTCCGCATCTCGCCGCGGAACTGCTCCAGTCCATGGCGGGGATCAAAATGCTGCATGTTCCTTACAAAGGCGGAGGCCCCGCGATTGCCGGCGTCCTGGGCGGTGAGGTGAACATGTATTTCCCCCCATATTTGGTTGCCGCGCCGCACGTGTCCGCTGGGAAACTGCGCGTACTTGCCGTGGCGTCTGGACGCCGCGCATACATCGCCCCCGATCTTCCGACAATCGCGGAATCCGGATTGCCGGGTTATGAAGCACAGGGCTGGACCGGTGTGTTGGCGCCCGCAGGCACACCGCAAGCCATTATCGCAAAGCTTAATGCCGAGATCGTCCGCGTGCTCCCGCTGCCGGAAGTCAGCAAACTGCTGGGCGGAAACGGCAGCGAATTCGGAAAAAATACGCCGGAGCAGTTTGGCGACTTTTTGCGTGCCGAACTCGACAAGTGGCGCACATTGATCAAAGCCCTGGGGGTGAAAGTCGAGCATTGATCATGCCCGAGGGAGAACAATCGCTCGCACCATAACCGGAGGCCAAATGACGATAGTTATTGGAACAGTAAGATCCTCGATTCTGGATGAGGTCCGGGTCGGCGAGACGCTCGATCCGTTTGAGTACGTGATCACGCAGGAAATGCTCGATGAATACCGGGCGATTGTCGATAATCCGAGTGCGGCTTACCCGACCGTTGCGGGACGGCATTCGCTGCGCGCCTTCGTGAGTCGTTATGGCGAAGGGCGCGCGATGAACGCCGGAACGGACAGCACGTATTTCAATCCGGTCGTAGCGGGCAAACGCATTCGCGTCGAGGCAAAGATCGTCGACAAATACGTCCGTCGCGAGAAGCCGTACATCGTCGTGGAATCGACTGCGATTGATGAGGACGGGCGTTTGATTGAAAAGAGCCGCCTGATCGCGAAGGCGGCACAGGACGCCAAGCCACTTTTCGGGGAGATTGCGGAAAAATGGGAAAAGCCATGAAAGTCGGTTCGGAATTGCAGGGCGGCGCACATGCGATTACGGTTGAGAAACTGGTGGCGTTCGAGCGGGTGATCTGGCAGCGTGATCCCAATACGCACAGCGACCCGGAGGTGGCGCGCCAGAGGGGGATGTCGCGTCCCATCGCGTCCGGGCAGAACCAGCTCGCCTTTCTGCACCAGCTGATGGAGGAAAATTTCGCCGACGGCTGGACCCACGGCGGGGAGATTTCGGTACGCTGGCTGCGCCCCGTGTATGCCGGAGACCGGGTTACGCCGCGCGCCCGGATCCAGGCCATTACGCCGGGGAAAGACGGGGCGCGGGTAGAGCTCGAGGTCTGGTGTGAAAACCAGAACGGCGAGAAAACCTCCGCAGGCACGGCCCGCGCGTGTCTGAAATGATGCGGGAGCCGGCATGAGTGTGACGCAATCTTCGCAGACCGCACCGCTGCCACTCGAAGGAATGCGGGTGATCGAGCTGACGCACGCATGGGCGGGGCCGCTGTGCGGCATGATGCTCGCCGACATGGGGGCGGAAGTGATCAAGGTCGAGGCACCCGACCAGGACAGTGAGTCGCGCGGCGGCTCACCCTATCTCGCCGGCGAGAGCGTCATTTTCATGATGACTCATCGCAACAAGAAGAGCGTGACGCTGAATCTCAAGGACGACCGTGGCTACGATTTGTTTCTTGATCTCGTGCGCGAATCGGATGTCCTGCTTCAGAACATGCGTCCCGGCACATTGGAGCGCCTCAAGCTCGGCTACGATGACTTGAAGGCGGTGAATCCCGGATTGATCTATACCTCGGTGTCGGGTTTTGGCCGGGCGGGTCCGGACGCCGGCCTTGCGGGCGTTGACCAGATTGCGGTTGCCGTGACCGGCCTCGCCGCGACGACCATGGCTGACGCAACCGCGCTACCAGGGACGCTCGGCGTGCCGGTTTGCGATATCACGGCCGCGATGTGGGCGTGCCACGGAACGCTCTGTGCTTACATCCTGCGGCAGAAGACGGGGATGGGCCAGCAGGTGGACGCGTCGCTCCTCGAAGCGGGACTGTCGCTGATGATCAACCCGACCGCGCAGCATTTTCATTCGCCGGGTTATACGGGCTTGAAGACGTCCTACAACGGCGCCTCCGATTTTCTGCTCGCCGCGGACGGAAAATACGTTTCCGTATTTGCAAGCTATCCTGCGTTGTGGGAACGGTTTGTAAAAACCGTGCAGGACGACAGCCTCGCCGAAGATCCGCGCTTCACGACGCGGGAGTCACGTACCAAGAGGGCGAAGGAACTGCGCGAGGCACTGGCCGAGGTCTTCATCAAACAACCCGCCCATTACTGGGTCACGCTGCTGCGCAAAGCCGGCGTTCCTGTCTCATACGTCAATACCATCGGAGAGGCATTGCGTGACCCGCAGGTGCAGGCCACCGGAATGCTCGAGCAACAGGTGCATCCGGTCGCAGGTGCGGTCCATCTGCTGGGAGTGGCAGTAAAGCTGTCAGCAACGCCGGGGCGAATCCGCACCCCTGCCCCGCTCTTGGGCGAGCACACCGCAGAAGTGCTGACGAAGTTGAACGTGCCACAGGAACGGCTGGACGAATTGCGATCCGCCGCGGTGATCTAGTCTGTGCGTGATTTGCCGTTCTGTAACGGAGGAGCCATGCATAGCGCAAATAGCAAGATTGCACGAGGCGGACAACGGCGGTGCCGCATGCTTGCGCTGATTGTCGTTGGTGGAGCGGCATCGATCAGCGCAAGCGGTCGGGCGGAGTATCCGGAACGCCAGATCCGCATCATTTCCCCGTCAGCCCCGGGGGGAGCTTCCGATCTCGTCGGCCGGATTCTTGCGCAGGGACTCAGCGAGCGCTGGGGACGACCCGCGTTTGTCGAGAACCGGCCCGGCGCGAGCACGATGCTGGGTGGAGATATCGTCGCAAAATCCACTCCCGACGGCTATACCTTGCTCGTCGGGATCAGCACGCTCGCAATTAACCCGTCAACCTTCAAGAACGTGCCCTACGACGTGCTGCGCGATTTCGCACCAATTACCCAGGCGGTTTCGGTGCCTAATATGCTGATTGCGAACCCGTCATTGCCGGTCAAGTCGATAAAGGAATTGGTCGCTTTAGCAAAGCGGCGGCCAGGCGAAGTGCTCTATGCGTCGGCGGGCCAGGGTACCAGTGCGCACTTGACCATGGAGCTTTTTGCGACGGTGGCGGGAATACGCATGATGCACGTGCCCTACAAGAGCCAGGGGCCGGGGCTTATCGCGACGATAGCGGGTGAGGTTTCGTTGATGGGGTCATCCGTAACGACGGCTTTGCCCGCGCTGCGCGGCGGCAGGGTACGCGCCCTTGGGATCACCAGCGCACGCCGCACAGCGATCGCGCCGGACATCCCGACCGTCGCGGAACAGGGGTTGCCCGGCTTCGAGGCTGGAAATTGGTTCGGCCTTCTGGCGCCGGCCGGAACGCCGCCGGAGATCATCGCCAAGCTGAGCAGGGAAGCCGTCGCCATCCTGCAAGCGCCGGCGGCAAAGCAGCGCCTCGAGGGCGAAGGCGCGGAGGTGGTCGCGAGCCGCCCGGAGCAGTTCGCGGCCTTCATCCGGCAGGAAACCGCAAAATGGGCCAAGGTGGTAAAAGCCGCGGGCATACAGCCTGAATGATCGCGTTGACTTTCGCGGGCAGAACGCCGCTCAATCCTGATGCCCGGCGCCACGGGGACCGCGATCATTGCCGCGATCGTTGGCGTGGGGGGCGCTAAAAATCTAATCTCGGAGGCACTATGTCGTATACCAGTAGGACTCATCGCTTCGGTTTGCTTACGCCGTCGCCCAATACGGTCCAGGAACCGGAATTCTCGGAGGTGCTGCCGCGAACCGTCTCGCTACATACCGGCCGCCTCAGCTTCAGGAATATTGTCCCGGAGACATTGATCCGTTGCGTTGAGGAACTCGAGGCGGAAAGCCGCAAGCTCGCCGACGCCGACGTCGGTGTCATTGTTTTCGCGGCGACCGCTCCCTCGATGGCCAAGGGCAAGGGTTACGACCGCGAACTGATTAAACGAATGGAAGATGCTTCGGGCAAGCCCGCTACCACGGCATCGACCGCATTTGTCGAGGCCCTTACGCATCTCGGCATCCGGAGGATCGCGATCGGCACTCCCTGGAACGAAGCCATCAACAAACCCATGGTGAGCTTCATGGAGGCGAACGGCTTCGAGGTTGTAAATTGTGAAGGCGCGGGGTTCGTGCGAGGCGACGAACTCGGTCGCACCGGTCCGGAAGCGGCGTATGAACTGGGGCGCCGGGTCGACCGGCCGAATGCGGATGCGGTCATCATGCCGGGCGGCAACTGGCCTACAATGAGCTTCGTCGAACAGCTGGAGCGGGAACTCGGCAAGCCGGTTCTGACGAACAACGCCACCAGCATCTGGGCCGGTCTCCGGTTACTCCAGATCCATGACAGCATCGCCGGCTACGGTCGACTGTTGCGTGACCATCTTGGCCGTTGATCCAATCTCCGCCTAAACCACCCCTGGATAAATCTATGTTAATGCGACGTTTCGTAGTGCAGATGACCTACGCAGTCGGCATGATCCTGGTCGGGGACGGCACGGTCCTTGGCCAGAATTATCCGACCAAACCCATACGCATGGTTACCGCGCAGATCGGGGGCGGCGCCGATTTTACAGCACGCCTCGTCGCGCAGGGACTATCCAGCGCCGTGGGACGCTCGGTGGTCGTCGATAACCGGGGACTTACCTCAATGCAGATCGTCGCCAACGCGCCGCCCGATGGTTATACCTTGCTTTGCTACGGCAGCCCGATGTGGATCGGTCCGCTCATGCAAGACGTGTCTTGGAATCCGGTGAAGGATTTCGCGCCGATCACAGTGGCGACGAAAACACCCAACATCCTCGCGGTGCATCCGTCGGTTCCGGCAAAGTCGGTGCGCGAGCTTATCGCGCTGGCCAAAGCGAGGCCGGGAGAACTCAACTATGCTTCCGGTTCGCCAGGCGCCACGTCGCACCTCGGCGGGGAATTATTTAAGTCGATGGCAGGCGTCGACATAGTCCATATCGCATACAAAGGAAATGGACCTGCGCTCACCGCGTTGATCGCCGGCCAGGTGCAGATGATGTTGGCCAACGTGGCCGGGGTATTGCCGCATGTCAGCGCCGGACGATTGACGGCCCTCGCGGTGACCTCCGCTCAGCCCTCCGCATTGGCTCCCGGGTTGCCCACCGTATCGGCCGCGGGGCTGCCCGGCTACGAATTGGTGACGACCGTCAGCCTATTTGCGCCGGCGGGAACGCCCGCTCCCCTGATCAAACTGCTCAACCAGACGCTCGTGCGCGTGCTCAACAGCGCCGACATCAAGGAGAAATTTTTCAGGACGGGGGTCGAGGTCGAGCCGGGCTCGCCCGAGGAGCTCATGGCCACGATGAAATCCGAGATAGCCCAGTTCGGCAAGGTGGTCAAGGACGCGGGCCTGCGCGAAAGATAAAGAACAGCGGCCTGTCGAAACGAGCGCCGGCAGGTGCTGCTACGGCAGCACCCAGCCCAGCCATTCGCACAGCCCTCTTCCCATGATCCAATCCTTGTCCTCGGC
>Ga0209514_10008756_pt1 | contig 11384 bp, 9 predicted proteins | sample Subgrocontami58m_FD_187452 | JGI IMG/M metagenome (GOLD analysis project Ga0209514, IMG submission 187452) | Subsurface groundwater microbial communities from S. Glens Falls, New York, USA - GMW37 contaminated, 5.8 m (SPAdes) (version 3) | ecosystem: Environmental > Aquatic > Deep subsurface >...
TGAACGATGAGCGATGAACGATGAACGATGAACGATGAACGATGAACGATGAACGATGAACGATGAGCGATGAGCGATGAACGATGAGCGATGAACGATGAGCGATGAACGATGAACGATGAAGGATGAGCGCCGACTTCTGACGTCTGACTTCCGACCTCTGACCTCTATCTGCCGTCTACTTGTAGTCGGTTGGCCGACCGAGAAGCTTGGCGAGCGCTTCGCGCGCCGAGTCGTCCACGAGGGCCAGCACCTCGTCGCCTTCTTCGAGCACGGTGGTGCCGCGCGGCAAAACCATTGTGTCCCGCCGCAGAATGCCGGAGATAGTGCAGTTGTCGGGCAGGCTGAGGTCTTTGATCATTTTGCCGACGGCACGCGCGCCGGGAAAAATCTTCTCTTCCACCAGCAAGTATCTTCCCCGGCGGAGTTTCTGCATGATCATCATGTCGCCGAGCGACATTTCTTCCTCGATCAGTTTAGCCATGAAGTCGGCCTGATTGAGGGCCACGTCAATGCCCATGTCTTTGCTGAACAGCCACTCGTGCCGGGGGTTGTTAATGCGGCTGATGATGCGCGGGACGCCGTACACTTCTCGCGCCAGGGCGCAGGCCACCAGGTTGTCGGCGTCGTCGGCGGTGACTGCGGCCAGCACCTGCGCCCGTTGGATGCCCACGGCCTCCAGAGTTTTGGGATCAGTGCCGTCGCCCTCAAAGATGATCTCGGTCGGCAGTTCTTGATGCAAACTGGCGAGCGTATCCGGCCGTGACTCGACCAACCGCACTTCGTGTCCTTGCGTCAACAGGAGTGATGCCAGATGCGAGCCGGTGCGGCCGCCGCCGACGATGATTACGAACATAGTTATTCCTCTCCATTCGCGCCCAGACTGCGGCGCAGGCGCGTCATGCCCTGCGTCGTTGCGCTCACATGAACAATATCCTGAGTCTGTAGGGTGATGTCCGCTGCGGGCAGAATGGCCTTGCCGCCGCGCGTGACGGCGACGGCGATGGCTTCTCCGGCGGGAACCAAATCGGCCAACCGGCGTCCGTTCCAGCCGCCCGTGACGATCAATTCATAGACTTGAACTTCGCCGTTTCCGGCCGAGCATACGCTTTGGATGCCGGGGTGAAGCAATAATTGCTCGATGCGCTGCGCACCCCACGACGACGAGGCCACTGTTTGCAAACCGAGTTTCTCGTAGATCGGCGCGCGGCGCGGATTGTACACCCGCGCGACGACCTGCCGGACGTGAAAGCGATCACGGGCCACCCGGGCCGTGACGATGTTGACGCTGTCGGACGAGGTGACGGCGGCGAAGCCGTGCGCTGTGTCCAACCCGGCGCGCTTGAGCACCTCGGGGTCAAACGCTTCGCCGCGCACCGTGCGGCCCCGGAAGTCCGGCCCCAACCGATCGAAGGCCTGTTCTTTGGGGTCTACGATGGTGACGTTGTAGCCCTGGTGCGAGATGGACAATGCCAGCTCCACGCCCACGCGCCCGCAACCGACAATAACAATGTGTTCAGCGGCGTTTGTTTTTTCCATGAAGGTTCCTAACTTATTCCTGGCCTACGTGATAAGGCACTTCGGTGATGACGACATCTTTTACGCCTAGCAGGCCGAGTTGCAAAAGGAAAGCGGTCTGCATGTGCAGCAGATTATGCCACCATTTGGCCGGAACGAACTCCGGCACCACGACGGTGAGGATTTCGTTCGACTGGCGTTGAAGGGCGATCATCTGAATGTATTCCAGCAGCGGCTCGTACAACAGGCGATACGGCGAGTGGATGACGTGCAGGCGGACGCCGTCGCCCCAAGTGTCCCATTTGCCGCGCAATTTCTGTTCTTCGACGGGGTCCACAGCCACGTAGACGGCGGTGACGTCGTTGGAGATGGCGCGAGCGTAATGCAGGGCGAGGAGCGTGCCGCGATGCACCCCGCCGATGGGAACGATGACGCGGTGCCGCTTGAGGCGCGGCGGCGTGCCGAATGAGTCCAGCGACAGTTCAGCAGCCAGTTCTCTATAGTGATGGTGGATTCGCAAAAAGAATAGCACCAGAGTCGGGATGAGGATGACCACCACCCACGCGCCGTTTGCAAATTTGGTCACGGCGAAAATTACCATCACGATGGCGGTGCAGATCGAGCCGAATCCGTTGACGGCCAATTTCAATTTCCACTTCGGATCATGATGTAGAACGGACGCAATTTGCTTTTGTTCTTCGCCCGGTTGGAGCCGGCCGCTTTTCCACCAGCGCACCGCCATGCCCGCTTGCGATAGCGTGAAAGAAAGAAAGACGCCGATGGCATAGAGGGGGATGAGGGAATTTGTCTTGGCGCCGAAGATAACAATGAGCAGGGAGGCAAAACCGGCCAGTGTCACAATGCCATAGGTGAACACCAGCCGACTGCCGCGATAGGTCAACTGCTTGGGCAGGAAGCCGTCGGCGGCTTGCAGCGCGCTCAAGCGCGGAAAGTCGGCGAAGGACGTGTTGGCGGCCATGATCAAGATCAGAGTCGTCGAACCGAGCAAGATCAAATACGGCTGGGTGTCGTCGCCGTAGATCACGCGCCCCAGCTGTGAGAACACCGTTTCCGTATGCGAGGGGAGCGCCCCAATTTGGCGCGCCAGAAACGTCACGCTGAAGAACATGATGGATAGTATCGCGCTCATCCAAATGAGCGTGATACCGGCGTTGCGGCTCTTTGGCTTTTTGAACGCCGGGATGCCGTTGCTGATCGCTTCTACTCCGGTGAGGGCGGCGCAACCGCTGGAGAATGCGCGCAGAATCAAGAATACCGAGAGTCCCTGAGCCGTCTCGTGAATAGTTTCTACGCCGGTGACTTGATCCAGCGTGCCGGTGAAGTAGCGGAAGAAGCCGACGGCGATGGTGAACAGGGTGGCGGCGAGGAAAAAATAGGTGGGGAGGGCAAACGCCCGCCCGGACTCTTTGACTCCGCGCAGATTCACCAGCATCATAAATGCCACGAGCGACAGGGCGATGACGACTCGCAAATCGTACAGCGCCGGGAAGGCCGAAGTGATTTGGGCTACGCCCGACGAAATGGAAACGGCGACGGTGAGAATGTAATCGGTGAGCAATGCTGCCCCGGCGATTTGCGCCGGGACTTCGCCCAAGTTGTCGCGAGCGACAATATACGCGCCGCCGCCGCCGGGGTAGGCGTGGATGGTCTGTTCGTAAGAAATGGTGACGATAGCCAACAGAAAAATTATGGCCAGGGCTATCGGCAGTGAGAAAGTCAGCGCGCCCGCTCCGGCCAGGATTAGCACAAAGAGGATTTCGTCGGTGGCGTAGGCGGTTGAGGAGAGCGCGTCCGACGCGAACACGGCCAACCCGATGGCTTTGCCGATGGTTTGGTGCGGCGCGTCGGCGGTGTGCAGGCGCGGCCCGATGAGCCACGTCTTCAACCCTTCCAGCAGCCCGCCTTTTTGAGTAGTGACGGTCATTCTTCGCCCCCTAGCAAATAGGGCACTTCCATCACCACGATGTCGGGTGTTTGCAGCAACAGCCCGCGCAGTATGAGCGCGGTATTCATATGCAGAATATTGTGCCACCAGTGGGCTGGCACAAATTGCGGCACCACAATGGTGAGCATCTCGTGGGGTTGGCGCTCGCTCGCCATTTCTTCAATGTAGTCCGTGAGCGGCTTGAAGAGCCGCCGGTAGGGGGATGGAATTACGTGCAGGCGGACGCCGTCGCCCCACATGGCCCATTTCTGTTGAATCTTCTCTGCCGCCACCGGATCGGCGGCCACGTGCACGGCGGTGATGTCGTCGGAGATCGAGCGGGTGTAACGCAGGGCGTGAATCACTCCGCGATGCACGCCGCCGATAAGCAGCAGCACACGGTTTCGGCGCACGCGCGGCGGCGCGCCGAAGGAATCCAGCGACAGGCTTTTGGCGACATCATGATAATGGTGGTGAATCCGGAAAAAGATGACCACCAGAGTCGGCACCAGCACGACGACGATCCACGCCCCTTCCACAAATTTGGTGACGGCAAATACGATCATCACGGTAAAAGTAAGCACTGCGCCAAAACCGTTGACGACGAGTTTAAGCCGCCATTTTGGATCGTAGCGCACGATGCCGCCCTGCTGGACGATCTCTTCCTCTGCTTTGAGATGCCCCGACTTCCACCAGTGCACGGCCATCCCCGTTTGCGAAAGCGTGAAGGAGAGGAACACGCCGATGGCGTACAGCGGAATGAGGGCGGTGGTCTCTGCTTTGAAAAAAACAATGAGGAGCGCGGCGAACCCGGCCAATGCCACGATGCCGTAGTTGTACACCAACCGACTGCCTTTGTAAGTGAGCTGCTTCGGCAGAAAACCGTCACCGGCGTGGAGCGCGCCCAGGCGGGGGAAGTCGGCAAAGGAGGTGTTGGCGGCCATGATCAGGATCAGCGTCGTGCTGCCGAGCAGGACGTACCAAAGGGTTCCCGCGCCCCACACGGTGCGCCCCAATTGCGATATCACCGTTTCGGTGCGCGAGAACTGCGCGCCGATCTGATGCGATAAAAACGTGATGCCGAAGAACATGACCGCCAGGATGGAACTCATCCAGATCAAGGTGATGCCTGCGTTGCGGCTTTTGGGTTCTTGAAACGCCGTGATGCCGTTAGAGATCGCTTCTACGCCGGTGAGCGCGGTGCACCCGCTGGAGAAGGCGTGCAGGATCAAAAACAGCGTGACGCCGCGCGCCGCTTCCACCGTTGCCGGAGTGATCCCTTGCACTGTTCCCAGCGTGCCGGTGAAATAGCGAAAGAAACCGATGCCGATGGTGATCAGGGTGACGATCAAAAAAAAATAGGTGGGGATGGCAAAGGCCACGCCCGATTCTTTGACGCCGCGCAAGTTGACGATCATCATGAAGGCCACCAAGGCGACGGCGATGTGCACCCTGTAGGGGTGCACAGCCGGAAAGCCGGACGCAAGCTGGGCCACGCCCGACGAGATGCTGACGGACACGGTGAGGATGTAATCGGTCAGCAAGGCCGCGCCGGCCGTTTGCGCCGGGGCTTCGCCCAAGTTGTCGCGAGATACGATGTACGCTCCGCCGCCGCCCGGATAGGCACGGATAGTCTGTTGGTACGAAATCGTGACGACGACAAGCAAGGCGATAATGGCCAGTGAAACATAAACGGAGTATCCAAGAATGGCGATTCCGGCCACCGGCACGGCGAAGGCCAGCACTTCGAGAATGGCTTCGGTAGCGTATGCGGTCGAGGAGAGCGCATCGGAGGCAAAGACGGCCAACCCGACTTTTTTGCTGATGGTCTGATGCGGCGCATCCGCCGTAAGCAGGCGCGGGCCGAGGATGATCTGTTTCAGGTTTTCGGTAAGGTTCGCAGTTCTACTTTGAGTGGTCATGCTCGCTTCAGCTTGGTGTAATGATGGGAGACCCCTATCAACGAATGCAACACAAAGCCCGCCTCGAAGGGAATGGCGGGCCAGCGGGCGGAATCTTATACCTGTTCGGGCCTTGCGTCAACACCTGCGCGGCTTTTACCCAGGGCCTTTCCTTGGCGAAGCCCTGGGCTTTTACCGTCGAATGCCCGTGATCTGCAGCATGGCAAAGCCGTAAGCCAGCGGTAGCCACACGGTAAAGCCGCGATAGGCCAGGGTGATGACCACGGCGGCCTCGATGGGCACCCTCAGGCTGGTGAGCGTGAGCACCATGGCGCCTTCGGCCACGCCGATGCCCAGCGGGGTGGGCGACACAATGGTGAAGAGATATCCGAGGCTGAACACGGCGGTGATGGCGCCCACCGAAAACGGCTGGTCGAACGCAAGGAATATGAGGAACAACAGTGTAATGAGCAGGGCTTTGCTGCTAAGCGCCAGAGCAATCGGAAATAACCATCCGCCCCTCGGTTGGCGGCGGAGAGTTTCCAACCCTTCGGCGGCCTCGGAGGCGAATTGGTGGGCAAGAGTCTCGGAGAGATAGTCGCGATGGAGAATGATGCGCACGATGCGGTTGACGAGTCTGGCCCCCCACGCCAGCGCGCGCTCCAGCTCGGCGGCGGAGCGCATGCCCAGCAATATGATGGAGATGAGGATAAGGGCTACGCCGAAGAGAATGCCGGAGGCCACCAGCTCGCTGGCGTGCAGGTCGTTGCGCCGGAACAGGGCCAGCAAGCCTAGGGTGAGCACGATGCTGAACGCAATGTAGTCGAATACGATGTATAGCACGCCCGCCAGCGTCACCCGCGCCGTCGAGACGCCGCGCTTGCGGGCATCGTCCACAAAGACGGCCAGACCGCTGATGCCGGCGCTGGGCGCGACGACGTTGAGGAAGGTGCTGGCCAGGACCAGCGGCAGCAGGGTGCGATAGGGCTGATCCAGCCCCACCACGCGGTAGGCGGCACGGTATTGGGCCGTTTGATTGACGAGCCAGGCCCCTTGCACCACCAGGGCCAACACAATCCACACCGGTTGGCCGCGCTGGACTACGGCGACGAATTGCGAAAAATGACCGAATTGGCTGAAAAAAAAGCTGACGGCGAGGAGAAGGACTACCGCAAAGGCGAGTCGGCGCATGGGCGCGATGACTATAGCATGATTTGCGGAAAGGGTGGAGCAGGGGGCAGCGAATCAAGAGCGCCCGACGCAAGTTTGCGGCTGGGGCCGCGCGTCGGGCGCTCCGGTGTGACGGCCCGGGCCTGACCGGTCAGGCTTGCGGTCGCTCGGCCAGCGTCACGGTGATCTTCAGCGTCTGGCCGTTGCGATAAACGTCCAGTTCAACTTGCTGGCCGGGGTTGTACTTGAGCAGCGTATTGATGAACGGGTGTGCGTCGTCGAGCGTCACGCCGTCTATTGCCGTGATAATGTCGTCTGTCTGCACGCCCGATTTCGCCGCCGGGCCGTCGCCGGCCACCTTGGTAACGTAGATGCCCCACTTCGCGCCAAGGTTGTACTGCGCGGCAATGTCCGGGGTCACCGCCTGCCACTGCACGCCTAGGTACGGGCGGGACACGAAGCCTTGCTTGATCAACTGCTGGCTGATCGCGTTCACGGTGTTGGCCCCCACCGCAAAGCCGAGGCCCTCGGCCTGATCGCCCATTACGGTGTTGCCGCGAATGACCAGCGTGTTCAGCCCGATGACCTGCCCGGCGAGGTTCACCAGCGGCCCGCCGGAGTTGCCGTGGTTGATGGCCGCGTCAGTCTGGATCATATCCTCCATCACGTAGCCGGACTGCGTTTCAATGCTGCGGCCGGTGGCGCTCACCACGCCCACCGTCACCGTGTTCTTAAAGTCGCCCAGCGGCGAGCCAATGGCAATCACGGTTTCGCCGGGCTTGAGCACATCCGAGTTGCCCAACTCGGCCGTGGCCGGCACCTGCTTGCTTACTTTGATCACGGCCACATCGGAGAAGGGGTCGCGGCCCGTCAATGTGGCGTCGACGCTCGCGCCGTTTTGAAACACCACCGAAAGACTTTGCTGGCGATCCACCACGTGATTGTTGGTGAGAATGTAGCCGTTGGTGGAAATGATGACACCCGAGCCGGAGGCTTGTGTCCCGTCGCTCAGGGTGTTGATGACGGTCACTACTGCCGGGCCTACCCGGGCCACGGCATCGGTAATCGCCGATTGAACGTCCACGGTGCGCAATCCGGCGCTCGGCGCAGCCGGGGTTGGCAGCGCAATCGTGGCCGGCTGCGGCGTGGGGGTGGCCTGCGCCGCCGAGGCGGCTTCCGTTTTGTTTTGGCGCAGGGCCACGAAAACTGCCGCGCCGCCCGCCGCGGCGCCCCCGAAGGCGGCCAGGCCCATGGCCCCGATGAGTGAAATGGCAATGGCAAGTCGTCTAAACATAGTCAGGTCTCCTTTTTGATTCCGTACCATCTTGGCGCAGGAGATTTAGAGCAAAATGAAAACGCGCGGAACAGTTGGTTAGAGGCAAAGCCGCCCGCCGAAAACAAAGACGCCCACGATGGGGCGTCTTTGTGAAACCGGGGTCAAACTCAAATATCCCGTTATCGCCGTCGGCGGCCAATACCGCCGATCAGAAAAACGTAGTACAGCAATTGTGCCAGCGCCGCCGCCAGCCCGGCCACGTAAGTCATGGCCGCGGCATCCAGCACCGATTTCACGCCGCGCCGTTCGTCGGGGTCGGCGAGCAGGCCGGCATCGGTCAGCAGTGTCATGGCGCGGGCGCTGGCGTTGAACTCCACGGGCAAAGTCGCCAGGGCAAACAACGCGCCCCCGGCGAACACAAACACGCCGAGCCACGCCAGTTGCGTGATCTGCAAAATCAAACCGATGAGAATGAGAATCCAGCCGAGGTTGGAGCCGATGTTGACCACCGGCACAATGGCCGAGCGGAAACGCAACGGCGCGTAGCCGTCACGGTCTTGCATGGCGTGGCCGATTTCGTGCGCGGTGATGGCGAGCGCCGCCACCGACGTGCCAAAACCCACCCCCTGCGAAAGCCGCAACACATTGCGCTGAGGGTCGTAGTGGTCAGTCAGTTGCCCGGCCACACTCTCGAGCTGCACGCCGGCCAGCCCGGCGTATTGCAGCAGGCGCTGCGCCACGTCGGCCCCGCGCAGGCGCAGGCTGTTGGGCACGTTGCCCCACTTTTTGTACGCGCCATCCACCCGCATCTTGGCAATCCACACCAGCAGCAGGGCCGGGGCCATGAAAATCAAGTACGTTGGATCGAAGAAAAACATGGTTAGCTCCTACAGATCAGTTTTGTGAAGCCGACTCTGATTGGCTGTATTGTGCGACAAGAGACGTTAGCGAACCATCAGAACCGCGTCGCATAAAATAAATTTCCCGCGCGGCGGACTACTCGGCCCGAACCGCCAAGCCAAAAAGCCACCGGATCGCCAGCCCGCTGGGGCCGCCACTGAGCGCCTGCACCGCGGCATCCAACTGCGGGTCGCGCCCGGCGTCGCGGTCGGCTTTGGTGAGCTTCACCACCGTGTCGGGCGTAATGCCCGCGTTGTGGATGGAGCGACCGTTGGGCGTGAGCCAGCGGGCTATGGTGATGCGCACCGTACCCTGATCGTCTGCAAGCGGCTGCCACGTTTGCACCGTGCCCTTACCATACGATTGCTCGCCCATGATCGTGCCGCGATGATAATCCTGAATGGCTCCGGCGACAATCTCCGAGGCGCTGGCGCTGCCTTTGTCGATGAGCACCACCAGCGGTACCCTGGTCGCCAACCCGCCCGGCTGCGCGGTAAAGGTCTCCTCGCGCCCGTCGCCGTAGCGCTGGATGAGCACCGTGCCGCTGTCAATGAACTGGCTCAACACCTCCACCGCGGCATCGCGGAAGCCGCCGGGGTTGCCGCGCAGATCCAGCACCAGACCTTTGACGTTTTGCGACATGAGCGCCTGCAACTGCGTCTTCAGTTCGGCGGTGGTCTTCTCGCCGAAGGAATTGATTTTCACGTAGCCGATCTGCCCGTCGAGCATTTTGCTTTCCACCGACGGGATGGTGATCTTGGCGCGCACGATGTCGAACTCCAGCGGGTCCGGCTCGCCTTCGCGCATAATCGTGAGGTGTACCGTGGTGCCGGCCTTGCCGCGCACTTTGCTGATGACAGTGAAACCGTCCTGTCCGGCCACGTCTTCGTTGTCCACCTTTATGATGATGTCGCCTGCGAGTATCCCGGCCTTGAGCGCGGGTGAGCCGGGCAGGGGGCTGACAACTTTCAGATAGTCGCCGCTGGTATCCACTTCCGCGCCAATGCCCTCCAGTTCGCCCGAGCTGTCGCTGAGGAGGATGGCCGACTCGGCCGGGGTGCTGTAGCCGGTGTGTTTGTCGCCCAGGGCTTGCAGCATGCCTTTGATGGCCCCATAGGCCAGCGCCTGATCGTCCACTGGCTGATCGACGTAATCTTTGTGAACTAGCGTCCACGCCTCCCAAAATGGGGCGAACTTCTGCGCGAGGTCGGCGGGAGTGCCGCCCTGGCCAGGCTGGGCTGCCGTGGTCGGGCCGCCGCCCAAAAAGGATAGTCCTGCCAGCGGTCCGGCGCCGAACGCGGTGACGTGGCCCACCATGAATCCTGCGGCGAATACGCCGACTGCAAAAGCAACCACCAAACTGCCCAATAGCGCCACGCGAACAAATCTGCTCATATCGGTCTCCAAGGGTTATTAGCGCGACAGATCATAGCCCACAAATATGAATTGTGGATAAGCGGCCGGTAAGTGGACAGCCAACAAAAAAGCACCCGCCCGGCTGGGTGGGTGCCTTTCTGGTATCTTCTCAACATGTGGGGGCGAACCTGTGTGTTCGCCCAGGGCAGACACACAGGTCTGCCCTCACCCCAATTTATTGAGATGATGCCCTTTCTGCTCGGACTGAGCCGCGAGTCTACGGCGTCACTGTGAGCGTGCCAACCATGCCCGCCTGTTTGTGGCCGGGCACGGCGCAATAAAACTCGTACGTGCCGGCGGGACCGGGGGTGAACGAGAAGGTGGTGGTTTGCCCCGCCGCTGCCTTTTGCTCTCCCAAAACACCGTCGATGATGAACGAGTGATCGAGCGTGCCGTCGTTGACGAGCGTGACGTTCACCGTTTGGCCGGCCTGGGCGGTGACGGCATCGGCGTCGTAGGCGATGTCCCTGGCGTGGATGGTGATCGCCAGGGCCGGTTGAGCGGAACTACCCCCGCCACTGCCGCCGCAGGCGGCCAACGTCATCATGATCAGCATCGTCGCGAAAAACAACGTTCTTCTGGGTATCATTGAAATGCCTCCTTGCCGGAATAGTGTCGCTCTGAAAGCTAAATCCAACCCTGCCTGCGGAATAGCCGCCACATGGCTAGCGGAACGACGATGGTCAGCGCCAACATGCCTATGAACAGGTAAGGACTCTGGAAGGGGAGTGTCTCGAAGTTCATGCCAAAAAAGCCGGTGATGAAAGTGAGCGGCATGAATAGCGCAGTGAAGACCGTCAGCACTTTCACGATCTCGTTGATGCGGTTAGAAGACACCGAAAGGTAGGTGTCGAGCGCGCCGCTGATCAAGTCGCGCAAAGTGTCGTTGATGTCGGCCAGGCGCACCAGATGATCGTACACATCGCGGAAGTACACTCGCTCGTCGGGGTCTACGACGGCGTATGTATCGCGCGCCAAACGGTTCATCACCTCGCGCTGGGGGATGATGATGCGGCGCAAGTGCAAGATGGCGCGCTTGATTGAAAATATCTTGGCCAGCACTGCCTGGCCGCCGGCGGCGAAGATTTGATCCTCCAATTCGTCAATGGCGTCGTCCAACTGGTCGACGACGGGCATGAAATCGGACACGAGCGTATCGACGATGTTGTACAGCAGATAATCGGCGCCGCGCGCGAGGTAACGCTCACTGCGCTGAGAGGCCGCCCAGACTTTGTCCGCCGACATCACCGGGTTCTTG
>Ga0209514_10008757_pt1 | contig 11384 bp, 8 predicted proteins | sample Subgrocontami58m_FD_187452 | JGI IMG/M metagenome (GOLD analysis project Ga0209514, IMG submission 187452) | Subsurface groundwater microbial communities from S. Glens Falls, New York, USA - GMW37 contaminated, 5.8 m (SPAdes) (version 3) | ecosystem: Environmental > Aquatic > Deep subsurface >...
GTTAAATACGATGACTGCCTCTGACGGTTTACCCTTTACCTTCGTTGCACTCTCTCCATTTTATCCTGCACAATCAAGCCCTTACTCTCGCAGTATCCGCAGTTCTCCTCTGGCACGTTAGTTGCTCTGTAGCTAGTCCTGTGGACTGTACTTGCCGAATCCGGCGCTGTAAGGGCTCACGTATAGTACTCCGTGGTCGCCCGTTCCCGTGTCGTTGTAAACTTCCTGGATAATCGCGAACTCTCCCCAAATGGATGCACCGATTTGCGTCCCATCCGCGGCGAATACCATACCGCCGGCTACGGTTGCATCCGCTGGTTGCGCGACAATCTTCACGAAATATTCCCACCGTTGTTTTTTCCCTTTGCCGTCTATGTATACACCTTTTTGGTGGTTGGTTAACCACGCTCCCGAACCGACATAAGAAACATAGCCGAGATGCCGGTCAAGCAATCCGTCGTTGCTACAGTCCTGGTTACTCAACCAAGCGTCATTCCATTTCATTTGAAGATCATCATTTGCGTACGGTTGGCACCAGGCCGCATCGCGGTAGGCATCGCAATATTTACCGTTAAACATATGGGCCTGGTAGTTATAGCCCCACTGGTCAAAACCGGTTTCGATGGTGCTTCCATCTGAGGCAAGAAGCGTTCCTTGCTGAATAGTCGTGCACGTCTGAGCGAAAGCCGACTGGGCTAACACGGCCGAAGCTACAATCAGAAAGCCGACTAGCATGAATTTTTTCATTTTTTTCCTCCTTCAGAGAATTGGCGATAAATCTGAATTCGAAACACTTGCTGATGTTATTTCTATGGTCCAGCGGTTAGCGCATAAATCACCTCCCCTCAACCTTACTTTTCAGACATGAATCTGACACCCTCTGGCGTTTAACTTGTCCTGAGTCTATTTATCCGAGTTTATATCCCTATCCTCCTTTTCTTTTTGGTTGTTTTCCGGCTTGACAATGTGGCGGTGGTTGCTTAGTGTCAATACGCTTTTTGACGTACATGGTCTATCCTCGCAAAACAGGGGAGACGAAGCGCAAAAGAGGAGCCGCGCCTGCGCGGCCAAAGCCGCAACTGCTTTGTGACGTGATAGGCGCAGCAGCGCAGGGGCAGGTCGTTTTTACAGCGGGGGGCGTGCGATGCGTAGTTCATAGTACCAGCCATGGGATGACCCACGATCTCAATAGCCGATTGCAGGGACCCAATGACCTTCTCAAATCTGTGCAACCAAAAAGGTGGTACCCTCAGGCTCTTTCGTTCAGCAAAAACAAGGATAAGCTAGCCACGGAATGTGAGGGCAGGCGACTTTCTCTCCGTTGCGTTAGAATTGCAGGGCGGTGCCTGCTCCTATTGGATGGCCAGCAGACGACACTCCTAACAGCAGCACTCAAGTCTATTGGGCTTACGCAGCGTGAGGCTGAGATCCTGACCTGGGCATCTCAAGGCAAAAGCAACAAGGAGGTCGGGAGCATTCTTGGGTTGAGCGCTCGCACAGTAGGAAAACACCTGGAACATATTTATAAGAAGCTCGGCGTTGAAAGCCGTACAGCGGCAGCGGCCAGGGTTTTTGACATAGCTACGACTTCCGCAAATTAAAATCCCGCCTGCGTCCCTTCACATCATAGTCCACAAGATGATTGTTCCCCCAGCGGCAGGAATATTGATGAGCTAAACTAAGACCCTTGTTTACTTTGTGCGGAGAGGAGGCTGTCTATGGCTTCTCTGAAGGCGGCGTAGGGCTGTGCGCCTCTTATTATCCGTACCGCTTTCACCATTCCATCATTTGGCTCTGTTAGTGCTACGAAAAAACTGGGGGTCCCCTGAACTCCGGCCTTTTGTCCGTCGGCCAGGTCTTTGCGGATTTTTGCGGCATACTTTCCACTATCCAGACACTGCTGGAATTTCGGCATGTCTAGAGCGAGTGCCTGTGCATGGTCTGACAAGTCCTTTGGACTCATCGCCTTTTGATTGGCAAACAGCCTGCCATTCATCTCCCAATATTTTCCTTGCTCCCCGGCGCAGTTGGCTGCCTCGTGAGCCTTGAAGGCCAGAGGATGGATCGATTCTATGGGAAAGTCCCGTAAGACGTATTTGACCTTGCCGGACTGGATGTAATCCTTCTCGATCTGTGGATGGGTCTGGGCCACGTGGCGCGCGCAAAAGGGGCACTGATAATCGGTGAACTCGATAAGGGTCACCTTGGCGTTCTTATCGCCTTTGAACGGATCGCCCTTGATCTCCAGAACCACATTCTGGGGTTCGGGAGGTGGAGCAGGTACTCTGCCTCGAAGCAAGGTCTTAATTTCTTGGAGTTCGTTCTGAATGTTGGACTGGCCTTTTTTGATTTCTTCGAGATCTTTCCTTAAGGCCTTTAGCTCTTCAGTGGTTTGTGTGAAGCCTGGCTGAGAGCTGAAGAGAGACATGAGGATAAATGAAAAGAGGGCCGTGACGTATTTCTTTCTCATAACTTCCTACATAAAACAGGGCGGGCACCCATTGCAAGGGTAACCCGCCCTGTTTGTTTTAGGGGTCCCGAAGGACCCAGCCAAATCTTTACTTCTGGGGCGGTGGGACCAGGCAGGTGACACTTGAGGAGTTGCCCGACCCGTCAGTCGCCGTGATCACCGCATCCCCGGGACCAACCTGGAAGTGCTTGATCGCAGGCTGACCCATCGTGTTCACGAAACTTACCCCGGACTTTCCAGGAGTCTGCGTGATCTTGATGGTCTCACCAGCAGCCAGGACGAAGCTGCCGATCTTGATCACTGGTGGCGTACAGCTATCCCCAGCCCCCACCTTATAGAATCCATCCTGGTTGGTGTTGCTCGCCTTAGGCACGTTCTTCGTGCTCGGATTGTAGCTTTCCACGCACGAGACGACTGGCTTGGTCGTGTCGACCACCTGGATGGTAGCCGAGCAGGAGTTTGGCAGACCTACTCCGTCTGTAGCCGTGTAGTTCACGGTTGTGGTGCCCAAGGGGTATGAGCCAGTACCTGGCCCGGCTACTGTGACTGCGCCGCAGATATCGCTTGCCGTAGCGGCGCCAGGGGTAACCGTTGCAGCTCCGGAACCGGTGCACTCCGCAACGATTGGTGCAGGGCAGGAGATGCTCGGAGGAGTGGTGTCCTGCACTTTTACCGACGACGAGCAGGAGGCGTTGTTTACCGACGGATCGCTCGCCGAGTAACTGATGCTGGTCGTCCCGAGCGCGTAGAAAGCGGTCCCAGGGCCGCTGGCCGGGAGTGACCCGGCACAGTTGTCCGTGGCCGTAGCCGCTGTGGTCACCGTAGCGCCACTGCCACCGGTGCACTCAGCCGTAACGGGCGCGGGGCAGGAAACCGTCGGCGCGGTGTCGTCCACCAGCGCCAAGGAGGTGTTACAGGAGCTGAAATTACCGGACGTATCCGTGGCGCTACACGATGATGAAGCTGACCCCGGTGCCGACAGGGAAAGGGAGCTAGGCGAGCAGTTTGCGCTTATAGCTCCATTGCAAGTGTCCGTAGCCGTTGCGGCGACGGCGAGACTCGCCAGACATACTCCACCTTGAGATGAAGTGAGTACCGTCGCAGGAGCGGGACAAGTAATGCTAGGAGCCTGGGTATCCTTCACCGTCACTGTAGTGGTGCAGCCGGCGGAGTTCCCGGAACCATCGGTCGCCGTGCACGACACTGTCGTTGGCCCAAGCGGGAAAGTAGAACCAGATGCCGGGTTACAACTTGGGCTACCCACAGAGCAGTTGTCTGTAGCGGTCGCAGCGAACGTAGCTGTAGCGCTGCTCGATCCCGTACACTCGACCGATTGGCCTACGGGACACGTAATGGAAGGGGTGGTCACGTCTTTAACAGTGACCGTTGCCGAACACGAATCGGACGCGTTCTTGTTGTCCGTCACAGTCAGTGTGGTCAATGTGCTTCCCAAGCCGAACGGCGTGGCAGGTGGCGCGGCCGGGTTTTGCACTAGGGTGATTGGATCATTGTCTGGGTCGAACGAGCCGTTGTTGATGCTCGCCCCTGCTTTACAGCTCGCATCCGCATTCACTGTCACATCCTGGCAGATTGCGTCTGGCGGCCTGTTAGCCGGGACCGTAATAGAGAAACCACAGCTAGCCGTGAGATTTCCCGGATCTGTGAATAGGACGGTTACTGCGTGCGCCGATCCCGCGTCGCTAGATTGCGGCGTCCAGTTAAACGTCGTCGTAAGAGGGCTAGCGCCTGAGGTTGGCGTCAGAGTTGCCCCCGGCGGTAGTCCCAAGTTGGCGACAGTTAGGTTATCCCCGTCTGCATCCGTTCCGGTCAGAGTGATCGAGAAATTTTGCCCTACGTTTACGATATTGCTCAAGGAGCCGTTGACCGCACAGGTGGGTTGCGCATTCAAGGATACGTTGGCTATCTCGATGATAAAGTCGAGCGCAATATCGTTGATCACGTTATTGGGCCGATGTTCTTGGATCATGACTTGGAGTGCGTAGAGCTGACCGAAAGCCGTGCCGCTTGTGTCCCACACAAGCTTGCAATCCGAAGTCACGCTCAGGAACTGGCCTCCGGCATTTGGAGTAGGCTGATTCAATAACGATTCGGCACCTGTCGCTAGACGGCAGGTGATGGAATCCAGGTCCGGATCGGCCGTCGGCAAAGAAAAAGTCACAAAATTACCAGGGCTGGTTTTCGGGAGTTGAACGATCGCAGGGATCGAGCTGACAGGCGATCCCGTATTGCCATTTCGGAAATCTATGTCTGTTGTGACAAGAAAACCGTCGTCATTGTTGCCATTTTGCAGAGTAGAGATACGGCAGCAACTCGTGAAGGAGGCTGTGAATGGCCCTTGGTTGGGATAAGTATGGGTGATGACATGCTTCGCCAGGTACCAGTCGTTCGCAACATCGACGAATATGACGGTCCCTGTAAGGCCAAGAGAGGAAGGGGAGCCACCGCCGAAAGATAATGTCGCAAAAGCCGGGGGTGTGTTGCCAACGACGAGAGCACCCGCGGCACTTCTTCTCCACGCATGGAGAACCGTAATCTCCGCAATATTCGTTCCAGTAGCCTTCCAGGTGATGTGGCCGAAGCGAAAGTGAGTGGCCTCTGCCTCGCTGGCCGTAAAGAAGACTCCTGCCGCAAGCGCCAACAGCATGCACAAAACCGGCAAGCTCTTCCAACACCCCATCTTCCTCGTTCTTGTCGCTAACTTTTCCATTGCTGCCCTCCTTAATAATAATCCGATAGTCCGACTATAAATGCTTTTATCCACTGGTCTTCTATTTTCCACTCAGCATATCCATCACATCCTTGGATACCGTACCCGTAGCCAGCTTGCCCGCGGCAATCAACTGATTCAGCGCTTGCCTGGCTTGTGGGTTACCACTCACGGCCAGGGTTGTAGCCACGGATTGTTGCAAGAGCTGATCACCCCCGTTGAACACATTAAGCAAAGCCTGTAGCCCTCTTTCATTTCTCAAGCGGGCCAGGCTCCTAGCGGCGTTCGTTTGGACGAGGGGATTGCTATCATGAAATGCCTCGATTAAAGGCTCGACGGCGTAATCGCCGCCAATTTCGCCCAGAGTCCTGGCTGCCATTGCGCGAAAGACTCGATTTTCCTCTGTTTGACGCAAAAGGCCAACCAGCGGCACGACGGCTTGATCAGGAGCCTGTTCCTTCAAATTGCTCAAAATATCCGCGAAGGCTTGATGGTCCCTATCGGCCGCGGCCTCAGGCAGGAGTCCGATCAACGATTCGATGATTCGCTGCTTTTCTTTCTCGGAGCCAGGTTTTTTAAGGGCATCGAATAATCTGTCCAGGTCGTATTTGGAACTGATGTTCTGATCGGCCTGCCGCTCTGTTTGAGCTTTCTCATCTGAAGGATTTTCCTGCCGCCAAATCTTGAGCCCATCGTTGCCAGTTCTCGATGCAAGGGCACTTTCTTCTTTTTTCGATATTATCTTTATTTTGGCCAGGACCGGGCGATCAGTTTTTGTGCCGGAATCCTCAACTTGATAGTAGAAGGAGAGTGTATTGAAATCGTTTAGCAACTCCTTGAGTGCTTCCTCAAAAGGTTGCAAAGGAATCTCCGTTGACACCTCAACTTCCAGGAGCTGCGGGTCCTGTACCTCTAGATCGATAGGGACACTTTTGGTTATTAACTCTAAGACTTTTCCGAGCGGCGCGTGGCTGGCATTGACGGCAATCCGGTCGGTTGATCTTTCGTAATGGATGCTAAGGCTAACAGGTTGGACCGGCGAACGAGACTCGGACCCAGCCGCTGTCCCTGAATTGAGAGAAGGGATGATAGTGAGCAGGAATAATAGAAGGGTGTGAGGAAGAAGTCGGAAACCAAGACCGAAGGTTTTAGACAAGAAAGCCGACAGTTGTTCACGCATGCTGCATAGTCCCCGTTGCGAGTCTTTCCCAGCCCCTGTCAACAGTTGGAAATTTGAAACTTGGAGTCATATAGCGTGAACGACGAGGCGGTGTCAAGAAAATAATTAACTTGATGAAGATGTTATAGGTTATTGTTCCGACACAAAAATTATTAAAGAAAAATAGAGAACATTAAGAAAATCCAGTGGAAATAAAGAAACAAGACGGGCACCCTTTGCAAGGGTAACCCGCCCTGTTGATTTATAAGTGAGTGGAGAAGTTGACGACTACTTTTTTCCCTTCCCCTTTTCCTTCTCCTGCTCTTTCTTCTTGTGGCTGTCTCGGTCATGATCATCGTCATCGCCATGCTTTGGCGGGACAGGGCAGATTACGCTCGCCGCGTTACCCGAGCCGTCCGTTGCCATGATCACCGCATCACCTGGACCAACCTGGAAGTGCTTAATCCCAGGCTTGCCCATCGTGTTCACCAACCTTACCCCAGATTTGCCCGGAGTTTGGGTGATCTTGATGGTCTCGCCGTTGGCGAGGACATAATTGCCCAGCTTGATCGTTGGTGTTGAGCAAATGTCGTTTGCACCCACCTTGTAGAAACCATCTTCATTGTCCTCGTCGTCATCGTCCTTATCCTTGTGTGCCTGGGGCACGTGCTTGCCACTCGGATTGACGCTCTGGACGCAAGAGACGATTGGCTTCGTCGTGTCGACCACAGTTACAGTTGAGGTGCAGCCGCTGGTATTGGAGCCGTCTGTAGCGCTGCACGATACCTGCGTGCCTCCGAGTAGGAAGCTAGAGCCTGAAGCGGGGCAGCTCGTTGAGGCGAAGCCGCAGTTGTCAGTGGCGCTGGCGCTGAAAGATGCAACCGCGCTACCCGATCCCGTGCACTCAACTGTTTGGGCCGCCGGGCAAGTAATGACCGGGGACTCAGCGTCGACTACAGTGACGACTGCCATGCAGGAATCCGATGCGCCCTTATCGTCGGTAACCGTCAGCGTGACAGGGTTGGTCGTTCCCTTGCCGTAAGGACCAGCCGGAGATTGAACTGAACTCACGATGGTTCCGTCCGGGTCAAAGGAGCCGTTATTGACGTCCGCATTGGCTGAACAGGTTCCTGGAGCGGTGTTCGTCGTCACGTTCTTGCAGATGGCGTCCGGCGGTTGGTTGTCCGGGGTCAACGGGTCTGTGCCCGCCACCACCTCGTCACCGTCGCTGATGCCGTCGCCATCAGTATCCGGGTTATTCGGGTCCGTGCCCAACGTGCCCTCTTCAACGTCGGTCAGTCCATCGCCATCAGAGTCAGGAACTTCGGCTGACGTTCCAAGAATGCCGACTGTGAACCCGTTCCAGGTTTCGTTGCTGAGGCTCCGCCAGGACACGGAACTGAAGGTCCCGAGGAAGCGGATGGTCCCGTGGGGCTCTCCCGTTCCCAGCAACTGGTACTCGAAGTTTCCACCGCCCAGGTCGACGACGTTCTTGAACGAGGTGCCGCAACCCCAGTAACCACAGTCATTGCCATTGGAAGGGTCTCCGAAACTCAGGATCTCGAAGTCCTTGTCGAACGCGTAGCCGTTGCCGTTGAGGCTCACGTAGGCGAACACAGGGTTGGCGACCGGTTCCGAGAACGTCAGCGTCTGCGTACCGGCTAACTTCAGAGCGACGATGTCCGTGCCCGTCGGGATGTTCGCGACTACGTTACTCGTGTAGGGAGAGGTCGCGGGGTTCCTGGTAGTCCCGAAGAAACCGTTCGCATAATAGTCTGTCCCACCACTAGGCTGAAAGAAGTAGATCCCCTGTGGGTTCGTGTAGGTCACAGTGACCACGGAAGTTGGTGTTGTGATCGTTCCGACTCCCTCGAACCCAGCCGACGCGTCGAGATCCCCGCCCGTCCAGTCTGCCCAGAAGAAAACGAACGGCGCCGTTACCTCAACCCGGACATTGTCTACCAACGGGCCACAACGGCCGGTCTCGAGGCTTTCGAACTTGAGCTCTGTGGAGGAGGCGCTTGCCGTGAAGCTGAAGGACTCTTCTCGCCAGCCCAGGTTGGAGATGCTGCGGCCAGCGACGTTGAATGTAGTTGTCAAGGACCCAGCGCCGGCCGTGGCCGTCACGGTCTTGTCGAGATCGTTGCCAGCATCGAACAAACACTCAGGGTTCCCAGCCAGGGAAAACGACACTGTGTACGCCTGCCCGGACACCGTGTCAAAAGTCTGGGCGATCGTACCCCCAATGCCGCCGATCGTATCCTTGTTCAGGTCAATTGCATGCGCGCTACCGTCGGGGGAAGGCTGCCAACCCGATACCCAATTCATGCCGCCGCCGCCCACTGTCCAGGGGCTTCCCACCGTTCCCGGTGCCGCGGCTTCGAAACTACCATCGCTGAAGGCCTCGGCCCTCGCCGCGAGCAGCGCCAGCGTGAGCACCACAACTGCGCCCCAGGCAACGGCCCGGCGGGAAGTTCGAAACGCCAAGATAAGACTTCTGGTGATTCTTCTCATGATTTTTTATCTCCTCTTAGTTTTTAATGAAAACGTACTCTGACCCCATTCTTCTTCTCTTCTTCATGTCAAGAAAAATCTCACTTTACCGTACATTTACCTTGAACTCTCCAGCAAAGTAAAGTATGAAGAGGTCTCATTTTTAAGTCACAATTGGGACCTTGGGGGTTATTTGCCTACTAGGATACTTTTGGCGGGCGACCATATACTTCTGCGTCAGGCGGTCAGGGAGCATCTCGACCGAAAGCAGGGCGGCGCCGAGGTGGTGGTAAGTGAAGCCGGGGATGGGGTGGAAATCATGGATATGCTAACACGCCATTGTCCCGATGTTGTAATCTTACATTACAAGATGCACGGCCTCGGCCGCTTGTCCAAATTCTGCAACGAGGTATGTCGTCAATGCACAACAACCCGAATCCTCGTTGTAACAGGCTACTCAGAGGAGGAAGCTGCTCTTGAAGCTGCTACGGGTGGCGTTCATGGGTACCTGACGAACCAAGCGCCTTTGACCGAGCTCTCAGAGGCTATCGATACGCTTATGGCGGGAGGTCTTTGGCTTGACTCGAGGCTTCCACGCCGGATTTTTCAAACGTTCTTAAACGGGGCCGACAACGGAAGGGCAAAGCTGCGAAGGCTTAGCCGACAGGAGCTGAGAATCCTTTCTGTGCTTGCCCAAGATAAGAGCAACAAGGAAATCAGTTCCCAGCTTCACATCAGCGAAAAGACGGTAAAGAACCACGTCACGCATGTCCTTGGTAAACTCGGAGTCAAAAATCGGCAGGCGGCTCGACGCTATTTTCTGGGGGAAGATAAAGAACCTCAGGCCGCATCATCGTAGTGCCCGTTCATTCCCCATGTTCGGTCCCTGGCGAGTCCATCCTTTATGACCGTTTGACCTCGCACGTTTTCGGAAGTAAATTGGGCTTCTGTACAGCTTGGCTGAGGAGGACAGGGGATTCTTAAGCGCTCTTCACTACTTATCCTCTTGCTCTTAGCCGCTATTGTTTTTGTCGGGGCTAGGACTTATAACCTTTGGCAGAATGGGCCGTGGGATCTGCCAAAGCCGGCAAAAGCGAAGGTAGCTACGGTCAGTGAGGAGCCAAAGAAGGAAATTCCCCGGCAGCAGTTGGTGAGCACGAAGAACATTATTGACAAAAATCTCTTCGACCCGGAGAGGGGAGCGGGTAGAACTCAAGAGACGGAGGCTTCGGCGGCCGCCGTTAGGCGGATAAGAAGCATGGTGCTCATGGGGACCGTGATCTTGGGTAGTAGTCGTTATGCGATATTGCGGTCGCCGTCTGATTCTCCGCCATCAGCGGCAAAAAGCCCGGCAGGTCAGCCGGATCAACTCCGGCTTAGGTTAGGTGACACGGTGGAAGGATTTAAGCTGTCCGAGATCCAAGAGAGGAAAGTGGTTTTTTCCAAGGGCAACTCCCAAGTGGAAGTGGCCCTCGATTTTTTCCGTAAAAGTGAGCAACCCGCGCAAAGCCCGGCAGGGGCGATACCGCCCAGGCCAGGGGTAGCGCCCAGCATCCCCCGGAGACAAAATCTCCCTGTTCCTCCGGTCCCTCGATGATTTCTAAGGAGGCAACGATGGCAAGAAAATTTATTTTGTTGCTTTCGATCTTTTTATTGACGGCGATTACCGTTACGCCGGCACCCATCGCAGGGCAAGAAACGCCTGCTCCAACTCCACCGCAGAAACAAGTCCAGCCTCCGGTAGCGCCGCCGGCGAGGGAAACCCCCTCTACGCCACAAGCGACACCGCCTGCGCGGGTTCCAGAACGCCGCTTGCTTCCTGCCCCGACGGTTGCCCGGTCAGCCGACATGGTCTCTCTTAATTTCAATCGCGCCGAGCTAGTCGAGGTGGTTCATGTCTTAGCGCAACATTTGAAGCTTACCTACACCATTGATCCCGAGGTTAAGGGGACGGTGACGATTTACAGCGCCGACCCGCTTAAAAAAGAGGATCTGTTTCCCATCTTTCACCAGGTCTTGCGCATTAACGGCGCGGTAGCGGTCAAGAGCGGTGACATGTACCGCATTTCCCCCATTAAAGACGGCAAGGGGTTTGTTCGTCCGGTAGGGCAGGGAAAAGAGGATGGCTATGCCCTCCAGGTGGTGCCGGTGCGCTTTTTCTCCGTAGGAGAGATGAAGAAACTGCTCACGCCCTTCGTTACACCGGGGGGCGAGATCCTGGACTATCCGCGGGGGAATTTTTTCATTATTGTCGATCTTCCTTCGAACATTCAGCGTCTCATGGAGATCAGAGACTTGATTGATGTCAGTACCTTTACCGGGACACGGATGGAAATTTACCAGCCCAAGGTAGCCAGCGCTGAGGAGCTGGCGTCTGAGATGACAAAGATCATGCAGCTCTATGCCTCATCGGCAGCCCAGGCTGAAGGTTTTGCTGCTCAGTTCCTTGCCATTCCAAGAATCAATCAGCTTTTGGTGATCGGCCACAGCGAAGCGGCCTGGACCTATGCCAAGCTCTGGCTCGAACGGATCGA
>Ga0209514_10008761_pt1 | contig 11381 bp, 11 predicted proteins | sample Subgrocontami58m_FD_187452 | JGI IMG/M metagenome (GOLD analysis project Ga0209514, IMG submission 187452) | Subsurface groundwater microbial communities from S. Glens Falls, New York, USA - GMW37 contaminated, 5.8 m (SPAdes) (version 3) | ecosystem: Environmental > Aquatic > Deep subsurface >...
CGGTTCTCGATGGCCGACTCCTTTTGCGTCAAAACATCAACCCGCTTATCCAGGTTATCTTCTTTGGAACGGATTCTCTTTTCCCAGTTGTCCAGTTCGACCTTTTTCTCACGAGCTTCCTTTTCCAACTCCGTCTTGGCCTTAAGGAGGTTTTCTTTGGCCTGTAACACGGCCTCTTTTTTGATCGTCTCGGCATCCTTCTTGGCTTCGGTAATAATTCTTTCGGCCAGGTATTCTGAAGAATTAAGTTTTCTTCGACCAAGGATGCGGTTTAAAACGAACCCTAAAACTACGCCAACAAGCAACAATCCAAGGGCAACATATGAGATTAAGTTGTTATCAAACAACGCTTTTCCCTCCTTTACTCAACAATGCCCGTATATATACGGCAAGCCAAACCGCAAATGGCGAATGACGACTTATCACGGGGATATTATTTTTTTCTAATGGGAAGGGTTTTTTCGGAAAATTACATGGGGCTTAGCGACGGGCGCGGCGAGGTCGTAAAAACCTTTTTAACAAAAACTCCCACCTATGCCGTGTCAGCGACCTCTTCTAACCTTGCTGAAAAGCGGGTGCCTGATATTTTGCCGCATCAGGTTTTTCACCCCCCACAGTAACGGGTCAATGGCAAATGCACCCACCGCTTGCAAGGCAAGGCCCCAGCTCCACCCAAGGCGTTGGCTCAAAAAACCAATGCTAATCACGCACATCGCAGGGGATATCTTTGTTTCTAACATCTTCTATCAAATCAATTAATCTATCAGTCCTACTACCTAACTCCTCACTCAACTTCCGATTCATACCCGCAAGCTTAACGTACTCATCAGCGATGTTTAAAGCCGATAATATGGCGATATTCAAAGCATTTCTGCTGCTTGTTACCGACTTTATCTGATTTACGTTAACCTCCACATACTGAACAACACTTGCCACATGCTCATCCCCTGATTCACTTGATACCGACAAATCCTGCCCCAGTATATTTATTTGATAATTCTTTTTCAACGAGGCAACACCTCAGCTACATATCTGTATCTACATCCTGGAGCAAATTAATCAGAGCATCCAATCTTGCGCGTGCCGCATCCCTTTCCTCGCTAAATTTACCGAGATTCCCCTTCGCACCCTCCAATTCTAATCCTTGATTATTAAGAAGTTCTTTTAATTCCTGATTCTGCTTTTTCAGCAAAGCGTACTCACTCAAAACATTTTTTATTTTCTCTTCCAGCTCTTTGAATTTCTCTAGTTCCAATGTCTGCCCTTCCTCCGTATATTAACATTAAGGGGAAAAACACCCTGCGGCACGACCCTGCCACGGTCCACATGAAAAGTCAAGTTCATATTTTTATGGCTTTTCGGGGTACCCTTTTTGAACTTCCAGGCAGGTAAGGAAAAAATTCTGCAGCTCCCTTAGCATTAGCCCTTTTTCTCGCAAACTTACGATTGACTGTCTAAATTTTGCGCCCCCCGGCAGCCCCTTAGTGTACCAGAGTAGATGCTTAAAAAAGTTGCGGAGGCCTTGCTCCTCGCCGCAATACTGCATTTCTAATTCCAGGTGGCGCACAATGATTTTTTCCTTTTCCTCAAAGGATGGCATCGCCATAGGCTCGCTACCTGTCAATGCTGTCAGGATTTCACAAATCAGCCAGGGATTTCCCAAAACTCCACGGCCTACCATTATTCCATCACAGCCGGTCCCACCTATCATCAGAAGGGCATCAGCGGCATCCCGCAGATCGCCATTGCCGACCACAGGTATTTTTATTCCTTGCTTTACAGCAGCAATAACATCCCAGTCCGCCCGGCCGCTGAATCCCTGATCAGTAGTTCGAGCATGTACAATTACGGCATCGGCCCCACAATCTTCAGCAATGCGGGCAATTTCCAGGGCGTTTATCTCCTCACGGCTCCAACCGGAACGGATCTTTACCGTAAGGGGCACAGCGACGGCCTTCCTTACCATCTTAATAACATGGCCAACTTGCAGAGGGTTTTTAAGCAAGGCGGCGCCGGCACCATTCCGTACAACTTTCCGGACTGGACAACCCATATTTATATCAATTAAATCCGCTCCGTGGCCAACGGCGATTCTCGCCCCTTCGGCAAGGATGAGCGGGTCAGAGCCAAACAATTGCACCGACAAGGGCCTATCATGCGGTAAAGAACGCAGATATTGGCAGCTCTTTGCTGATTGCCTTACCAAACCGGTAGCGCTGACCATTTCGGTAAATGCCAAAGCACAGCCGAATTCCCGCAACAAGATACGGAATGGCAAGTTGGTTATGCCCGCCATAGGCGCTAAAAGCACGTTATTTTTAAGCAAAAGATTACCGAATCTCATTACAGGCCCCCATGCCGCCCCTGACCTCCTGCAAATACTGATGAGCCTGCTCTAGTTCCGGCAATGTATTGATGCCCATAACTTCGCGATGGTCAGCTGCTATGAGCCTGCCCACCCTGTAACCATGTTCATGGGCAATAGCAATGATGTCGGTAAGGTAATACTCTTGTTGGGCATTGTTGTTTTTAACCATCATGAGGGCTTCGAAAAGAAATTTACTATTTACGCAGTAAATTCCCGTATTTATTTCATTTACTTCCCTCTCCGCCTCCGTTGCATCCCTCTCCTCAACAATCCTCAAAACCTGCCCCTCCTTGCCGGTAATTATCCTTCCGTATCCCGCAGGATGAGTTAAACGAGTGGTCAAAACTGTAACCTCATTGTTTTCGGCACTATGATGGGAAAATAACGAGCGCACCGTAGCAGGCCGCAGCAGGGGGACATCGCCGCAAAGGATGAGAACGACGCCGGTATAATGCTCAAATTTTTCACGCGCCTGAAGAACTGCATGGCCCGTCCCCAACAACGCTCCCTGTTTGACAAATGTTAGCCCCTGGTTCCGAAATGCTTCAAGCACGGCATCAGCCTGATGACCCACAATCACCGTAATATCCGGGGAACCAACCGCTTTGGCCGTCGCCACCACATAGCTTAACAGAGTTTTCCCATGGAGGAGGTGAAGAACCTTTGCCAGATCCGATTTCATTCTCTTTCCCTGGCCGGCGGCAAGTATTATTGTGCTTAGTATCATAAAACCCTCACATGAAATTCATTGGGTCAACATCAACCTTGACTTCCAACCTGGCCTTAGCCGCTTCTGCTCTGATCATATCAATCATGATCATCTGCGCCTTAGTATCCTGGCCTTTCAAAAGGAGCTGCCAACGATACCTGCCCCTTATTTTGCTCACCGGCGCTTCCACGGGACCGAGGATATCAATTGCCAACTTGTTACTCCGTACGGCTTGCTTCGCCAGGCGGCCTATTATTTCAATGCCTTCTCTACCACGCTCTCTGTTGGCGCTGCTGATTTGCAGGTTGACGATTCTGACATAGGGTGGATAGCGAAGAGTCTTGCGCAGCTTTATTTCGTCTTCATAGAAACCGTGGTAATCGTGATTTATTGCCCTTTTCAGGGCATAGTGTTCCGGATTAAAGGTCTGGACAACCACCAAACCCCTCAAATCCCCCCTTCCGCTCCGTCCGGCAACCTGCGTGAGCATTTGAAAGGTTCTTTCACCGGCCCGAAAATCGGGGACATTCAGGGAGAGATCGGCGGCCACAACACCCACAAGCGTTATCCCAGGGAAATCATGGCCCTTCGCAATCATTTGCGTACCCACCATGATGTCCAACTCCCGCTTAGCCAACAGCCGCAGCATTTTTTCCCCATCGCCCCGGTGTGCGGTGGTATCGCTGTCCATACGACCGACCCTGGCATCTGGAAAAAGTCGCTTTACCTCCTCCTCCAGTTTTTCCGTCCCCAAACCATAACTACGGAGACGACTTCCAGAGCAACTTGGACAAAGGCGGGCCGTCTTTATGGCGTAATCACAGTAATGGCATCTAAGCAATCCCAAGGCGGCGTGATGGGTAAGTGTAAGCTCGCAGTTCAAGCACTTAAAAACATAGCCGCAATCGGCACAAAGCACCACCGTATCAAAGCCACGCCGATTCAAGAAAAGCAGAATCTGATTTTTTGCCGCCAGGGTACGCGACATATCTTCCAGCAGTACATTGGAAATAATCGGCGTCTCAAAATTTTCTTCGCAGGCAGTTTTCATATCAACAATCTTAAAAACCGGTAAGTCTCTGTTTTCAACCCTTCTGGGCAAGGAAAGATAGTGATATTTTTTCTTCCGAACGTTATAATAGCTCTGGATGGCTGGGGTAGCGGAGCCTAAAACAACTGTGGCGGCGCTATGCTTTGCCTTAACAATCGCCATATCACGGGCATTATACCTTAGCCTTTCATCCTGCTTGTAAGACCCGTCGTGCTCCTCATCCACGATGATGAGGCGCAGATCCCGCATCGGCGCAAAAAGGGCGGAACGTGCACCAATGGCGATCTTTATCTCGCCTTTCTGAATTCTCTGCCACTGTCGGGCACGCTGACTCCTGGAGATCCCGCTGTGTATGACCGCTATCTCCTCTTCCTTGAATCTTCCCCTGACGCGCGCAATGAGCTGCGGCGTAAGGCTTATTTCCGGAACAAGGGAAATCACGCCCCCTCCCATTTCCCGCGCGACCGCCATCAGACGCAGATATATTTCCGTCTTGCCGCTACCCGTCACGCCGTGCAGAAGATATGGCGAAAACTGCCCTGCCACAAGGCTAGGCAAAATTTCTTGCAAGACGCCTTCCTGATCATCGCTTAAAACTACCTTGCGGTCCGCGACTATATCCTCAGGAACAGACGGGATTACTTTTTTTTTCTTTGGAGAAAAGGGGGTAGGAAGAACCTCTGATAACATTTTCCCTATAGGGTAAAGATAATATTGGCCAACCCAACGGTAAAAGGACAGTTCGTCCTCGTTGAAATAGGGAACGCCATCGTCTATGCTTATTATTTCTTTGATATTTTTGAAGTCGGAGACAGAAGTTATTTCCAGGATATAACCAGTCACCACCCTTTTTCCGAAAGGCGCCTGTACAAGCTTTCCGACTGCTGCGTCACATATCATTGCTGACGGAACCGCATAGGAAAACAGCTTATCCCGGGGAATATTAATGGCAACTCGAACGTACATGGGGCGGTTTCCCTTTATCAAGGGTGGGAAAGCTAATTGATAATCCAGGGTCTATCAGCGAAGACAATATTTGAACGATCATCCAAGGAAACTACGGGCGGCAATGATTGAAGGGCTGACAGCGGTAGAAGCCTAGAACGCAGTCATGCGCCTTTTAATTTTTCCAGTTTCTCTTCCTTCGTTTTGCACTCTATGCACAGGGTGGTTACCGGCCTGGCCATCAATCTCTTTTCCGAGATAGGCCCCTCGCAAACCTCACAAATACCGAAGGTGCCCTCATCGATACGCTGGATAGCCTCCCGCATTTTCAAGATCAGTTTCCGCTCTCTATCGCGGATACGCAGCTCAAAATTCCTATCCGCCTCTAAAGAGGCCCTGTCATTTGGGTCGGGGAAATTCTCCTTGCCAGTGTTCATTTCAGAAACGGTCTTTTCTGCCTCCCCATGTAACTCATTGATTTTCTGGGTCAGCATAAATCTGAAAACTTCCATTTTTTCCGGCTTCATTATCATAACTGCCTCACCCTGCCCCTCACCCACGCCAACCAAGGCACCCAAACGCGGAACCTCTATACCCAAAACCTTTTTTTTTGTAAAGAAAAATCTATGAGGCGTCGGGCAAGAGTCCGCGGCACTATTTACTCCGGGGCATAAACCCTGCTGATCTTGCCCACGATATTTGTTGTGGAAGCGCCCACGACGGATGGGATAATCGACACTTTTCCGCCCCACTGGGCAACCGCTTCCCCTCCCACAACCTCTTCCTCCGCCCAATCGCCGCCTTTAACAAGCACGTCGGGGCGTAAGTACTCAATCAAGGAAAGCGGTGTGGTTTCAGAAAAAATGGTAACGTAATCAACTGACGCCAGCGCGGCCACCACAATGGCCCTTTCGCTCTCGGTAATCAGAGGCCTTTTTGCGCCTTTGAGGGATTTTACGGACGCATCGCTGTTCAGGGCAAGAACCAGAACATCCCCCATGTCCTTAGCCGCCTGCAGATAGCGGACATGTCCCACATGCAGGATGTCAAAACAACCGTTGGTAAAAACAATTTTACGTCCCTCTCCTCGCAATCGCTCCAGTTCCCGCTTCAATTCTTCTCTCTGATATATCTTGCCTTCCATCGAACCTCCCTACCATTAACAAGCTCTGGCCAAAGTCAGCACAGCCACCCTTTCGGCCTTGCTTTTCATCAGTACGAGCGCACATTCCCCGGCGGTATTGCCTGTTGTGTAAACGTCATCGACAAGGATGATACTTGCGCCCTTTATCCGTTCTTGGTCAGTTACGGCAAAGGCGCCTTTAATATTAAGGCCTCTTCTGTCCCTGCCCAGCCCGACCTGCGGTTCGGTACAAACAACGCGCCGAAGACTTGCAATGTCAAGCTCCAGGGAACAACAACGGGAAATTTCCCTGGCCAAAACCAAGGCCTGATTGAAACCTCGCTGCCTTAAGCGGCGGGGGTGGAGAGGCACGGGGATAATCAACGAGTAATCCCTGATGAGAAAAGATGGATAGGTGAATTGGGCCATTAATTCTCCCAGGCGCTCACCTATAGATACCTTTCCACCATATTTAAACCGATGTATAACATCCAATAACACGCTCTCGTACCGCCCCAGCGCCCGAGCAATTAAAAAAGCGGGCGCGGCCAGCAGACATGCACCGCAAAGATGGTCCTGCTCCTCCGGTTCATCATAGGGATGGCCGCAGCAGGGACAGATGGGAGAACTAATTAATTCTAGCCGGGTATAACATGGGAGGCAGAAAGGCAAGCGTGTATCGCGAAGCACGGCGCCACATGCCATACATTGAGGAGGGAAAACGACATCCGCCAGGCCCTTCAGCATACTCTCCAAAGCTGACACCTTTACAGCATATATTTTAAGAGGAAGACTTGAATCAAGTTCATAAAAACAAAAAATATTTTTAACATCTGCACATCGGGTCGAAGCTATTCGCCTACATCCCCTGGTCAAGAGCAGTTAAGGCAAGCCTGTCATCGCCCACAGCCATTTGGGGCGCCTCGGACCACAGTCTTTCTATATCGTAAAATACCCTTACAGGCTCATAAAAAATATGGACAACAACATCTCCATAATCCATAAGAGTCCATTGTCCATGGCTTTCACCCTCAACACCCAGGGGAAGAACTCCGTTTTTTTTCATTTTTTCCCGAATTGCTGCAGCCACGGACTGGACTTGCCGATCCGAGGCACCACTGCAAATAACAAAATAATCAGTAAAGGCAGATATTTCCGCCACCCTCAAGATCATCAGATTCTTGGCTTTTTTCTCCAGCGCGGCATTCGCGCACTGGAGCACTATTTCTTTTGCAGCAATCTCTTTAATATTCTCCATATGTTGCCTCGTAACAGAATGCCCGCAGTATGTCAACCTGAATCGGCAAAAATTACGGATTATCCACTCAAAACTGAATCTTTCCCCGGAAATCTTCATTTTCCATTGCCTTTTCACCCCTCCTGTGTTAACCATCACCCCTTCATAAAAAGCTCCTAAAGAGATATTAAGGCATGGCCGCAATCAAAGCAGTAAAGGGTTTTAAAGACATCTTGCCCGAGGAAACCGGCAAATGGCGCTATATCGAAGCTAAGGCCCGTGAAGTTTTCGCCGCTTTCGGGGTGCGGGAAATCAGAACCCCCTTGCTGGAAAAGACGGAACTCTTCCAGCGGGGTATCGGCTCCACGACGGACATTGTGGAAAAGGAGATGTACACTTTCCTGGACCGGGGCGATGACTACCTGACCTTGCGTCCCGAGGCCACCGCCTCGGTGATTCGGTCTTATGTGGAACACGGCCTGTTTAATACCGACCTGGTGGCTAAGCTCTTTACCATCGGCCCCATGTTCCGCCGCGAAAGACCGCAAAAAGGGCGCTTCCGGCAGTTTCACCAGATTAATGTGGAATATCTTGGTCTCGACGATCCCCGCATCGACGGCGAAATCATCCTGCTGCTTACCCATCTGCTCAAGAGTATAGGGATTACCAATCCGGGGCTGGAGATTAACTCTCTGGGCTGCCCGGCCTGCCTCCCGGCCTTCCGTGCCGCCATCCTGAACTTTCTGGACGACAAGCACGAGGGGCTTTGCGAAGATTGCCAGCGGCGGCTCCACACGAATCCCCTCCGGTTACTGGACTGCAAGGTGGAAGGCTGCCGGAAAATAATGACCGGCGCCCCCCAACTCGGTGATTTTCTCTGCCCACCCTGCGATGCCCACCAGGCAACGGTCCGGAAAATACTGGAAGACTTCGGTATCGCTTATAAAATAAATCCCCGGATGGTACGCGGCCTGGATTACTACAGCCGCACGGCCTTCGAGGTAACGACGGAATGCCTGGGCGCGCAAAACGCCGTCGCCGGAGGCGGCAGGTACGACAGTCTGGTAGCCGAGTTGGGTGGCCCTGATATTTCCGGCATCGGCTTCGCGATCGGCATGGAACGGCTGATTTCCCTCCTTCCTCAGAATCAGGAAGACTTTAATACCCGCCCTGATTTATTCGTTGTGGCCTTGGGCGAGGCAGCACAAGCGGCGGCCTTTTCACTGGGCAACCGTTTGCGAATGCGAGGCTTGTGGACGGAAATGGATTATACCGGCAAGAGTCTGAAAAGCCAGATGAAACGGGCCGACAAATTCGGCAGTCGCTATGCCCTGATCCTGGGTGAAAAGGAAATAACCGAGGGAAAGGCCATCTTGAGAAACATGCAGGACAGCACCCAGGAAGCCATCGATTTTGCGGATTGGGAAGAAACGCTGCTTAAGACCATAAAGGCGAGGTAAAAGATTTTGTCAGATTTTATCACCACAAAAAAAAGAACCCACTATGCCGGCGATCTGTCCCCGAACCTGGTCGGCAAGGAAGTAATCCTGATGGGCTGGGCGCACCGGCGCCGCGATCATGGCGGGGTGATCTTTGTCGATTTAAGAGACCGGGCAGGAATCGCCCAGATTGTCTGCAATCCGGAAATCAACCCCCAGGCCCACGGGGAAGCGCAAAAAATCAGGAGCGAGTTTGTCCTGGCCATTCGGGGCAAGGTTTGCCTGCGTCCCGAGGGCATGGAAAACCCCGATATAAAGTCGGGCGCCGTAGAGGTCATCGTTGAGGAACTGGCGATCCTGAATGAGTCCAAAACGCCCCCCTTCCCCCTTGATGACTGGACCGATCCTGCGGAAAACCTGCGGCTCAAATACCGCTACCTGGACCTCCGCCGGCCGGAGATGCAGAAGAACCTGCTGCTCCGCAGTCAGGTCGCCGCCGCCACGCGGGATTATCTGCAAAAAGCCGGTTTTATAGAGGTGGAAACGCCCTTTCTGACAAAAAGCACCCCGGAAGGCGCCCGTGACTATCTGGTTCCCAGCCGGGTCAACAAAGGGACGTTCTACGCCCTGCCCCAATCGCCCCAGCTTTTTAAACAATTGCTGATGGTCTCCGGCTTCGACCGTTACTATCAAATCGTCAAGTGCTTTCGCGACGAGGACCTGCGGGCCGACCGCCAGCCTGAATTTACCCAGATCGACGCGGAGATGTCTTTTATTAATGAAGCGGACGTCATCAGCATCATGGAAGGTCTCATGGCCCACCTCTTTCAGACCTGTCTCGGCCGGACACTACCCTTACCCTTTCCCCGCTTACCCTATACCGAGGCCATGGCCCGCTACGGCAAGGATAACCCCGATGTCCGCTTTTCCCTCGAATTACGTGAGCTTACCGATATTTTAGGTGATTCCGCCTTCAAGCTGTTCCGGGAGGTGATTGCCGGCGGCGGCGTCGTGAAGGCGATCAGGGTCGAGGAAGCTCAGGCCCTGTCCCGCAAGGACATGGATGAACTTAAGGATTACGTTGCCCCCTACGGCGCCAAGGGGTTGGCCTGGGCGCGGATCACCGCCGAAGGCTGGACCTCTCCTATCTTCAAATTCCTCTCGCCACTGGAGGTGCAGGAGATCAATCGCAGAATGGCCGCACGGGAAGGGGACGTCCTCTTTTTCGTGGCGGATACGCCCGCCGTCGTCAACGCTTCCCTGGGAAATTTACGGCTTCATCTGGCCCAAAAGCTTAATCTTATCGATGGGCAGGACTTTGCCTTTACCTGGGTAACGGAATTTCCCCTTTTTGAATACAGTGACACGGAAAAGCGCTATGTCTCGACACATCACCCCTTCACCTCGCCCGCCCGGGAAGATTTGCCGCTGATCACGGCCGATCCCGGCAAGGTCAGGGCCAGGGCCTACGATCTGGTGCTTAACGGTTCGGAAATAGGCGGGGGCAGCATTCGTATTCACCAATCCGAGGTCCAGTCCCTCATCTTTCAGGCCTTGGGAATCAATAAACAAGAGGCGCGCCACAAATTCGGCTTCCTGCTCGATGCCCTGGAATACGGTACGCCACCCCACGGCGGTATCGCCTTCGGCCTCGACCGCCTCATCATGGTGATGACCGGCGCCGAATCGATACGCGACGTGATTGCCTTCCCCAAAACGCAAAAAGCCGCCTGTCCTCTCACGGACGCCCCTTCCGAGGTCGGCATGGATCAACTGCTGGAACTTTCCCTGAAGATTGTCAAGTAGCGGCAAGAGAATCAATAATGCGTGGCAGCCTTTCCTCTTGACAGGCTGTAGTCGGCTAGTGAATAATAGAAACAAATAAAATTGGAGAGATTACCATGGCAAAATGGAATGCAGAGAAAAGAGTACTGGAACACGAACATACCAGGGGCTGGAAAATTGAGCTGAAGGATGTGGCCGAGCCTAATCTGCATAAGGATATTTTCCCCTATTCCGAAGTTTGCAAAATCGATTTTGACCACAAGATATACCCGATTGCCCCGGCAGAAGAAATATTCATCACCGACACTACCTTTCGGGATGGTCAACAGGCAAGGCCCCCCTACACCGTGCAACAGATCGTCGACCTGTTCACACTCATGAGCAAGCTGGGCGGCCCCAATGGGATCATCAGGCAATCGGAATTCTTTCTTTACAGTAAAAAAGATCGTGAAGCCGTGGTGGAATGCCAGGCTTTAGGCCTGCCCTTTCCGGAGATCACCGGCTGGATCAGGGCCAATAAAGAAGACGTGCAGTTAGTCAAAGATGCCGGGCTGAGGGAGACGGGCATCCTGACCTCCGCTTCTGATTACCATATATTTCTGAAACTGAACAAAACCCGCAGGCAAGCTCTCGATGACTATCTGGGTATCGTCAAATCCATCCTCGATGCCGGCATCGTGCCGCGTTGCCATTTTGAAGACATCACCAGAGCGGATATTTACGG
>Ga0209514_10008764_pt1 | contig 11375 bp, 9 predicted proteins | sample Subgrocontami58m_FD_187452 | JGI IMG/M metagenome (GOLD analysis project Ga0209514, IMG submission 187452) | Subsurface groundwater microbial communities from S. Glens Falls, New York, USA - GMW37 contaminated, 5.8 m (SPAdes) (version 3) | ecosystem: Environmental > Aquatic > Deep subsurface >...
CCCAGAAGAGACCAGCGCTGATGTCTCTTGGCGTTCACCCTTATATATCCGGTAGGCCTGACCGCGCAAAGGTGATTCGAGAATTCTTTAAGCACGTAAAGCAATTTTCGGACGTTTGGATAGCGAGTTTTGACGAAGTGGCTGAATGGTGGAGGAAGAAATTCGTCAAGTGAGCATAGCAAGAGAGGGGAATGATGGAACGTGTATCCCAAAAGAATTATCCGGGAGGTGAATTATGTGTTGTGAAGATGAATCGCTTAATGAATTACTGCCCATAGCACGGCATTTGGCTGTTGGGCCTTCCAGACGCCGGTCTCTTCCTCAAGGGTACGACATTAAGGAAGGGGAGAAGGTCCTCATGGCCGTCAATAACCACTACGATGACCTAGTGGTAAAGGCGCTAATCACGGCAGTCCGTGAGAAGGGTGCCAGCATCGATGTGATTACCTTTGATTCCGGGCCGGACCGGGATTTGGACGAGATTGATGAGATCCGCTCTCGGATCAGAAGGAAACACTGGACGGATGCGGCGGCCGAGGCAGACATCAAGGGGGTAGGTTTTGGCTCTGGCTACGGCAGGCTGGTGTGGGTAGAGCAACTGGCCCATGAGAAGTACGATCTCCTCATCTACGGAATAGGAGGTCCCGGGGGAAATATCCGTTCCCGATATGAAGGCGTTCCCTGGTTCAGCAGAGATGCGTTTGCCTGCGGTGGACCGATGTTCCCGGTGGAGATCATCGATGCGGTCGAGGCCAAGACCTGGGACATTATCTGGAACAAGGGGCCCGGGGGAAAAGTAAGGCTAACAGATCCAGAGGGCACGGATCTGACCTACACACTGTGGCCGGATTACTTCACTGGAACGTGGAGGCAGTTTAGCTCGAAACCCGTTGCGGGCCATTTGATGGGCCATCCTACGCCTCCGTTGATTGATAAGGAAGATGCCACTGGAGTGATTGCAGGAACGACCAACCATGCGAGTTGTCCTTTTCCTCACATTAAGGTTCAGCTTGAGAGGAGCACGATTGTCAAGATAGAGGGTGGTGGACAGTATGGGGATGGCTGGCGTGCGCTTATGGAGGAGACGAAGAACCTAAAGTATCCGGATTTTCCGGACAAAGGACTCTTTTGGTTGTGGGAAGTAGCCATAGGAACCAATCCCAAGTATATCCGCCCCAAGAACGCCTTTACGGTTGCCGTAGGTGGCACCATGATAGAGAGAAGGCGCTCGGGGGTTATCCACTGTGGGCTTGGCACGGCGCAACGTATACCTTCGGAGGATTGGGCTGGGAAGCAGGGGTTGCCCTATGGGCATATGCATGTTCATTTGCTGTTTCCTACGTACGAACTGACAACGAAAAAAGGTGAAAAGTATACCGTGATCAAAGATGGGCACCTTACTGCTTTTGATGATCCGGAGGTGAGGAAGATTGCGGCGAAGTACGGTGATCCCGACGTCCTGCTTAAGGAGGACTGGGTACCTCCGATGCCGGGGATTAGTGTTCCTGGAGACTATTGGAAGGATTATGCCAAGGATCCCTTTAGCTACGTGAAAGTGCATGGGTAGGGGGTTTTCAGGAAAGTCAGCGGTAACAAGTAAAGTGCCTTTGTTCCTCGTGTCAGCATGGGGATGTGCAGAAGGGGTCGGCGCTCACGCAGTGTCCGTCCCTACATATCCAGTAGACGCGATTGGTGGAGAAGGAAGTTTGTGACCTGAACTGAAAGATGAGGTTGATATGAAGCGGTTTTTGATTTTATCTTCTGCGGTCCTTTGCGCACTATTTTTTGCCCTTGCTGGTGCAGCGGCAGAGAAACTTAAGTTCTCGTTTAGTTCTCTTGTAGGATCCCAATCTCCTCTCTGGATTGCGAACGAGGTGGGCATTTTTAAGAAGCATGGCATTGATGCACAGTTGGTCTACATTCCTGGCGGGAGAGTCGTGGTGCAGGCCATGCTCGCTGGAGAGCTCCAGATGGGGATCGCAGGTCCTGGGGCCGTTATCCGGGCCAATCTGGCTGGGGCTGATTTCGTTTACGTAGCGGTCAGCAGCAATATGGCCGATTTTGTGCTGGTTACTCCCAGAAGGATCACCGACATTCAGCAACTCCGCGGAAAGAGAATAGGGATCGGTCAGTTTGGCGGTGGCCCCGATTACACTACTCGTATCGTGCTCGAAAAACATGGCCTCATACCGGACAAAGATGTCCGCATTGTACAGATGCTTACGGGCCAACCTGGGAGACTTGCGGCTCTAGAGTCGGGAGCGGGAGCGATTGAAGGAGTTGTTATCAGCCCGCCTCTTACTCTTCAAGCGCGGCAGTTGGGTTTTAACCTACTCATCGATTATTCTGAAGTCATCCCTAACTTTTTTACGTCTGGATTTATTGTGACACGTAGGTATGTTCAGCAAAATCCGCAAACTGTAGAGAACGCCGTCAAAGCACTTGTTGATGCCGTGAGGTATCTCTTTTCTAATGAGGAAGGGGCGATAAAAGTCATTGGTCACTATATGAGAATAACGGATCGCGCTTTCTTGCAGGCCTATCACCGTGAGGTCATTGTAAAGCAGATTAACAAGACCTTATATCCCGATACCAAGGCGATAGACTTCGTATTGCAGCAGGAAGCGAAGACGAATCCTGCGGCTGCGAAGGTAAAGCCCGAGGATTTCATAGATACAAGGTTTCTCGACAAACTGAAAAAGGAAGGATACTGATGCCTTAGTAAATAGCATCGGACTGATTCTGGAGGGGCAAATGTCTTACTTTGTCTGTCGTCTCGCGTTCTTTTTTCTTTTCTATGTTTTATCGACGGGAGCTGCTGCCCAGGTTCCGGTCAGGGCCTCTTATGGATCCCTTGGGCTTTCGCAGGTTATTTTGCCTCTTGGCGTCCGTAGCGGAATTTTTCAAAAGAATGGATTGAAAATCGAATCTGTGTACATAGCAGGGATGTCCGTATCTGCCCTCATTGGGGGGGATGTTCAGTTTGGTTTTATGGGGGGACCACCTCCCATACTTGCCCGGTTAGGCGGTATGGATGTAGTTATCATTGCCGGATTGAATGGGCTAGATCAGATCCTAGTTTCAGCACCCTCAATTAAAAAGGCGAGTGACCTCATCGGGAAAAGAGTAGGGATCAGCCGATTTGGTACGACGGCCGATTATGGAGCAAGGATTGCCCTTAAGCGCTTTAAACTGCAGCCGCAGAAGGATGTAGTATTGATCCAATTAGGGGATACTACCGCCAGGATTGGTGGAATTCTTTCAGGAGCCGTTCACGCTGCCAGTCTAACCGGTGGGGAGAAGGAGTATGCGCTGAAGTTAGGGTTCAATATTCTTACAGACAATGCGGACGTCGAATTTCCCGGAAACACAGTAGTAACCACACGGAGTTATCTTAACGCTAACAGGGAACACGTGAAAAGGTTTGTGAAGGGGTTAGTAGAGGTCATCCATTTTGTTAAAGCCGAATCGGAAAAGACAAAAGGTCTACTGAAGAAGATCTACCGGCAAAGTGATGAGAGCATTATCGGGAAGCGTTATGAAGCGCTGGTCTCACTATTCCCGGATTATCCTTACATTACGAGAAATGCGATTCAGTCATTCTTGGACATCCTATGGGAAGAAGGCAAGCTTAAAGAGCGTACGGATTCCGACATGTTTATGGATATGAGCTTCCTAAGGGAGGTAGAGGAGGCAGAGAGACAGCGAAATCGTTGATCTGCCCAGTCATCGGACAATTCTTTCGCAACAGGGAAAAGAATCTCGCATAAAAAAATGAGCATTCTTGTTTTTGGTGCAGTAGGGTTCGTAGGATCGCACGTGGTGCGCAAATTAATGGACGATGGTGAAGACGTCGTGGCACTAGATGTAATGATGCCGGATCCGCCGATGCCTCCGCTGAGGGATGTAATGGATAAGCTCAAATTCGAGTTTTGCCATGGTGAATATGCTTCTGAAGTCAACAAGATGGTGACGAAATACAAAGCTGATCGTATCATTAATCTTGTTACTTCCTATTCGCCGGACTTTGAAGCAAATCCGCCGCGGGCTGTGCATATCAATCTCGACACGCAAATGAATATTCTGGAGGCGGCAAAAAACTTCGGCGTTAAGAGGGTTGTTCAGTCGAGTTCCGGTCATGTCTACGGCGCTGGGCGCGCTGAGTTGTTGGATGAGTCGAGCTTGCCGAAGCCGGACACTCTTTATGGCGCCTGCAAGGCGATGAACGAATACTTAGGGCTGCATTACCATGAGCATTTCGGCGTTGATTACGTTGCTTTGCGGTTTTGCCTCGTGCTGGGTTGGGGGCGCGGACAGCGAAAAGTAGTTTCGCACCGCGGGCCATGGATCGTTGAGCTTTTCGAGCGGCCGTTGGCCGGATTGCCAGTTAAGATTCCGTTCGCGTCAAGCACGGGCTCGATAGTCTATGTCAAAGATTTGGTCAAAATCATCCTCACGGTCCTCAGAGCGTCGAAACTGCCACACCGAATTTATGACGTGGTCAGTGAGCCGCGCAGCAAGGCTCAGGCGGCGGAGATCGTGAGAAAACTAATTCCAGATGCGAAGATTGAACTGGACATGAACGGTGCTTTCGGCGCGGAACGGCCTCCGGAAAGACAAACCTGTTGCGCGTGGGAAAACATGAGGCTGACACAGGATTTCGGTTACAAACATGAGTATTCTTATGAAGAGGCGATTACGGACTACATCAGAATGGCGAAGGCAAATCAGTTCAAATGGTAGGAACGAAGCCTCGATAGGTTTGGATTGATGATGAAGCAACGGTTTGTCTGGCGTCTTCTCTTGATTCCTGCTGGTCTGTGGCTCGTCGTACTGATTGCAATAACTTGCGCATGGGCCCAGCCTATCAAAATTAACGTCAGCTATAGCTCGATCAGCACGGACCAACTACCGGCCTGGGTTGCCAAGGAGACCGGCATCTTTGCCAAAAACGGCTTAGATGTTCAGCTTGTCTATGTACGGGCGGCGATCTCGGTTATGGGGCTGCTCTCAGGCGACACCCCCATAGTCCAATCCGCTGGACCAGGGATCGTCGGTAGCAATCTTCAAGGATTCGATACGGTGATGGTAGCCGGTGGTGTGATCGCCCTCACCCACGTGCTCGTGAGCCGCCCCGAGATCAAGTCAGCGCAGCAGCTGAAAGGCGGTACGGTGGCCGTCGGTGCCATTGGTTCGCTCACCGATTATGTTGCCCGTTTCGCACTTCAGAAGATCGGACTCGTGCCGCTCAAGGATGTGACAATGGTCGCCATCGGCGCGCCACCGGATCGGATACTTGCTGTGGAGTCTGGGCGGGCGCAAGCAACCGTCGTCATCCCACCTGGCAGTTTTTCCATGCAAAAGAGAGGGTTCAATGTGTTGGCCGATGTGGCGGCGTTGGGGCTGCCGTACCAGGTAACGGGCGTTGCGACAACGCGAAAATTCATCGAGCGGAGTTCGGATATTGTCAGGCGCTATGTACGAGCGCAAATTGAAACGGTGCACCGGATGAAGACGGATCGAGAAACAACTTTGAAAGTTCTGAGCAATTACTTCACCGGGGTTAAAGACCGGGAGATTTTGGTTAAGACGTACGATCGCATCGTGGGCAACGACAATATTCTTCCGCCAAAGCAGTATCCTACCATTGACGGAATTAAAACCATCTTGGAGACACTTGGAGACCGTGACCCGAAAGCAAGAACGGCGAAGCCGGAGGACTTCGCGGATTTTCGCTTTGTCCGAGAGTTGGATGAGAGCGGCTTTGTTGAACGACTGTACAAGAAATAAGAGGCAAGTAGCCGTGTAGTTCCAGGCAAAGTGGTTTGCTGCGGCCGTCGGTGCGACGAACCGATGGTCTTGAGAATCGGTTAGGGAGACAACGTGAGTACTTTGGTATTTGGCGGCGCAGGGTTCGTAGGATCGCACGTGGTGCGCAAATTAATGGACGATGGCGAAGACGTCGTGGCACTGGACGTCATGATACCGGATCCGCCGATGCCTCCGCTCCGCGAGGTGATGGATCGGCTCAAGTTCGAATACTGCCATGCTGAGTACGCCTCCGAAATCAATAGAATGGTGACGAAATACAAGGCCGACCGCATCGTCAATTTAGTGACTTCTTACTCGCCGGATTTTGAAAAGAATCCGCCGCGGGCTGTGCATATCAATCTCGACACGCAAATGAATATTCTGGAGGCGGCAAAAAACTTCGGTATTAAGAGGGTTGTTCAGTCGAGTTCCGGTCATTTCTACGGCGCTGGGCGCGCTGAATTGTTGGATGAGTCGAGCTTGCCGAAGCCGGACACTCTTTATGGCGCCTGCAAGGCGATGAACGAATACCTAGGGCTGCATTATCATGAGCATTTCGGCGTTGATTACGTTGCGCTTCGCTTTTCGCTTATTCTCGGTTGGGGCCGTGGGCAAAGACAGTTCATTTCGGACCGTGGTCCCTGGATTGTCGATCTGTTCGAGCGGCCGCTTGCCGGATTGCCGGTAAGAATTCCATACGCCGGGCTAAAAAGCTCAGTTGTTTACATCAAAGATCTAGTGACGATTATTATGCTCGTTTTGAGGGCACCGAAACTCAACTATCGGGTGTTCGACGTCGTCAGCGAGCCCCGCAGCAAGGCCCAGGCCGCCAATATCGTCAAGAAACTCATTCCGGAGGCCAAGATCGATCTCGATATGGAAGGTGCCTTCGGTGAGGAATGGCCCGTAGAGCGTCCGTCGTTACGGGCTTGGGAGGATTTACGGTTAACACGAGAATTTGGCTTCAAGCATAGATATTCATACGAAGAGGCGATCACGGATTACATCAATATGGCGAAGGCAAATAGGTTTAAGTGGTAGGTTGTCAAGGCTATTCACGCTGCAATATGGAGGTGCGAATGATCATAGGTTCGTATTCGAATACCCGAACTTTTGAACCGATGGAGAGGAAAAAGCATGAAAACATTATCCGTCAAATCAGGATGGTTCCTTGCCTTTGTGACTGTGTGGAATTTCCTCGCGCTTTTTCATACGCCCGTCGGAGCAGCTGACAGAATCACGATCGGTTATGCTCAGGGCAGTGGTCTCTGGCCACTCTGGATTACTAATGATGGAGGCTATTTTAAGCGAAACGATCTCGACGTGGAGTTTGTCTTTACCGGCGGATCGGCAGTGACCATGGCGGGGTTGGTTTCGGGTCATCTCTTTGTCACCGCGGGAGGAAGTGCCGCCGGGGTGTCAGCCGTAATGCGGGGCGCGCCTCTGGTGTTGATCGGCAGCTGTGGCCGGCCGCCGTTTTCGCTCTTTGCCTCCGATCCATCGATCAAAACAGTTGCCGATCTCAAAGGTAAGGTCGTGGCAACGGGCAGTGGTCAGAGCGATGATCTCGTGCTGCGCGATATCCTGCGGCGCAACGGAATGAAGTACGGCGATCTACAACCGACTTACCAAGCGAATCAGAACGTGCGTTATGCTGCTGTTCTTTCCCAGCGGGCCGCGGCGGCGGTATTCAGCCCGCCCTATGATCTTTTGGCGAAGAAGGCAAACCTTCGTGAGCTCGTGGATTTTAATACGCTTGGCAGCCCGCTGATGTTTTGCGGAGTTTGGACGCGGAAGAATAATCTTGAACAGCGGTCGGCGACGTTGGAGAAAGTGATGCAAGGACTTGTGCAGGCGGTGGCGCGCTTCAGGCAAGACAAAGCGTACGCAATTCAGGTTTTTAATAAATACGCTCGGAATACCGACGCCGAGCTGGCGGAGCATACCTATCGACGACAGGTGAATCTGGTGCCAGTCAAGCCTTATGTCGAGGCCGAGGGACTTAAGCCTTTGCTCGACTCGGTCATTGAAGTGAATCCTGAATTGAAAAATCGTCAGCCGACAGAGTTTTACGATAACCGGTTCGTTAAACGGCTGGACGATACCGGTTTCATCGATGGGTTATACAAATGAGTGACGTGAATCTTTTAGCACCGGGTGCGTTAAAAGGAAAGGTTGCTCTGGTTACGGGAGCCGGGCATGGCATTGGGCAAGCTACCGCGACCTTACTTGCCGAGCTGGGTGCCCGTGTGATTGTTAATGACATCAACGCGGAGACCGCCCGCCAAAGCGTAGCTGCGATCAAAAAAAAGGGGTGGGATGCGACAGCTGCTGTCGCCGACGTGACTTCGAAGGAAGAAGTTGCCGATCTCGTCGCCAAGGTTATCGATGGCAAAGGCTCATTGGATATTCTCGTCACTAATGCGGGCAGCACGCTCGGCGAGCAAAAATTCACCCGGTTTGAAACGGAAGATCTGGATTTCATCGATCGCATAGTGGGGCTTAACCTAATGGCCGCGATCTACTGCTCGCAGGCCGCAGTTCGCCACATGGTGCAGCGCAAAAGCGGCTGCATTATCAGTGTGTCGTCCAGTGTGGCCCTTTCGGGAGACGCAAAATTTATCGCCTACTCCGCCGCGAAAGGCGGAGTGATTAGTTTCACTCGCTCTCTGGCGCGTGCGATGGCAGCGCATGGGGTTCGAGTCAATTGCATTGTGCCGGGTACGATTAATTCCGGTAACCGCAACCCGGAGTACTTGGTAAAGCAGATCCAACGGGTACCGATGGGACGGCCGGGAAGCTCGGAAGATGTGGCCCAAGCGATCGCGTTCTTAGCATCGGATGTCGCGGGGTTTATCACCGGCCAAGTGTTGGCGGTCAACGGCGGACAGACTATGCAGTAGTGTCCATTAGCAAAGTTTGATCAAGGGGTATAAGAGTATGCTTCTCTCCGTTTTCAGAGCAAGTTTCTTAGGACTGATCATTCTTTTATGGACTATTCCTTCTTTCCCCGAGGAGAAAGTTAATTTCTCCTACAGTTCTCTCAGTGGACCCTCAACCCCTCTTTGGGTTGCAAAAGGGGCCGGCTTTTTTACCAAACATGGTATTGATGCTCAACTAGTATACATCACTGGGGGACGGGTGGTCATCCAGGCGATGCTTGCCGGCGAGGCTCAAATGGCGATAGCAGGTCCTGCTGCGGTTATTCGCGCGAACCTTGCGGGTGGGGATCTCGTTTACGTCGGCGTCGCCAGTGACGTGGTTGATTTCGTGTTAGTTGTAGCTAAGGGAATCTCTGATATCAGACAGCTCCGGGGAAAACGAGTCGGGATCGGCCAATTCGGCGGTGCCCCTGATTTCCTTAGTCGTGTTGTGTTAGAGAAGTATGGTCTGAAACCGGACAAGGATGTCCGTATTGTACAGATGCTCACCGGCCAACCGGGTCGTTTGGCGGCTCTTCAGGCGAATGCCATCGAGGCTGTTGTTATCCAACCCCCCGTCAGTCTCTTAGCTAAACAGATGGGCTTTAATTTGCTCATAGACTATTCGACGACTTTGCCTCCCTTTGTCGCGTCTGGCTTCGTTACCACACGTAAGTTTACCCAGCAGAAACCGCAAACAGTAGAAAATTGCATCAAGGCTCTTTTGGATGCTGTTCGGTACATTTATTCCAATGAGGAGGGTACCGTAAGGATAGTAGGTCAAACGATGAAAATTGCGGATTATGGGTTCTTAAAACAATATTACCGTGAGGTTCTTCTACAGCAGTTCAAGAAGACTTTATATCCAGATGTCAAAGCCTTCGAGCTGGTTCTTGAACAAGAGCGAAAAACAAACCCTGCGGCGACCAAGGCGAAAGTGGAAGATTTTTTAGACACCAGGTTTCTCGACAAGCTGAGGAAGGAGGGATACTGAGTGTTACACCAAAAAGTATCCGACCTTTTGTTGGGGGGCTAATGCTTCACTATGAAGGCGACAAATGATACCAGGCTGGCCGGTTCTGCTCAACATGTGGAAGGCTGTAAGAGCCTGAGATTTAAACCGCCTTGAAGGTGGTGGTAATGCCAAGGAGCTCCGAGCAGAGCATACAGGTTCTGTTTAACATCAACGAATTAACCTAGGAGGTGAATTATGTGTTGTGAAGATGAATCGCTTAATGAATTACTGCCCATAGCACGGCATTTGGCTGTTGGGCCTTCCAGACGCCGGTCTCTTCCTCAAGGGTACGACATTAAGGAAGGGGAGAAGGTCCTCATGGCCGTCAATAACCACTACGATGACCTAGTGGTAAAGGCGCTAATCACGGCAGTCCGTGAGAAGGGTGCCAGCATCGATGTGATTACCTTTGATTCCGGGCCGGACCGGGATTTGGACGAGATTGATGAGATCCGCTCTCGGATCAGAAGGAAACACTGGACGGATGCGGCGGCCGAGGCAGACATCAAGGGGGTAGGTTTTGGCTCTGGCTACGGCAGGCTGGTGTGGGTAGAGCAACTGGCCCATGAGAAGTACGATCTCCTCATCTACGGAATAGGAGGTCCCGGGGGAAATATCCGTTCCCGATATGAAGGCGTTCCCTGGTTCAGCAGAGATGCGTTTGCCTGCGGTGGACCGATGTTCCCGGTGGAGATCATCGATGCGGTCGAGGCCAAGACCTGGGACATTATCTGGAACAAGGGGCCCGGGGGAAAAGTAAGGCTAACAGATCCAGAGGGCACGGATCTGACCTACACACTGTGGCCGGATTACTTCACTGGAACGTGGAGGCAGTTTAGCTCGAAACCCGTTGCGGGCCATTTGATGGGCCATCCTACGCCTCCGTTGATTGATAAGGAAGATGCCACTGGAGTGATTGCAGGAACGACCAACCATGCGAGTTGTCCTTTTCCTCACATTAAGGTTCAGCTTGAGAGGAGCACGATTGTCAAGATAGAGGGTGGTGGACAGTATGGGGATGGCTGGCGTGCGCTTATGGAGGAGACGAAGAACCTAAAGTATCCGGATTTTCCGGACAAAGGACTCTTTTGGTTGTGGGAAGTAGCCATAGGAACCAATCCCAAGTATATCCGCCCCAAGAACGCCTTTACGGTTGCCGTAGGTGGCACCATGATAGAGAGAAGGCGCTCGGGGGTTATCCACTGTGGGCTTGGCACGGCGCAACGTATACCTTCGGAGGATTGGGCTGGGAAGCAGGGGTTGCCCTATGGGCATATGCATGTTCATTTGCTGTTTCCTACGTACGAACTGACAACGAAAAAAGGTGAAAAGTATACCGTGATCAAAGATGGGCACCTTACTGCTTTTGATGATCCGGAGGTGAGGAAGATTGCGGCGAAGTACGGTGATCCCGACGTCTTGCTTAAGGAGGACTGGGTACCTCCGATGCCGGGGATTAGCGTTCCTGGGGATTATTGGAAAGAATATGCGCAAAAGCCCTTTAGCTATGTGAAGGCGCATGGATAAGGCACTTTGCAGTGCGAGACGGAAGAGGGGACACAGCAATGTATGTCCCCCCTCCGTTTTGTAGTCAGGCTCAACAAGAAAGGAGGTCAAAAGTGGAACGG
>Ga0209514_10008766_pt1 | contig 11373 bp, 10 predicted proteins | sample Subgrocontami58m_FD_187452 | JGI IMG/M metagenome (GOLD analysis project Ga0209514, IMG submission 187452) | Subsurface groundwater microbial communities from S. Glens Falls, New York, USA - GMW37 contaminated, 5.8 m (SPAdes) (version 3) | ecosystem: Environmental > Aquatic > Deep subsurface >...
TGTCGCGATGACGCGTGCGAAGAAACGTCTCGTCCTCACGCTCGCGCGCGTTCGCAAGATATACGGCAGCGATTACGCGTCCGAACCGTCTTCATTTCTCGCCGATATCGACGGCTCACTTATGAAGGGTGATGAAACGGAAGAAGAAGTGAGCATCGAAGCCTAGACAGATCCTTCTTGCGCTCCATGCGGTTCGTCCTTGATACGGAAATGGCTTTTGAGCGAATCTGCAATAAGTCCCCTTTCTTCCGGTTTGAGACCGCGGCGACCTTCGTAACGCTTGTCCAAGAAGCTGAGGGCCGTGTCGATATGGGTCTGTTTCCCCTGCATCCCGAACTGCAGACCATGCACTTTTTCTACATGAGCGACGGCGGCTTTCATCGCCTCGTCAACACGGACGCGGCTGTTCTCATTTAAGCCGGCGACGTGCTGTAAGTGGGAAAAATTCGCGCGCACCGGTCCACGCTCAAGGTCCGATTGTCTCAATTTGCGGTCAGTCATATAACCGGTATTGTACACCCTATGCGGGCTAAAAAAAGTCTCGGACAGCATTTCTTGATGCACGCGCGCATCGCAGAGCGTATCGTGAAGGTTGCAGAACTCGCGCCCGACGCGACGGTGCTCGAGATAGGTCCCGGAACGGGGATGCTCACCCGCGAACTTTTGCCGCGGGTGAAAGAGGTCGTCGCGCTTGAAGCGGATGGAGAACTTTTTGAAAAGTTGCAGGCAGAATTCGCGGAGGAAATCGCGGGGAAGAAACTCAAACTTATTCACGGCGACATACGCACGTTCAACGTTTCCCTTCTTCCGGAGGGATATGCGCTTGTCGCAAACATCCCGTACTATCTCACGGGCGAGATATTCAGGAAGTTTCTCGAAGCGGAGAATCAGCCAAGCGCGATGACGCTCCTCGTGCAGAAGGAAGTCGCCGACCGTATCGTTGCGCGCGACGGCAAAGAGAGTATCCTCTCGCTCTCGGTGAAGGCGTATGGCACGCCGAAATATGAATTCACGGTGAAGAGGGGTGCGTTCAGACCCGCACCGAAAGTAGATTCCGCCGTGCTCGCTATCCGCGATATCTCACGCAAGAACTTTGCTACCAAAAAGGAAGAGGAACGATTTTTTGCCCTCCTCCATGCGGGGTTCGCGCACAAGCGCAAGTTTGTGCGGAAGAACCTCGCTGAAGCCGGACTCTCTGCGGACAATATTCCGGAGAAAGCGCGTGCCGAGGACGTACCACTTGTTGCCTGGCTTGTCCTCGCCCGTATTGAAGTCTGACTTCAGTATTATTCAACTAGTGAAGGGGAGGGTGAAGACCCGGTGAACGGCGTGATCGTCCCCCAGCCGGGGATGACATTCGGTGCACAGGTAAGCCCGTAATACATCATGCACGACACAGCCTGGGGTGTGTAAAATCCAAGGTCGTATATTCCTTTTAGGGGCGAGTTATATGACGCAAACTTCTGGGTACCAACAGGAGCATCCAGAAATACGGCGAGGGAGGGAGGGAGGGGCGGCGCAAGAGTGATGCGCCAGACTTTCCCACCGGTGCAAGTGCAGGGATACACAAAAACAATATGGCCGCCAAACGCGGTAACTGCCGCCGCCGCCCGTGCTCGCTCGACCGGTCCAAGTCCCAACAAAGAAAAGGTTTCCAGGAATAGGGTCTTGAGTGAGCGGCTCGTCTTCTCTGTAAAGGAAAGTGTCGGAGCTGGAGTTTGTGCGGTGGCCATAACACGGAAAAAGGTCTTGCTCAGGTTGGTTGTCGTCGCCACGATCTCTCGTATGTTTTGGATCTCTTGTTGGATTTTTTCGTCACTCACCCCCTGTTCTCTCCCGACCTTCAGTACCAGAGCGAGCTCGTATTCAAGGTTGATGGTATTTGGATTTACGCCGGCAGGGACCGACATATTTGAATAGAGGGGCACCGGTTCCGGCGTGTTCGCGGGGACAATGGACGTGTTCGCGCTCGCCGCTTCTTCTTTCAGTGTGGAAAGAGCATTGAGCTTCATTCTTGTATACAGCCCGACGTACCCGTTCCCCTGCGTGAGTCCGGCGGGTGTCAAGATTTCGCTCGCGTACTTCGCCTGGAACCGCGCGACCGCCGCCTTTGTGAGGGCTCCGAAATAGTCGGTCTCATTTCCGGGGGAGCCTGGGCCGGTGTCCGCAATACGTGTGTCCCGGTCTCGGTTCAGGGTCTGCTGAAGAAGGACGACCTGTGTGCCCCGGGAACCGAGAGAGAGGTTCAGGGTGAGCGTATCGACAATGCCCGTTTGTGCATTCGCTAGCGCTCCGCACGGGAACAGAAGAAAAACGGCCAGGAACGAGAGGAATGAGGCGCGCATATGCACAGGATATCATGTTGTAGATAACCGACTTTATTGCGTGCACGGCTGATATACTGATGTTGATACTATGGGGCAGATTCTGCGACATTGGCGTATTCCTTTCGCAACACTCTTTTCGGTCGCGCTCATCATCGGTGCCTATATGCTTGCGAAGAGCGTCGAGTCGCCCGCGCTCGCGCAGGCCTCGGCCGAGACGGCGCTTCTCCAGGCGATCGCGGCGAAGGATTCTGACGCCGACGGCCTCTCCGACTGGGAGGAAGCGCTCTACGGTACCGACCCGCACCAGACAGACACCAATCATCTCGGAATGACCGACGGCGAGGCGGTGAAGAAGGGTCTTGTCGTACCCAAAGTGATGGCGAACCTTGCCGCCGCATCATCGGCTTCGAACGCGAGTGACGGCGTCAACTACGCCGCTGCGGGACTGACGGCGCCGACCGAGGGCACGCTCACCGACGCCTTTGCGAAGAATTTCTTCGCGCTGTACCTCACTGCGAAGGAGGCGAACGGGGGCGTCAATCTCACCGGCGCCCAGACGAGTGCGCTCGCGGAACAGGCGATGGAGCAGCTTTCACAAGCAATCGTGCCGGCGGCCTCATTCAAGAAGGCAGCCGATATGACAGTTTCCGGGACCGGACCCGATGCTCTGCGCGCTTTCGCAATCGCCGCCGAGGCGGTGCTACGGAAGAATGCGACCGATGCAACGAAGAGTGAGATTGAGTACTTCCAAGATGCGGTGCAAAGCGATGACGCCTCGGCGCGCGCGCACCTGCGTTCATTGGCGGATGCGTATCGAGCCTCTGCCATAGGAATCGCGGTGCTCCCCGTGCCGAAAGAACTTGCAGCGGTCGACCTCGCGATAGTGAATGCAATCATGCGTTTAAGCGAGATCGACCGAGACTTCTCGCGGGTCGATACGGACCCTCTGGCGGCCATGCTCGCTTTGCAACAATTCCGGAAAACGGAACTCGCCGCGGAACAAGCGTTCACAACTCTCGCCGCCATCTACAGGGTAAACGGCGTTTCGCTCCCCACGGGCGCTCCGGGAGCGTCGTTCGTGAACCTTATGGCCGATATTACCGCACGGCAACAGGCGGCAGCCCGAAACCTATGAGCACAAAACCCCCTGTCAATGCGCTCGCACTGGTGCTCGCCATCACGCTTGTCGCGCCCGCAGCGTTCTTTGTCGCCCCGCAGCGGGCGTCAGCAGCGGGCGTCAACTGTATCGGAGGTATCATCGGAGGTATCGCTGGCTCTGCCGTTTCAACGATTGTTGCTGTCCCCGTGTCAGACGCCGTGGACCAAAACGTAAATAGCATCGGTGGGGGCGCGTCGGTGGGGAGCTGCATCAATGACGTGATACTCATCCCTCTTGCGCGCGCTGCGATCCGCGCGATGCTGCAAAAAATGACCGCCAGCGTCATCAGCTGGATCAACAACACTCCCGGCAAGAATGGTACCGGCAGCCCCTCGTATGTGCGGAATCTTTCGGTCAATCTTCGCGGCATCGGAGACGCGGTGGCTCTTCCTTTCATAGCCCGGATCGCGACCGGTTTTAATTCCCCCTTCGGTTCCGCGATCTCCGCTTCACTCTATACGCACTACTCTCAACAGACGAGTATGGCCGGCTTCTTTGCGGCAAATCAAAACACGCTCGCACGCATATCGCCGAACGTGAATGCATATCTCGCGGGGAACTGGACGCAGGGCGGCGTGGGAGCCTGGTTCGCCCTCACGACTCAGACCCAGAACAATCCCTACACGCTCTACCAGGCGGCGCTCGGTCAGATCGGCAACAGTGTGAGCCTGGCCCAAGTCAACCGACGGCAGGACTTGGTACAGTCGGGGGGATTCCTTTCCTGGTGCGGAACGACCGACGCCTCCGCGCAGGTTCAAAGCTCGGCAACGGCCGCGTACCAGCAGTGCATGAAAAGCGGCGGTACGGGTAACGAGTGTCAGGCCGTGTACAACGAAGGCGGCGGGACGTCGCTTGCGGAAGCGGGTTCAGGAGGCGTTAACCCCGGAGATTCTTGCGTCAATAGAGATGGCACACCGGGTAATATATTGACTCCCGGCTCGGTTATTCACGGCTACACACAGCAGGCGGTCGTCAATTCCGGATTTCAGCAGCTCATCTCCGCCACCGATCTCGATAATGCGCTTGGCGCTATCATCGGCGCGCTTCTGAATCAGGTGCTCGGCGGCGTCAACGGCCTCTTCGGCGGCTCAAGTGGGTCGGCGTCGGCGCCGGCAGCGACCACCCAACTGCAAAGTTATTCGTCGAGCAGTGTGGCGGCGACCGACACCGCCTTCCAGACCGCGCAGACGATACTCACACGAATCGCTATTTATACAAGCGCGTGGCAGACTATCGCGACGGCAGCGAACACAGCGTCGACGAGCGTCAAGTCTCTCGCGAGCTTCTGTACCGCCGCCGCTGTTGCCGCAGGAGCGGATTCCACACTTACGGCTTTCGTGACTGCCGCCAATGCACAGGCGGCCGCCGCGCAGGCCGTCCTTACGACGAAGATAGCGCCCGTGCTTACCCAGGCGCTTGCGGCGCCGAGCACCGCTGCGAGTACGCAAACATTTGCTCTGCAAGTACAGACGAAAGCGTCCGGAGCGACGATGGATGCCTCATTAGCATCGGATGTTTCAACGCTGATGACGATGCCTCCCTCGGTGAGCGATACCACCGCCGCGCAGACGAACGCGAGCGCGACTGGCGGCGCTTTCGCGGACCCGGCCGGCTCTCTGACCGTCTCAGGGGGCTCTCTTGTCGACCAGATGAGTCTCCTTAGCACGAATGCGACGGCGCTCAAGGGTACCGTCTGTACGCCGTCCTCTGCTGTGAGCGCCGGCGATGGCGGCACCGCTATTTGATATGCGGCGCTTCCTTATCGCCTCGTTCTTCACTCTCGCGCTCGTCATAAGCGCGGCGGGCGCAGCGCCCGCCGCACATGCTGCTTTGAATTGTCCGGTAGAGAACGGGAATCAATCGATATTGGGTTCTGATGATTTGTGCCATTACTTTGATGCGAGTGGCAAAGAAATCGGCTCCGGTGTAGAGCCGACCGAGACATCCGACACGCTGACCCAGCCGACAGTCAATGCGTCTGATGCCGCCACGCCAATTCAGATGCCGCAGAATCCCGATAACTCCGCCGCCTACAGCGGCATCATGGTCTGGATTATGAGCCTCTTCGCGTGGCTCGTCGGCGTGGCGGCAATCACGCTCGACAACGCCGTGTACTACACCGTCGTCACGATGGGAAGCTACGTGAACAATCTCTCCGCCATCGGCGTCACCTGGCGCATCCTGCGCGATATCGGCAACATCATGCTCATATTCGGCTTCCTTGCCGTGGGAATCACTACCATCTTGAACGTGGGCTGGTATGGCGGCGGGAAGAGGATGCTCCCGATGATGCTCGTCGCGGCAGTCTTCCTCAACTTCTCCCTTTTCATATCCGAGGCTATCATCGACACCGGCAATCTCTTCGCCACACAATTCTATACGCAGATAAACGGCGGCCTGCCGGCGGGGGCGAAGAACCTCGACCTTGCATCCGTTTCGAGCGAGGGCATTTCGAACAAGATAATGAACCAGCTGGGGCTCCAGACCATCTATGGCGACGGCACGGTCAACAGGGAGATATTCAAGGCGGGGAACACCTGGGTCATCGGTTTTATGGGCATCATCCTTTTCCTCATCACCGCATTCGTGCTCTTCTCGCTCGCCTTCGTGCTCATCGCGCGTTTCGTCATTCTTATCTTCCTCATCATTCTTGCCCCCATCGGCTTCGCCGGTCTCGCGGTGCCCCAGCTCGCGGCCAGGGCGAGAAAGTGGTGGGACAAGCTCTTCGAGCAGGTCATCACCGCACCGATTCTGCTCCTGATGCTCTACATCGCGCTCGCCATCATCACCGACGTACATTTCCTAACGGGTTTCGGTTCAAGCACAACCTCCGGCGGTTGGACAGGATTTGTACAAAACGCCACGGGAACAGGCAACTTAACTGGCTTCGCGGGCCTGCTACTTTCCTTCATCGTCGCGATGGGGCTCCTCATCGCGGTCGTCATCCAGTCGAAGAACCTCTCCGCCTTCGGCGCCGACTGGGCGTCGAAGACCGCTGGCAAGCTCACCTTCGGTCTCACCGCGGCGGGGATGCGGACGACAGCCGGGTGGGGATTGCAGGCGGCGTCCAAACGGTTCCGTTCGAGTAAGCTCGTGCGGGTGCCGGTGGTCGGAAGAATGGTTGCCGGGGGTCTTGATCGTGGTGCAAAAGCGAGCTTCGATGTGCGTGGTGCCACGGTCTTCGGCGGCTTGAAGGCAACCGGCATTGATGCCGGCAAGGCGCAGGTGGGTGGCTACCGCAAGGAACTCGAAGAAGCGATTAAAGGCCGCGAAGAGCACGCCAAGACGCTCCAGCTCACGTCGGCAGAAAAAGAACAGCAGGCAATGTGGGCCAGTAGGTCAGATGCACAAAAGGAGTTGCACGATGAAGAATTAAACAGAATGGACGCAGAACAGAGAGTTGAACGTCAGCCGCAAGAGGATGCCGTGAAGGCACAACGAGCAAAAGTCGCTGAACTTAGAGCAAGGGCCGGTAGGACGAAGTCAGATGCCGACAAGAAAGAACTTGCTGGTGAAGAACTTACGCTGGCCAATCAAGTTAAAGAGGTAGATGAGCTACGTTCCAAGCAGCAAGAGGCACGGAAAAAACTCGAGGCACTCCAGAAAGAAACTCTCACTAATATTGAAGGTAAAATCCAGAGGGGAAAGAGAGCACCGCAAGAAGGTTACGCTAAGAATCTCGAGATGATGCCGTGGGGAGTTTTGACCAGGAACTCAGAGGCGGCGCGGAAGATACGGGAGGCCGCCGGGAAATCGAAGGAGCAAAAAGACGTTGAGACTCTGTTGGATATGGTTAAGAAGGCTGTTCCTCCTGCGGGAGGTGCGCCACCCGCCGCGGCTCCAGCTGCGCCCGCTGCGCCGGGGCCGTAATAATTGACGTATGGACACCCCATTTGATCCAACGCTCGCAGACGACATCAAACAGCTTCTGACCGAGGTACCGCCGCAGGTGCGCGCGTTCTTTGCAAGCGGCAAGGTGGAAATCGTGGCAAAGGACCTGATGCAAAAGAGCCAGCTCCGCATCGACCAGGGGGCGGTTCTTGAGCGTGAGATCATCCTGCTTCTGCTCGGGCTGAAGAGCCCCGCGGAATTCAACCAAGCGCTCGCGACGGAAGCGAATCTCGGTCAGCAAATCATCGGCGACATCGTACGGGAGGTGAACGAGCGGATTTTCATACCCATTCGCGAACAGATGAGAAGCGAGGCGGGGAAAGCCCAACAGCCGGCGAAACCGGCTCCTCCAGCCCCGTCTCAAGCAGGCGCGTCAGGGCAGACGTATGCGCCGCCGCCGCAGTCCCCGAAATATTTCCATTTGGAAAACAAGATTCCTGTTCCGCCAAAGGCTATGCAGAGCACAGTACCCGTCCGCCCGACACAATCATCGGTACGTCCCCCTTCTCCTACTATCGCGCCTCTCCCGCCGAAAGTGGTATTGCCTCGTCCCACCGTGGTGCCAACCGCCCCGACTGCACCGGGCGAACGCTCTCCTCTGCGTGATGCCTTAGCGGCTGCAATGAAAACAAAACCTGCGGAAAGCACGGCAAAGCCGACGGCTGGCGGAAAATTGCTTGAGGACCACGAAGAGCCGCACATCGAATTTCACAAGACACCCCCCGCCCCTCCTCCAGCGCCGCCACGGGTCGCGCCGCCCCCACCGAACCTTCCGGGCGCACCGCGCCCTTCCGTAGCCTTTGGCGAAGGAGGGATAGTGCATCCGCCGCTTACGCCCCCGGCTCAACCATCCGTGCTTGTTCCGCCCCCACCGAAGCCGATTCCTCCTGCTCCCCCCGTTTCTCCCGTTCCCCCCAAGCCCTACTCCGCCGACCCCTACCGCGAACCCATCGACGAGAAATAACAGCGAGCAGTTGCGTTTATCTCAAGATTCCTTTATATTGCATGTGACCCGTTCGGGTCTTCTTTTTCTAATGGCTACCATCAATCAGCTCTCCAAGAGAGGGCGAAAGTCGAAATCGTCCAAGACGAGTAAGCCCGCGCTTGCCCGCGGTTTCAATGCACTCAAGAATCGTCCGACTTTTTATCCCTCTCCTTTTAAGAGAGGCGTTTGCACCAAGGTGACCACCAAGACACCGAGGAAGCCGAACTCCGCCATCCGTAAGATCGCCCGCGTGCGGCTGACCAACGGTATGGAGGTCACGGCCTACATTCCTGGCGAAGGGCACAATCTCCAGGAGCACTCGGTGGTAATGCTGCGCGGCGGCCGCGTGAAGGATATCGGCGTGCAATACACCATCATCCGCGGCAAGCTCGACACGAGCGGCATCGAGAAGCGCCGCACCGCCCGCTCGCGCTACGGCGCGAAGCGCCCTAAATAATATCCCTCTAATTTATGATTACAAAAATTATTCGGGATCTAAGTGCGTGTAACGCTCGAGGACTCGCTAACACTTACTAAGATGCGCCGACCGCTCAAGAAGAAACGCACCTGGCGTCCCGACCTGAAATACGGCTCGGAGACTCTCACTCGTTTTATTAATACGGTGATGTGGAGCGGGAAGAAGGATACCGCTCGCGCGGTCGTGTACGAGGCCCTCGCTGAAATAGAGAAGGGAGGCGCAAATCCGCTTGAGACTTTTGAAGCGGCGCTCCGCAACGTTTCGCCCTTGATGGAAGTCCGTTCCCGCCGCGTCGGCGGCGCCAACTACCAGGTGCCGCGCGAGGTGCCCCAGAACCGCCGTCTCGCGCTCTCCTTCCGCTGGCTCATCGGCGCGGCGCGCTCGAAGAAGGGTAAGCCGATGGGACAGAAGCTCGCCGCCGAGCTTCTCCTCGCGGCCAAGAACGAGGGCGACGCCATCAAGAAGAAGGACGAGATGCACCGCATGGCCGAGGCCAACAAGGCCTTCGCCCACTTCGCGTGGTAGTAAGCCTAGACTTTTCATAAAAGAAGCATAGAGTAATCCCGGGTTGTCTGGGATTTTTCTTTTCTGACGAGGTGGTCTTTCTAGGCGGAGGGTCTATGTGGAAATGGTTTGCTGCACTGATTCAAAATTGGTTGGACGCAGGAAAGAGCGTCGACGTGCGGGCCACCGGCTTTGTTGCCGATTCCTGGAATGCCGCCTGCGGGTTCCGCATCTACGACTTCAGGGATCAACTGGATGAAGTCGCGAAAGAGCTGGGACCAAACGTCCGTACGCGATTCAATCCGAGGGACCACCGCGCGGAACTGTACGATGACTGCGGGCTATTGTTCCGGGTGGACGTGTACATGAAAGGGGAAGACGGCACTTCCACCGATGCGCTCATCACTTCCCGCAGTTCGCTCCCTGATGCTATCGAGGAGCTGTTGAAGAAAAGTCTCGTGCCGCTCCAGGTCCGGTTCGAAGTCTGTTCGTAGCTCGCGGATGGCGAGCAATCTCAAGAGGCGGAATCAACCCCGCCTCTTTGCTTTTTCCACAGTTTCAGCTACTATCTACCTAACGCCGTGGCGCGTTTTTCTTTTACCACCATCATCACTTTATGAACCGCGACTATCCGCTTGAGAAAGTACGGAATTTCGGCATCATCGCGCACATCGATGCGGGTAAGACGACCGTCTCCGAGCGCATCCTCTTCTACACCGGCAGCCAGCACAAGATCGGCGAGGTGCACGAGGGCGAGACGACCACCGACTGGATGGAACAGGAGCGTGAGCGCGGCATCACCATCACCGCCGCCGCCATCACCTGCTTCTGGACGAAGACGGGCGAGAAGGATAAGAAGGACGTCGCGAAGAAATACCGTTTCAATATCATCGACACCCCGGGGCACATCGACTTCACGGCTGAAGTGAAGCGCTCGATGCGCGTCTTGGACGGCGCCATCGTCGTCTTCGACGGCGTCGCGGGCGTCGAGCCGCAGTCCGAGACCAACTGGCGCTACGCCGACGAGGCGAAGGTCCCGCGCATCTGTTTCATCAATAAATTGGACCGCACGGGCGCGTCATTTGAGAGTTCGTACGCGAGCATCCTCGACCGGCTCTCGCCAAAGGCTATCCGCATGCAAATTCCGATAGGAGAAGAAGCCGCGCACGAGGGCTGCATCGACCTCCTCACGATGAAGGCTTACACCTTTACCGGGAACATGGGCGAAGAGGTGGTAGAAGGAGAGGTTCCCGCGAATCTTCTCGAGGACGCGAAGAAGTATCGCGCCGAGCTTATCGAGCGCATCGTTGAACAGGATGATGCGGCGATGAGCGCCTACTTGGAGGGTAAGGAGCCGAGTCTCGACGAGCTGAAAGCGCTCCTGCGCAAGGCGGTCATCAATAATGAGGTCTTCCCGGTCTACACGGGTTCGGCACTTAAGAATAAGGGCGCACAGCTCGTGCTCGACGCCGTCGTCGACTATCTGCCGTCCCCGCTCGACCTCCCGCCCGCCACCGGCACGAATCCGAATACCGGTGAGCCCATCGAGCGCCACGCCTCTGACGACGAGCCCTTCTGTGCGCTCGCCTTCAAGCTCCAGACCGACCCGTTCGTCGGGGCGCTGACCTTCTTCCGCGTCTATTCCGGCACGCTCGCTGCCGGCTCGTATGTCTACAACTCGACGACCGGTTCGAAGGAGCGCATCAGCCGCATCGTGCGTCTCCAGGCCGACAAGCGCGAGGAAGTCGCACAAGTGTTTACCGGCGAGATCGCCGCCGCGGTGGGACTGAAGGATACGAAGACCTCGCACACGCTCTGCGACGAGGCGAACCCCATCGTGCTCGAGGAGATTAAGTTCCCGGAGCCGGTGGTGAGCCTCCGCATCGAGCCCAAGACCAAGGCCGACCAGGAGAAGATGGGCGTTGCACTCCGCAAGCTCTCGGACGAGGACCCGACCTTCCGCATCAAGACTGACGAAGAGACGAACGAAACTATTATTTCGGGAATGGGCGAGCTGCACCTGGAGATT
>Ga0209514_10008769_pt1 | contig 11368 bp, 15 predicted proteins | sample Subgrocontami58m_FD_187452 | JGI IMG/M metagenome (GOLD analysis project Ga0209514, IMG submission 187452) | Subsurface groundwater microbial communities from S. Glens Falls, New York, USA - GMW37 contaminated, 5.8 m (SPAdes) (version 3) | ecosystem: Environmental > Aquatic > Deep subsurface >...
ACTTTAATCAGTTTAGTTCTCCCACTTTTTTCACGAGTAATATAACCTAATTCTTCAAGATAATTTAGGTGATCATATGCTTTGTTTGTTCGCACTGCAATCACTTTGCTCTGCAAAACAGGAGCTTTAAATGCAACAACAGCAAGAGTTTCTAAGATGCTTTTTGTCAGCTCAGATTTTTTCACAACTTTGCGAACAATAGAAAGATATGCATCGCGAACTCCAAGCTTGAAAAAATCACCCTCTTCGTGAAGCGCAATACTGGACTGTTTTTCATCTAATTCTTTTTTAAGCAAAGCTAATGCTTGACGGATTTTAGTTAAATCTGGCTCTCGGCAAAGGTTTGCCAGCTCTTGTAATGATAAACGCTTGCCAGTGCTGAATAAAACACTTTCAATCTTATTTTTCAACTCAACTTCAAGACTTGAATTGGCTGTTTCATTCATTTGAGTATAAGTCCTCGTTTTTTCGCAAAAACTTTTGCACAACCATTTTATCAAGAATCTTGAATAATTCAGGAATATTAATGCCTGTTGCTGCGCTTAATTGCTCGCATGTTTGCGGACCTGAGTTTAGGATGAACTTCACAAAATTCCTTAGTACATTAAATGCGTTTTTGTCAAGTATCTCCTGCTGAGCACGCATGTTTTTAACAAACAAATCAGAATCATGCATACGTGCTTGCAAGTCATTTAAAACATCTGTCAATTCGCCAGAAGGGAGCTGAATATCAGACGGCTCAATAATTTCAATAGAGCTTGGCATGCTGTCAAAACAAAAATCCAAAAGTTCTTTAGGATTGACAAAATTAATTTCCAGCTCGGTGAATACGCTGAAAAACTTGTCTTTTTGCTCAGCAGGCGCATACTCAGCTTTTTTTATTTGCAAACCTTCAGACTTGAGTTTTTCAACATAGTTCTTTAAGGTTGATTCAATATATTCCTTAGGCGCGCCAAGCATTTCAATAATAGCACGAATAGTAAGTGGCTTGTCCATGAAATCAATTCAGTTATGAGCCTATTTAAACCTTCGGGGGGCAAAGAGTTTCTAAAATAACTATTGTAGCATATCAGTTACTATTCTTTAGTGCTCCCAAATCTTTTTAAACAAAATCAAGACCTTATCATATATACTAAAGGGGTGGAATAGTGGGGTTTTTAGGATTATTCAACAAAAAACAACAGACTATAGAGTTTAAACTGCCGCCTCTGCCACCACCTCCACAGCTTGACATGACTAACTTTCCTTCAGATATTGCGCCTATACAAGCAGGACAAGATATTCAGGCAGGTAATGCAGTACAATCAATACGTTCAATAGAACTTCCAGATATTCCAGAACTACAAAAACCACTATTGCTTGAACAAGTTTCTGAACGAACACTGAACAAAACAAAAACTCCTGATAAAGAGTACCAAGATGAGTCTGAAGCACCAGAACAAATACGCTCAGCACCCAGAGCAATGTTTGTCTCAACAAATGATTACAAACAAATCCTGTCAGGGGCAAATACAATACGCACAAAACTTGAACAAACAGACCACATAATTAATCAGCTTACCACACTCAAAAACCAGCAAGAACAATTTTTTGAACGCTGGAGAGTACAGCTTGAAGACACAGAAAAAAAACTTACATACATAGATACAGTATTAGACAAGGCAAGGTGAATTCATGGAAAAAGCGCCAGTATTTGTTAGGATAGAAGAATACAAAGATATAATGGACATACTTGTTTTAATTAAAGAAAGAATCAACAGTGCGCATTCATTACTTGAAAAAATCACAGAGCTCAAACAACAAGAAGACAATGCACTTGCACAATGGGCAAAAGACCTTGATGAAATAACAAAAACTATCGCAGATATAGACAATACACTGCTCAGCCCAGAACAGCTATAGGACATATTCATGAACAACCTACTCTATGTTGGAATTCCAGAATCAGATTTAGTACGCAGAGATATATTGGGAAGCGCAAAAAAAGTAATAACCCTGCTCAAAGACCACAAAGACTATGTTGCTTTACGACAACAAAAACAAGAACACATAGTGAGACTTAAAAAAGTTCTTGATTCAATAGCAAATCAGACACGAAAACTCAAAAGCACACTGCCAAAAACAGCAATAGGAATAGAAGCAAAACAAAATGCAAGAACAGGACAACATTCTCAACGACAAACAGAACGCGCACCTTCTTTATCTGCATCAAAAATAGAACTTTTAGAACAAGAATTAGACAAGATAGAGAAGAGACTGAAAGCGTTTCAGTAGGCGATTTTTTGCAACATTAGTTTTAATAATACCTCAACACGTACTGAGATATGAACTGGAAACAAGAAAAAATTTTTACACCTAAACGCTTTGCAGGACAAGTGCCAGTGTATCAAGTCATTGCAAGATATTCTTTGAAAGAAGGAGAAGAAGAGCTTTTGGTAGATAGAGTGTTTGCAGCATGCCAAGAATCACTCAAAATAACTTTTCAAAACACATTTCTCAGAGAACAAATAGGAATTCTTGAAGGAAAAATTTGTTTTGTCACAAGCAAGTATATTCTGCCTTTTCCTCATGATGCTCGCCAGCGTAACTTGTCTTGGAAAGAAGTTGAACCACTGTTAGACCTTCATTTTAATCCTCCAAAAATGCCCCTACCAAGCTATCAACACATTAAAAAATATGAAGAACAATTAAAACTATTGCCATGGCAAGAAGACCTTGAAGCAATTTATGCAGGAAATGGAATATTTTTGCAGTTGAGATTGTGCGCAAAAATTGAACCACAACAACACTTATAAACCCATTCTGACTTTGTGTTTATAGACGACAAATGGCTGAAGACTTACCTCAAAAAGACACCTCAAAAATTGTAGTGCAACTCCTTGAAGAGGAGATGAAAAGTTCATACTTAGCATACTCTATGTCGGTCATTATTGGCAGAGCACTGCCTGCAGTAGCAGATGGTTTGAAACCAGTGCACAGAAGAGTTCTTTTTGGCATGCATGAATTAGGTGTAGGACACACAAAACCACCCAAAAAATCAGCAAGAATCGTTGGCGAGGTCATGGGAAAATTTCATCCACACGGAGACGCACCAATTTATGAATCACTTGTACGCATGGCACAAGACTGGAGCTTACGTTATCCATTAGTAAAAGGTCAGGGAAACTTTGGAAGCATTGACGGGGATGCTGCAGCAGCAATGAGGTATACTGAATGCAAACTAACTCCACTTGCCGACGAACTTTTAGAAGATCTTGACAAAAAAACAGTTGAGTTCGTTCCAAACTTTGACAACAGTCTCCAAGAGCCAACAATACTTCCAAGCAAAGCACCAATCTTGTTGTTAAATGGAAGTACAGGCATTGCTGTAGGAATGGCAACCAACATACCACCACACAACATGACTGAAACATGCAATGCAATAATTCACACAATTGATAATCCAACCGCAACACCTGGAGATGTAGCACCTATGCTTTTAGGACCTGACTTTCCCACAGGAGGAATTATCTGCGGTACACAAGGAATTCATGACGCATATACAACAGGCAGAGGAAAAATCATAGTCAGAGGCAAAACAAGAATTGAGGAACACAAAGGAAAACAATGGATAATCATTGATGAAGTGCCATACATGGTCAACAAAGCGCAACTTGTTGAGCAAATCGCAGATTTAGTAAGGGACAAAAAAATTCAAGGAATTACAGACATCAGAGATGAAAGCGACAGAGAGGGAATGCGCGTTGTAATAGAACTCAAACAAGGAGCAAATACAGAATTAATTCTCAATCAATTGTATGCACACTCGCGCCTGCAAGAAGCATTTGGAATCATCTTGTTAGCTATTGTTGACAACAGACCAAAAATATGCACAATCATAGAACTTATGAGTAATTTTGTCAAACACAGGCAAATAGTAGTTCGCAAAAGAACAGAATATGATCTGACAGATGCACAATCAAGAGACCACATAGTTCAAGGATTACTTATTGCGCTTGATAGTATTGATGCAGTAATTGTTGCTATCAAAGCAAGCAATGGAACAGAAGAGGCACGAGAAGCTCTTATGACAAATCATGGCTTGACAAAGATTCAAGCACAAGCAGTACTTGACATGAAACTCCAGCGTCTCACAAGCTTGGAACACACTAAACTTAAACAAGAACATGATGAATTATTAAAACTCATTACTGAATTGCAACAAATTTTAGAAAACCAGGAAAGAATAAATGGCATAATCAAACAAGAGCTAACACACTTGGCAAGCACATATGGTGATCCAAGACGAACACAAATCATTGCAGGAAATAGTGTTGTAGAAGATGAGTCGCTTATTAAAAAAGAAGATGTAATAGTCACAGTAACAAATGCAGGATATGTTAAAAGAATACCACTAGACACTTACAAAGCACAAAAACGCGGCGGCAAAGGAATTATTGGCACAGAAACAAAAGAAGAAGATGTAGTCGCGCAATTATTCCTTGCAAACACGCATAACTACTTGCTTTGCTTCACAAGTCATGGAAAAATCCACTGGATTAAAGTGCATCAAGTGCCAGAATCAGGACGTTATGCAAAAGGAACACCAGCAGCAAACCTTATTGAGCTTTCTGAAAATGAGCAAGTCACTACATTTATTCCAGTACATGAATTCAGCAAAAACACATACCTCTTTATGACAACAGCAAAAGGGATAGTAAAAAAAACAAGCTTAGAAGAATTTAGCAACCCGCGCAAAGGAGGCATTATTGCCCTAAGTCTTGAAGAAGATGACAAACTCATTAGTGTACTACAGACAACTGGAAAAAACAATATAATAATTGCAACAGAGCAAGGAATGGCAGTCAAGTTTGAAGAAAATGATGTGCGTAACATGGGCAGAACAGCATATGGGGTGTATGGAATTAACCTGCATGACAATGACAAAGTAGTTGGAGCAGCAATAGCAAATGACACTGAAAGCTTATTGACAATAACTAAAAATGGATATGGAAAACGAAGCCCTGTCAGTGAATATAGACTTATTAGTCGTGGCGGGGTTGGTGTTATAAATATTAAAATCACTGACAAAAATGGGGTAGTTGTTTCAGTTAGGCCGGTTAAAGACACTGATGAAATAATGCTTATCTCACAACAAGGCATTGTGCTAAGAACACCTGCTTCACAAATTAATGTTATAGGCAGAAACACACAAGGAGTGAGAGTAATGAGACTTGATTCTGCAGATTTTGTGGTAAGCGCAACTATAATCCCTGAGGAAAATGGAGCTTAAGTTTTTAGGAATAACGCACAAAGGAATGGAAGCAATTGCTGCTGCTGAAGTAAAAAAAATAATTAGTGTGTCAGCAAAAGTTCTTGACGAAGCAGTAGAATTCACAACAATTCTTGAAAAAGCATGTGAGTTTGCATACAAAACACAAAGCATGCGCACAGTGATGTTGTGCCTGAGTGAAGGCGCTGTTAATGTAAATGATGTCATGAGCTATGCAAAAATAATTCCTAAGATTAAAGAAGATTTGAGCTCTGAAAAAACATTTAAAGTTGAATGCGACAAAGATACAACTGAACTAACTAGCCAAGAAATAAATGATGCGTGTGGTGCAGTAATAAAAGAACAAACAGGGAGTGCGGCAAATTATAAAATTCCAGATATATTGTTTTTGTTGTTTGTTCGCAATGAAAAAGCATGGTTTGGCATAGACCTTTGTGGTTTTGATGTGAGCAAAAGACCATATCGTGTATTCTTAGGAACAAATAGCCTAAAGGGCGCAATAGCTTTTGCAATTGTGCAGATTGCTGGTTATTCTCCTAAGAAAACACTTCTTGATCCGTTTTGCAGACATGGAATAATACCTATAGAAGCAGCGTTGTGTGCAATGCAGTTATCGCCGCACTATTACACTAAAGAAAAATACTTATTTGCAAGAATATGGCCAGAAATGAAAGAAAAGTTTGCTGAATGGGATAAACATGAATCTGTTGAACACAAACCAATACTAGCTATGCACGATCAATTCACATTTGTTGCAGCTGCGAAAAAAAACGCGCAACTTGCTGGAATAAATAAAGAAATAGAGTTCAGCAGAGCAGATATTGATTGGTTAGACATAAAGTTTGAAGAAGGAAGCATAGATTGCTTAGTAGGGTATCCGCCACAACACGCGCACTCTCCTGAAAAAAGTTTAAAGCTCATGAACAATTTCTTTAATAGGGCGCGAAGCTTTATGAATAACAAAGGAAAAATAGTATTAGTTGTGCAAAATAATAGAGAAATATTTTTGAAAGCCGGAGAGGCAAATGGATTCAAAGTTGCAGAAGAACACTTAATAATGCAAGGACAAGAAGAAGTGCTAGTGATTGTGTGGCAGAAGAGTTAAGTTTGAGAATTGTTAAGGAAACTTTATGCGCGTATGTTTTGTGCATTTTCACTTATTCGTGAATAGTTTTTAATAATCTTTATGAATCCGTTCACACCTATTAATTCTTGAAATGTTCTTGTTATATCATTCACAACAATGAATTCAGCAGGTGCTTTTGCAAGTTCTTGCTCATATAACCATTCTTCAATATATGCAGGTCTTTTAGCTGTAGCTGATTTCAGGAATGTTAAATGGTATAAGAAAATTTCTTTTTTACTTGAAGTTAATCTGTAGACTAAATCTATATTGTCTGATCTGACGGGCTGATTTAAGGGTGTAGATCTTGCTTGTACTATAAAAGGACCTTCAATTGACAAATAGAAATTTTTCTTTAAGTATCTTAGTTAGAGAAGCAATTTTAGGAAGTTCTGTTATTGGTAGCATTACGCGTGGTGTTGGAGTATGAAGCATTGGTTCGCTCTTTTGACTGTAAATTGTCATGTTAATTCTCTCAACTGTCTTCTTCTTTAAAAAACTTACACAGTCATTGCCTGCCAGTCAAGGCGTGACTTGCATCGCGGACATTCTTTAGGAGTATTTACTCGTGGCTGCCAATCATAACTGCACTTGTTACATAACATATTATGCACCTCGCTAGGATAATAGTCTTAGGAGTAGTAAGAGGTTTATAAAGGTGGTGATTAAGAGTCACTGATAAGTGGTCATTATTGATTTTTGGTTTAATGAAAAATCCCCTTCTTGTCCCCACAATGTTTAAATACACTTCTATATTACTAGGTATTGGCTGGGTGAGGAGCTCGCTGACGGTGACGTGAAAACGTTGCTGAGGAAAGTCTGCCCATCGAAATCGGTTTTACGAAACGACGACTGAACGTGTGTTCGGAACTTTTTCGCGAATCTGACTGAAAGCGTGACTGAAAACAGATCCAGCAATGGATGGCTCCATCACAGAAACGGCACGGCCTGTATTGCAAGCATGAATGCTGAGAATGTTTCCGCGAGGCAACAGAGATAACCAGCAGACGATAATACAGGAAACGTTGAAACGGATAGCCCTCACTGATGCAAGGCACAATAGTGCTGCTTAGTAGAATGCGAACACGCCCCTCATGAGTCACATCATGAACACTGCTTATCAGTGTCAAGGCGCACAAAAGGCAGCTTATCCTTGCCCAGCCAAATTACTATGACAAAAGACCGCGTCAATATGCCTTCGGGCTCAGCAGGACTCACACGCTACTTTGAAGACTATAAATCAAAAATAGAGCTCTCACCATGGACTATTGTAGGAATATGCATTGCAGTAGCAGTACTGGTCATTGGGCTCCATTTTTTTATACCAGCATAAAGTAGGAGCAATACTAATGATTCCAGGAATGAACCCACGAGATGTTCAGCGTGCCATGAAAAAGATAGGCATGCAACAAGAAAACATTGAAGCTTCTGAAGTTATTATACGCTGCCAAGACAAAGACCTTATTTTCACACAACCATCAGTCACAAAAATCAATATGATGGGTGAAGAAAACTATCAAATCACAGGAATAGTCAAAGAACAAGTCAGAGAAGTTCAAATCACAGAAGAAGACATTCAAGCAGTTATGCAGCAAACAGGCAAAGATCATGCTACAGCAAAACAAGCCCTTGAAAAACATCGTGATCTTGCACAAGCCATACTTGCACTTGCAAATTAGTTAAATCATAAAAACCTTCGCACCAATGAAAGAATCACTTCAAAATGCAAAACAAGAACTAAAAAGGGCAGATCATCTTATTTTTGTAAGCCTCAAATACACACGCACAGTTGATGTTATCAAAAGCATTATTGAACGATTAATCAATTGCCTTGACCAAGCCATGAGTTCATTGCTCAGTCACGCTAAAGAACAACACCGGATAACAGCTGTGCCAACACTTGCGCGCATGAAAGCAGACTTGTGCAAAAACCTGTATGCACAAGACCAAACTATACAAAATTACATAGATTTTTATCAACTACTTAGAAGAATAGACAAAGCACAATTTGAGAGAACACAAGAATACAGGCGTCATGTCACTATGACAGCACATCTTGAAGAAGGACACGTAGAACTAACTATAGATATTATCCAAGACTACTTTCATAGAACCAAAGAATTTATTACCTACATAGAAAAACTCCTTCTAGGAGAACATGAACAATAACATTATTGCACTTGCAGGAAAAGAGGACACAGACAAAAGTACTACTGCAGTAAAACTTTGGCTAGCATTGAATCATACAGAAAAATCAACACTTCTCGTAGATTGCATGCCACCAATCATGGCTGCAGAACAAGCCCGTGCACAATTATTGCATATGCCTGAATTGTTTACTCACGTTCAAGTGCGCAATATTTTTGACTCACTAGCAGGGCTTAGTATAGAAGCACAAGATGTATACTCAAAATCCTTAACTTTCGAACAGAAATTAAAGGATTTTGGTATATACAAAAGTCTTTTAAATGTTCGGAATCTTAAGACTTTTAGTATACTTAACAATGCTAAAAGCAGTCTTGTTGTAGTCAAGCCAGATCACCTTAGCATGACAGAAGAACTACGCACACGACACTCGCTTACTAATGCGCAACGCATAATACCTAATAAATCAACAACATCGCTATCAGAAAAATTCTTTCATGCACCACTTATTGGATCACTGCCAGAATATCAAAAAATACTACATGCAGCACTGAAGCAATCACTTGCACACTTGTTGCCAGAACATGATTTCACAACACGCATCAATCAACTCGCACAAAAGTGTATTAGACTATGAGCCAACTCACACAAACACATACAGCACTAATACATTTTCTTGATAGCATAGTATACTGGACAGGAGTAGGACTTGCCATACTTGCAAACTTTTTATTATCAGTGGTGCTAGTACCATTTTTGTTGGCACTCAAAGGAGTGTGGTTATATCCTGCGATCATTTTTATTGCACTGAGTTTTGGCACAGTTATTGACGCAGTATTGCGCATGGTACAACGCATCAGCCAGCAACAAGTAATAGCAGAACTATTTATACCAATTCTTGCACTGATAAATATCTATATTATCGCAGGACTTACAAACACACTATCTGTAAAAATAGGATTAGATACAGTGCATAATGCATGGTTGATTAGTTTAGTATATGTTTTTGCATTTAGTCTGCCTCATTTTGTGGTTCTGGGAATGAATCAAAAAAACGTTGTTCAACCTATTGCGGCCACAATCAATAAAAACCCCAAACAATAATTTCTTTAATGCGCAAAATCCTTAAATTTTTAAAGTAAGTTAAAGGATTTTGGCATGCTCAAAAACAACGCTTGTTTTTGGCATCCAAGAAACTTATTGTTTCTTAGGATATACAAAAGTCTTTTAAATCTTTAAAATCTTAGACTTTCAGTATATATTGGCGGCCATCGCGTAATGGTAGCGTTGAGGCCTGTGGAGCACAGCACAGAACGCCTTAGGCCCGGGTTCGATTCCCGGTGGCCGCCTTGAGCGAAGCGAAAGGAGGACAACGGGTCCCGAACCGTAGTGAGGATATCCGGTGGCCGCCTAAGTCCTAATTAGTGGATTTAGTACATGTGAAAAGGCCACCGGTTTGGAAAACATCAGTTTGACATTATCGGTGGCCGCCTTACGAATAAATGGACCTGAAAAATGTATGAACAAGGTCTGGTCACGCCTTGGAAGGCAACACACCTTGTTCAAGTATTTCTTTGGTGCATGATTGATTTATTACATGAACGCAATATTGATTTGCAATATGGGCTCAATGAGCTGAGGCAAGAATTCAGGTCTTTGAAAAAAGAAATTTAACACAGTTTTTCTTCTATACAAAAGTTGTGCCGAAATTATTTATTGTTTCATCAGCACACGCAGATGATAGTCGGAAATGGGTAAAGGCTGCACTTGCTGTCCCTGCCAAAGTTGAATTAGTAAAGGACAAAAGTAAACTATAAATATCAGTTGTGTTATTGCTTTATTTATGCTAAACCTAACCCAACGTGAACTGATAGTTAAACTATCGAGACAACAAAAGAAACAGCAAGAAATCGCCGATATCATTGGTTGTAGCCAACCAACTGTCAATATGTGGCTAAAAAGAGAAAAACAAGGTCTTACGCTCAAAACTCTGCCACGAAGTGGCAGACCAACACCTCTTACAAAAAAAACACTCTCCACACTAAAAAAAGAATTAACGACCAAAGCACGAGACGCGAATAAGAAATTCTGTTCAATAACTACAAAACAGTTCTCTCAAGTGATCAATTCTAAAACAAATATGAACTATTCACTAAGACACCTCAGAAGAATACTTCACAAAATTGAGTTCTCAAGGATAACTCCTCGTTCACAGCACATCAAAAATGATCCGGTAAAAGTTGCGATGTTTCGTGATGAATTCAAAAAAAACTCGAAACAGAGTACTTGGATTATGAACTTGTAGCAATTGACGAAGCAAGCTTTCATCTAACAACAACGTACAAAAAAATCTGGTTTCCTAGAGGAGAAACACCACGAGGAGCGTTTTTTTGGAGTAACAAAAAACTTATCACATTCGGCGCACTAACCAGCAGTCACAAATTTTACTACGATTTTTACATTGCACAAAACAGCCTAACTTTCATGCATTTTCTCAGAGAATTATTTAAAACATTCGATCAAAAAAAGAATTACGTTCTCATCATGGACAACGCAGCATTTCAAAAAACACAATGCGTCAAAAACCTCATCGCAGAATATGCTCCACGCATCCGCGTAGAACATATTCCACCCTATTCACCAGAACTAAACCCCATTGAAACCTGTTGGAAAGTCACAAAAAATGCAGTAACCAACTCACAATATTTTTCGAAAATAGAAGATCTACAAGACGCACTAGAAACATTCTGGCAAAAACATGTTTTCACGCAAAACTTTATAGGGTACTTATGTCCTTAACTATTTCTTCGCAAATCTTATATACCAGA
>Ga0209514_10008774_pt1 | contig 11365 bp, 15 predicted proteins | sample Subgrocontami58m_FD_187452 | JGI IMG/M metagenome (GOLD analysis project Ga0209514, IMG submission 187452) | Subsurface groundwater microbial communities from S. Glens Falls, New York, USA - GMW37 contaminated, 5.8 m (SPAdes) (version 3) | ecosystem: Environmental > Aquatic > Deep subsurface >...
CCCCCCTTAAAAACCTTTCTAAGCATGGTTTGTTTTTTTGAGCTCAAATAAAAGTAAGGGTTAATTAAGACTTATTAAACAAAGCTCTTCCCCACAAAATGTTTATATATTAAAGGCGTTTCAATTAGAAAAGGAGGTGTAAAAATGTATTGCAATTATAAAATAATGGAGCTCATTTTAGGAATAATTATCCTAGTTTTCGCAATATGGGAGACTCAATTATCTGGCTGGATAATTATAATAGCAGCAATAGTGCTGATATTGCATAGCAAGTTCTGCATGCATCATGAAGTTCCTGAAATGAAAGAAACAAAGAAAAAAAAGAGGCGTAGATAATTTAAATACTAAAACTACTAGCCTTTTCTATGGCTAAAATATCTGCAGGCTCTTATGATCTTAATAAATGGCTTCATGGAGGCTACGAATCAGATATTGTAACAGTAATCTACGGCTCTTCAGGAACTGGAAAGACAAATTTCTGTCTCCTTGCAGCAGTGTCTCAAACAAAAAAAGGCAATAAAGTAATTTACATAGATACAGAAGGTGGTTTCTCTGCAGAAAGAGTAAAGCAATTATCTCCTGAAAATACTTCTTCAGTTTTATCAAATATATTTCTATTAAAGCCAACTAATTTTGAAGAGCAAAAAGAATCATTCAAAACCATTTTAAAAAACCTAAAAAACGAAGTATCTTTAATAATTGTTGATGGCATGACAATGCTCTATCGCCTTGACTTTGCATCAGCAAGAAAAGAATCAGAAGAAGAAATAAGAAAAATAAATGCAGAGCTTGCCTCTCAAATAAGGACTCTTGCAGAAATTGCGAGAAAAAGAGAAATTCCAGTAATTGTCACAAACCAAGTTTATCGCTGGGAAGATGAAGATAAAATGGTTGGCGGCGACATATTAAAATATTGGGGAAAATGCCATATAGAATTAATTCATGACAAAGGAAAGAGAACAGCCCGCCTTGCAAAGCATCGCTCTCTTCCAGAAAACTTTTTAACTTTTCAAATTACGAATGACGGCGTGAGAAAGCGTGGCTGGATTTAACTATATAAAATGTTACAAATAACAAATTATAAGTTATATATAACATAAGATATGTTACAAATAACAGAAAGCTATATAAACATGCTTCTCTCATTTGAATCATGCCTTCGATAGAAGAACATGAAAAAACAGTAAAGGAATTGATAGAAGATATAGAAGAAAAAATACGCCTTGACTTAGTTGTAAAAAGGCAAAAATTAATAGGTTTTGCTGTTTCAGAAGCTGCTACAAATCTATTTGCAATATTTTTACATAAAAATAAATTAATTAATCCAGGATTTAATATAAATCATTCATTCTTAACTTCAGAAAAGAGAGCTGAAAGAATTTTTAATTATAATTTTAATAATAAAGAAAAAATAATTAGAATTTTAGTAAAAATAGAAAATTTAAGGAATAGATTGTGTTATGGTAGGAATAAAGATGCAGAAGAAGTAAATGAAGCTATTAAACTTTTATTTGAATTAAAAAAAATATTGGAGATAAGATGATATTTGCTTATATTTATGATTTTCTAGTTATTCTTTTTGAAAAATTAAAAGATAAAGAAAAAATAAGAAATATTATTCTTTTCGGAAGTTTTGCAAGAGGAAATCAAAGAGAAGATTCGGATATTGATATGTTTATAGATATTGATAAAAAAGAAAAGAAATACATAGAAGAGATAATTAAAGAATCATTAAATGAATTTGAATTGAAATCAGAAAAAACTTGGAAGTTAAAAGGTATAAATAATCCTATAATTCCAATAATTGATGATTTAGAAAAAGAACAATGGAAAGAACTAAAAAACGAAATTTCAAATTATGGTATATTGCTTTATGGTTATTATAAAAAGATAAAGAAAGATAAAGAAAGAATTATAATTAAATATGAGATAAATAAATTAAAACAAAAAAATAAAATGAAAGTAATAAGAGATTTATTCGGATATAAATTAAAACAAAAAAATAAACTTTATGAAAAAAAAGGATTAATAGATAAAATAAAAGCAGAAAGAATATCCTCTGCAATATTATTAGATAAAAAAAATTATAAAGAGATTATAAAAATCTTAAAAATAAAGAAAGTTCCCTATAAAATAATTGAAATATAATCCTTTTCACTTATACCCCTCTGCCTGCAGCTTGAACATTTTCGCATATTCTCCATTTTTTCTCAACAGCTCATAATGGTTTCCAATCTCAATAATCTCCCCTTTGTTTATAACAATTATCTTATTAGCCATTCTCACAGTTGAAAATCTATGCGAAATCAAAAAGCTAATCTTTCCTTTAGTTAATTCCTCAAATCTTTGAAATATTTTATATTCTGTCTTTGCATCAACAGCAGCAGTCGGCTCGTCTAAAATTAAAATCTGCGCATCTCTAAAAAATGCCCGAGCCAGAGCAATTTTCTGCCATTGCCCTACAGAAAGTTCAGTCCCTTCGTCCTTTAATGTCTTCCCTAAATGTGTTTTATATTTTCCTTCCAAGTCTTTAATAAACTCCCATGCTTCTGATTTAACAGAAGCCTTGTGAATTCCCTTTTTCTTTTTCATTTCTTCTAATTTGCCAAAGCCAATGTTTTCCTGAACAAGAGCCTCATATTTCATAAAATCTTGAAATATAACTCCTAAATTGTTATAAAGCTCGTCCAGAGAATAATCTTTAATATTGATTCCATCTATTAATATTTCTCCTTCAGAAACATCATATAATCTACATAATAATTTTATTAAAGTGGTCTTTCCAGAGCCATTCTCTCCAACTAAAGCTATGCTATCTCCAGGCTTAATAGAAAAACTTACATCTTTTAAAGCATATTTCTTTGCCTTAGGATACTTAAAGCTGACATTTCTAAACTCAATTTCTTTAATCTTATCAGGAAAAGATTCAGGATTTTCTTTCTCAACAATCTGTGGTTTAAAGTTCAATATCTTAACAAATGGTGTTGTAAAAGTAGCAGAAGTATTTATTTCCCCAATCATTCTAACAACCCATCTGCTATGTCCAGCAAACTGGAATAATAAAGCCCAGAAAAAAGCAACATCTCCGACACTAATTCTTCCTTCTGTAAAACTCTGAATTACAAGCCAAGCAGCAAAAACAGAGAAAATTCCTTCTATAATGCCTATCAAAGTAAGGAAAACAAATTCTTTTAAAGCCAAATTTTGCTGTTTCTTTAAATAATTGCCCATCAATGAATCAAATTTAGTCAAAAAATGGCTTCTAAGTCCAAATAATTTAATTTCTTTAACAGCTCTAGAGTCTTCCATCATTAAATTCCTATAATAATGGGCGTGCCTAGAAACAGGCGCGCTGCTTTCAAATATTCCCCACGATAACTTAGTAGATTTTAAGTATAAAAATATGCTAGGCAAAGTTCCTAATAATATTAATCCTACAATTTTCCAGTCAAGCCTAAGCAATACTCCCATAATAATCAAAATACTAATTAATTCTCCAAGGAAAAAAGTAAACTGCCAAAAGAATTCATTAATTCTCCACATATTGCTATTTGCTTTTGTTAAAGTATTATAATAATTAGGATCTTCAAAATAAACCTCATCAAGAGAAGAAACTTTATTCATCATTTCTTTAGCAACATACCTATCTAATTTTTGTGAATGAATTCTTTTAATAATAGTTTGAATATCCCATAAAATACTTTGAACAATTCTCGCAATGCCGTATATTATCAAAACACCCGTAACACCCAAGCCTAACTTGCTGGCTAAATTTAATTTAGAGCTTTCAGTAATATAATCAATAATCAACTTGAAAACATAAGGCTCTATAATAACTATCAAGCCTCCAAGAATAGTTACAAAAAATACTATGAAAGTAAGAAATTTAGAAGACCTGTAAGTCCACTTAATAGCCAGCTTCAAAGCTTCCCATCTTTCCCTAAGGCTAACTTTCATTTTCTTTTCATCTTCTTCCATTACAATTAAAGAAAAAATATCTTAATAAACATAACCATTAAAAACTGTCCTTTCCACTATTAACCATGCAATACTCTGAATTCGCCAATCTCTATGAATCTCTGGCAAAAACTTCCAAAAGGCTTGAAAAAGTTTCAATTCTAGCAGAATTCCTGAAAAAATTAAAGAGTCATCCTCTAGAATGGGTTTATCTTTTAAAAGGCCGCGTCTTCCCTGATTACGACCCGCGAGAATTTGGCATTTCAGACAGGCTAGTAATAAAAGCAATCGCCAAAGCTGCAGGAGTGTCTGAAATTGAAATCTACAAAAAATATAAAAAAATAGGCGATCTTGGCGAGCTGGCAGAGCAATTTCTAGGCGGAAGAAGGCAATCAACATTATTTCATTCAAAGCTTGCATCTGACAAGCTCTTCATTAATCTAAAAAAATTAGCTGAAATAGAAGGCAAAGGCTCTGTAGATAAAAAATTATCTTTAATTTCAGAGCTTCTTAATTCAGCATCAGGAAATGAAGCTAAATACATAATTCGCACATTGCTCTCTGATTTAAGAATAGGAGTAGCAGACGGAATTCTCCGCGATTCAATAGCAGAAGCATTCTTTCCTGGTGAAGCAATGAATGAAAGAGTTGAAAGAGCATATGACATTTCAAACGACTATGCAATAGTTCTAGAAGCTGCATCAAAAGGAGAAAGAGAAATAGACAAAATAGCTATAGTTCCAGGAAGGCCTCTCAAAGTAATGCTTCCTATAAAAGTTACAAATATAGAAGAAGCATTTAGAATATGCGGAAAGCCAGCTGCAATAGAGCACAAATATGATGGTTTCCGTGTCTTAATAAATAAAACTGAAAAAGGAGAAATAGCTCTCTTTACGCGCCGTCTGGAAAATGTAACTTCTCAATTTCCAGATATTGTAGATGCTATAAAAGCCCATGTCAAAGGAGATTCATTTATCCTTGACTCTGAAGCAGTAGGCTATGATCCAAAAACAAAGAAATACAAGCCCTTTGAAGCAATTAGCCAAAGAATAAAAAGAAAATATAATATTTCCAGGCTGCAAAAAGAGCTGCCTGTGGAAATAAATGTTTTTGATATAATTTATTACAACGGCAAAATAATAGCAGACCTTCCATTCATAGAGCGTCGCAAATTAATTGAAAAAATAATAAAGCCAGAAAGTTTCAAGATACGCCCATCATTTCAATTAATAGTTAATGAAGAAAAAGAAGCATTAAAATTTTATGAAAAAGCATTAAGCCTGGGAGAAGAAGGAATAATGGTAAAAAAATTAGATACACCCTATCAGGCAGGCAGGCGCGTCGGTTTCATGGTGAAAATGAAGCCAGAAGTTAAAGATTTAGATTTAGTAATTGTAGGAGCAGAATACGGCTCAGGAAAAAGAGCAGGCTGGCTAACCTCTTTTATAGTAGCTTGCAAGGCAAATGACCATTTCGTGGAAATAGGAAAAGTTTCTTCAGGCTTGAAAGAAAAAGAAGAAGAAGGAACTTCGTATAAAGAAATGACATCTCTCCTAAAGCCATTAATTACAGAAGAAAAAGGAAAAGTAGTAAAAGTAAAGCCTAAATTAATAGTATCTGTAACATATCAAAATATTCAAAAATCTCCTTCATATTCATCAGGCTACGCTCTCCGTTTTCCAAGAATAACGCATTATCGCCCAGACAGAAAACCCTTTGACATTTCAACTTTAGAAGAAATTAAGAAAGAAATAAAATAAACCTATGAGCTAATTTCTTCTTTATTATAGTCTCGCATGAGCGTTTGCTCTTCAATAGACTTTTTAGAATCATAATAACCTTCTCTCTTAAGACTTTCATAAAATTCTCTAGCATTCTTATTTAAATATAATAAGGAATCATCTTCAACATCTTCGCTAATAAATCCTAAGTTGCTAAACAATGGTTCATCTCTAATAGTTACAAATTCAGGAAAATGTTCCATAATATTTCTATTCAGTATAATTACTTTAGATCCTTGCTCAAAACTAGCCTTTAACACATCAGCAACTCTTTCAGTTAAACCTTTAAAATCAACTGCCTTCTCAACTTTTCTCTGTAATTCTTCAAATGCCGTCATATCCATACTTAAAAATCTCCCTTTAAAAATATTTATATTTATTTTGTCTTCTTTATAAAGCTAAAATACAAAGCTTTTTAAATGAACTCCTTTATAAATACTTATAAAATGTCTTCCCCATCAAATCTAAAAGTTCAGAATATCGTTGCTACAACTTCCTTAGGCAAGCCCATTCCATTGACAAAACTAGCAAGAGTGCAAAGCAACACAGAATACAATCCAGAGCAATTTCCAGGCCTTGTCTTGAGAATAAAAAAGCCAAAATCAGCAGTTCTTGTTTTTTCATCAGGAAATTTAGTCTGCACAGGCACTAAAAGCGTTGCGCAAGTAAAAGAAGTAATTGAAGCAGTAATCAAGCATATAGCTAAAATCGGCATAAAAATAACAGACAAGCCAAAAATAACAGTCCAGAATATAGTTGCATCAGGAAGCATAAATTTAAGCTTAAATCTAAATACTTTAGCCCTCCAGCTAGAAAATACAGAATATGAACCAGAGCAATTCCCAGGCCTTGTCTATAAGCTAGTAGATCCTCCTGCAACTTTTCTTCTTTTCTCAAATGGAAAATTAGTTTGCACAGGAACAAAAAACAAGCAGCAATTAGAAGAATCTATCCGCCAGCTAAACCATAATATCAGGGCAGCTATAAAAAAATAATACTCAAGCCCAGCCGCTCAAAGTTCTTTGTTTCAATCCTTCCATCAATTGGCTTTCTTTCAAATATTTAGAAACAGGCAATCTTAATCTTTTCTGAATATCATTTAAAGCTTCTTGCAAGCTGTTAAATTTTCTAGGCTCTTTTCTCATAGCAGACCTTGTAGTTTCCCTTAATATCCCGACGCCCAATGGCGCGTAATACTCTGGCCTGATTTCTCTCAAAACTAAAACAGCAGCCTGCCTTCTCACTCGCTCTAAATATTCACAAACTCCAAGCCTGTTTGAATAATAAGCTCCTGTAACATTATCAGCATATTTCCTTCTTTGAAAAATAGACTCAAAATCCTTCCATATGCCAAAATTCTTCAATGATATTTCAATAACTTCAAAACTCCAGAATCTAGGAATAAGTAAAATTTCATAATGATTACCTAAATATTCATCATAAAATACCTGGTGCTCGCTAATTTCAGGAAAATATTTTATTTTCTCTATCTTGCTTTTAGACAAAGTATCATCAACAGCAGTTATGCTCCATCTTGTAGGAACTAATTTCCTATTTTTCTTCAAGCCCAAAAGCCCTGCACTCAATAATTTAATCATGTTTGAAGTGCCAATCCCTGCTTTGTCAAGTTCAAGCAAAGCTATTCCAGACTTAACATCAATATCGTTGACTAAATGCTCAACTTTCTTCTCAACTTTAACATTCTCCTGCAATCTAACTCTTTCAACTTCAGCAGCGTGTGAAATCAAAGGCACTCTGTTTTCTCTTTCATCATTCTTTTTTACAGGTTTTTTAAGCTTGAATTCGCTGGAAATAGATTTAGCAGTCATGGCAACTTCTTGCATTACTCCTAAAAACTTCCCTCCAATCTTCGCTTTCTTAATATTGCTTGTGCTTCTCCCATAAATAAGCTTGTTTCGCAAGCTAACCACTTCTCTAATGCTTAATTTTCTAGAATGCCATTCTTCAGCAGAACTCATCACAGTTGTATCTCCATGCTCTTCAGGCGCAAGAATGCCAACATAAACATTAGGATATCCCCACTTGCCAACGAAAACCTCTGGCGGACTGCTCCCGCTAAATTCACTGATGCTTCTTACTTTTCCAAGAAAAAGGCTGTGTTTCTTGCATTCGTATTCCCCGCATATTCTGCAATAAGCCATTAAAAATCAATAATAAAGAAATATATAATAATTATTGTCTTAATTTGAATTCCCTCAATAAGCTTTCTATCTATTTTCCCTCATTACAGCTTCTCGAACTTTTAATTCTAAATTATCTAAAAAAGTCTTTAAAGCTGTTTGAACAGAAATATGATAATCTGTTCTCTGATAGATTTTAGCAATTTCCAAAAGCCCATATAAGCGTCTTTCATCTGTATCCGTAGGAAAAATCTCTCGTTTTCCCTGACACAAATGCCCGTCATCAAAAAAAATCAATAATGCTCCAGGAAAATTATTTAGTTCAACAAAATCAATTTTATTATCTCTCAATAAAACACCTTTTTCACTCACAACTTCAGAAAATACAGGCAAATATCTTTCAGCAACTAATCTTTCATAATCGCGCTTAATTCTCTCATCAATAGCATTCAGCTTTTCGTTATAGTCCATAGAATTTAACCTTTCAAATCGCTAATTCCAAGAAGAATAAATAAAACACCTATCATGATGAAAAACCATACTGCTCCTCCCTTCAAGAATTCCCAAGCAGCTGTTCCAAAGTCCCAAAAGCCAGAGCCCATAGTCAAGCCCCATACTACTATCGGCACTATAACAAAAATCAAGCCTATCAAGAGTTCCATCCATTTATTCATATACTTTCTATAAAATTTCTATATTTAAAGTTTTCTTTTGTATTTTTACTACTTAATTAAATACTATTTTTTGACATAATAAAAAATATAAGAAAGTTATATAAACTTTCTTCCTTTGATAAAAAAAATGATAAAAAGAGGAGTCAGTGAAGTTATCAGCTACACGCTTTTAATATTTATAGCAATATCTTTAAGCATTATAGCTTTTGCATTCCTAAAGCTTTACGTTCCAAAAGACAGGCCAGAATGCAAGGAAGGAGTTAGCCTCATAATAGGGCAAGCAATATGCATAATTAACATTACTGACGAGACAAAAAGCCTTCTTGATGTAACCCTGCAAAATACAGGCACTTTCAAGGCAGACAAAGCTTATGTTAGAATAAGCAACATAGGAGAAAAATTCAAGGAAGATGTTAATTCTAGTTTTGGCGAAAATCCCCATCCTCTTTTAACAGGAATTGAAGAAGGCTTGAATCCAGGAATGTCCTTTAGATTAAGCTTAATATTTCCAGCAATGATAGATAAAACGCAACAAAAGCAGTATATTCTAGAAATCCAGCCAGCTCATTTAACTGAAGAAAAAGACATAAACTCTCTAGCGTTATGCCCTCCAATAACAGAAACAATAACTTGTAAATTCTCTATAGAAATAAATGACCTCACTGCTAAGGTTAAAACTGGCAAAGTAACATTAGAATGGATACATAAAGGCGCAGACTTTTATGAAATCTATAGAAGCGAAGAAAATGGGCCATATAACAAAATAGACACAACCACTTCGACATTTTCCACTTATCTTGATTATTCTACAATTGCAGGAAAGAAATATAGCTACTTTGTAAGGGGAATTTTTAATTCCATTCAAATTGATTCAAATCAAGTAAGCGTTACAGCTATTTGAAATCAGCCAAAACATAATCTTAATAAACAATACCTGCCTTTGATAATAATGGAAAAAATAAAAATAACTTTTTTAGGAACTGGAGATGCAGTGCCAACAAAAACAAGAAATCACACAGCTATTTTAATAAATTATAAGAATGAAGGCATTCTTCTAGATTGCGGAGAAGGCACTCAAAGGCAAATTAAAAAAGCAGACATAAATCCCTGCAAGATAAATACTATTTTAATAACTCATTTGCATGGAGACCATGTGTTTGGCTTGCCAGGGCTTCTCAAAACCCTCTCCCTGCATGATTGCAATCATAAAATAAAAATTTATGGCCCAAAAGGAACAAAAAACTATTTTTCAACATTAAGAAAAATTATGAATTTTGATATTCCCATAGAAATAAACGAAGTAACAAATGAGAAATTCTTAGAAACAAATGAATTTTTTATAGAAGCAAGCTCAATGTCTCACACAATCCCTTCAAATGCTTATTCATTTGTAATAAAAGAAAAAAGAAGAATAAATAAAGAAAAATTAAAAAAATACAAGCTTCCACAAATTCCTTTATTAAAAAATCTCCAGCAAGGAAAAGATATAATATTTCAAAATAAAAAAATAAAAGCTTCAAATGTAACTTATATTGAAAAAGGCAAAAAGGTTACATTTATCCTTGATACAGAAATGAATTCAAACGCCATTAAAATAGCCAAAAATTCAGATGTTTTAATTATAGAATCTCAATTTCTAGAAGAAGAACGAAAAAAAGCAGAAAAGCACAAGCATCTTACACTAAACGATTCAATAAATATAGCAAAAAAAGCAAAAGTAAAAAAATTAATCCTCACGCATATCTCTCAAAGATATGAAAATAATCTGCCAGAAATAGAAAAACAAGCAAGAAAAATGTTCAAGAATTCAGCTTTAGCAAAGGATTTTGATGTAATAGAAATATAATTATTTTCCAGAAGGTGAAGGAGAAATAAAGATTATTGTATCTCCTCTTAAGAAAGTTAATCCAATATTTCTTTTAGCAACTCCATCAATAATTTCTTTTGCGTTATCAAGAGCTACATTAATATGCATATCAAATGCCATCAAGGTTCCAACAAATTGTTGATTCCCTTTCAACTGCACCAATACTTCTTTGCCCTTTGCTTGATTCAAAAGATCCAAAGGCCTCTCAATACCATTTGTCATAATTGCTTTTCATCATGACGCTATTTAAATCTTTTGCTTTAGCTTGCTTTGCTTGAAGACAACAAGATTTTCTAAATCTTGTGCACCCAAGAATCATAGATTCTTAGTGTTTCTTTTCAAATCTTCTTTAAATCTTTTGCTTTAGCTTGCTTTGCTTGAAGGCGTATAAAAAAGAAAAAGTTTATATAGTATGTCTTATTATATAAGTATATAACTTATTAAAAGTAGTGAATATAATGATACAACATTTACCAGAATGGATAATGAAACGCTATGCTAAGCTTTGGACTAGATTTAAAGACAAAGAATTTACTAAAGAAGAAGCTAAAAAAACATTAAATGGAGATTCTTCTCTAGCAGTCTTTTTATCAGATTTAAAGAAAGCAGGATGGTTAGAAATGAAAATGGCTCAAGATGACGCCCGTAAAACTATCTATAAACTTAAGAATCCAAGTCAAGCAATATTAGAAATGATAAAGGAGATGAGTAAAAAATGAAAGATATAAAAGATTTTGAGAATAAAATAATAGAAGGTGATTGTTTAGAAATAATGAAAGATATTCCAGACAAATCAATAAATATGATTTTGTGTGATTTGCCTTATGGAACGACTCAAAATGAATGGGATTCGGTTATACATCTAGATAAACTATGGAAGCAATATGAAAGGATAATAAAAGATAATGGAGCTATTGTTTTAACTGCCCAAGGCTTATTTACTAA
>Ga0209514_10008778_pt1 | contig 11361 bp, 6 predicted proteins | sample Subgrocontami58m_FD_187452 | JGI IMG/M metagenome (GOLD analysis project Ga0209514, IMG submission 187452) | Subsurface groundwater microbial communities from S. Glens Falls, New York, USA - GMW37 contaminated, 5.8 m (SPAdes) (version 3) | ecosystem: Environmental > Aquatic > Deep subsurface >...
CTGACCTCTGCCCCGCTCGAGACCACGAAGACGACGCTCACGATGCAGCGCATGGGCGCCCAACTGGAGATCGACATCGCGGACGCCCTGACCAGCACGGACGCGAACGACCAGTTGGCGACGCAGATCCAGGCACTGAAAGTGGAGCAGATCCGCAAGCTGTTGGAGCAGATCTGCACGGGCAGCGGGGTGGCGCCGAACATCAACGGCTTTGCGGCGGCCACGGACGCGACCTTTACGATCGGCGCTGGGAATGGCAACGTGAACGGTGCCCCGCCCACGATCGAGGACCTGGCGAGGCTCGTGGGTCTCGTGACCGCGAGCGACGGCTTCGTGGGCGCGGGAGCGGACTGCCTTGCCGGCACCGAGAAGGCAGGGCGCTTCCTGTTCATGCTCATGAGGGCGGCCAACCAGACGGTCATCTTCCGCTGGGACGCGGATCTGGGGGCGCCCGTGATGCTGTTCATGGGCCGTCCCGTCTACATCGGACCGTTCGCGACGGACGAGAGCAAAGGGGCCGGAACGGACCTCACGTCCATTTACGCCTTCAAGCTCAACGGGCCGACGGGACTGCGTGTCGGTTACGCCCCGATGAATGGCTCCACCGACCCTTGGGGGATACTCACGTACCTGATCGCCGACCAACTGGGGATCGGCAAGCGCGGGGCCGGGGTGCTCGGGTTCTACCAGATGGTCTACCCAGAACTCGCGTCGATCGCGCGGCTGGACGGGTGCGACTTGAGCCAACTGGACGGGTAGGGTGAGGCGCCGAAGCGCGGCCCCGCCACCCCTCACCTCTCCGCCAGCCGCCCTTGCAGCCTCCGCGCGGCCGCGAGCGCCGGCGTGGCGAACGGGTCCGAGGGCGCGATCGACAGCGCGCGCTCCAGGTCCGCGATCGCCCGGTCGATGTCCATCCGGCACAGGTGCGCGATCCCCCGGTTCGTCAGCGCCTGGGTCGACGTGGGATCGATCTGCAGCGCGAGATTGTCGTCCGCCACCGCCTGTTCGTAATCCCCGCGCCCGTAATGGCAGAGCGCGCGGAAGATCAGGATCCGCAGCCGGTCGTTCGGTTCGGCTTCCGGATGGGCGAGCGCGCGGTCGAGGTCGGCCTGCGCCGCATCGTGCCGGCCCAGTTGCACCAGCGCGATCCCGCGGTGGATCAGCGCCGAGAGGTTCTTCGGATCGATGACCAGCGCCGCACTCAGGTCCGCCGTCGCCCCTTCGAAATCGTCGCGCTCCAACCGCAACAGCGCGCGGTAGCCGAGCACGGGAAGGCGCGCCTGGGAGTCGATGTCCGCGCGCTCGAGCAGCGCCGTGAGGTCGGCCAGCGCCAGATCGCTCTTCCCCTGCGCGATGGCGCACAGCGCGCGATGCAGGCGCAGCGCCGTGATCGCCGCCGCGTCCTTCGGCTCCATCGCCAGCGCCGACGAGAAGTCGCGGAACGCCTGGTCGTAGTGCTTCTCCTCCTTGAACTTCATCCCGCGCTTGAGCAGCTCCTCGGGCGTGGCCGGCTCCGCGCCCGGCGCGGGACCGGTGCCGTCCCCCGGATCGGGCTTGCCGCCGGATCGGGCCAGCGCCGAATTGATCTGCTCCTCGAGCTTGGTCTTCTCGCGTTCGAATTTCCGCCGCTGCGCCTCGGCGATGCGCTGCATCTCCATCCGCATCTCGGACTCGTGCCGACGCGCGCGGCCGCTCTCCGCCCCCTTGTCCCACGCCAGCACGCCGAGCAGGGTCAGCGTCAGCGCCGAAGCGATCGTGAGGGTGCGGTGCCGGCGCAGCCGACGCGAGATCGCCTGCCCGAGCGTCGGACGCTGCGCCAGGATCGCCTCCCCGGCGAGGTAGCGCTCGATGTCCTGGGCCAGCTCGGCGGCGCTCTGGTAACGCCGGGGAATCGCCTTCTCCATCGCCTTGAGGCAGATCGTCTCGACCTCGGGCGGGATGCCGGGGTTCACCCGGCTCGGCCGCGGGGCGTCCTGGGTCAGCACCTTGTATAGCGTCTGGACCGTGGTCTCGCCCTTGAACGGCGCCGACCCCGTGATCAGGTGGTAGAGCACCGCGCCCAGACCGTACACGTCCGAGCGATGGTCCACGCGCGGGGCGTCTCCTTCCGCCTGCTCGGGCGACATATACGAGGGCGTGCCCAGCGCGGTCCCGGTCTTGGTCAGGTGGGACGCGGAGTCGAGCTGCTTGGCGAGCCCGAAGTCGGTGAGCTGCGGCTTCCCGTCTGGGGCCAGGAGGATGTTGCCGGGCTTGATGTCGCGGTGGACGATCCCCTTCTTGTGCGCGAAATCGAGCGCGTGGGAGATGTCGCGCATCACTTCGAGCGCGCGGCGCAACGGCAGGCGCTCGCGGTGGATCGCGGAGGCGAGCGACGGGCCGTCGACGAACTCCATCGCGAGGAAGGGCATCCCCTCCTCGATCCCGACGTCGAACACCGAGACGATGTTCGGATGATGGAGGTGGGCGGCGGCGTGGGCCTCGCGCTGGAAGCGGCGCACCTCGCTCTCCGTCGGCGGGCCCTCCGTGAGCAGGAGCTTGAGCGCGACCACCCGGTCGAGCTCGGGCTGGATCGCCTTGTAGACCACGCCCATGCCGCCGCGCGAGATCTCCTCGATCACCCGGTACTTTCCGAACGGCGTGCCCTCGGCGAGATCGACCGGCGGCGGGGGGGCCGGGGGCACGGGTTCGCCGGTGACCGCGGTCTTCGGCTCGAAGCCGGAGTCGGCCTGGGTCGGCGGGACGTCGGCGCGGACGCGGGTGTCCTCGCTGGTGGGCTTGCGCTTGGTGTCCATCCCCGCGGCCTGCTCGCGCGCGGGCGGCGAGAGCGGGGAGCCGCAGTCCGGGCAGGTCCGGGTGGCGCGGTAACTGTCGCACTGCGGGCTCACCAGCGCGCCACATGGGCCGCAGACCCGGCGATCGTCGCCGATCGACTCGAGCGCGAGTTCCATGTCCGCGACTTTGGCCACTCCGCGGGCGACGGCGAGCACCGCGAAGCGGGTGAACTTGCCCTTGCGCTCCAGTTCGGCCTGATCGCGCAGGCAGGTCAGCAGCGCCGCTTCGGGGATGGAAAGGCTCGCGTGCAGGGCTTCCTTGAGCACCAGGTCCTCGGTCTTGGCGCGCGAGTAGTGCTCGAGGTCGCGGAAGGATTTCGCATGGGCGCTGAGCAGGTACGAGAGCTGCAGCTCGCTGACGTGCCCCCGCTCGAGCAGGATGCGGCCGATGCCGCGCCGGACCTCGGAGACGCGCTCGAGCTGGACGCACTCCTCGAGCGCCTCTTGGGTGAGGAAGCCGAGTTCCACGGCGAGCGGGCCGAGGGCGCTGGGGGTCATCGCGGCGACCCCGGCGACGGCGACTTCAGGTTGACGCGAAGCGGCACCGGGGGCTTCACGCCGTGGGTCTTGGCGAAGTCCCCCAGGTTGATCGCCAGCGCCAGCCGGTCGCGTGAGTCCACGTAGAGCAGCGGCTGCTGCTCCGGCACATCGCTGAATGTGCGCACGAAGGGGAGCGTGATCGCGGCCGTCCCCACCTGTACCGGGACGCGGTCGCCGATCACCCAGCCGAGCCGCCCGAACAGTTCCGCGTCGACGTTGGTCACCAGGTTGCCGTAGGGTCCATCGAGCGCGATCACCTCGCCGAACAATGCCCCACCGTCGATGCGCGCGGCGGCGATCTCCAGTCGGACCCAACGGTCGACCACGGGCCCGACCTTGCGCCAATCCTCGCCGCGCGCGAGGTGGGCCGCCACCGGGGAGAAGACGTCGCGCCCGTGGAAGGTCGATGAGCGGCCGCTGCCGCGCAGGAACCCACGGTCGACGATCTCCCGCGCCTCCTCGACCCCGTCCCGGTCCGCAACCAGCGTGATCAGGCCATTGTCGGGCAGGACGAAGGTCTGGCCCCGCCGCGTGCGCACCACGACCGCCTTGCGCTCGCCGCCGACTCCGGGGTCGACCACCGCAACGAACACGGTCCCGGGCGGGAAGTGCGGCGCCGTGCCCGCGAGGAACCGCGCGCCGTCGAGAATCGAGAAGGGCGGGACCTCGTGGGTGAGGTCAACGATCCGCAGCCGCGGTTCGACTTGCAGCATCACGCCCTTGCAGATCGCGACGGAGTCGTCGGTGGCGCCGAAGTCGGAGAGGAACACCACCGTGGGCGGGGCCTGGGCGGGACCGGCGCAGCCCGCGAGGACCGCCGCCAGCGCCGCGGCCCGGATTACGCGTATCATGCCGGCTTCCCCGCGCCGAAGATTGTCTTGTGCCTGCCGAAAGGCCGCGCCTATAATGTGCCCTCGGCACGCTGCAATCCAACCTTTTCGCCCTTTCCCCGGCGAACAGAGGAGCGATCCATGAAACTGCGTTCCGGCTCCGTCGTCTTCCGCAACCCCTTGCGGCTTTCCACAGTACTGCTCGCCGGCTGGTTGCTCCTGCTCCCGGTCGGGCAGGCAGGCCGGTCGCTCGCCCAGGAGGGTCCCGGTCCGGGCCGGCCGAACCCCGAGCAGCTTCTGCGCAACCTGGCCGAGAAGGAGGGCGAGGCCTATTGGAACGCGGTCGCCGCGATCGAGGCCCTGGGCAAGGACGCGCTCGCCGTCGTCGATGCCGGGCTCAAGCGCCCGGAGGCGAAGGTGCGCATGGGCTGCGCCAAGGTCGCCTACACCGAGTTCGAAAAGAAGACCGACGCGGTCGCCACGCTGATCTCCATCATCAAGGAGAAGGCGCCCGCGGCCCAGATCGCCGCCGCGGAGTTGCTCTCCTCCCTGGTCCGCGACGACTACGACTACGGCGATCCCGACCAGCTCGGCGAGGCCATCCTCGACATTCTCGACTCCACTTCCGAGGCCCGCGTCAAGATCTCCGTCGCCAAGGCGCTCTACTTCGTGAGCGCGAGCACCGCCTCGACCCGCGAGCTCAAGCAGCTCCTGGAGTCGGCCGACTCTGCGATCGCCGAGGATGCCGCTCTCGCCCTCGCCGACATGGAGAACTTCGAGGCGGCCATGCCCGTCCTCAAGCGGCTCGAGCAGATGCCCACCCCGCGGGGCGTGATCGCCCGCCTCTACATCAAGCAGGCGAAACTGATCAAGTACCAGGAGAACGTCCAGCTCCCGGTCGGCACCGCGACCTCCAAGTACGACTTCTCGATCCTCGAAGAGATGATGGACAAGATCTTCAGCAAGTACGCCGACCCGCAAAACGTGAGCGTCGACTCCTTGATTCAGGCCGCGGCCCACGGGATCGGCGGCAGCCTCGACCGGTTCAGCGCCTACCTCGACCCCAAGGAGCGCCTGCGGCTCAAGGAAGGGATCGAGATGAAGTACGGCGGGATCGGCGCCCACGTGGGCATGCGCGGCGGATGGATGACCATCGAGCGCCCGGTCTACGGCGGCCCGGTGGACAAGGCCGGGCTGCGCCCGCTCGACCAGGTCCGCGAGGTCGAGGGCGTGTCCACCTGGGGCAAGGACATCACCGAGGTGACCGGCACCCTGCGCGGGGACCCCGGCACCGCCATCCGCCTGAAAATCTACCGGCGCGGCTGGACCGAGCCGCGCGACTTCGCGATCGTGCGCGACAAGCTGTCGATCGACACCGCCAAGGGGACCCTGCTGCCCGGCAAGATCGGCTACGTGCTGCTCACCTCGTTCGGCGACTCCACCGCCCAGGAGCTGGGCCGCTGCCTGTCGGCGCTCAAGGACGGGGGGATGACCTCGCTGATCGTCGACGTGCGCAACAATCCCGGCGGCTACCTCAAGGCCGCGTGCGAGGTGGTCGACCATTTCCTCGAGGCGGACAAGATCGTGGTCACGACCAAGGACCGCAAGGGCGCCACGATCGAGACCCTCTACACCGAGAGGCCCGACCGGCTCGACCTGCCCACCTTCGTGCTGGTCAATGGCGGCTCCGCGAGCGCCGCGGAGATCTTCGCGGGCTGCATGCGCGACCACAAGCGGGGGACCCTGATCGGCGAACGCACCTTCGGCAAGGGCAGCGTCCAGAACATCGACCCGCTCAAGTCCACCGGCGAGAAGGCCGCCTTCCGCCTCACCGTCCACAAGTACTACCTGCCGGGCGGGAGCACCCCCCACAAGGAAAGGAAGGTGGACGAGAGCGGGAAGGAGAAGGAGGAGGGCGGGATCCCGCCCGATCCCGGAATGGAGGTCGTGCTGAAGCCGCGCGACCTCTGGAAGGACGCGGAATTCAGCCGCATCCTCGACGCCGGCGAATTGGAAGACTGGTGGACCCGCAACGGGACGGCGAACAAGGAACTCCTGCGCAAGATCGCCGACTTCGACGACTACGAGCCGGCCAAGTATCCCGGATTCGACGAGTTCTTTGCCTCGCTCCACACCAAGCTCGAGCGGCAGGATGTCCGCGAGATGCTGCGCCAGCACGTGCGGCGCATGGTCGCGTGGGAGTACAAGATCGAGATGATGGCGGACTTCGAGGAGGACGCGCAGTTGCAGAAGGCGATCCTCGAAGGGCTCGGGCGGACCCGCCAGGACGCGGCGTCCATCGTCGAATACCGCGCCTTCGCCCATGCGTTCGACCCGGTGAAGACCGCCGGGGGCGACGAGGGAAAGAACAAGTAGCGGAGGCACGGGTCCCGGGCGGCGTAGGGGCGACCCGGCCGGCGGCGCGCCGGCGGCCGCGCGGGATCGGCTCGGCCATGGACTCGCTCTCGATCCGGGACCACGAGCTGCTCGAGACGTTCCGGCGCGAGCTGGAGCGGGCTCGCGGGCAGCTCGACATCGGCCTGCGCGCGCTGCGGGCCGATCCCAACGACCGCGCGCCCGCCGAGGCTCTCGACCGCTTGTTCCATACCCTGCGCGGCACCACCGGCACCTTCGGCAGAACCCAGCTCGCCGACCTCGCGCTCGCCCTCAAAATGGCGGTCGGCGAAGCGCTGGACCGCGGCTGGCCGCTGCGCCCCGACGCGCTCACGCGCCTCGAGGAGCAGTCCAACGCCTTCCTGGCCGCCGCCGGGCTCCCGGGCATCGACTTCTCCCCGGCGCCCGACCCGCCCTCCCTGCCGGCTTCCCCGTTCGTCGAGGAGGCGCGCGAAGTCTGCCGCAAAGTCGCATCCATGGTCGCCAAGGTCAACGACGTGACCTATGATCGGGGCACGCGCAACGCCGCACGCGAGGAACTCGGCAACCTGCTCCACGCCCTCAAGGGAGCCGCCGTGCTCGAAGGCGACCTCAAGATCGCCGGGATCGCCGGTCGCCTGGTCGAACTCTGCCGCGCGGGCGCGGAGTCCGACCCGCTCGGCCTCGAACTCAAGCAGCGGATCGAGCCGATGTTTCGCGCCTTCGGAGTCGGTTTCGCCGCCGCAGCTCCCGCCCCGGCGCGCGCGCCGGCCACGGTCCCCGGCGTCGCTCACGCTCCCGAAGGCGCTTCCGGGACCGGCTTCTCGCCCCGCGAGGGGGAAGGCCCGCTCGTGCTCGAGCCCACCCTGCGCGCGGCGCTCGCGAAGCTGCGCGTGCTTTTCGTCGACGACTCGTTGCCGATCCGCAAGGTCGCGGAGAAGTTCCTCACCGAGATGGGCGTCCCGGTCCGGACCGCCGCCGACGGGCTCGAAGCCCTGGGCCGGCTCGAGCAGGAGCCCGTGGACCTCGTCTTCACCGACCTCGAGATGCCCCGCATGCACGGCTACGAGCTGATTCACGAGATGCGCTCCCGCGAGCCGCTCAAGGCCACCCCGGTCGTGGTCGTCACCGGCCGCTCGGGCAGCAAGCACCAGTTCTCGGCCCAGACCGCGGGCGCGACCGACTACATGATCAAGCCGTTCACCCGCAGCTCCCTCTTGGAGAAGCTCAAGGCCCATGGCCGACTCGGTCTATAGGGCGAAACGGCCCGAAGTCACGGAAAGCGTCGCCGGCTCCGGTCGTCGCACCCTGCTGGTGGTCGAAGACGACAAGGTCGGGGCCCAGTTCGCCGAGCTCAACCTGACCCGCGGCGGGTACCGGGTCGAAGTCGCCGGGGACGTCGCCGCTGCGATGGAAATCCTCGCCACCACGCGGATCGACCTGGTGCTTTCCGACCTCTACCTGCCCGACATGGACGGCTACCAGTTCTTCCGGCGGATGCGCCGCGAGAACCGCTACCGGGCGATCCCCTTCATCGTGGTCTCCTCCGACACGCGGCTGACCACGCGGCTGGTGGGGCTCGAGATGGGCGTCGACGACTTCGTCGCCAAGCCATACGAAATGGCCGAACTCAAGGCGCGCATCGACGCGTCGATACGGCGGCTCGACGCGTCGCGCGCGGCGTCCCAGGCGAGGCGCTACAACCTGGCGGGCGACTTCACCGGGATGAGCTTCCCCGACCTGATCAACCTGCTCGACCAGGGGCGCCGCACCGGCACGTTGTCGGTGGTCACCCCGCGGGCCGCGGCGGAATTCCGCATCCGCGAGGGGATCGTGCTCTATGCCGGCTTCGGCAACCTGATCGGCGATGAGGCGTTCCATGGCGTCCTGGCGGAGCCGCAGGGGCAGTTCGAGTTCGCCCCGGGCGAGGTCGAGCCGGTGCCGGACGCTCCGCCGATGACCGGCAACTGCACGGCGCTCCTGATGGAAGGGGCGCGGCGCATGGACACGCTGGCGCGGGATCCGGGGCCGGCGGCGGGGGTGTCTGTGGATGCGGCGGCGCCAGCGGCCGCGGCGGCGTCCGGAGGCGCGGCGGCGGTGGCGGCCGGTGGGGCGGGGGCTCCGGGTGGGCCCGGGGCGCCCGGCGTGGCGGGTGGGCCTGGGGACCTGGTGCCGGCGCCGACGCCGGACGCGATGGTCGCGCTCGAGCTGGTGGATGGGGTCTCGGACCCGTTCGCGCTGGGCGAACTGCAACTGCTGAGCCCGGAGTCGCTGCGGGACTTCACGTCGGTGACGACGTGGAAGGAGCGGTTGCACGGCCTGCTGGTGACGGACCGCGAGACCGGGGTGACGGCGATGGCGGGGCTGGCCGCGCCGCTCACCGACCGGCAGGTGCTGCATATGCTGCGCGAGCGGGTGACGACGATCGGGCTGGTCTTCTCCTTGCGCAAGGAGCGGCTGGTCGACCTGGTGCTGATCGACTCGGACGCTCCCGTGGCGCTGCTGGATTCGCTGCGGCGGCGACCGGCCTACGTCATCGTGGCCCCGCGCAGCGGGGATTTCCTTTCGCTGGGCGTGGAGTCGCAGGTCGGGCTGGTGACGCTGCTGCAGAAGCTGCAGCCGGTGACGCTGGTGGGCGTGGGCAATCCCTCGGTGAAGCAGGGACTCGAGGAGCTGCAGGCGCGGGCGGGGACGTCGATCCCGTTGCGGCTGGTGCTCAAGTCGCTCGACGAGCCCGGGGCCGACCTGCGGGACGTCATCCTGGAGGCGGTGAGCGCCTGGGCGGAGCAGGCGCCGCCGTTGGGGGAGATGGGGTAGGCACACTTCCGCCCGGGGATCGGTGCCCGCGGTAGCACGAGACCCCGCAACCCCCTCAAACAATTTCCCTTGACTTCTTCCCCCCCGTCCAGGTACGCGTCGAACGAATCATTTTGCGCCCCGAGCCGTTCGTGTGGGTCAGCGTTGGAAGGGGATGCCATGTTCCGGATCGCCGCGATCACCTGTTTGCTTTCCGTCATCGTCGCTCCGTGCGCCGACGCCCAGACGACGTATCACGTGGATCTCGGCGGTTCGGATACCAACGACGGGTTGTCCTTCGAGAGCGCACGCCGCACCATCTCCTCCGCCGTCGCCTCCGCGGTGCCGGGCGACACGATCCTTGTCAATCAGGGTGCGTACACCGAGACGGTGGCGATCACCGGCAAGCCGCGGCTCACGGTCCGCGGGATCGGCGCGACCATCCTCGGCGTCGGCAACTTCGAAACGGCCGTCTTGATCGCGGACTCGCCCGGAACGCGCCTGTCGGGCTTCCACATCCGCAATGCGCAATTGGGCGTGCAACTGACGGCGAGCGCCGTGCAAGACCAAGCGGTTGAGCTTTCGAACCTCCGCATTTCGCACTGCTATTTCGGCGTCGCCGTGGATGGCGACGCGCGGCTGACCCTGCGGGACTGCTTGCTGCACGATTGCGGCTATTGCGGCGTCCTCGTCAACGGCGGGTCGGTCCTCGTCCAGCACGCGACGTTCGCCCTGTGTTGGAGGGGGGCTCTAATCTTCGGTGGGAGGCTGGCGGTGAAGAACTCGCTGTTCTACAAGAACAGCGACTACGCCTACGGGGTGGCGGGGGGGGTGGGCGAGTCCTCGTACAATGCCTTTTTCGGCAACCCCGCGCCAAGCGGGCTCGCCGGGACGATCGTCGCCGACCCGCGAATCCAAGACGAAGTCGCGCGCGACTTCCTCCTCAGGCCGGATAGCCCGCTGGCGTCGGCCTCCGATCCCGACGATTCGTTTCACGCACACATCGGGGCCTTCGGGGTTGGGGCCGTCGCGTCGGCGGCGCCCGATCCCGCCGTGCCGTTCTCCGACTTCCACAACTGGATCGACGACGAGGGTCGCACGGTCGGCGCGCTGGACGGGCGCTTCCTGCTTTCGCTCCAAGGCGCCGTCCTCCTGCGCAGCGACCTGGTCTCCGGCAGCGTGCGCAGCCCGGTCCACGACGCCGGGTCGAGCGGCCAGTTCAACGCCATCCGTCTCACCGCGCGGGAAGACCCGTCGCCGCCGTCCGGCTCGCGCCACGTGATCGACGCCGATGGCTTCTCCTTGACCCGGGAAATCGAATACCGGGTGAGCGACGCGGCGTTCGCGCCCGAGGCGGTCGATCCGCCCTTCGCGAGCACCTTCCGCAATGAACCGAACCGCGCCGCCGGGCGATACATCCAGGTTCGGCTCACCTTCCGCCGGGACGGACGATAGAGTTCCGCTGAAGGAGCGCCGGCCATGCGTCTGCCAGCCGCGTTTTCCGCCGTGCTGCTGTCCGCGGCGGCGCTCGCGGGCTTCGGGCGGGCCGTGTCGGCCCAGGGCACGCCCGCGCTGGAAGTCGTTTCCGTCGAGAGCGAGCCGCCAGCGCTCGCCTTGCTGCGCGCCGCCATCGAGCACGAGCCTCCCGCCCTCTCGCTCCTGCGGGTCATGGTCGAGCACCAACCGCCCGCTCTGGGCTTGTTCCGCGTCTCGGTGGAATTCGACCTCCGTGGCGCGGCGCCTCCGCGCATCGTGCGCCTCGCGCCGCCGGGGCAGTCCGGGATCGTCGCCGAAGCCTCGGTGGACGAAGGGGCCGTCCTCGCGCTCGACGTGGAGGCCGAAGGCGCCCGACCGGACCAAATCGTAGACCTCGCCGTCACGGTCCCTGGCGCCCCCAGCCTGCCGCGTGGCGCGCTCTTCGAGTCCGCGAGCGGCAACCGGGCGACCGGCCGGCTGCTCTTTGGGCCCGACTTCGCCCAGGCGGGCGAGGT
>Ga0209514_10008780_pt1 | contig 11357 bp, 8 predicted proteins | sample Subgrocontami58m_FD_187452 | JGI IMG/M metagenome (GOLD analysis project Ga0209514, IMG submission 187452) | Subsurface groundwater microbial communities from S. Glens Falls, New York, USA - GMW37 contaminated, 5.8 m (SPAdes) (version 3) | ecosystem: Environmental > Aquatic > Deep subsurface >...
ATGCGAAGGAGAACCAATGCAACGTCCCATTGTGATCATCGCCGCGCCAGGAATGGCATTTCTCGAAATCAAGATCGGACAGTCCCTACGGGATCTCGGTCGAGACGCCGAAACGCTCATCTTCCACTGGGGGCATTTCCCCGACGGGGAACCCGATGTCGTGATCGGCGGCGTGCAGAAGATCCACGGCGCCCACGTCGTGTTCCTCGCGAACTTCTCCGCGAATAACGGTTCGATCATGGAGCAGATCGGGCTGATGTACGCGATGTCTCACTACGGCGCGTACTCGCTCACGGTCGTCATCCCCTACTTCCCCGGAACGCTCGACCGCGTGGACGTGCCCGGACGACTGGTCTGGAGCAAGACGCTCGCGCGCATGCTCTCGGCCATCCCGCCGTGCTTCGGCGCGGGACCGGCGCGAATCGTCATCTACGACATCCACGCCCAGCAGACGCAACTCACCTTCGGCGACGGTGTCGCGTGCGTGTTCCTGGACGCGTTGCAGCACGATCACGGAGTCTTTCACGGTCTCTGGCGTCAGCTGGAGAGCTGGTCGACTCTCGACAACCCTCCTCTCATCTGCTTCCCGGACGCAGGCGCCCGCAAGCGCTACGAGTACCTCGCCCGGGGGAAGCCAACAATCGTCTGCGAGAAGCGGCGCGGCTCGGGCAACGAGCGCGAGCTGCACGTCGTGGACGGCGACCCCGGTGGTCGCATCGTGCTCATCGTCGACGACCTCGTGATGAGCGGCCGCACGATCCTGGAGTGCGCCCGGCTCATGCGCGAGCGCGGCGCCAGGTGTGTCGACGCGCTGTGCGTTCACGGCGTGCTGCCCAGCGATGCGGTGGAGCGAATCAACGCCGCGTCCCCGCAGTACTTGAGCACGCTGCACGTGACGGACACCATCCCTCGCGTCACCGAGCTCGCGGGCGACAGGATCACGGTCCACTCGATCGCCCCCCAGCTCTCCCAGTGGCTGGAGGAGCACATCGACTGACCTCACGACCCCCGACTTCCGACATCGCGTCGGAACGTCGGGGGCTATTACATGAGATGACGACGAACTCGCCGCCGTCTCATGAGATAGATTCGATACGCGATATCCGGCGCGGTAGACCCAGGCTTTAGCCTGGGCGGATCCGCGCTCGCTGACGACACCCCAGGCTAAAGCCTGGGTCTACCGAGCAGAGATACGTTCAATGGAGAAACCGATGAGGATCCAAACCTTTTCGATCGTCGTGGGAACGCGAGCCTGCAACGCAAGCTGCCCGTTCTGTGTGAGCCACATGACGGGCTTTGACGAGATCCCCAAGCGTGGGGAGATCTACGTCCCCAACTTCGACAAGGCCTGCCGGCTGGCGCAGATGAACGGAAGCACCACGGTACTCATGACCGGCAAGGGCGAACCAACGCTCTACCTCGAGGAGGTCACGGACTACCTGCTGCTCCTGGAGCGATGGAACTTCCCGCTGATCGAGCTCCAGACCAACGCGCTGGACATCGGCTGGCTGGCGCAGGGCGGCGTCGCACGCGACAGCAAGCACCTCACGCGCGAGGTGCTCGAACAGTGGCGCGCGCTTGGTCTCAACACCATCGCGATCAGCGTGGTGAGCGAGCAAGCCCGACACAACGCGGGGGTCTACCTGGGTCGATCGAGCCACGCGGACTATCCCGACCTCGCCACGACGGTCGCGTACCTCCACAGAATCGGCTTCACGGTCCGCCTGTGCGTCATGATGCAAAAGGACGCAGTGGACACGCCAGAGCGCGTCGAAGAGCTCATCAACTTCTGCCGACGCCATGAGGTCGATCAGCTCACCATCCGCCCGATCCGCAGGCCCCTCGCCCCGACACACAGCGACGAGGCGTCGCAATACGTGGATGACCGCGGCCTCGACGAGCATGAGATCGCCGCGATCAGCGAGTGGATCGAGCAGGCCGGAACGCGGCTGATGTCGCTCATGCACGGCGCGGCCGTGTACGACGTGGGTGGACAGAACGTCTGCCTCTCCGACTGTCTCACCATCGACCCCAGCGGCGACGACATCCGCACGCTGATCTTCTACAGCGACGGCCGTCTCGCCTACGACTGGCAGTACGACGGTGCCGTGATCCTGCGCGGCGTGGAGAGTGCCGCCACGTCGGGAAGGTAGCCTGTCACACACGCCCCGAATCTCTCGGGGCTATTACACGAGCTGACGACATACTCGTCGCCGGCTCATGGGATAGATCCGATACTGGTAGCCCCAGGCTTTAGCCTGGGCGGATCCGTAATCTCTGACGATCACCCAGGCTGCCAGCCCGCCGTTGGCGTTCTGGCGGGAAGCCTGGGGCTACCGCAAGAAATTCGTTCCTCTCACCTCCCGCAAAGGAGACCCCCCATGACCGCTTCCGCTCTTCCCATCCGTGGACGCTCCAAGAGCTTCGGCTTCGCCCGTGTCGCTGCCGCGACGTTCTGGACGCACCCCAAGGGGGTCGCACACAACCTCGCGCAGCATCTGGCGATGGCGCAGCGCGCCAACGAGGAAAAACTCCAGCTCCTGGTCTTCCCAGAGCTCGGACTCTCCGGCTACGGCTGCCGCAACGCCTTCCGTCAGCGCTTCCTGCTGATCGCATGCCTGGAAGCTCTGCGCGATTTCTGCGCGGCGACCAAGGACATCGCCACCACGTTCGTGGTTGGTCTACCGCTCATGGTGGGCGAGTCGCTCTTCAACGTCGCTGCGGTCGTGAATCGTGGCCGCGTGATCGCGTTCATCCCCAAGAGCTACCTCGCCGGTCACAGTGAGTGGCAGGAGGACGAGTGGTTCACACCGGCCTGCGACCTGCCGGTCAACGAGGTCAAACTCCCGTGGCAGGAAAAACCGGTTCCCATCGGCATAGACATCCTCGTCGACCTCTGCGACGAGAATGGCGAACCCGTCTTCGTGATGGGAGCCGAGATCTGCGAGGACGGCTGGCAAGCGCCCAGCCCCGGCGACCGGCACGCCCACAACGGCGCGCACGTCATCGTCAACCTCTCGGCGTCCAACTGGGCGCTGGGCAAGAACGACTGGCGCGCGAAGCTGTTCGAAGGGAACTCCGGCCGCCAGAAGAGCGTCTACGTCTACTGCACGATGTGCGGTGACTCGACTGCGAGCGTGGTCTGGGACGGGCACTGTTTCATCGTGGAAGACGGCACGACGCTGTCGACCTCCCGACGATGGCTCCTGCCAGGGGCAAGCGACCTCATCGTGAGCGACGTGGATATCGACAAGCTCCGGCACGACCGTCACGCCGACGACGGCTGGCAGCAGGCTGGTCGCGAAGCGCGCGCCGACTATCGCCATGTCCGCGCAAACGTGCGTGCCTGGGTGCCCGACCTGACCGATTTGCGTCGCCCGCTCTCGCGCCTGCCGTTCGTCCCCAAGGACGACGCGGCCATGAAGCGCGTGGGCGAAGAGCTGTTCAACGGTCTCGCCCAAGGCGTGATCGGTCGGCTCTGGCATCTCTCCCGGAGCGGCCAGCCGATCGACACGTTCATGGGTCTCTCTGGCGGACTCGACTCCGCGCTCGCGTTCCTGGTGAGCGTATATGCCTACGACCAGATGGGCTGGGATCGCGCACACCTGCACGCGGTGCGACTGCCTGGCCCGGCCTCGAGTCGAAAGACACAGGCCAACTCCCTGCGACTCGCGCAAGCGCTGAAGACCGGGCTCAAGACCGCCAACATCACACGGCTCGCCACGCGCGCGCTGCGAGATGCCGGCCATAAACCCTGCTGGAAGTGCTCGCAATGCGAGAACGCCCAGGCTCGAGCCCGCACCTTCGTCCTCAAGACGATGGGATTCAACCTGGGTACCGGCGACATGAGCGAGGCGGCCAAGGGCTGGTGCACCGAAGGCGGTGACCAGTCCTCGCACTTCCACGTGATCGCCAACATCCCCAAGACGCTGGTGCGCTACCTCGTCAGGTACTACATCGAGTTCATGACCCACGACGAGACGACGCGCAAGACGCTCTGGAGCATCCTGGGGACGAAGATCTCCCCCGAGCTCGTGAAGGTCAGACCTGGCGAGCAGATCCAGTCCTCGGAAGAAAAGATGGGGCCCTACGACCTCACCGACTTCTTCCTCTACCACATGCTGCGCACCGGCGCCGAGCCAGAGAAGATCGCCTTCCTAGCGCAAGTCGCGTTTTGCTGGCCAGAGGTCGTGGGCGAGAGCCTCGAAGGAACCGTCTACGACCGCGCGTTCATCCTCAAGTGGCTGCGCGACTGGTACCTGAAGTTCGACTTCGCCCAGTTCAAGCGCAACGCGAGCCCCGACTCCGTGCTGGTGGCGACACTGGGACTGGGCGCCCACGACAAGTGGCGATGGCCTGCCGACGGCGACCCCACCGACTTCGTCGCAGAAGTCGACCGCCTGATCGCAGAGCTCGCCGACTAACCACCCGCACGACCACTCCGCCAACCCCGTTGTTCACCAACGACGAACAAGGCCACGAGTGCCAACCCTCCCAAGCTTCACGCAAGGGAGGATTTTTCTCATCGAGACACATTTTCCCCAACCAGGGCGGAAGCTAAGCTTCAAACATTCCGAGCGTGGAAACTCATGCTCATGTAAAGCGTGAGTGGACGAACAAAACCAAAACCACCCTTCGACTCCCCCTCGATAAACTCGGGGTCGCTCAGGGTGGCTTTTATGTGTTGGTGCCTAGCGGGGAGATGGGTGGTCCCGTGGCTGTTGGTGGCTATGTCGGTCTGACGTTCCCTCAAGGACAGATACTCCTCGGGCACTCGTCGATCCACCAGATCAGCGGGGATGGTAGAAATTCCACCATGTCGTCTGGAGAGGCGGACTAACCGGATGATCCTATTGCAGCAGCTCCTGGCTCTGCATTCCCGGATCGAAAGCTGTTAAGCGTTGTTGGAACGCACCCATCCAACCGGAAGGCACTTGCAACTTACCACGTTGGGAGCGGAATGCAACCGCGTCAAGAGGCACTTTTCCACACCCCGTCCACAGGCTTATCCAGACCTCTTCCACTTTGCTCTCATGCTTAAATCCCCTCTCCAAAAATATACCGGTCGGAAATCTTTTCGTAGGCAAAAATCTCGTCGTCGCGGAAAAATCGCTTCACCTCGACGACCGCGCTGGGGGCGGAATCGGACGCGTGAATGAGATTAGAGGGCACGTTCATGGAAAGGTCGGCGCGGATGGTTCCTGCATCAGCCTCGCGTGGGTTGGTCGCGCCCACGATCTTGCGCACTTCCGCAACCGCGTCAAAGCCCTCCAGCACAAGTCCCACGATCGGCGTCTGCATCATGAACTGCTTGAGGCTCGCAAAGAACGGCTTATCGGCAAGATGGGCGTAATGCTCGTCGAGCATCTCGCTTGTGAGACGGATGAACTTCACGCCCACGATCTTGAGCCCTTTGCGCTCAAAGCGGGACACGATCTCTCCCAAGAGGTCGCGCTGGAGCGCGTCGGGTTTGAGCAGGACGAGTGTTTGTTGTTTTTCTGTCATACGTTTGTGAGAGTTCTGAAAAAGTCGTTTAGTGGTTGAGTGGTTTAGTCGTTGAGTTACTCAATCACTCAACCACTCAACGACTTAATGACTTTTGCAGAGGTCTCTTGTGTATAAATTTGCACAGAAATTATCACGGCGGAGCTAAAAAGGCAATGGCGAGGACTTCACAACGGGCTCGTCCCCGTAAGAGGTGAGCAGGACGTCGCGGTCGAGATCCGTGCGGAAAATCGTGGCGCCGATGTCTTCGAGTCGTTGAATCACCGTGGGGTGAGGATGCCCGTAGAGGTTCTCGCGGCCTAAGGAGATAAGGGCGATCTCGGGAGTGGTCGCTTGGAGAAACTCCCAGGCGGTCGAGGTGAAACTGCCATGATGGCCGACTTTGAGCACGTCGATGTCGCCCACACGTGGACCCACGGACTTCTCGACGATGGCCTCCGAGTCCCCTGTGAGCAGCACGGTCGTCTCTCCGTACTCGAGCAAGAGGTTAAGGGAAAAATTGTTGCGCTTCTCTGGATATGTTTCTTCTTGTGAATCGTCAGGCCACACAACCGTGAGCGTCACGTTTCCAATCTCGATCCTGTCGCCTGTGACCAACATGGTTCGTTCCACCTTCAGCATCCACCTTCGCTCTTTGAGCTTCGGTGGACGAGAGCTTACGGGAGGCAAGTCGGACACGTTGCGTGCAAGCCCATTGACGAACGCTTCGGCCTGCGGCGTGTGCGCACGAACACCTGTTTCGTAGATCGTGTCGACCTGGTAGCGGTCGAGCACGCCCACGAGTCCGGTAACGTGGTCGGCATCTGGGTGCGTGAGCACGATGGCATCAAGCGTGCGATCCCAGGGTGCGAGCAGGCTGCCGAGTTTGGCGAGCACGGAATCGTCGGGGCCCCCGTCGATGAGCCACTGCTCGCCGGTTGGGAACTCGATGAAGAATGCATCGCCCTGACCCACGTCGAGCATCCACACGCGCAGGGGACGCTCTTGCCAGGGGAACACGAAGCGCGCCGCTTGAGCCCAGAGCACGATTGATAACGCGAAGACGACCACGATCAGCAAGAGCGTCTGCGTCTTGAGAGGAAGTGATTTTTTGGGAGTTGCTCGTGGCATAGGAGGAGGCTACCGCGGATCAGTCGCAAATCCTGTGGAGAAAAACTATCCGATCCCCCTCCTTTCCAAGGAGGGGCTAGGGGAGGTTGCCGTCTTGTCTGCATTGGGAGGTTGACATGATGGATGAGATCATCGGCAACCCCCTCTAACTCCCCCTTGGAAAGGGGGAGGACCGGAATGACACCCTGCTTAAGGTTCCACAGAATTTACGACTGATCCGCTACCGCTCGTGACGTCGGTATAACCAAAACAGCAACAGCACGACGGCCACGACCACGGCAAGCAGGCGGGCGTGAGCGACTTGGGTGAGAGCGAACGGAACCGATCCGAGCGCTTCGATGACGCGCAGCATCACGTTTGAGAGCGCCCATGCGGGCAACGACGCAAATTGTCCGACCGGATCAAATGTGATTCCTCCGATGAGCCCTATGCCGGTCGTCGCCATCGCGTATGGCACAAGCGGCAACACGAGCAGGTTCGCAAACGCAGAGACGAGCGAGACCGTGCCAAAGTGCCACAAGATGATCGGGAGCGTGAGCACGGTTGCTGCGAGCGAGCCAGCGAACGCTTCGCGCAGGCCGATCACGTCTGGCACAAAGTCGAGCTTCTCGCTCCAGGGCTTGGTGAGTGTCACAATCGCGATCGTGGCCACAAATGAAAGCTGGAACCCGACGTCGTACAGAAGAAACGGATTGAACGCGAGCATAAGGCTCGCGGTGAGCAGCATCACATTGAGCATGTACGCCTTACGCGAGATCCACTTCCCAACGACGACGAGCAGCCCCATGATGCCAGCGCGGACGACCGCGGCAGAAGCTCCGGCGATGATCACGTAGAGAGCAAGGAGGATCGTCGTGAGAATGAGACCGCGCCGGCGACCGAGTCGAGTCGCCATGATGAACGCGAGAAACGTCACCGAGAAAATCGACACGTTGTAGCCGGACGCGGCCAAGATGTGCGAGGTTCCGGTCGCGCGAAAATCGTCCTTGAGATCTCCCGAGAGCGCGGTCGAACCGCCAAACAGGAGCCCCGAGAGAAACGACGAGTGGGGTTCGGGGAGGACATCGCGCAGCGTGTCGATGGCAAATGATTTGATCGTGAGGATCGCTCCCACCATCGACCAGCTCGTCGACGGATGCACGTCGGTATACTGGGGCTGAAAGCACACCGCGTAAATTCCCTTCGTCGCGAGGTACCTATCGTAGGCAAACCCCTCAAAGGCGATCGGCCTCTCCACGCGGCAATTAAACACGAGTGAATCGCCGTACTCGACCTCTGGGTACAGCGCAGTCCATACGAGCAGCTTCCCTTCCTTGGCTTGATCGGCGTAGCTCACCTCATCAAGCACAACGCGTTGACCATCGACACGACGTTCGACTTCAGCACGCACGATTCCTTCAACGCGAACCGCGGAGCCTGGGACATCTGCGACCGATGGAGGGTCTTGCGGGAACAGCGTGAAGATGAACACGCCAAAACAAAACACCGCCAGAATGAGGGCGAGTGTTTTGGAGGGACTCTTAAAAATGTCGCGAGGTCGCATAGGAACCTAAGCCCACTCCACGGTAGATGAATCCAAGTTCTGGGAGGTGAAGATCCGCAAGATGATTGCGGCCGTCGAAGATGCGCGGCTCGAGCATGAGATCCTTGAGGGTCGTAAACGAGACGTCTCGAAACTCCGGCCACTCGGTGAGGACGACCAGCGCTTCCGCGCCGGCGGCGGCGTCGATGGCGGTAGGAGCAAACGCGACCGTGTCCGACAGCACACGACGAGCGTTCTCTACCGCCTTTGGATCGTAGGCCACGACCTCGGCTCCATGCGCGCACAACCGCTGCGCAATGTCGATCGCCGCGGACTCGCGCACGTCGTCGGTATCAGGCTTGAACGCCAGCCCCCAGACTGCGATGCGCCGTCCTTTCACGCCGCCGAGTTCCTCCACGAGACGCTTAAAGAACAGGTCGCGCTGCCGAGCGTTCACTTCGATCACAGAGGAAAGGAGTTTAAATGTGTAGCCGTGCGAGCCTGAAAGTTGCTCGAGTGCGGAAACGTCCTTGGGAAAACACGAACCTCCATAGCCGATGCCGGCGCGCAAAAAGTGCGGGCCGATGCGGGGGTCAAGTCCAATGCCCCGCGCGATGTCACGCACGTCGGCTCCGACGCGGTCGGCAAGGTTTGCAATCTCGTTGATAAAAGAAATCTTCGTGGCGAGGAACGCGTTGGCGGCGTACTTGATAAGCTCGGCGGACTCGATGGTGGCGCGCACGCGCGGCGCCTTGATACCGTCGTGAAGTTTGTCGATGGTTTGCGCGGCGATGTCATCGTCGGCGCCGATGACGATACGGTCGGACGCAAGGAAATCGCGCATGGCCGTCCCCTCGCGCAAGAACTCGGGGACGGACACGATGTGTACCAAGCTCGTCAGCTCGCGACGACCCGCCCGCTCCAACGCCTCACGCACGCGCGCGAGCACCAAACGATTCGTCCCCACCGGCACGGTGCTCTTCACGACGATGACGACCTCATGATCCAACAACGCCCCGACCTGGTCGGCAGCGGCAAACAGCGCGGCGAGGTCGGCTTCCCCCGTGCTCTTGGGCGGCGTGCCCACCGCGAGCATGACCACGTCCGCTCCCCCGATCACGCTTCGAAGATCCGTCGTGAACAGGATATGTCCCGACGCTTGAACCTGGGCGAGCGCCTCCTGCACGCCCGGTTCGTAAAACGGCACCTCGCCCACATCCAACTGCGCGATCTTGCTCGCATCAATATCAACGCACGCCACATGGTGACCAAGCGTGGCAAACCCAACGCCGGTCGTCAGCCCCACGTAGCCGGTTCCGATCATGACGAGATTCATACGGGGCGCAGCTTAATAAAAAAATCGAGGACTTACAAGCCCTAGTCTTGTCCAATGCAAAATGATCCCCAAATAGGTTTCGGATTCCAACGCAGGATGATCCCCAAATAGAGGATCGCCAGAAAGGTATCCACAGGTACGTCATACTGATAGGTCTATGACCATCAATATGAGTGACAAGAATCTTGTGACACTCCAGCAACTTGAGGCATTCACCCGCGCCTCGCGCCATGTCGTGTTCATCGGGGCATCCAGGAAAGAGAAATATCAATGGGTCGATGATCTGCTTGTCCGGTTCTTCTACTTCACACTACGCAAACGAGACAAGATAACCATACGACGCTACCTCATGAGGATGACCGGCTACTCAGATGCCCAGGTGACACGACTCATCCGCAAAAAGAAAAAAACAAAACATGTCCTGGCGACTCCATCCCCCACACATTCTACCTTCTCCACGATCTACACGACTTCAGATGTCGCTCGTCTCATTGAGGTGGACGCTGCACACGGAAGGTTGTCGGGACAGGCAACCAAGAAACTGTTTCAACGCGCCTACGAGATCTTTCACGATGAACAGTTCGTTCGTCTCAAGGATATTTCGGTGAGTCATCTCTACAATCTGCGAGATCGCAGACAGTATGTGTCTCATGCCACCACTTGGACAAAGACACGTCCCACGGCGGTGCCCATCGGAGAAAGGAGGAAACCCTCTCCTGATGGCAAACCAGGCTATATTCGTGTGGATTCTGTGCATCAGGGCGACCAGGACAAAGAGAAAGGGGTCTATCACATCAACCTGGTGGATGAGGTGACACAGTGGGAACTGGTAGGATGCGTGGAGGGCATCAGTGAAGCATTCCTGGCACCGCTCTTGGAGATGTTGCTCGAACAATTTCCTTTTCGTCTTATTGAGTTTCATTCAGACAACGGGTCGGAGTACATCAATTATGTCGTCGCAAAACTTCTCAACAAGCTCACCATTGCTCAAACGAAATCCCGTCCACGCAAGTCCAACGACAACGCACTCGTCGAAGGAAAGAATGGAAGCGTCATTCGCAAACACATGGGGCATGCATACATTCCGCGACAGCACGCAAAAGCCATCAATGCGTTCTACCAGACACACTTCAACACCTATGTGAACTATCATCGACCTTCAGGCTATGCAACAGAAAAAATAGATCGTCGAGGAAAGATTCAAAGGGTCTATGATACCTGGGAAACTCCCTACGAGCATTTTAGAGGCATCCCCAACGCTCAACAGTTTTTGAAATCAGGTATCACCTTCAACGATCTGGAATGCATCGCCCTTGAAGTGAGTGACTCTGCGTGTGCTACCATGATGCAAAAAGCTAAGCTCGAATTATTCAAATCCTTCAGACCATGACACCCCTCATTTGGGGATCATTCTACGATTGGAATAGACTGCCCTCGAAAACTTTCGAGTTCCACGTAGTCTCTGTGTATCTTGTAAACACTTCCCGCCCATGATACGTTCACCCGCGCACACCAGGAGGAACCATGGGACTATTCAAGGCTTTGGATCGGGAAGAGGACGCCCTGTTCATCACGCAAGAGGCACTCGATCGCCTCGCGCAGATCGAACGCGGGTACAGCAAACGCCTCAAGGAGCTCGGCTTTCACCGCCACATGGGCAACTGCGGCAGCGTCAGCATCAGCGGCGGCATGACGGGGTACAGTGGTTGGGACATGACGCCCAGCAGCATGATCGGAACGCTCCTGTTCCGACTTGCCATTGGCGAGCCCGTGTCTGGCGAGTCTCCCTTCGGAACCTACTACGAGGTCCCGGAACGCACGCTTGTCTTCCGCCTCAGCTTCCTGGCGGGGATGGGTCTGGAGTTCGATCGCGCGCGAGCCCCC
>Ga0209514_10008784_pt1 | contig 11351 bp, 10 predicted proteins | sample Subgrocontami58m_FD_187452 | JGI IMG/M metagenome (GOLD analysis project Ga0209514, IMG submission 187452) | Subsurface groundwater microbial communities from S. Glens Falls, New York, USA - GMW37 contaminated, 5.8 m (SPAdes) (version 3) | ecosystem: Environmental > Aquatic > Deep subsurface >...
GACATCCACGTCGAGGTGGCATCGATGCCTTACCGGGAGCTGAGCGGCAAATTTGCGGCGGAAGATTCGCAAGCCATCAGGAACCGTGTCTGGCAGGCCCGGGAAGTACAGCGGCAGCGGCTGGCCGCGGCGGGAATCTCTCTCAACGCCCGGATGTCCGATAAACAGCTGAAAACCCATTGCGTGCTCGACGAAGAATCCCGCTCGCTCATCGAAATGGCGGTGGATAAACTCGGTTTAAGCGCCCGCGCCTACACCAGGGTACTGAAAGTGGCCCGGACCATCGCCGATCTGGAAGGGGCAAAGGATATCTCCCCTTCACACGTGGCCGAGGCCATCCAGTACCGCAGCCTCGACAGAAGAATGGTTTGAAGCTGGCGTGCCGGAAAAGGGCGCGAAGGCTTGATATAAGACCTTGAAGCCGTCCGCCAGGCTGGTCGGCAAGGTTTTCGCAGCGCCGCCATAACGTAGGCCCGTCACGTGGGCAATGAATTATCATCTTTATTCGAGCCGTTCCTTTGTTAACAATATGGCACGGCACCATTCCGGGTAATTAGTCTTACATTAATCGATGGTTGTGCAATATTTCTTGACACACACGGTACCCTTCCCTATACTCGGTCAAGGCTTGACCGAGGCCGGCCGGCAAAGCAAAGGAGGATGACCATGAAGGTAAGATCCCTATTTTTAATGATTTTTCTTAATTATGTCCTGCTATCATTTTCCCTCCCCTCCGTTGTCGCCGGGGAAAAAAAGGTCCCTTCCGAGCCGGTGGCCAAGAAAAGCCGGGTTACGGAAAGAGAAGCGGAGAAGGACGATTGGGAAACAATCTTAAAAAAGGCGCGGCAGGAAAAGGAAGTTGCCATCATCGGCGGCACCTCGGTCGCGGGGCTGAAAGACTCGATCAAGCTCTTTAAAGAAAAGTTCGGCATCGACTTGCTCATCACCACGGGCCGGGACTCCACCCTGGCGCCGAAGCTGCAGCAGGAGAGGCGAAACGGTCTTTATCTCCAGGATGTGATGATCTCCGGTCATACTACCCTGATCACCACCATGAAGCCGGCGGGCTTCTTCGACCCTTTGACTCCCCTGCTGGTCCTGCCGGAAGTGCTGGACCAGAAGCTCTGGTACGATGGCCGGTTCGACTGGGCCGATGAAGGGCACTATGTTTTCAACTATGCCCTTTATCCCCATCATCTGGTCGTCATCAATACCGACCTCGTGAAACCGGGAGAAATACAATCCTATTACGATCTTCTGAACCCCAAATGGAAAGACAAGATCGTGATCAACGATCCCGTCATCCCCGGCATGGGCAGTTCCGGCTTCATTTCCATGATGCATAATTCCCTGGTAAACGTCGACTTTTTCAACAAACTGGCCGCGCAGAAGAATATGTTGACGCGGGACCAGGATCTGCAGGCCACCTGGGTGGCGAAGGGGAAATATCCCCTCGCTTTATGGCCCAGCCTTGGAGGCATGGCCAAATTCATCGATTCGGGGGCGCCGGTAATGCCCGTTACGGATATGAAAGAAAGCACCTCCGCGGGCTCCACGGGCAGCGCCCTGTCTTTCTTTAATAGAGCGCCGCATCCCAACGCCGCGAAGGTCTTCATCAACTGGTTCCTCAGCCGTGAGGGGCAGGCCATAAACCAGCGGGCGATAGGCAAACAGACCCGCCGGACCGACGTCGCCCCGGAAGGCCTTCAGTCTTTTGAAACCAGGCTTCCGGGCAAGAAATATTTCCCCAAGCATGACGAAAAAGAGGATTTTATCCTCAAGGAATCGAAAAAATACAAACAGCTGGCAGAACAGATTTTCGCGCCTTTGCGATGAAAGGTCAGGAGGATAAGATGAAGCAGGCACTGGCAATTTTGTCTTTGTATTCTAAGGGCGTAAATGAACAACTGATCGGTATCTTGGAGCATGTTTCCGGAGAGAAGCTGCAGGAGGACATGCAGACCTACTTTAAATCCATCGCCGGCACCTTGAATCATATGACCAGACACGACATCAGCTGGTTGATAAGGCTAAGGGATATATTTCCTGCTTCTCCCATGGCCAAATGCGAGTTTCTGCGGACCACGGCGGAAGATTTACAGGCCGGGATGGAACGAAATTATCGGGAGACCTTCTCCCTGAGAAAAGGGGCCGATGCCCTCTATGAGGAATTTATCGGGGGCTTGAAGGAAGAGGAACTGGAGCAGGTGATCAATTACAAAAGCAAGCACGGCGGCGGTGAGCAGTCGGCCAAACTGGGGCATATTCTCCTGCAGCTGCTGATTCATCAAACCCACCACCGGGGGGCAATATCGGCGCTCCTCGACCGGCAGGGGATCGATAACGATTATTCCGGCCTCTTGAAACAGCTGCACGTTGCGTAAGCTGGACGTCGGCAAAGAAGTCCCGAACAAAACCGCTCCCGCCCCACCGGGGTTTGCCCCCCGGGGCGGGAATGACAAAAAAACCTCCTGGTGCAACCGGCCCGCTTACGCGAAGCCGGACTCGCCCAACCAGCGCATGTATTCCCGCTGCCGGGCTTTGATCTTCTCAATCTCCGCCGGGGTCAGCCATTTTGTCAGATCCATGTCCACGTCGTAGCGGGGCCTCGTGAAGTGCTCCCTGGCGTTCAGGGGCACTGTCGCATCTATCCCGATGCCGCCTTCAAAGATGGAAGTAGGCGTTACCGTGCCGGCCCCGGCCCCGGCGGCCATCCGTTCCGCCGGCTGGTAACTCTGCCCGCGGCCCGCAAAGCCCCGCAGGATATCCGTGTCAGGATTAACCCGGGTAGTCATGGCCCAGAAAAGGTCTTCCGGTTGGTGGATGTTCACATCCTCGTCCACGATCATGGCCAGCCGGAGTCCCCTGATGGCGCCCATCGCCGCGGCCAGGATATTCCGCTGCAGGCCCTCGTCGCTCCTGCGGCGCTTCTTGCACTGGAAGACAATGCCGCTCCAGGAAGTCAGCCCCAGAAAATTGCTCACGTCGGTGACAAAACCGGGGGCGATGATATCGGCCAGTTTATAAAACGTGGCTTCGATGAAGGGGTGGATACCCTCCATGCTGCCAAAAAAGGGCACATAATAGAGCGGCTTGTCCCGGCGGCGGGTGACGGCGGTGATCTCGAACTTGCGTCCCCGGTAGGCGCGTCCAAGGTAGCGGGCCCATTCCGGGTGGAAAGGCGTATCGCCCTGGCGGCCGGCTTTTTCCGCGGCCTCCGTCTCCCACACCTTTTCATAGGGAACGATGTATCCCTCGATGACCCATTCCGAATTAGCCACCGCATAGGCATCCACCGTCTTGGCCTTCACCAGTTCCAGGGGAAAGCCCTGGATCGCCCCGGCCATGCCCACCTCATCGGGCTCGGGAAAGGCCACCGGGGCCAGCGACCCGATGCTCATCAGCTCCACGGAGGCGGGCGGACAGATATTCACGGTGCAGGGGATCTTCTCGTTGCAAAACCGGTCGGCGATGATATCCCCGTGTCCGCCCGGCACCATATTGATCGAGGCGTAATCCTTACCCCGGAAGCTCATACGGTAATGGGCGAACTGGCCACCCTTGGGCGCGTACTTCCCGCCGATAAAATGGACGCCGGACCCGAAAAATCGTCCCCCGTCCCTGTCGGTATGCTGGATCATCGGGAACAGGGCGAAGGGATCAACCTCGCCGCGCGGGATGACCACCTCCTGACAGGGCGCTTCCTGAACGATCACCGGCGGGATGGGGTTTTCCGCCGCCTCGATAATCTTGAATTTTACCTTCCTGATATCGTCTACCCCGAATATCTTGGCCACCCGGTCCCCTCTTCCGTAAAGGTTGACCACGTACCTGGCATTAGGATAGCCTTTGATGTTTTCACACAAAAAAGCCGGCCCGTCATCGAGGGCCTTGTTGAGAGCGCCGACTTCCAGCACGGGATCGATCTCGGGCAGCAGAATCTTCACATCGTCATCGTCTTCCTGCTTCAACCATTCCAGAGTCTTCCGTTGATCAAGCATTCCTTCTCTTCTATCCATAATAAAATTCCCTTTCTGCTTATTTGACTACTAATGAGAAATACAGATCGAGCAACTGTTGCTTTGCCACCTTGCCCCGATCGGATTTCGGGATCTCCTCAACGATCAGGATATTCTTGGGGGCCATTTCCCTGCTCAATTTAGTCCGGCAGTGCTCCAGCAGTTCCTGTTTGCCGCCGGCGGTCCCCGCCTTCAGCACCACCAGGGCCACTACTTCCTCGCCGAAAATCGCATCGGGAATGCCGATGGTCGCCGCTTCCGCCACAACCGGGTGTTCCAGGAGCACCCGGTCGATCTGGAGGGGCGAGATATTGACGCCGCCCCGGATGATGACGTTTTTCTTGCGTCCCGTCACAAAGAGAAATCCTTCTTCATCCAGATAACCGATGTCACCCGTCCGCATACTTCCCCCGGGGGCAAAGACTTCCGGCTCGCCGTTTTCCAGCAGGTAGTACTGTCCCACATGCTTCCCCGCGCAAACGATCTCCCCCTCTTTGCCCGGGCCGAGGATATTTCCCCCCTCGTCCACGATGTTGATGTCGGCATAATCCGCCGGCCGGCCCGGCGAACCTATCTTCCGGTCTCCGGGACCGGAGCAGGCAATCAACCCGGCCTCCGTCATCCCCATGAATTGAACGATCGGGATACCGTACAAAGATTCAAATTCTTCCTGCTTGCTCAGGTACAGGGGAGCGGAACTGCTGGTCATAAAACGCAGGGCCGGGAAATCCCCTTTCCTGACGTCCACCTGTTTTTCCAGCAACATGTTCAAGACCGCCGGGACCCCCACGGCGATCGTCACCCGGTACTGTTGCAACCAGGAAAAAAATTGGCTGCTGGAGAACTTCCTGGCAATGACCACGGTCGCGCCGGCATAAAGTGCCGACGAAAGGGTCATGGCCGAGGCGGATATCCAGGCAAAAGACCGATATTCCAGGAAAATGTCCTGATCGGTAACCTCCCAGCGGCGGATACTCGTGCGGGCATGGTAAGAAAAACACTGGAAATTACGGAAGACGCAACGCGGCGCCTGCATGGTCCCGGAGGTCGTGTTGATGATGGCGCCGTCCGGTCGGCTTACCGCCGCTCCTCTCTCCAGCGGCAGCCCCGAAAAGTCCCCCATTAAAGCAAAGAGATCCTTTCCGTTTACGTCCCGGGCATCCCAGCGCCCGAAGGAAAGCCATTCGCCCGGCCCGGCCCCGGGAACAGGCAACCGGTCGGCTAACTCCTGATGCCAGAAAATGAAGCGGGGCTTGATCCTTGCGATCAGCTGTCTGATACTTTCTTCCGAGTACCCCTCGTACACGGGGGCGATGGTGGCCCCGTATTTCAGGACCCCGAAGAAGACGAGCAGCCATTCGATACAATTGGGACTGATGAGCGCAACCCGGTCACCGGCTGCCAGTCCGCGACTATTGAGGAAACGGCCTAAACGATTGCACGCCTCGCTGAATTGACCGAAGGTAAGCTCCCGATTGTCCTCGAGGGACCGCACAAACACTTTATCACGGTAGCGCTTGCCCAGATCGTCAATGATCAGGTCCAGATCCAGGTACCCCTGATCACACAAACCCATTTTTAGACCTCAGATGCTTTTTTCAGTGAAAAAACAGCACGGTTGATTTTGTCCCTGAAAGGCAACTATTTTCGCTAATGAAAAACGCCAAAATCTATCAACCCACCATCTTATTAGGCAGCCAGAGCGCTATCTCGGGGAAAACCATGATCAGGATCATGCCCAGGAGGTGCAGGCCCACAAAAGGCAAGCCGCCGATCATGATATCCGCCATGGAGACCTCGGGGGGGGCCACCCCTTTCAGGACAAAGAGATTCAATCCCATAGGGGGATGGATAGTGCCAAGTTCCAGATTGACCATCATGATGGAACAAAACCACAGCGGATCGATGTTCAGGGCCTTGACGACAGGCATGAAAAAGGGGATCGTGATAAAACAGATCGATCCCGCATCCATAAAACTGCCCATGATCATCACGATCAACTGCATGCCGATCAGCACCCACCAGGAAGAGAGGTGCAGGGATTCAATCCAGTTGACCAGCGTGGGCGTGATACCCACATAGGAGACGCAGCGGGAAAACAGCGTCGCCCCGATGACAATCATGAACAGCATGGCGGTATACTGAGCGGTCATGGATAGGGTCTGCGTCATGTGCTTAACATTGAACTTGCCGTAACAGAATACCAGAATCAAGGTGACCCAAAAGCCCAGCGCCGCGGACTCTGTGGGGGTAGCGACTCCGAAGAAGACGGTGCCCAGGATCAGGGCGATGACCCCCCCGAGGGGGAGAGCGTACTTCAAAGTGGCCAGGCGCTCTTTCAAAGGCGGGGACTCTTTTACGGCCGGGGCCCAACCGGGCTGCAGGATAGCGCGAATCAGGATATAGGCTATAAAGAGAAACATGATCAAAAGGCCGATGACCAGACCGCTGAAGTAGAGTTTACCGATGGAGACGCCGGAAAGGAACCCCAGGATCACCATGAGTGAACTCGGCGGAATGACGATATCCAGGGCGGCACCACCCAGGATGCACCCGGCGGATAGCCGCTTGTTATAGCCGTGTTTGATCATTTCCGGCAGCGCCGCCTTGCCCATGATCGTACAGACGGCAGGGGCAAAGCCGCTGATCGCCCCGAAGACAGCCGCCGTGGCCACAGTGGTGATAGCAAGCCCGCCGGGCAGCCAACCCAGCCATTTGTACATCATATCGAAGGCTTTACCCGTTATTCCGGAATTATTCAGGTTTTCGCCGATCAGCAGAAAAAGCGGGACAGCCACGAGGATAAAACTCGTCACCGCGGCATAGCCGCCGCTGGCGATGACCGGTAACCCTATGTGCCCCCAGACGGCGAGGATCGCAACAGTTGCCACAAAAGCAAGGCTGAAGGCCACCGGCAGACCCACGGCCAGGGTAATCATGAGCATGATGGGCATGCCGAGGCCGACGAACCAGAGAGGGATATCCATAGCGCCTAACCCTCCTTATCCGTTAGCCCGGAGGTCTCCGGGGAAGAGTCTCGGCCCTCGGTGTCCTTGCCCTTAGCCAGCCACCACGTACTCAAAATAATCTGAATGCAAAGCAGGAAAGCGCCGATCGGTATAAAAGCCAGGATGGGATAGGTGGCGACCGCTGTGGCAGTCAGGGAGGTTTCTCCCAGCAGCATCGCGTGGCGTGCCTGAAGGTACCCGTACCAGGTCAGGGTGGCGCTGAAAAGGAAGGCCCAGAAGGAAAATAGCAGGTTAGCCCGGCTGCGCCATTTTTTGCTCCAGCGACGGTACAGGACATCCACCCGCACGTGCTGGTCCTCACGCCAGCTTAAGGGCAACGTGAGAAATACGCTGATGAGCAGCAGAAATTCGCAGATTTCATCGACCCACACCACCGGGGATTTAAAAATGTACCGGCTCATGATGTTCCAGGTAGAGAGACCGGAAATTGCCACGATCAGCAGACCTCCCAGCAGCCCCAGAGATGTGACCAGCCTGTTCCAAAGCCCAGTAACAGAAGAAATTGTATTCTTGGCCAAAGTTCACTACCTCCTTTGCATCCTTCCGACCCGGGGAAGCGATCCGGCTAACGCATTTTCTCGTGCTTATCCAGGATGCTGAGCACCGCTTTCCCCTCCGGTCCGGCCTGCTTGAGGTACCAGTCCCGTTGCGGCTGGTCCAGCGCTTTTCGCCAACGAACAAGCTCGTCTTTGGCGACAGCGTTGAACTTAACACCCTTTTTGGCCAGTGTCTCCCGGGATTTCTTTTCCAAGTCCTCGTAGTATGTTTCCGCCCAGCGCAGGTTATCCGCCACCGCGTCTTGCAACAATTTCTGCAGATTGGCCGGCAGTTTTTTCCAGCTATCCTGGTTCAAACAGATCATGGCATTACCCATAAACATGTTGGGAGTGACGACGTTCTTCAATACTTCCGACTCGTTAAAATCCACCATGGAGGGCAGTGCCCGCATCGCCCCATCGACGACGCCCCGCTCCAAAGCGGTATAGACCTCCGCCGTCGGTATGGTGGCCGGCGCCGCGCCCAGAGCGGTGGTTACTACATTGGAGAGGCCGCCATGCGTCCGGAGCCTCAACCCCTTCACATCTTCGAGCTTGGTTACCGCTTTCTTACTGGTGGCCACATAGAACCGCGCCGTGTTGCCGGCACTGCCTAAAACCACGATGTTGGCTTTGGCCGCATAGTAAGCGCTCACCAGCCGGACAAGTTCGGGGTCCTGCCATACATTCACCGCGACTTCCGGAGAAGAGGCAAAGTCGGCAACCTGGGAGATAGCGAAATGGATATTGTTCGAATGTTCCATATCCATCACTCCCCGGCCCAGGGAACCTAAAGACTCCTTTACCGAGATCAATTCCGGCCCGCCCATGAGCTTGATCTCCAGCGCGCCCTTGGATCGTTCGTTGACCAGCTGGATGAAGTGCTTAAAGGTATCGACATTATTGTTCGTCACCGGCCAACTGGCAAAGGCCTTCAGCGTAATGGTCTTGGTTTCCGCCCGGCCCTGTCCCGAAAGAAAACCAACGGAAAAAATCACAATCGCCAAACCTATGATGATCCTTTTCATCTCTTACCTCCTTCTCTTTCTGCTTGCAAAGTCACAGTAACTGGTCCCGCATGCCCCACCGGCGCGCTCACTTTGTAGCTATAGCATTTTCGGGAGAAAGTCAAAGAAATATAAGAAGCTTTCTTCACAAAACGGCCCGCACAATCACCGTATGCTCGCAAGCGTTGACTGAAATGGCATGACAAAACTGTGGGAAAAAGGCAGACGTTAAACCTGAGTGATTCATTGCCTTTTCTCTAATTCGCCTGAGTTGTCGAACACTTCGTTGACGTTAGTCGGCAACTCAAAAGCCCATCGGGGGCATCACTGGCGGGGAAGCGATTCCCCGGCCACGTGCATGCACTTGTTCGCCCGCAATTTTTCAAGCCTGGCTTTCCGTAAGAACGAAGTCTTTCCTTGATGCAACGGCCGATAGCAGCTGACTCAGTTTCGTAACTGTTGGGACAGTTCTCCCTTGCTCATAACGAGCGTAAGTATTGAGGGACTTTGAACCCAGTTTCCGCGCGACCTCAGCGAGAGAAAGCCCGGACTTGATCCGCTCACATCGGAGAAGGAAAGCCGTGAGAGCAGATTCATCCGACGCGCCGACCTCAAAGTACTCACCTTTTCCGGGAAAGACATGAATCTTGAAATCAGGCTTGTTGACGAGAATTTCAATGGCATCGGCGATCATTTCAAAGGCTTCCTTCTTCGTCCGCCCCTGAGAAACAACAGTCAAAATGGGAACTTCAATGGCCCAATACCGGCCCGACTTGAAAACTCTTCCAACAAATCTCATGATTAACCTCCCCCGGCCTCCTTGATGATTGCCTTAACGGTGTATTCGTTTATCTCATTGTGTCTTGGCACGACGATCTCCCGTTCGCCATTGGACCAAACGTCGTGGCGGGCACCATGACGAACAAGGCGCCAACCCAGAAAATGCAGTTTATTTTCGAGGTCACGACGTTTCATGAGTCATGTATACACCGATATGTGTAATTGTCAAGGTTTGTCCCCAGTCCGATTACAACTAGGCTCTATGCGGGCGAACGGCTTTAGCTGCCTTGTTATCAATGCTAACGGTGCCGCGGCTTTTTACCGTCGCCCTTAATGCCGTTGTTAACCTTTTCTTTTTTTCCATATCATTCAGCTGATACTTGAGGTCATTCTCTATATAACCAAGTTTGCTGCAGATTGTGGTCGTTTACAATCTCATGCCAAAGAATTCATCTAATAACACACGAATTACATCAGTGTCTGTAGTGACCATAAACTGGGGATATTTTGTTAGTTCACATTTTAATTTTTCGCGTATGGATGAACCTCCCTTTCTCCTAATTTCAATTCCATTTCCATGGTTAATAAATTGTGATTCGCTGATTCTAAATTCTAAGCCTCGAAATACAATTTTGTCGGATGGGTAGAACTTGCATTCATCATATATGAAGTAACCATGGTCATTTAGTTGACTTAAGTACAAATCTAATCGTTGTCTGAAGGTTCTCTGGCATAATTGCTGATACACTGTAAACACTTCATTCCGTTCTTTATCTTTGTCCCGCAACTTTGATAGTATAATCCCAGCGGGGTTAAGTTGATCCCAGTCTTCTGACTTAATCTTTAACTTTTCTCCATTCTTTAGGCTTAATTCAAAGGTCATTATTTTAACATCAGCTGCGTGGACCAGTCCTCCGTACCTATAGTCCAGGTTGACATTTGATAGGCGTATACTGGTAATGTCGGTATCGCTGTATTGTCGACCTTTAAATATGAAACCGTCATGGAGAAGAATGAATTTTGATATTTTCGCCATTATTATTCCTCTTTGAGTATCCCCTTTTCGATTGAAAGAGAAGTATGTTTGGTTTTGGAGGTTCTTAGAGCCCTAACCCACAAACACCGGCGGGAATGGAGCGCAGCTCCCGTCCGAGAGCATGGCATGGTTCGCCCCTCATCTCTCCTGCAGCCATATGGCAAAGTGTTTCGATTTCGATGCCGACGATTGCCACTGCGAGAGAATGTCGATTGTTGCGGGAAGGTTCAGTGCCGTTTGCTTGACGGCGGAAACCCATTCCGCGATGGGGTTGATAAGCGCGAAGTCCCCCTCGTAAACCTCGCCGTATCCCAGGCGCCGAGAGGCGTAGGCGCATCTCGTGTTTCCCATTTTGCTTCCGCATATCATCTCGCGGATGAATTGCGACGAGCGGTCTCCTGACTTGGAGAAGGTCATTGCCACAACGATGGGATCGAATGGGCTGCCGCCGAGTTTCTCGACGGCAAGGGCGGCAAGTTCTCTGATGCCGTGGCCTGAGCGGTTCTGTCGGTTTCGTGCCTCCTGCATGGTGAACAGCCCGGATTCGACTCCAGCGTGCTTGATCGAAATTTCAAGAGACTGAAATAGCATGCTGACAAAGATGGGCACAACCGCCGGGTTGGTATCAAGGAAGGCGGCGTCACTACCAAACATGTGCTCTGCCGCCGATGCGTATGCGATTGCTGCTTCCTCCAGACTGAACATGTGTGAATTTGCTATGCCCATTCTTCTCTCCTTGGCTAACATAAAGATAACCCGCCGGGCCACAATGCAAGCAATTTGGCACCGAGTGTGTTCCCGGTCGGGTTGATTGAATTGATAATAGTTATGGCCTTCCGAACATAGAAGGTAGCCTCCTCTGATCGTTAAGAATATAAAGAGTGATCCAGACTCAAACTCTTAACAAAAAAAGGAGGCAATATGAACTTCTACAACCGGCAACA
>Ga0209514_10008788_pt1 | contig 11347 bp, 11 predicted proteins | sample Subgrocontami58m_FD_187452 | JGI IMG/M metagenome (GOLD analysis project Ga0209514, IMG submission 187452) | Subsurface groundwater microbial communities from S. Glens Falls, New York, USA - GMW37 contaminated, 5.8 m (SPAdes) (version 3) | ecosystem: Environmental > Aquatic > Deep subsurface >...
CGGGCTCGTGATGGAGCGCGAGTACCTCGACAAGTACGGCCGCCCGCTGATCGGCGCCACGGTCAAGCCGAAGCTCGGCCTCTCGGCGCGCAACTACGGCCGCGTCGTCTACGAGGCCCTGAGCGGCGGGCTCGACTTCACGAAGGACGACGAGAACATCAACAGCCAGCCGTTCATGCGCTGGCGTGACCGCTGGCTCTTCGGCATGGAGGCCGTGAACCGCGCCGCCGCCGCGACAGGCGAGATCAAGGGCCACTACTTCAACGTCACCGCCGGGACGATGGAGGAGATGTACGAGCGCGCCGAGTTCGCTGCCGAGCTCGGCAGCGTGATCGTGATGGTCGACCTCACGGTCGGGTTCACGGCGCTCCAGTCGATGTCGGCGTGGGCGCGCCGCAACGGCGTCCTCCTCCACCTCCACCGCGCCGGACACTCGACGTTCACGCGCCAGAAGACGCACGGCATCAGCTTCCGCGTGCTCGCGAAGTGGTGCCGGATGCTCGGCGTCGACCACATGCACGCCGGCACGGTGGTGGGCAAGCTCGCAGGCGACCCGGGCTCGATCAAGGGCTACTACGACACGCTGCGCGAGTCGTTCGTGCCCGAGAACCCGGCGACCGGGATCTACTTCGACCAGGACTGGGGCTCGCTCCCCAGCGTGATGCCCGTCGCCTCCGGCGGGATCCACGCCGGCCAGATGCACCAGCTGATCGACTACTTCGGTGAGGACGTCGTGCTCCAGTTCGGCGGGGGCACGATCGGCCACCCAATGGGGATCGCGGCGGGGGCGACGGCGAACCGTGTCGCCGCCGAGGCGATCATCCAGGCCCGCAACGAGAAGCGCGACATCCTCGCAGAGGGCCCGGAGATCCTCGCCCGCGCGGCCGCGCGCTGCCCCGAGCTCGAGGCCGCGCTTCAGATCTGGAAAGACGTCACCTTCGACTACGAGTCGACCGACGCGCCCGACGGCGCCGTCGAGCCGACGTTCAGCCTCTAGGAGGGCGCCGTGAAGATCACGCAGGGCACGTTCTCGTTCCTCCCGCCGCTTCGCGACCAGGAGATCGAGGCCCAGGTGTGGTACGCGATCGACCACGGCTGGTCGGTCTCGCTCGAGCACACCGACGACGCGCACCCGCGCTCGAGCTACTGGGAGATGTGGGGCCCGCCGCTCTTCGACCTCGAGGATCCCGACCTGTTCATGCGCGAGCTCGCCGCCTGCCGGCAGGCGTGCCCGGACCGCTACGTCAAGGTCAACGCCTACGACCGCTCGGTCGGGCGCCAGAGCCTCCGGCTCAGCTTCATCGTCCACCGCCCGGCCGAGGAGACCGGCTTCCGGCTCGAGCGGCAGGAGACCGCCGACCGGCGAATCCGCTACGCGCTGCGCCCCTCGGGCCGAGCCTAGGCAAGAGAGCGCGATGCCGCGTCCGATCATCCTCGGCGTCGTCGGCGACTCGGCCGCCGGCAAGACCACGATCACGCGCGGGCTCGTGCGCGTGCTCGGCGAGGAGCACGTCACGCACGTCTGCACCGACGACTACCACCGCTTCGACCGCAAGCAGCGGGCGGAGCGCAACCTCACGGCGCTCGACCCCGAGTGCAACTACATCGACGTGATCGGCCAGCACCTGCAGCACCTGCGCGCCGGCGAGGCGATCCTGAAGCCCGTCTACAAGCACAGCGACGGCACCTTCGGCGCACCGATCTACGTCCAGCCCGCCCGCTTCACCCTCGTCGAGGGCCTGCTCGGGTACTACCTGCCCGAGATGCGCGAGGCCTACGACGTGCGCGTCTACCTCAAGCCGCCGGAGGACCTGCGCCGACGCTGGAAGGTGCAGCGTGACTGCTCCCGGCGCGGCTACACGACCGGCGAGGTTCTGGCCGAGCTCGACCGGCGCGAGGCCGACTCGCAGGCCTACATCCGGCCGCAGGAGCGCTACGCGGACATCGTCGTCTCGTTCCTGCCGGACGACGGGCAGGGGGACCAGGAGCACCTCGACGCCGACCTGACGCTGCGGCCGACCCTGCGCCACCCCGACCTCTCCCCCTTCGTGGACGGGAACGGCGGGATCACCCTCGTCGAGCGCGGCGCCGACTGGCACGTGCTCATCCCCGGCGACATCGATCCGGAGCGCGCCGAGGAGATCGAGGAGGCGATCTGGGAGCGCATGCACTTCGCGAGCCATCTCCGCTCGGAGCGCCTGGGGGAGTTCACGATCGGCACCGACCTGCACCGCTCGGACTCGCTCGCGCTCGTCCAGCTGCTCGTCCTGTACCACCTCGTGACGGCGAAGGCGAGCGTCGCGCTCGGCGCTGACGGGGCCCGCGCCTGCGCGGACGCGGCGGCGCACGAGCCGGTCGAGGCCTGACCCCGGAGCCGCCGAACCTCGCGCCCGCGGCGGCTCGACCGGGGCTCCGCGTGGGGCCTGCGGGCCGCTTTGCCGTCTACGGCCTGGCGGGTCTCGCCGGCGAGCTCGCCTTCACCGGGGTGCGCGGCCGCCCGCACACGAGCGCCTGGATGCTCCCCGTGTACGGCCTGGCCCAGCCGCTCTTCGAACCCGTCCACGACGCCCTCCGCGCCCGCCCGCTCGCCGTGCGCGCCGCCGCGTACGCCGCGGGCTTCTCCGCGGTCGAGTACGCGAGCGGCCGCGCCCTCCGGCGCCTCCGCGGCGCGGCGCCGTGGGACTACTCGCACGCCCGCTGGAACCTCCACGGGCTCGTGCGGGCCGGCTACGCGCCCGTCTGGGCGCTCGCCGGGCTCGGCTTCGAGCGGCTGCACGACCTCCTCGAGTCGGGGCAAGAGGGTGGGCGGAAAAGCCGTGTGGAGGTTGCTCGAAAACCCCGATGCAGGAGGGCCTTGGGTGTGAGATGAAGGGACCGCAGGCGTGTGCCGAGCGACGGGAGGCCGACATGTCCACGACGGCGACACCTTCCACACAAGGGCCTTCGCACATCGACGTTACGCAGCGCGAGTTCGAGCGCCGCCTCGCCGCCCACGGGCACAGCGAGAGCGAGATCCGGCGGCTGTGGGACGAGCTGGCCGCCGCCGAGCCACCGGGCGCAGAGCGTCCGCTCGACCTCGGCCCGACGATCGCCGTGTACCTCGGGGCGCTGCTCGTCGTCGCCGCGTTCGCGTCGCTCGCCGGCACGTACTGGAAGACGTTCGACCCGTGGGGCGTGCTCGGGCTCGGCGCGGCGTATCTCGCGGGCTTTGCCGTCGCAGGCGAGGTGCTCCGGCGCCGTGGACTCGTCCAGCCGGGAGCCCTGCTCCAGACGGTCGCGGTCGGGTTCGTCGCCGTCATCGCCTATGCGGTCATGCGGGTCGCAGGGCTCTGGCCCGAGGGTGCGAACGACCTCGGCTACATCCACTACGGGCTCACCAGCATGGCGATCGCCGGGCTCGCCGCCGGGCTCGTCCTGCTCGCCGTCCGGCCCGATCCGCTGACGCTCGTGCCGCTCGGCGTTGCGACCGCGGTGCTCGCGGCGGACTTCGCCGAGCTCCTGTTCGGGAACGACGCAAGCCACCGCGCGAAATTCGGGTTCGCGCTGCCCGTCGGCCTCGCGTGGCTCGCGGGCGGTCTCTGGCTCGACGTCACGCGCCGTCGCCCCTGGGCGACCTGGGCCAACTGGGTGGGGCTTTGTGCCGCCGCCGCCGGCCTGCTCGGCGCGCTGTCACCCGTGACGGTGCCCGGGTTCGCGGTCATCGGCGTGTTCGGCGCCGTGGCGCTCTTCTTCTCGGCGTTCGTCCGCCACTGGAGCTTCACCGTGATCGGCGCGGCCGGCGTGCTGTTCGGAGTCGGCGGCCTGCTGGGGGAGCTGGGCGGCGTGGCACCGGTCGCGATCGCCGTCCTCGGCGTGCTCTTCATCGTCGCCGGCCTCCGCTGGGCGCGCTGGCGCGAGCCGATCCGCGCGGCGGTGCTCGCGCGGCTGCCAGCCGGCGCGCGGGCGTTCGTCACGCGGCTCGCGCCCTGAGGCGCACGCCGGCTCTTAGCCGTTTCTTAACGTGGTCACAGGCTTCTCTCATGGAGTCCCGCTTTGCTCACTCTGTGACAGCGACGAAGCAGCTCCGGCCCCGGCCGTCGGGCGACGTCTCCGCTTTGATACGGGGGATGACTTCCAACGGGCCCAGGCGGCTACTGGTCGTGGACGACGAGCCCGCCGTGCGGACGTCGCTCGAGCGCGCGCTCGTGCTCGAGGGCTACGCCGTGGAGCTGGCCGCGGACGGCGCCGAGGCTCTCGAGCGGATCGAGGCACAGCCGCCCGACGCCGTCGTCCTCGACATCCTCATGCCGGGCCTTGACGGACTCGCCGTCTGCCGCCGCCTGCGCGATCAGGGAAACCGCCTTCCCGTGCTGATGCTCACCGCGCGCGACGCCGTCGGCGACCGCGTCGCCGGGCTCGACGCGGGGGCCGACGACTATCTCGTCAAGCCGTTCGCGCTCGAGGAGCTGCTCGCGCGCCTCCGCGCGCTCCTGCGCCGCGCCGCACCGGACGAGGGCGAGCTCCTCCGCTTCTCGGACCTCGAGCTCGACCCGCTCACGCGCGAGGCGCGCCGGGGCCACCGCGAGATCGAGCTGACCCGCACCGAGTTCAACTTGCTCGAGCTCCTCCTGCGCAACCCGCGGCAGGTACTGACCAGATCGCTCATCTTCGAGCGCGTCTGGGGCTTCGACTTCGGCCCGTCCTCGAACTCGCTCGACGTCTACGTCGGCTACCTGCGGCGGAAGACCGAGGCCGCGGGCGAGCCGCGGCTGATCCAGACCGTGCGCGGCGTCGGCTACGCGCTGCGCGAGCGATGAGCCTGCGCACCCGGCTCGGGCTCGCCGCGGCGGTCGCGGTCGCCGTGGCGGTCGCGCTCGCGACCGGCGCGACGTACCTCATCGTGCGCGGCGAGCTGCGCGGGCAGGTGGACGACGCGCTCCGCGAGCGGTCGGACGTCGCGGGCCACATCGGGCGCGGCCCCGGGATGATGCGCGGGTTCGGGCGGGGCGGCCTCGACATACCGGCGCCCGCGCTCGGCGGCGCCGCGGGCTACCTCCAGCTCGTCTCCGCCGACGGCACGACGGCGCGGCGCGCCGGCGAGGATGTCGCGCTGCCGGTCACCGATCGGACGCTCGCGGTCGCCGCCGGCAGCGGGGAAGGGTTCCTCGCGGACGCGACCGTCACCGGCACGCACATTCGCGTGCTGACCGTCCCCTTCGCCACCGGGCTGGCCCTCCAGATCGCGCGCCCGCTGACGGAGGTGGACGGCGTGCTCGACCGCCTGCGCCTGATCCTGGCGCTCGTCGGAGCCGGAGGGATCGGCCTCGCGGCGCTGCTCGGCTTCGGCGTCGCGCGCACGGCCCTCGTCCCCGTGCGCCGCCTCACCGAGACCGCCGAGCACATCACGGCCACCCACGACCTGACCCGCCGGGTCGAGCCGGTCCAGGGCGACGAGCTCGGCCGCCTGGCCGCGAGCTTCAACACGATGCTGGACGAGCTCGAAGGCTCGTTGAAGGCGCAGCGGCAGCTCGTGGCGGACGCCTCGCACGAGCTGCGCACGCCGCTCACGAGCCTGCGCACGAACGTCGAGCTGCTCGGGCGAACCGGGCTCAAGGCCGGGGAGCGCGCCGCGCTGCTCGGTGAGATCGGCACACAGATCGAGGAGTTGACGACGCTCGTCGCCGACGTCGTCGAGCTCTCCCGCGACGGCGAGAGCGCGCACGCACTCGAGGACGTGCGCCTCGACCTGCTCGTGCGCGACGCCGTCGAGCGGGTGCAGCGGCACGCCCCCTCGCTCCGCTTCGAGACCGAGCTCGAGGAGACGATCGTCCGCGGCGCGCCCGAGCGGCTGCACCGAGCGGTCATGAACCTGCTCGACAACGCGGCCAGGTGGAGCCCGCCGGACGGCGTCGTCGAGGTCGCCGTGCACGGCGGCGAGGTCAGCGTGCGTGATCACGGGCCGGGGATCGCGCCCGAGGACCTCCCCCACGTCTTCGACCGCTTCTACCGCGCCGCCGCCGCGCGGGCGCTGCCCGGCTCCGGCCTCGGCCTCGCGATCGTGCGCCAGGTCGCGGAGGCCCACGGCGGGTCCGCCACCGCCGAGCCGGCCGAGGACGGCGGCAGCGTCCTCCGGCTCCGGCTCTCAGCGACGTCTTAGCAAGTCCATGCCGAACCTTTACACGCGTCTCAGCCGCCTCTCAGGATCGTGCGCTTTGCTTGAGGGGTAGGCAGGCAAACCGAAGGAGAAACGATGAGATTCGTCAGAACACACGCCCTCGCCGTCGCAGCCGTAGCGCTGGCCATCGCCGGCGTGGGCGCAGGGGTCGCGTACGCGGCCGGGTCGAGCCAGACGCCGCAGCAGCGGCACGACGCGTACATCGCGAGCGTCGCCAAGCACGCCGGCGTCAGCGCCGACACGCTGAAGGCGGCCATGAAGACCGCGGCGATCGAGCAGGTCGACGCGGCGCTCGCGGCCGGCGAGATCACGAAGGCGCAGGCCGACGCCGCGAAGCAGCGGATCGAGTCCGGCATCACCGGGCCGCTCGGCGGCTTCGGCGGCGGCATGGGCATGGGCCCGGGCCTGGGTCACGACGGCGGCTTCGTCACGGCCGCGGCCGACTACCTCGGCCTGACCCAGGTCGAGCTCCGCACCCAGCTCGAGGCCGGCAAGTCGCTCGCCGACGTCGCGAAGGCGAAGGGCAAGTCGGTTGACGGGCTGACGCAGGCGATCGTCAAGGCCGAGACCACGGAGCTCGCCGCCGCCGTGAAGGCGGGCAGGATCACCTCCGACCAGGAGAAGCAGATCCTCGCCCAGCTGAAGCTGCGGATCGACGACATGGTCAACGGCACGGCTCCCGCCCGCGGCGCGTTCGGTGACCGCGGCGGGATGCGCGGACACGGCGGGATGCGCGGCCACGGCGGGATGGGCGGCTCCGGCATGTCCGGCGGCGGCTCTCCGGCCGGTGCCGGGTTCAGCCTTTCCTGAACCGGTCTCCTGGCCGGTGCCCTCCAAACGAGAGAGGCCCGCTCCGGCGGGCCTCTCTCGTTTGCGCTCCTCTCGAAGACCTACTCCGGCGGAGCTTGGGATCCGGCGCCGGCCGGCCCGGCGACCGGCTGTGGTTGACTAGCGGCACGGGCTCCCCTGGCACGTGACGCGGCTCGGCTACAGGGTCGAGTACCTCTTCCGGCCCGACCGGCCGCGCACCGGCAGCGAGGCCGCCGGCGGCGGGGACGCGACGCTGGACAGGCTCGTCCATCTCTACGCGCTCAACCGCGGCATCCTGCTGACGCCGTTCCACAACATGGCGCTCATGTCTCCGGCGACGACCGAGGCGGATATCGACCTACACACCGCCGTCTTCGAGCAGGCGGCCGAAGAGCTCGTCGCCGGCTAGGAGCTCAGTTCAGAATGACCTCTGCGGCCGTCTCAAGCAGACGAGGCGGCGGCCGAGCGCGAGCAGAGCGTGGTGATGTCGTGGCGCAGTTCAGAGCGGATGCGGCACTATTGCGGACAATCATTGTTCCCCTCGGGGCGGGTGCGGATACCGCGATTCGGCAGCGCTCGGGGGCGTCTGAGCGGTTGGAGGCAGATGAAGGTCGTTGAAGGACTCTCAAAGGGCATCGAGCCCGGGGCCACCGTCCCCGTGGCGGAGTTGGGCCTGCCGGTCAAGGGCACGAACGGATTGCTGCTCGTCTTCTGGAAATCGACCTGACTGGGTTGCCGGCAGGAGTCTCCTGCCATTCGAAACGTCTTCGAGCGCTTTGCCGGTGACGGCCTCGAGGTCGTGTACCTCGGCGCGTTCGAGACGGAGGAAGCTTGTCGGGCCTGGAAGGAGGAGTACGGGCTCGAGTTCCCGGTGCTAGCCGACGGCGACGGCACCCTGTTTCGCGCCTTCACGAACGGCTGGGTTCCCTGGAGCGTTCTCGTAGGGCCGGACGGCAAGGTCGTCTTCTCGGAGAACGAGTTCGACGAGTCGGGCTTCTCGAACGCGATCCAGCAGATGTACGAAGAGCCTGCCGCCACGAAGCCGACCAGGCAGCGAGCGGGCTCTCGCGCTGCCGGCACCGTCATCCTGGGCGGCGGCACCGGTGGTCTTGTGGCAGCGCACGAGTTGCGCCGCCGACTCCCGAACAGCCACCGCATAGTCCTGGTAGACCGCTCCCCAGACCATGTCTACCAGCCGTCGCTGCTCTGGCAGATCGTCGGACAGCGCCACCAAGACCAGTTCCACCGGCCCTTGAACCGCCTGGAGAGGAAAGGGATCGAGTTCCGGAACGACGAGGTCGAGGAGATCGACGTCGAAAGCAAGGTAGTGCGCACCGCATCAGGAAATCTGGATTACGACTCCCTTGTTGTCTCGCTGGGAGCCCAACCCGTGCCGGAGACGGTCGACGGCTTCGAGCAGATGGCCTACAACCTCTATGACCCGCACGGCTGCGCGCAGATCCACTCCGCGCTCGAGGATTTCAGCGGCGGGACGATCGGCATCCTGATCACGGCGATGCCGTACAAGTGTCCCGCCGCCCCCTACGAAGCCGCGTTCCTGACGGAGTCGTTCATCCGGAAGAAGGGGATCCGCCGCAACGTGGAGATTCACCTCTTCACGCCCGAGCACATGCCGATGCCGGTCGCGCCGCCCGCTCTCGGCGCCTCGATTGCCGACATGCTTTCCGCGCGCGGCATCCACTATCACCCTCTGTTCACGTTCAAGGAGCTGCGGCCCGAGACGAGAGAGGTCGTGTCCTCCGACGGTCGATCCGACCGGGTCGACCTGTTGATCGGGATCCCTCCCCATCAGGCGCCGGAGGTTGTGCGATCGTCTCCTCTCCTTGGCGTGTCGGGTTTCATCCACGTCGATCCGAAGACGCTGCGTACCGACCACGACGGTGTGTTCGCGATCGGCGACGTGACGACGATCAAGCTGCCCAACGGCAAGGCACTACCCAAGGCGGGCGTCTTCGCGCACTCGCAGGCAAAGGTCGTGGCCGAGCAGATCGCGGACGAGGTCCTCGGGAAGAGGTCTGATGTGTCGTTCGAGGGCAAGGGCTACTGCTGGATCGAGCTCGGCGATGGCAGGGCCGGCTTCGCCGGCGGTGACTTCTACGCCGAACCCGACCCCCAACTCAAGCTGAGGCGGCCCGGGCGTCCGCTGCACTGGGGCAAGGTGGCCTTCGAGAAGTGGTGGCTCCGCCACTGGTTCTAGCGTTCGGCCAAGTCACGCCGCACGATCGAGCACGGCTCCGAGCTCTAGGAGCCGGCGAGAGCCAGACCGGAGGCGACGGTCTGCAGCCTGCGCTCGCCGTGCTCGCCCGCCGCCTCCGCGGCCGCCTCGAGCGCCTCTACCGGGAAGAGGCCGAGGTCGGCGACGGCGGCGGTGAGCAGCGCGAGCGCGAGCTCGGTCCTCGAGACGCGCACGCCGGCCGCCGCCGCGTCGAGCACGCGCAGCCGCGCCTGAGTCTCCACTCCCGCGTGCTCGGGGGTCACGTAGACGGTGCCGTCTGCCCCCATCGCGGCGGCGAGCGGCGCCCCCACCTTCAGCCCGTCGCCGCTGACGATCGCGAGCGCGTCGGGGATCGTGACGCCGGTGAAGTCGATCGGCTCCGGGCTGAGCGCGAGCACCGACACGCTGTGGCCGGTCTTCACCGTCACCGGGTAGTCGTCGCGCTGGGCGGCCCACAGGCCGCTCGCGATCGCGGCCTGCGCGACGAGGCGGGCGGCCGAGCGCACCCTCCCTCCCGCCGAGCCGGCGACGACGAGCGAGACGGGGCGCGTGAGGGTCGAGGCGAACCGCACGGGCAGCGGCCGCGGCGCGGGCCCGGCCGCGCCGAGCTGCGGCGCGTGTGCGGCCCGGTAGGCGGCGGCGTACTCGGGCAGGTCGCGCTCGTGGAGGACGCCGGTCGGGAAGGCGAGCCGGTCGAGCAGCTCGTCGAGGCCCTTGCGGGTGACCTTGTTCGCGGGGACGAAGTACGCCGTGCAGAGCTCCCAGATGTCGAGCAGGGCGAAGCCGGGGTGGCGGATCGCGTCGGCGACCCGCTCGGGCAGCTCCTCGTCGAACGTCGTGCCCCGCCAGACGTAGGAGGCGCCGTTGGCCCCCACGGTGGCGCAGATGTCGAGCGGCCGCTCGAGGTTGCCCTCCGGGGTCGTCGCCGTCACCGCGCCGGTCGGCGTCGTCGGCGAGTGCTGGCCGCCGGTCATCCCGAAGTTGAAGTTGTTGAAGACGAGCACGGTGACGCCGATGTTCCGGCGGGCGGCGTTGATCAGGTGCGTGCCGCCGATGCCGCAGCCGCCGTCGCCCATCACGACGACCACCTCCAGCTCGGGGCGGGCGAGCTTGATCCCGGCCGCGTAGGTGACGCTGCGGCCGTGCAGGCCGTGGAAGGCGCCGGTGGCGAAGTACTGGTCGGAGAGCCCGGCGCAGCCGATGTCCGAGACGATCACGACCCGCTTGGGGTCGAGGTCGAGCGAGACGAGCGCCGCGTTCAGGGAGTCGAGGATCGGGCCGTGCCCGCAGCCGGGGCAGAACGGGTACGGCGTCTCGTTGCGGTAGCCGGAGAGCGGCGTGACGGTCGTCATCGCAGCGCCTCCAGGAACTGCTCGGGGGCGATCAGCTCGCCGTCCACGCGGTTGAGGCCGGCGACCTCGCGCCCGCCGCTGATCCGCTCGATCTCCCTGCGGTACTGGCCGAAGTTGAGCTCGGCGACGACGATGCGCTCGACGCCCTCCATCGCCGCGCGCAGCGCCGTCTCCGGCACGGGCCAGAGGCTCTGCACCGTCGCGGCCGCGACCCGGCGGCCCTCCCCGCGCGCCCGGCGCACGGCCTCGCGCATCGCCCCGGCGGTGACGCCGAAGGAGACAAGGAGCGTCGTCGCGCCTTCCTCGGGATCGACGTCGACGAGCTCGATCTCGTCTCGGTGCTCCTCGATCTTGGCCCGCAGGTGCTCGTTCAGGGCCGCGACGGTCGCGGGCCGCTTCGTGAGGAAGGCGGCCTCGTCGTGGGTCGAGCCGGTCAGCCGGACGAGCCGGTCGCCGCCGTACTCCTGCAGCGGCGGCACCCCGTCGGCGGGCTCGTAGCGGTAGGGGCGCTCACCGTCGCCGCCCGTGGCGCGCTCCCGCACCGGCACGCGCGTATAGCCGCCCACCGCCACCGTGTTCAGCGTCAGGTTCATCTCCTTGTCGGTGACGAGGAAGACCGGCGTCCGGAAGCGCTCCGCGAGGTCGAAGGCGCGCAGCGTCAGCGTGTAGCACTCGGGGATCGACGAGGGCGCGAGCGCGATGATCGGGTAGCCGCCCGACGTGCCCCAGCGGACGAACTGGACGTCCCCCTGCGCGACCGTCGTCGCGCCGCCGGTCGCCGGCCCGAGCCGCTGC
>Ga0209514_10008789_pt1 | contig 11346 bp, 9 predicted proteins | sample Subgrocontami58m_FD_187452 | JGI IMG/M metagenome (GOLD analysis project Ga0209514, IMG submission 187452) | Subsurface groundwater microbial communities from S. Glens Falls, New York, USA - GMW37 contaminated, 5.8 m (SPAdes) (version 3) | ecosystem: Environmental > Aquatic > Deep subsurface >...
AAAATTGTATTGCTTCCGTCGGTCCAACTCGTTTGTACCTGTAAATCTCCTTTTAAATCTTTGTAGTTTATTAATTTAGGTAATTTACCATATCTCGCGGCACTTATTTCTCCTGTCATTTCACGTAGCTCCGGCACAATGAAGTCCAGGCCAAGTTTCTTATATATTTCTTCTTCTGTCTTACCTGCGATACTTTTTTTGCCTTTAAATAAGCCGTACTCATTAAGCTTATAGCCGCGATCAATGGCAATTTGTCTTAAAGACACATTGTGGTCTTTGCTGCCGGTGAAATAATTTAGAGCTGCGCCGAACGATTCTCTAGGTACTACTCTTAAATCAACATTAATACCGCCCTTTATCTTAACCGAGGACTTAGTTTCGCCCTCGGCAGATACATTGATAACTTGTGGCAAAGCAACAAAATATTTCATTACTTTTTTAGGATTTTCTGAAGCCACTAGAATGTCTATATCTCCGATAGTTTCTTTGCGCCTTATAATTGACCCAGCCACAACCACTTTTTCAACTTCCTTAAGTTTTTTCAGATTTGTCTCTATTTCCCTAGCTATTGGTACCGCGTAGCCAAGAATCATTCTAGTCCCTGAACCTTTTAGAAATTCTATACCTTTTAATATTTTCTCCTCTGATTTTTCTCCGAATCCCTCCAACTTACTTATCTTGCCTGCCAGCGCCGCTTTTTCTAGACCTGAAACATTTTTTATTTTTAATTCTTTGTATAATTTTTTGATTTTTTGCGGCCCCAGCCCCTCAACCTTCGTAAGGTTGGCCAAATCCACCGGAGTTTTTCTCTTCAATTCTTCATAATACTTTATTTTTTTAGTCCTAATCAGCTCGCCTATTTTATCGGCAATAGATATTCCAACACCCTCTATTTTCTGCAACGCCTTTGAGCCGCCTCTTTTATAAATATCCGCTATACTCGCCTCCATAAACTCAATATTTTCAGCTGCCCTCTCGTATGCCCTGGCTTTAAAAGAATCTCCTTCCATAGAGAGGTATTCGCTTATTTCCTTGAGAATCTCGGCTATTTCCTGATTTTTCATTTTAACTAGAGACGCTTCTCGGAGTATGATCCACAATAGTTGGCTGACTTGGTTTACTTTCTCCAGGAAAAATTATCTTTGGCACTGAAAAAATTATAACTGCCGATATAAAAGAGAAAAAAGAAGCTAAATAAAAAATTATATTAAAGCCGAAAGTATCGGCCAGATATCCTCCGACTAATCCAGAAATCGTGGATGCAATGCCAAGGCCAACACCATCCATAGACCAGTCAAAAGCGAACCTATCTTTGTCTAAATGTCTGGAAAAAATTCCAGACCAAGCCGGCGCGTATAGCCCAAAGGCTAAGCCCTGAATTACAACAACCATATAAAGTTCCGAAATGGTATTTACCAAAGAGAAAGAGAAGGCGGCTAATGAGGCCAAAAGCAATCCAATAATCAGAATATAAAAGTCATCTTTTTCTCCTTTTCTTTTGTCCAGTCTGTTTGCTGCTGGCAATTGAACAATTGATCTAGTGGCCCAGTACAATGAGGCTGCCGCCCCGGCGTTAAAAAGACTGGCCCCAGCGATGTGTTGCACCACGAATACAGACATAATCGGGGAGAGTAACCCCCAACCACTGAAAAGAAATAAGTCGCAAAGGACAAAATATCTTATAACTTTATTGAATTTTAACGATCTTATAATTTCTTTAAACATGCTTTTTAACTTTTACAATATCGTTTTCCAAATAAATTTTTGCTGAATCTCCACGTTTCAATTCATCTTTAAGGATAAGGCTGGATAACTCAGACTTAATTTCTTTGGAGATAACTGCTCGCAAAGGCCTTGCTCCAAAAGACGGATCAAAACCGAGAATTGCCAGCCTATTCAAGGCATCCTCCTCAATACTAAGCCCAATACCTTTCTCTTGTAGAGTCTTCATTAAGTCGTCTAGCATCAACCTAGCAATTTTCTCCACGTCTGCCAAGCTTAAGCTTTTAAAAGTTATAACCTGCATCCTGTTTAAAAGTTCTGGTTTGAAATGACTGACAAGCCTCTTTTTTAACTCTATGGAAATAAAATCCATGTCCTTGCCTTCATCCAGAGACGCCTTAATAAAATCAGATTCTGCATTAGAGGTGGCGATAATTATCGTATTTTTAAAATCTATCGTTCTCCCCAAATTGTCGGTTGCCCTACCGTCATCAAAGATTTGCAAGAACAGGTTCAAAACATCGGAATTAGCTTTTTCAAATTCATCCAAAAGTATCAAACTATAAGGTTTTTCGAAAATTGCCTCTGTTAGAGATCCCGTAATCTCACCGTCTGGAGAACCAATGAAGCGGTAAAGGCTTGTTTTGTCCTGATATTCAGACATATCAAATCTGACCATCATCTGTTCGGAGCCGAATTGAATCTGAGCCAATATCTTAGACAATTCCGTTTTACCTACGCCTGTCGGCCCCACAAACAAAAACACCCCAATCGGTCCCTTATTGCCGGTGAGCCCGCTCCTATATTCTCTTAAAGTTCTTGAAACCGCAGTCACCGCTTCTTCCTGGTCAATCATGCGACCGTGTATCAACGCCTCCAAATTTAAAAGTTTTTCTCTTTCCGCTTCTCCGGTCTCGCGAATAGGCACATTGGTTCTTTTTTCCGCGATAGAAATTATGTCATCTGGAGTTATAACCTTGCTTCCTTTGTGAGCTCCTTCAGAAAGAGCTTCTTTCAATAGATCGTCTGCCGAAGAAGGCAGTAGTCTCTCGTGGAAATATTTTTTAGCAAGCTCCACTGCTTTTTTAATGGCCCCGTAAGTAATTTTAATTTTGTATTGATCTTCCAGAATAATGCTGTCGTAAGTCAAAACCTTTTCAGCCTCTGCGGGCGTTATTTCCTGAATTTGCATAAACTGGAAAGCATCGGAGAAAGATCCCATACCTTCTATAGATTTCTTAAAATCTTTGGGATAAGTGGAGCCTATTGTTGGGAAATCATTGGATAAAAGTAGCGGAATAAGTGTATCTATTACGTTTAATTCATACTTGCCGGATGTGCGTGAAAGATTGTGTATGTCTGGTATGTAAAGAATTATGTTGCCAGTCTGATTTATTTCTTTAAAAATAGTTTTGATTCTCTGTTGTTGTTCTTTTGTGTCGGCACCAGCCAAAAATGAATTTAGGTCCAGGGCAACCAGTCTTTTGTCAAAAAGCGGAGCTGGCACTTTGTCTCCTATTATGTCGTAAGCAAGATGCGCCACCAACGCTTCTTTGCCGGACCCGGCTTCTCCAACCAGAATTACGTTTGGTTTATTTGGTCTAGAAAGCAAATCTATCATCCTGTTGTATTCCTTTTCGTGGCCTATCAAAAATCCGGTCAGACCGGCTCTCGCCATATCGGTAAAATCCATTCCAAATTTGTCTAAAGTCGGTGTTGGTCTTGCCGTCCAAGCGCGGTTTATAACATGATGCTTAAGCGCGTATGGGCTACCCGCAAACCCGCCCAAGCTGGTAGGAAACTTTTTAAACCATGGGCGTTCCCTAAATCTTCCGAAAACCAATGCGCTTTCAACGTCTTGCGGAATAAGCTTAAAAAGGCTTAAAACTTTAACCAGTTCTCCTTTATTTATACCAACCACAGAAGCAAAGAGATCGGGGGCAGAAATTTGTTTAAGAGAGTTTTCTTTCCCTAAAGCTATAGAGGTTATAGTTAAATCTCTTATTTTAAGCATAATATCTTCGTGGCTTTCTTTAATTGTGGCAAAACTTTTTTCCAAATACTCGGATATTTTGCTTCCGAATTCATCGGGATTTACGTCCAACCGAACTAATGCTTCTTTAACTTCGTGAAACTGCAATAGATTATGAACAAGATGCAAATAGAAATCTCCGCCAAATATGATGGCGTTGTCGGCACAACGCGCCAAGATTTTTACAGACCTTGCGTCTAAGTAATCGGCTACGTTTACCTTTCCAGAAAGAGGTATATTATATAGATAATAATTTGTTCTGCTGCCGGCTAATAATCCATGAATTAAATATAGTAAAAGCATTAAGGCTGGATAGAATACTTTAGGCGAACTCGGCCCAGAAATAACTGCGACAAGCATGGCTGCCCACAAAATTACCGTCCAAACATCAAAAATCAAGGCAACAAATTTTCTAGACACCGCCGGCATCTCCAGGAACTTGTCTTTGAAATAAAAACGCTCTAAATCGTTCATTGTTTTAATAACCCATAAGCGACCAATATTTCATAAACCAAATAAAATGGTATTAGACACCAAACTATATATGTAAGAATGAAAGTCACGGCTAGGACAAAATAAGATGCCAGACCGATAAGCAATCTGAGTGATCTGAAAATAAATCCAAGAGCGTACCCGATAATGGTCCTGTCCTGATAAAGTGGTTCGAAAAAATGATGCAGGTTAATCCTAAGAGCCAGGTTTCTGTCTAATATCCTAAAAATATGCGAGGCAAGGCGGCTTAAAAGATATAAAAATCCTACATACCAGTCTCTGAAAAATTCAACAAGCTTATAAACGAATCTTGTTGTAATATAAGTGAGGATAGATGTCACCTAATAATTATAACTCAAAAATGGAAGCCCTTCACGAACTCCAGAAAGAAATGGAGGAAGATAAAGATTTGCCTCTAAAGAATGCCAACTTGGTCTTCGGTGAAGGCAATCCTAATTCTGAAATTCTTTTTATCGGAGAAGCGCCAGGTTTTTATGAAGACCTGCAAAAAAGACCTTTTGTTGGACGTTCAGGACAACTTTTAAACGCTATGATAGAAAGTCTGGGCTGGAAAAGGGAAGATATTTATATAACCAACATCGTGAAGCGCCGTCCTCCAGACAACCGTGACCCGCTACCAGAGGAGATAGCAAGCTACTCTCCATATTTAATGAGGCAGGTTGAAATAATAAATCCGCTTATTATAGCCACGCTCGGCAGATTCTCAATGAATTTTTTCATGCCTACCGGTAAAATTTCCCGTGATCAGGGGAAAATATTCTGGCTTGGGGACCGTCTTATTATGCCTCTTTATCACCCAGCCGCGGCTCTTCGATCCACTACCGTTAAAGACGACCTTAAGAAAAGTTTTGTTAGGCTCCCAATTATTAAGAAAAAATACGAAGAGTTTTTAAAAGAGAAGAAGTCTGGCAATAATAAAGAAACGAGCAACGAAGTGGAAGAGTCTGTTCCAAAGGAACAAGCCTTATTCTAATACAGTGAATCCTGGAAGCTACTGCCGAAAAAACTAATATCTCTTTCTTTAAGTTTCTTAAGACTCGAAAAGGTATGATCTTTGCTCAAAATATCGACTAATTCCTTTCCCCCCAAAAAGTGTGGCAAGATAACGTAATCAGCCCCTTCTTTATAAAGTTCTTCGGCATCTTTTTCGCTCTCGGCCGTCAGAATCACCTTGGCTCCTCCGCCTCTCTTTAATACAGCCTTTAAAAGAGAGAGGCTGTCTTTCATGTCCGGGATGGTAGAGATAACGACACTCGCTTTATCCAAGCCAATAAATTCTTGGATAGATTCTTCTGTGATGTCTCCGTAAAAAGCCGGCAAACTGTGATCACGCAATGTTTTTACGACATCCGGATCAAAATCTACGGCAACGAAATCTCTGGTGGAATTGGAAAGAGCCGAAAGGATTGTTCTGCCCATACGGTGAGCTCCAACCAAAATAATATGATTGGATAGTTTTGTCTCTTCAGAAATTTCCTCAACCATATCACGATTCTTTTGGAATAGATGCAAAAAGGGTTTTAGAAATTCGTATAGCGCGTCGCCGTAATACATCATGTAAGTTGAAAGAAACATAGTTACAACTCCCACCAAGATCACAAGAGAAACATCATAACTGCTTGTCTGTCCTAATCTCTCACCGATAGCCATAATAATGAAACTGAATTCTGAAACTTGGGCAAAAGCAGCTCCAGCCAGAAACGATGTCCTAGCCCTATAACCCATCAAAGCCATAATGGCCATAACAACCAACGGTTCCACTATAATGACGAAAATTGAAAGCGCTATTGCCGGCAGTATTAAGCTAGGAGTTAAACCAACCATCATATTAGTTCCCAAGCCCACAAAGAAAAGGATTATAAAAAAATCTCGAAGCGGTCTTAGCTTGGCTGATATCTGGAAATTCTCTGACGAACCAGCTAAAGAAAGGCCGGCTAAGAATCCTCCAACTTCAACTGAAAGCCCCACAATTTTTGAGCCTGCCAAAGCCGCCACACCAAGAGCCCAGGCAACGCTGAAGAGAAATAATAATTCCCTGGACTTGGCCATAAAGTCCAGTAAACGGTTTACATATCTTGAAGAAAAAACAATGATGGCTATAAATATCGTTCCTCTTACCAGTGTCTGAACCATATTGGAAGTTAAGTTTTGGCCAGTAGTCATTCCGGAAAGAAAAAGGAGGATAATTATGGCTACTGCGTCTTGGACCAGTAAAACTCCCAAAACAATTCTTCCATAAAGACTTCTTAGATTTTTCTTCTCCGAAAGTATTTTTACAACAAGAATAGTGGAAGAAAAGGTTAGGGCAATAGAAATATAAAGAGACGTCACCAGCGAAAAACCCAAAAGATATGTTAGGCCTATTCCCAAAATGAAAGTCAACGCTATCTGCCCCAGACCTATTATTAAAGTCGGCTTACCAATCTTTTTAAGTTCTTTAAGATTCATCTCTAAGCCCACTATGAAGAGAAGTAGTGCCACTCCAATTGAAGCAAGACTATTAATTGCTTCCGCGCTTTCTTTGGCGAAATAACCAAGCGAACTGATAATAAGACCTGCCGCTATAAAACCTATTGTTGGAGGTTGCTTAAGAAAATGAAAAATGATGCCGATAAGTGCGGCCAATATAAGAGCGAGAACTATTTCGGTAAAAAGCATGTTACTAATTATAGCCTATAAGCCATTGTATCCATTCAACTATGGAAGCTGGTTATTCTTCAAAAACTTCGTCTCCAACTCTTACTTTACTCTTAACCTTAATACCAACTTGTTTCCCCTTCTTGGCCGTCTTTATGTCCTTGTGGTCAAACTGCATTGAAGAAATTGTTTGCTTGAAGTCCGTAGTAGCTCCCTTGAAACGAACCTCTTTGCTGATTCTAATATCTTTATTGAATTTAATTATGGCTACCCTAATCCCGCCATAATAGTGGGTTACTTTACCGATCCTCTTTGATTTTTTATTCTTAACAGCCTTCTTGCTAGCGGCCGGCTTGGTAGCTTTAGAGGTAGTGATTATTTTTTTCTTTTTCCCGAGCAATGATTTTAATAAGTTCATCTAAAAGAATTTTGGGGTCTTTGGCGAAGACTATTTTATCTTTCATCTCTTCAGCGCGATGCGACTTTTCTATTATGTTCTTGATTAACTCGTCCGTTTCCCAAGAACCCTCCAATACGCCGATCGGCTTGCCATCTTCAAAGGCGATTGTGAATTCGTTTATGGTTCCCATTCTACCAGGACCGACAACAACGGCGTCAGCAGATCTTGTCAGAAGCAAGTTTCTACCAGAATAACCGAAGCCAGTATAGATAATAATATCGTGATAATCTGTTGGTAATTTATAAATATTTATATGGTCTTTCTCGCTTTCAGCTGGAGAGATGCCGACCACTATGCCTCCTTCTTCTTTGGCTCCCTTAGCGGCCCACGAAGGGAAACCAGTGGTGGCGCCTTCCACTAAAACACAGTTTCTCCTGGCTATTTCTTTCCCCAATTCCACGCCCATCGTAAAAGCGTCGTCTCCAAAATGATTAGTTTCGGCTGCTCCGGAAACGCATATCTTACATTTTGGCGTTATGTCTTCAATTGCCATTTGTTTTATTCTAACACTACTTCTTCCCCAATCGAAGGCACTTCGGTTAAAATCGCGAGTTCGTCTTCAATCGCAACAGCTAAGGCCTTGCTTGCATCCGGGTCGCCTTGCACCACGAAAACTTTCTTGAGAGTTCCTTTCATTGGTCTAACCCAATCTATAAGTTTCTTTTGATCGGCATGAGCGGAGTAACTTGAAATATGAGCCACTTTGCACCTTACTGGAATTTCTTCTCCCATTATCCTGACTGTTTTGGCCCCATCCAATATCTGCCTCCCCAAAGACCCCACAGACTGGTAACCCACAAAAAGTATCGTGCTTTTAGGATCAGGCAAATATTCCTTTTCATGAAAAAGAATCCTTCCGCCATTAGACATGCCAGAACCGGCGATAATTACTTTAGGAGTAGGCGCATCTTTGATGGCCTTGGACTCTTCAACTGTCATGGTTAACTTGAGCCCTGGAAAATCAAAAAACTTTCCTGAACCAATCATTTTATGAGCTTCTGGGTTGAAATAGTTTAAATATTTTTCATAAACAGACGTCAGTTTTATAGCCAAGGGGCTGTCCATAAAAACTGGAACCCTCGGAATACGACCATCCTTAACAAGTTCATCTATGTGATAAAGCAAGGCCTGAATTCTTTCCAGGGCAAAAGCTGGAATCATCAAAACACCGCCTGATTTAACGGCGTCTTCAATTACGTCCTCCAGCATATCTTCCCTTTTCTCCAAATCTTCATGCAGCCTGTCTCCATAAGCAGATTCAACCAAGCAATATGAAGCTGGCACGTCTAATGGCTTCCATTCATTAATAAGTGGTGGGTTAACGTTGCCCAAGTCGCCTGAAAAAACTATTGTCTTGCCGTCGCCCTCAACAACTATAGAGCTGGATCCAAGAATATGACCGGAGCTCACCAGGGTTATTGAAAGACTTCCTAAGTCTAACTTAGTGTTGTATTCCAAGCCTTTCCATAAAGACATGACTCCATCAACATCCTTAGCGCTATAAATAGGCTCCTTATTTTCTCTTTCTGCTTCTTTTTTTAATATTTCTTCCGAATCAAGAAGAAGCTCTCTTGCAAAGTCCATGGTAGGCGGGGTGGAATAAACCTGCCCGCGGTATCCATCCTTATAAAGCTTTGGCAATCTGCCGGTATGATCAATGTGAGCGTGGGTTACAAAAACTCCCTTGATGTCTTTTAAGTCGTAGGCAAATGGAGCAAAGTTATCTCTATCCGAATAATGTCCGGACTGAATAAGTCCGCAATCAACCAAAATCTTATCCCCGCTATTTGACTCTAAAAGATAATTGGCTCCGGTAACTATTCCGGCTCCGCCGAAAAAAGTAAGTTTCATATTTTGAATTATAGCCTTGAGAGCTCTTCCTTAACAATCCTCCTGTCGTCCCATGCGGTTTTAGTTCCATGCGGCCCCATAATCCAAGGCTCTGCGCCCTTGCCGGTAATAACAACAATGTCTCCGCTTTCGGCAGACTCCAAAGCGCTTTTAATGGCTTCTCGCCTATCTAATATTTTCTCAAAATTATGTCTTCCTTCAACTTGCTCCAGAATATCCATCGGATTTTCATCATATGGGTCTTCGTTTGTCACGATAACTTTCCTGCAAAACTCTGCCGCCACGTCTCCAAGAATAGGCCTTTTCCATTTGTCTCTGCCCCCGCCGGCGGCGCCAATAACACAAATTAATTTTTTACCTTCCAGGTTGTAGTCTTTATTTAGAGTTTCGTAAACTTTGCGCAAAGTCTGTGGCAAAAAGGCATAATCCACCAAAACCTTGAAGTTCTTATTGGTTTCAACAAATTCCATTCTGCCAGGCAAAGTTTTGACGGCCTCCACGGCTCTTAAGGCTGTCTCTTTCGGAATATGTTCCGAGTCAGCGAAAGAAAGAGCAGCCACTGCGTTCATTCTGTTGAACTCCCCTTCCAGATGAATTTTTAGATTTGGATAATCCGACGCCTTAAAAATTATTTTCTTTCTGGCGGGAATTTTATTAAAGAATTCAAAGTTTTCATCGTCCCCGTTTAAAACATGAATAGGAGAAATTTTGAAAAGTTTAGCCTTCGCCGCGCGATAATTTTCAAATCCGCCGTGAGATTCAATATGCTCCGGCGAAAGATTAGTTAAAATTGCGGCGTAAAATTTAATAAATTTGTGCCTGAATTGCTTAATCCCCTCCGAGGTAACTTCTAGAAAAACGTATTGAGCTCCAGCCTGCTTGGCTTCGGAAAGAAACTTCTGTACCCTGAAACGGCCTGGCATAGTCATTTTAAGCATATTGGGCTCTTCTTTGCCCAAAACCTTAAAACGCAGACCAGACAAAGACGCTGTTCGGTAACCAGCTGCGTCAAATATATCATGTAAAAATTCCACCGTGGTTGTCTTACCGCTCGTACCGGTTACGCCGATAACCTTCATTCCACTAGATGGAAATCCATAAATCAACGCTCCTCCAAAAGCTAAGCACCAGTGATAAATAGGAGACAATGATTTAAAAACTTTTTTTGGGATAAGTCTTTTTATTTGTGTAAGAATCCTGTCCATTCCATTCTATTGGCCCTTCATCTTTTGCAAGGCTTCTTTAAGTCTTGCGTCAACTCCTTTAAGTTTCGGGTTAACTTTTTCCATGGCTATTTTTGCCTGCTTCGCCGAATAACCGAGACTCAAAAGCGCTTCGTAAACATCTTCGTCTGACTCCATTAATTTCACTATTTCTTCTCCTGTCCCGCCTTCAACGAAAACCTTATCTTTAAGTTCAACTACGATTCTCGCCGCCGTCTTCCTGCCTATGCCTGACGATCTTTGTAGTAAATCGCTCTCTCCTCTCGATATGGCGGCAACCAGGTTGTCCACCTGTGCCACGCTTAATATGCCAAGCGCAGTTTTTGGTCCAACTCCTGAAATGGAAACCAGGGCTTTAAAAAAATTAAGCTCTTTCTCCTCAAGAAATCCATAAAGACTCATTGTGTCTTCCCTAACGTAAAAATAAGTCAAAAGCTTAACCTCTCGGCCAAGGTCAGGTAGTTTCTTTATAATGGGCATCGGTACAAATATTTTATAGCCGATTCCATTGGTCTCCACTACTACATAATTTGCCTTTTTGCTTTCCAGCCTGCCAGAAACAAAATATATCATCCTCACCATTATAGTACGTTTTATGGCTTAATTTCATTAGTCGAGTCTCGCCTCTTATGTGAAGTGGTGTTTTGTCTACGTTGAAGGTTTGACTTTCCAAAAATCACTGACTACCATAAGTTCATGATCTCAAAAGAAAATATAAAAGAGCTTGAGTCTCTGTTAAAAGAAGAGAAAAAGAGAATAGAAAGGGAAATAGAGGGCGTTGGTAGTGTTGATTTTAGAAGCGACACCAACAACCCAGAGGAAGTTGCCGATGAAAGCGAAGAGGAGGGAATTAATGAAGGCGTAGTCGCTTCTCTTAAAGACAGTTTGAAAAATATTAATTTAGCCTT
>Ga0209514_10008793_pt1 | contig 11342 bp, 12 predicted proteins | sample Subgrocontami58m_FD_187452 | JGI IMG/M metagenome (GOLD analysis project Ga0209514, IMG submission 187452) | Subsurface groundwater microbial communities from S. Glens Falls, New York, USA - GMW37 contaminated, 5.8 m (SPAdes) (version 3) | ecosystem: Environmental > Aquatic > Deep subsurface >...
GAGATCATACAGCGCGAGCGCCCGCAGGCAGTTGAGGCGGTGCGGCTCGCCTGCGTCCGGCGCCAGTTCCAGCCCGGGCAGGCGCAGGCCATAACGCAATCCGTCCCGGTCGGCCGAGAGCACCCAGCGCGTCAGGCGCGCGAGTTTCGCCTCGAGGTCCAGATTGGCGGGGAGTTCGTTCCAATCGAGCCACAATTCGGCGGCGGCGCGGCCGCTGAATACCTTGGTCTGCAGCCCCCGCCCCCTGGCGGCGGCCCTCCAATGTATGTGCCGCGGCGAATCGCTCGCCTGATAGGGCCGCAATCCGGCGAAATCGTCGCTGCCCCCGCCGCTGACGCGCTTCTCGCCGCGGCCTCCGGATGGCTCGGGCAGGGGCAGGAGGCCGTCGTCGGGCTTGGGATAGACGAGGCAGCGCATGTCGGGCTGGATGTAACTCCAGGCGCGCAACAGGCCGAGGGGAAAGCGCGTGTCCATGGTGATGCGTCCCGGCGCGAGCCAGCCGCGCTTTTGTGCCGCGACCGGGACGCTCACCGTGGCGCCGCGCCCGGAGGCAACGTCGCACTGCGCCGCCTTGCCCTGATGCCACAGCGAGAGGGAGCAGCGCTCGTAGCCCGAGCGGTTTTCGACGAACAGTTCGAACCATGCGATCTCGCCCGCGAACACCGGTTCGGCGCGGCCGGGGGTGATATGCAAATGCACCAGGTTGCGGAAAGTATGCAGGATCGCCACCAAGCCCATGCTCGCGAGCAGGAAGGTGAGGATGTAACCCAGGGAAAGGTTGTAGTTGATGGAGCCGATCAGCATCACGGCGAGCGCCAGGGCGTAGCTGAGGCCGGGGCGCGTCGGCAGAATGTAGACGCGCTTTTGCAGCAGAAAGATGGTGCCCGGCTCGGGCTGCCGCGGACCGAAGAAGGCGTTGTAGAGCTGGGAGCGGCTCAGGATTTTTTCGAACATCGCGCCGGCGTGCTGTTGGCGGTTGACCCGTTTCAGGGAATCGGCACGGCCTCGATCAGGGCCGCAGTGACCTCGGAGGAGCGCTTGCGCGTGCCTTCGTGCGCCGGCGCGAGGCGGTGACCGGCTACGCCGGGCAGGATTGCCTGCACGTCTTCAGGCAGCACCTTGTCGCGGCCTTCGAGCATGGCCCAGGCCTTGGCCGCGTGCAATATGCCCAGCGCGGCGCGCGGCGACAGGCCATTGGTGAATTCGGGCGCGCGCCGCGTGTGCTCGACGATGGCCTGAATATAGTCGAGCAAGGCCGGCGCCGCGTGCACCTGACTCGCGCCCGCTTGCAGTCCGTTCAGTTCGCCCGGCGCGAGACAAGGTTCGAGCGTGGCCACCAGGTTGCGCCGCTCGACGCCCTGCAACAGGGCGCGCTCGGCTTCGCGATCGGGATAGCCGAGTTCGATGCGCATCAGAAAGCGGTCGAGTTGCGATTCCGGCAGCGGGAAGGTGCCGACCTGGTGCGAGGGGTTTTGCGTGGCGATGACAAAGAACGGCTCGGGCAGCGGCCGCGTCTCGCCCTCCGCGGTGACCTGGTGCTCCTCCATGGCCTCGAGCAGCGCGCTCTGCGTCTTGGGCGTGGCGCGGTTGACTTCGTCGGCCAGGATCAACTGCGAGAAAATCGGCCCGGGATGGAACTTGAACACGCCGCTGTTGCGCTCGAATACCGACACGCCGATGATATCCGCGGGCAACAGGTCGCTGGTGAACGAGATGCGCTGGAAGGCTAGGCCCAGGAGTTTTGCCAGCGTGTGCGCGAGCGTGGTCTTGCCCACCCCGGGCAGGTCCTCGATCAAGAGGTGGCCGCGCGCCAGCAGGCAGGCCACGGCGAGGCGGATTTGCCGCTCCTTGCCGAGGATGATCTTGCCCGCATTGGCGATGACGCGATGGATGGAGGTGTCGCGAACGGCGAATTTTGTTTCAGCGTGTAGCAGCAATCGGGTTCTCCGCAGGGTTTTCCATGGTGTGCGCGGTATTGCCGGGCGGTAGCGCGTCAGTTGTGACGGCGCGTCCCCACCCTGGGATACGGCGGTTTTTCACAGTGTATTCGTCATCTTACGTGGATTTCGGCTAATATTCATTAAAACCACCGCCGGCAAGACGGTACATGGCCACCGCTTTTATCACCCACTCGCACTGCCGCAAGCACGACATGGGCGCCTATCACCCGGAGTGTCCGGAGCGGCTGGCTGCGATCGAGGATCAACTGATCGCTTCCGGCATCGGCCAGCACCTGGCGCATCATCAGGCGCCGCAGGCCAAAGTGAGCAGTCTCGCGCGGGTGCATCCGATGGAATACATCAGCCATATCCGCAGCAGCGCGCCGGCGAGCGGCACCGTCCATCTGGATGCGGACACCGCCATGAACCCGCATACCTGGGACGCCGCGCTGTACGCGGCCGGCGCGGCGCTGCTCGCCACCGACCTGGTGCTGACCAGGCAGGCCGACAATGCCTTTTGCAGCGTGCGCCCGCCGGGGCATCATGCGACGCGCAACCGGGCCATGGGTTTTTGCCTGTTTAACAATGTCGCTATCGCCGCCAGGCATGCGCTCGAGCAGCATGGGCTCGAGCGCGTCGCCATCGTCGATTTCGACGTGCACCACGGCAACGGCACCGAAGACATCTTCCGCGACGATGCGCGCGTGCTGATGGTGAGCACGTTTCAGCACCCGTTCTATCCTTACAGCGGCACCGAGGAGCCGGCGCCGAACATGATCAACGTGCCGCTGCCGGCCGGCGCCGGCAGCCGGCCGTTCCGCGAGGCCGTGACGGGGCAGTGGTTGCCGGCGCTGGAAGCGTTTCGGCCGCAAATGGTGTTTTTTTCCGCCGGTTTCGACGCCCACGTCGAGGACGACATGGCCATGCTGCGGCTGGTGGAAGCGGACTATGCCTGGGTTACGCGGGAGATCAAGGCGGTCGCGGACAAATACGCCGAAGGGCGCATGGTTTCGGTGTTGGAGGGAGGCTACAATCTGTCGGCGCTGGCGCGCAGCGTGGTCGCCCATATCAAGGTGTTGGGCGGGCTGTAGCAGGCCCGCCCGCGAGAAGCTCCAAAGTGGCCGCGAACAGCGCGGGATTAAATTTCCCGGCTCGCTGAAAAGCTCGCCGCTGTAAAACGCCTTTTCCCCGGCACCGGGCTCAAGGCCGTCGGCTGCCCACCGCGCTGAGCACGGGGGTCAGCAGCCCCTCTGCGGAAGGGTGCTTGGCGACGGTGCGGGCCCAGCGCGCCAGCCACCAGCCGTATTGCGGCAGCCACTTTTCATAGCCCGGATCCACCTTCAGGGTGAGGGCGGCGTGGAGCGGCCAATAAGGGTCGTACAGCGCGACCCGGGCGATGGCGATGAGATCGGCCTCGCCTTTTTGCAAAATCTCCTCCGCCTGCCGGGCCTCGGTGATAAGGCCCACCGCCACGGTCAACGCCCCGGTGCGGGCCTTGATGCCGCTGGACAGAAACACCTGAAACCCCGGCTCCCGGGGCAGGGCCTGGGAGCGGTCCAGCCCGGCGGTGCCGCCGGACGAGCAGGCCAGCATGTCGATGCCCAGGGCTTGCAGCCGGCGGGTCAGTTGCGCCGAATCCTCCAAGGTCCAGCCCAAGCTGGTGCCGTCGATCACCGAGGCGCGGAACAGCACCGGCCGGTCTTCGGGCCACGCCCGCCGCACCCGCTGGGCCACTTCCAGGGCAAAGCGCATGCGGCCCTGCAGGTCGCCGCCGTAGCGGTCCTGGCGGAAATTGGTGAGGGGGGAGAGAAACTCGTGGATCAGATAGCCGTGGGCGCCGTGAATCTCGATCGCCTCGAATCCCGCCGCCCGCGCCCGCCGTGCCGCCGCTTCCCAGGCATCCAGCACGATTTCGATTTCCTCCGGGGACAAAGCATGGGGCAGCGGGTGCCCCGAAGCGTAGGGAATCGCCGACGGCGCCACGCACGGCCAGGGCGCTTCGCCGCGGGCCGCGTCCGCCTCGGTCAGCGATTCATAGCCGTCCCAGGGACTTTGGGACGAACCCTTGTGCCCCGAGTGGGCCAGTTGGATGGCGGGAACGCTGCCCAGCTCCCGCAGCATTTCGGCCACCTGCCGCAAGGGCGCGATCTGGCTGTCGTCCCACAATCCCAGGTCGCCGTGGCCGATGCGGCCCCGCTGCTCCACCGCGGTGGCCTCCACCATCACCATCCCGGCGCCGCCGATGGCGTATTGTCCGTAGTGGCTAAGGTGAAACGCCGTGGCCTTGCCGTCCCGCCCGGCGAACATGCCCATGGGGGAAATCATGATACGGTTCTTGAGGGTGAGGTTGCGCAGATGAAACGGCTGAAACAGCAAAGGCGTCGAAGCGCTTAGGCTCATGGGCATTCCCTAAAATGTCGCGTGAAAAGAGTTTCCCCGTGGGTTGGTATCGTCCCTGCCGGGGAATGTTGCAAAAACAAGCTATGCCGAGGATAGATCATAGCGCGGCCGTTGGCCGCAACCAAAATGACAAAAACATTCGCGCGCAGCGTGCAGGTTTGGCAAATCCTGCGCGGACGAAAAACCGTCCGCGCGGATCGTCGCTTGCGCACGGATGAAAAACCCATCCGTGCGCAAGCGACGATCTTGCATAGAGCGGCTGCCGGCCGCAACCAAAATGACAAAAACATTCGCGCGAATTTGGCAATTGTTGCTGAGTAATTTCATAACCCAGTTTTCCGAACGGATGTGCTTTTCATCCGTTCGGAAAACTGGGTTGGCGCGCGCAGCGCGCAGGTTTTGGCAAAACCTGCGCGGACGAAAAGCCTTCCGCGCGGATCGTTGATTGCGCACGGATGAAAAACGTATCCGTGCGCAATCAACGATCTTGTATAAGAGCCACCCCAAACCGCCTTTGCTTTTATGCTTAGCGCGGCCGTTGGCCGCAACCAACGCAAAAATGTCGCTATCGCCGGAAGCCAGTAACGGCGCGCCTTTCAGACTACCTGTGGATAACATTCGCGCAGAAGTGGCAATTGTTGAGGGGTAATTGCATAAAACCCCCTCGCAAACGCTCATCGTTAGTCCGGCCGGACCTTATGTGCCGGTGGCGTCGGCGAAGTGATCACCGGTGCACGAGCAGCATGGTCTCGAGCGCGTCGCCGTCGCGCTCTGCCGCGGTGACGCCGTTGAGATACCAGGGCTCGCAGGCGCCGTGGTAGGAACTGGTGCCGAGCTTGGCGAAGGCCTTGTCCGGGTCGCGATGTACCGAGGTGTCGAAGTGCCAGGAATTGAGCGCGCGGTAGCGCACGCAGAGCTCCTCCCCGCCCTTGCGCCCCCGTTTCTCGCAGCCGGTCACCGTGGTGACCACCACGCTCGACGCCAGATCCTGCACGAAATGCACCGCGCTGCCGGTCTTGTAGTAGCGCAGGTTCTTCGCGCCCGTCTGTTTGCTGGACACGGCGCGCGCCCGGCCCGATCCCGGGTCGATGGCCTCGATTACCAGCAGCATGTCGAACTGCTCGTCCCCAACGAGGTTCCGCAGCAGGCTGCGCGGCACGCCGGTGTTGTGAAATTCGCAAATCAGGTCGCGGGCTTCGATCAGTTCGTCCAGGGCGTCATGCGCAAGCAAGGACCCGGACGCGGCGAGCGCCGTCAGGAAAACGGCTGCGGTGGGGCGTGTTCTCATGCGCGTGCGGTCACGGCAACTTAACGGTTTCATTATAGTACTAATGCCGCCCACGGAAGGCGGGCCTGGGGCTGCGCCCGCCGGTACCTGCCTCCGCGCGGTGTTGTGCACGATCTCGTCCACTGCCGCATCGGGCAGCTGTCGAAACACCGGGAACAGTTGCGGCAACCTGGACTTCCGCTACGGGGTCTTCATGTGTGCGCGGCTGCGATCAGTTCCTCCGCCATCTGCGCGAGGGATGCGGCATCCAGTCTCGCCGGCTTTAGCACCTGCGCTTCGGCCAGGTGCTCAAAATTTTTCAAGGTGGCGCGGCGGTAGGCCGGATCGTAGTGGTTTTCCAGCAGGTCGGCGACCAGTTCGCGCCATAGCGCCCGCTCTACTTGCCCGGTCCAGCGCGCGATGGTGTCCTTGCTGTGCAGGCCGGCGAGGCAAGCCAGTTTCGCTTTCAGGTCCTGCGGATCACCGAGGAAATGGCCGTATTCCTGCAGCAGGAAGCCGACGCGTTCGGCCAGCGGCGCCTCGATCAGCACGCAGGGGCTCGCGCGCATGCGCGCAAGCAGCGCATCGGGTACCTGCAACTGGCCGATTTTCTTGCTTTCCGCTTCCACATAGATGATTTGATCCGGATCGAACTTGCGTAAGGCGTCCCATACCAGGCTGTCGAACATTTTTTGCGCCGGTTGCGCTTGCTCGGGCAGGTTGCCCAGTACCGAACCGCGGTGGCTGGCCAGGTCCTCCAGGTCCAGCACCTGCGCGCCGGCCGAGGCCAGCGCCTTCAGCAGGCGGCTCTTGGCGCTGCCGGTGGCGCCGCAGACCACGTGGTAGGGGAACTTCCGCGGCAGTTCGGCCAATTGCGCCAGGATCTCGCGGCGGTAGGCGCGATAGCCGCCGTCAAGTTGCGCCGCGTGCCAGCCGATGTCGCAGAGGATATGGGCCATGGCGCCGCTTCTCTTGCCGCCGCGCCAGCAGTACACCAGCGGACGCCAGCCCCGGCCGTGCGCGGCGAATTGTTCCTCGATGTGGCGAGCGATGTTTTTCGCCACCAGCGCCGCGCCGCGCTTGTTCGCGTCGAAAGACGAGACCTGCTTGTACATCGTTCCGATCGCGGCGCGCTCGGCGTCGTCGAGCACCGGACAGTTGATCGCGCCGGGTACGTGGTCCTCGGCGAATTCAGACGGCGAGCGCACGTCGATGACCTCGTCAAACTCGGCGAGCTGTGCTACGGTTACGACGTTGGGAAATTTCACGGATGTTCCGCATAAGCCGCGTCGAATCGCGATGCGGCTTCGCTCTCTTGAGAATCAGCCGCAAGTTTACACGCAATCACCGCATTCCAACGGAGTCCCGCCGCCATGAACGCACCCGCCGATGCTCCATTTCGCCTCACCCAGTTCTCCCACGGCGGCGGCTGCGGCTGCAAGATCGCGCCCGGGATACTCGCCGAGCTGCTCGCGGCCACGCCGATACGCAATCTGCCTAAGGACCTGCTGGTGGGCACGGAGGCTAGCGACGACGCCGCGGTGTACCGGTTAAACGATACCCAGGCACTGGTCGCGACCACCGATTTTTTCACCCCCATCGTCGACGACCCTTTCGATTTCGGGTGCATCGCCGCAACCAACGCGCTGTCGGACATCTACGCCATGGGCGCTCACCCCATCATGGCGCTCGCCATCGTCGGCATGCCGCTAGCCAAGCTTCCGCTGGAAGTGATCCAGAAAATTCTCGCTGGCGGCGAGTCGGTGTGCGCCGAGGCCGGCATCCCCCTTGCCGGCGGGCATTCCATCGATGTTCTGGAGCCGATCTACGGCCTCGTGGGCCTGGGTTTGGTGCACCCGGACCGGGTCAAGCGCAACGACCGCGCAAAGGAGGGCGACGTGCTGATCCTGGGCAAGCCACTGGGCGTGGGCATCCTGTCGGCGGCGCTGAAAAAGGGCAAGCTCTCGGCTACCGGCTACAAACAGATGATCGCCGTCACGACCAAGCTCAACACGCCGGGCACCGCCTTGGGGGCGCTGCCGGGGGTGCATGCGATGACCGACGTCACCGGCTTCGGCCTGGCCGGGCACCTGCTGGAAATCTGCCGCGGTTCCAAGCTCGGCGCGACAGTGCGTTTTGACCAGTTGCCCATCATCGATGAGGCGCGGCAATGGGCACAGCAGGGCACGGTGACCGGTGCGACCGATCGCAACTGGAGCGGCTATGCTAGCGAGGTTCGCCTGCCGGCCGGCGCGCCCGACTGGCAGCGCGCGCTCATCACCGATCCGCAAACCAGCGGCGGCCTGCTCGTCGCCTGCTCAGCCGATACCGAGGCCGAGGTGCTGGCCGAATTCAGGAAGCACGGCTTCGATGCCGCGTGCCGCATCGGGCAGATGGTGGCGGGGCAGGGTATCGGCGTGGAGGAGTGAGAGCTTAAGCTCGGGGAGCACCCAGAGCGCTCCATTGAGTACCGCATGGGTATCTGTCGGCGGCCGGCCGCGTGCATCGTCGCGTGGCTGCAACTTCGGAAACAGGTGCTCGATGAGCGCCCATTGCCGCTCGGTTAGTTGTTCGTCTCGACTCATGGCGCCCCTTCATGTGTCTGACAGACGCGCCCAAGTTAACAGAACTTATTCAACGCTAACAGATATTTTAGCCACTATTCTTGAGATGCCTTTTAATCAAAACGGGCTAGGCCAAACGGACTAGATCCCCAGGAAAAGCGTATTTGCACTTGAAGTCGTCAATAATTTAATGGCGAAGTATCAGCGTTAATTGAGCACTTAAAGATACTTTGTCACATCGATGTCAAAAAAGTGTTCGGATAACGCTGGAACTTGCCCAGTGACCAATTCATGCCGTCCTACCTTTCCTTCGGCAGGGTGCGGTCGCCCTCGCCGAGCGCCCGCTGCATGAGGACGCTATCGACCCAGCGCCCGAACTTCAGTCCCGTCGACGGCAGCAGACCTGCGAGAACGAAGCCGCAACGCTCGTGCAATTTGATCGAGCCCTGGTTGGCGCTGTCGCCTATGACCGCGATCATCTGCCTGCACCCGGCGCGCGCGCAGGCGGCGATCAGCACCGCGAGCAGCGTGGCCCCGATGCCGTGGCCGATATGATCGCCGTGCACGAAGACCGAATCCTCGACCGTGAACCGGTAGGCGGGCCGGGACCGGTAAGGCGCGGCATAGGCGAAACCGACCACTTCGCCGCCGCGCTCGGCCACGAAATACGGCAGGCCGTGCCCCAGCACATCGGCGCGGCGCCTGCGCATCTCGGCCTCGGCCGGCGCTTCGATTTCGAACGAAGCGAGACCGGTGAGGACATGCTGCGCGTAAATCGCGGTGACCGAGGGCAGGTCCGCCTCGCACGAGGCGCGCACCTGCAGGCCCGCCGCCTCAGCGCGCACCGGAGACCTCAGCGCGCGCCGACCGCTCGCGCGGCTTTGGCAACGACCTTGGCCTTCACCCAGAAGATTGCGCCGTAGCGCCCCTGGCCGGCGCACACCGCGTCCATCGCGGTCATGCTGATGCGCGCCGCGGCGAGTTTTTCCAGCACCCCGGCGAGCGCCCCGACGCGGTCATCGCCTTGCAGCAGGAACACCGTCTTCTTCTTGCCCAGATTGAGTTTCATCTTCTTCGCCGCGCGCCGCAGCGCAGCGGTATTCTCGGGGATGAAATCGACCTGCGCCTTGCGGCCGTTCGGAAACCCCGTGAACGCGAGCAGGTTGACGCCGTTGTCGCGCAATCCTTTCAGCAATCGCATGCCCTCGCCCACGCGATTGGAAACCTGCATCGAGAAATAATCGGCCTTGCGGATTCGATATGCCATGACTGCCTCCCAAAAAAACGGACCCGACCGGGCCCGGTGCGCTATGGATAGCACCGTGGGCGCCGGCTGGCAAGTGCGGCGCGCCGCGTCATAAACAGCCGCAGGCGTTACACTCGCATTCACAGGTCGGATGAAGCGGGCTGGCTGTGAGCGAACCACTCTGGTGTGGGCGGTTATCGGCAGTGCCAGATCCTTTCAGTTCGGCGTGGCTGTTCATCGGCTGGACGGTATAATTGTCGTAGATGCGGTTTCCATTGATAGAAATGTGGTGTGCCCCTGAACTAAAGAAGACGCCGTGATATCCGCCGCCCGTAATGTCTAGCCCTTCCAACCGTACATACGCCGCCGTAGTGAACTTGACAGTGATGTTGGCGCCTGTGCCAGTCCCATCGAGCACAGCGGTGCCGGGCCCGTCGCGGGCGGTGACCACTACTGGAGCAATTTCAGTTCCCGAATTTTGCTCGGTGAAACGCAACTTTGTTTGGTATCGTCCTGGTGCGATGATGATCTTATCGCCGGGATCGGCTGCGAGAACGGCGGCTCTCAACTGGTCAGCATCAGCCACTGGCACATCGCCAGCCATTCCTTGATTAGGGAAAATCATCGCGAATATGGCGACCGCCAACATCCGCTTTGTGCTCCGTGCGATCAACATACTATTCATAGTTCTTGAACTGCGTTTGCGGATAAACCCCCGCTTCATATGGATTCATACAAACCTAAACCTGTAAAAACTAGTTCACCTAGTGCGATGCTGTCGCAAATAATCATTCTCCCACTAACAACTTTACAAGGGGTATTCAATGTCCGAAACCGTGCTTCTGGTTGAGGTGTCCGAGGGCATCGCCACCCTCACCCTCAACCGCCCGCAAGCGATGAATGCGCTGTCACAGGAGTTGCGCGCGGAACTGAGCCGAACGATTGACGCGATGGCCGCAGACCCCGCTGTACGGGTGATGATCCTGACCGGCGCCGGGCGGGCGTTCTCGGCCGGCCTGGACTTGAAAGAACTTGGCAAGGCCGAGGGGACGATTGGCGGCGCGCTGGGCGGCGGCAATGTGGTGGCGGCGATGGCGCGGTTTCGTGGCCCCATCATCGGCGCCATTAATGGCGCGGCAATCACCGGCGGGTTCGAGTTGGCGCTGGCCTGTGACGTGCTGCTTGCCTCAACTGCCGCGCGTTTTGCCGATACCCATGTGCGGGTAGGCGTGATGCCTGGCTGGGGGTTGAGCCAAAAACTGTCACGCACCATCGGCGTTTACCGGGCCAAGGAATTATCGCTGACCGGAAACTTTTTATCCGCCGAGCAAGCCGCCGAGTGGGGCCTGGTAAATCGGGTCGTCGCACCTGAACAGCTTTTGCCCGCCGCACGCGCATTGGCCCAAGACATGCTTTCGGCAGTGCCGGAAATCCTGATCGCCTATAAGCAATTGATCGACGAAGGCTATGCCCAGGACTTCGGTACGGCAATGCAAACCGAACAGCGCGTATTCAAGGCCCACGCCAAGTCGGTCATTCCCGATGAGATTGAGCAACGCCGCGTAACCATCCGCCAGCGCGGCCAGAGTCAGTCGCAGTCCTAAGGCGCGGACGATTCGTTGAGTGACTTGAAAAATGCAATATTATTATCCGAGATGGCGGTGGGAAGATCGGCTCGCGCCAGCCGTCCCGCTTCCTCTACGTCCCCCTTCATCGCCAGCAGCAGCGACAGATTCTGCCGCACCTGAACGGTGGCTTGTGGATGCTGCACCGCGAGGCGCAGCAAACAGATGGCCTCTTAGTGTTCGGTGGAGAAAAACATAAACGAGCGCTGGCGCCAAGGGCTATGTCATGAAACACGGCGCCGCGCATGAACACGGCGGGAAATCGGCCTTGCTTCATTGCAGCAGCGGCACGAGGGCCTT
>Ga0209514_10008795_pt1 | contig 11340 bp, 9 predicted proteins | sample Subgrocontami58m_FD_187452 | JGI IMG/M metagenome (GOLD analysis project Ga0209514, IMG submission 187452) | Subsurface groundwater microbial communities from S. Glens Falls, New York, USA - GMW37 contaminated, 5.8 m (SPAdes) (version 3) | ecosystem: Environmental > Aquatic > Deep subsurface >...
CGTTGGTGGCTCGTCATCCCCTGCCTCAGTCGCCGGGATCAACCCCGGAGACCCCGGATCACCGGGCTGGCTGCTCGAAATGCAGACGGAGCGACTCGACAAGAGCAGCCATCGCGGGACTATCTCGGGGAGTCACCACTCTACCGCACCTCTCCAGCCATCGATACACGGTGCTCAACGATACTTTGATCCCTTGAGCATGCAACCACTCGACGGCTTTCGGGCCGGTTCCTGCCACCCCATCCGAGTAGGCTTCCGCGAGTCTCTGGAACCTATCGGACCGCCAGAGCCCTGACCTACGCGAGACTCGAGCAAAGCGATGGAGATCGCCATCAAGCTCCCGGAACTGAGTAGCCCACCGGTATAGGGAGCGTCGTGAGCAACCAAGCTCGGTTACGATACGGGCGATTCTTACTCCGCTTAGGTCGGGCTGGCTCTGCCCTGGCCCCTGGCGAGCGTTGCGGAGCTGCAGAAGACGCGTGCGCTCCGCCAGCCGTAGGATCGCCTTCAGCTTTGCCTCCGGGTGCGGATCCACCTTAGCGCCTGCGACTTGGAAAGCTCGCTCGAAATCCAATAGGGCAGAGTCGGTCAGATGAAGCGCCAGCGGGGCCGGTTTGGGGTCATCGGATATAGTGGTTGCCCTTCTCGGTCGTGCTCGAAACGCAGCCGCGATCCCGAGTTTGCCCATCCAGTAATAGACGCCGCTTAAGGTGATTGGAACGCCCTGCTCGTGCAACCACGCCAGAACCAACCTGGGGGTTTGCCTGCTCGCCAGGCGCGTTCTCATTTCTTCCAGGACCTCGCCCTGGACCTGCGTCTTTCTCCCTCGACGGCTTGTCCGGCTGAGCAACCCTTCCAAGGTCCCTGCCCTCCTCAAATCTCCTGCCCACTGGAAGACCAACTGCCGGCTGACCCCAACACGGTTAGCGATCTCCCGCGCGGAGAGCCCGCCCCGCAACACCAGATCCACAACCTCGAGTTTTGATCGTTGACCGGCATCGAGCGCGCCCGACATGGCCCGCCGAACGTCGGCAAGGGTAACGCCCGCAACCAAGGTGATGGCCTTTCGCATCCCTAATACTAGTCCCGATCCAATAATAGTCAAGGAATTACTGAATAACAGGATTTGTGCCAAAAAGAGACGATGACAGGTCCCAAACAGGAAAATGACCCAGGCCCGAGTCGGGCCGAAGTTATGACCGCAACACACAAGATAGTCGAGAGGACCGAGAGCAGACCTTTGGGGTGTGCGATGTCGGGGGTCCACCAAAGTTCTCAGGGCGCTAGGGGGCGTCGTAAAGAGCCGATCCGATCGAGTCGTCCCCATTCGATCTCGATGCATCCACTGATGCGCCCGGTCGACGCGTGGGAGGGCGAAAGCAAGATAGCGGTTGGGCCTAAAACATGGGGGCTCCGATGAGCGCCGATCGAGGCAGCTCACCCACGCCGCTGGAATTTGCCAGCGTCCGCGAGTTCCTCTCGTTGCGCTATCTGCCAGGTCGCCTGTGTGACTGGCAAACCGCAGCCATCTTGGGGTTCGAGACGCACCACATTCCGATTCTGGTCGCCGAACGCCACCTTAAGACCAGCGGGAATCCCCCCCACAACGCCCCTAAATATTTCTCGCGAGACTATGTGCTTCGCTTGGCGGCCGACGAACGTTGGCTGGCTCGGGCCAGCGATGCGCTCGTGGCCCACTGGGCTAAACGGAATGCGAGGAAGAAGGAGAGGACGAGCCCCACCTCTGCGGGTGCAACTCGCCGACCGCTATGAACGTGAGTGCCACAGCTCTGAAAAGGGCGTTGGGGCAACTCTGTGCCGCCTCAACGTGCGTTGGCGTTAGCCGCCAAATCGCCTGGCCCGCTGCAGTCGCACCCCGAGCCCGCCGGCTCAACCCGCATGGCCCGTGCGACATGCGGCGGATGACCGAGACGCCGGTGAGGACAGGTGCGGCGGGGAGGTTGTCCGGACTGCTGACGGCCCTGGCAGGTCTGAGCGCGTCAGGAGACGTGCCCCGTGTGAGTGGAGAGGTCCATGGCGGCGGTGTCATCGCCTCCCCGTGGAGAAAGCGCCGTCCGTCGGTGAGGAAACGGAGGAAACAATGACACCCTCTCATGACATCGCGCTTCGAGCCCTTAAGCGGACAGAAGCATCTCTGGTCAGCGAACTGTTTAAGGTCAGAACGGCGATCGCGGTCCTGGAACCCTCCCTCGCCGAGCCAGCCGGTGGACGCCCCAGGTCCAAGCTCGAGTTATTGCGGGAGATCCTCCTCAGCCATCGTGAGGGCGTGCGCGTAAAGGACATCCCGGCGCTTTTGGCAGCCATGGGCCATGTGAACTGGTCGTCGCACGAAACGACGAATTGGCTATGCCCCAGCCAACTCAGTCCGAGAGATCGCTTCTTCGTTCGAGAGCAGGGCTGGATCAAGCCCACTGCCGAGTTCTTGGCGGAGAACGACGGAACATCGAAGGCGGTGCTGCCATTGGATACCCGCGCCGTGGATGACAAGGGCACCCCATCACAAGAGACGGCGAAGCCGAAACGATAATACGCGGCACAATCCATGACACCTCTCGCACCAGAGACGGCCGACTATGTCGATAGATCGGACCTCCGGCTCCTCCCGCTGGCTGCGGAGGCCGATCCGTTCGATGCCTCACCACCGAAAACCGACTTGGTTTCGTCCACGGCAGTGGCTTTTTTCCTTGCCGCGTCTGCTTATCTCCTAGCGAGGACTGGCACCAAGGGCACCAGGATGGCCGGGGAGGAGCGTTCTACACCCCAGACGCCACTTTCGAGCCCGTCTGCAACTCAAGGAGCGGTCCTCGAGGATGGGGTCACGGCGGCACCCGGTGGCGGCATCACAATCTCCAAGTCGCTCTACATCAGACTCTTACCAGGGATCAAACAATCTACAACTTATATACACACGATAAGCATACGTATGCGAACTACGGCAGATACCTTTCCCGCCCCACCCCTTTTCCTCGGGAATACGGGCATTGGGGGCACCGCCATAGGTAGTTCCATACCAAACAGATTTGTGCGCGCACACGTCCGCCAGCACGCACCCAGGCCGCGCGGCGGCATAAACGGCGGCATCGACAGAACGCAGTAATAACATGAAACCCAAAAACAACGGCTCCTCGCCCATATTTGAGGCGAACGAGATAGTCAACCTACCCTCACTTGCGGCCATGCTGCACAAGCCTGAACGCCCGGTCCCCCAATTCATCGCCTCCCAGTTAGCGGCAGAAACGCACCCGCTACTCGCTGGCTACTGCGCGGATGGCTCCGGGGCACAGATGGTCTTGGCGGCCCTAACGAAGGACTTGGTCAGAATCATCTCGGGAGAATCCATCTGTGACCGCTGCTCCTTCGATGACGTGGAGCTTTCGCCCAAAGCCCGACAATGCCTGGGTAGAAAACTCCAGGGCCAGGCACTCCTTCGCTCTAACCGCCTGCTTCTGGAGAGCGCGTTTCCATCCGAACTTGCCAAGCGGTTCAATAAGGGCAAAAGGCAACAGCGAGTTCGCGTGGGCACCGGGATGTTCCGAATCGCGGGAGAGGTCGGAATTCACGGCAAAATAAAAATCAAAGGAAAAACGTACAGCAAGAAGCTGACAGAATCCAACAACGCCGAGGAAGCCAAAGAGGCGTATGAAAAGTGGGTGGTGGAGAAGCGAAAGTCCGCGAAGGCGGAAGCTGTCATGAAGGGCAGCTTGAAGAGCTTTGTTCCCGCGTACCTGGAAGTGCGACAAGGAGAGGTCGATCTCGGGACGTTGAAGCAGGGCACGGTGGACGACCTCGTGATACACTTTGGGCACCTCGAGGCCCATTGGCCCGCCTTCGCGACTGTCGACCTCAGTGCGCTGGAACCGCCACTTTTCGCAAACCTGAGAAAGTATCTCCTCCATGACGCCCTCAACAGATCGATCAAGGATCCGAAGAAACGGCGTAAGTTGTCGAAGGCGACCTACAACACCTATATCGGACCCCTGGTCATGCTTTTGAAGTTCCTGAAGCAGAAGAACCTCATCGCCATCGAGCGATATTACGCCATGAAGGATGAAATACGGTACGCAAGAGTCCAACCGCGGAAGATTAAGCTGCCAATACTAGAACAGTTGAGGAAGATGCGTGCTGGCCTCTACCGGGTGCGTCAGGGCCGGAGCAAGGGTGATGCCGGGCCGAAGTTCGATTTCATGATGCTCTGCGGAGCTCGGCGGAAAACCGCAAATGCGAGCATGGTTGATCACTACGACCCCGTAAACCGCACCCTGCTCCTCACTCAGCTCAAGGCACGCGCCAACCAACCAACCGAAAAACGAGTTCCCATCTGCGCCGAACTCGCAGGACTTCTGGATCGTTTGATCAAGGCCAGAGGGTTGAAGCCCGGAAGCAAGTTCTTCCAGACGGCGAACAACAACACGGCGTTCCGCACCGCGGCGAAAAAGGCGGGCATCGATCGGTGGTTTCACCACGCCTGCAGGTATTGGTTTGGGACGACCACGCTCTTTGAAACGCATGATCCGGTTCTCACGGCCGAACTGCTCTGCCACCATGACGGCGGAGCGACGCTCATCAAAGTGTACCGTCAGGAGTGTGCCGAGCACCTTCAGCACACGGTCCGCGCCCTCAAACTGTATCCCGGCGCCAACGCCGACAGCAGCTTGACTCTCGCGCTGGAGCATGCCCAGAAAGCTGTCTCTAAGGTAGGATTGCTTCCGCCAGAAATGGCCGCAGTGGCCCTTGACCGGATCCTATGGGTCGCAAGCAGATTGGATGCGGGAGATTTGGAGTCGATCGTCCGACTTCCAGGCCTTGCGCAAGGGACCCTTCCGATCTACGCAACTCACGTCGCACCAACACTCGAAGGCCCGAGTGCCGCCCTTATCAAGCGCAACTTCAAGCACCTGTTATCGGTCAAAGGTGCATACCACAGCGACGTCGCTGCTGAAACAGGAATCACCAGATCAGTTGTCGCCGTAATCTCGAAGTGTGGAAACCTGCAGGCCCGCTACCTGCCCGCGCTCTGTAAGTATTTCGGCGTGACCATTCACGAGTTCCTTGCCTCGGACCTTTCTGTGCCCGCAAGCCAACTCCCGGAGAAGCCGACCGCCAACGCCGCCGACTCACCAGGAGATCTCGACCCGGCACCTGAACAGGAGGAGAAGATCGAGGCGACGCTGGATGACATTATCACCCGCCTAGACCCCGCGGAACTGCCTAAAGTTCTCGCCCGGAACCTGGAGAGCATGATGTTCGAGCGCAACTTGACCGCTCACAGTCTCTCTCTTCAAGCCGGGCTCGCTGGAAGCGCTGTTCACGGGTTTGTTCAAGATGAACGTGTGCCAACGGACTCGACGGCGAGGAAGCTCGCACAGGCCTTAGGTGTACCCGTGAACGAGATCTACGACCCGCGGAGAGCCAACATCGTGATCGACGGTCCAGTTCTGATATCCAACATTAAGGCCATCGTCGCACACCACGGCATGGCGACCAGCACCTACTTTGTCAGGCTCAACCTGGACAGCAGAAGCATGCACGAGGTTTTGGTGACCGGCCAGATTGTGGCCTCGCAGGCCCACCGCATTGTGGAGGCGGAGGGTAACAAGTTCTCGCTAAAAGAGCTGGTCTCACAGGATATCACATCCGCCTGCCCACCGGCAGCGGTCATCGATCCTCTTGTGGTAAGCCGAAATCTGACGAGTGTGACCTGGGAGCAGGGCCGCTACGTTTCGGAAATCGCCCGGACGGCGGGCGTTTCACTCGCCACTGGTCTGAACTATGCGCAGGCCAAATCTGGCCGGATTGCTCGTCATCTGTTGGCCGAGATCGCCAACGCCGTCGGACTCACCTTGGAGGACTTGGCGAACCCGTCGCGGCCGGTTGTGCAACCGACCGCCTTATTCGCGAGCAACCTGGAGCACTTCACGGCCCTTTCCGGGTTGGCGTTGACGCCGTTGGGTGAAGCCTGCGGGCTGGACTTCAAAGTTCTCCGAGCCCTGTTGGCTGGGAGCGAACCGAATCAGCACCAAGTCGCCAACTTGGCACGATATTTTGGGCTCTCTTGCCGCGAGCTGCTAATGGAGGACCTCTGCCAACGAAACCTGCCCGTGGGAACTTCGACGCCGGGGCTCGCGGCAGAATCCGGTTCGGGGGGAGGGGTTCGAGTTAAGCCTGAAGTTACCGACGACCCGAATCAGACCGCCCGGTGATAGATTTCTTAAAGCACTACGCAGAGCAGGTTGCCGAACGGCGTCAGGCACTCGTGCGATGGGCCTCCGCCAGGCTAAGGCTTGGGTCGATGACGACATCGGTTCGTCATCGCCCCGCAATGATACGGTTACCAGACTCCGCCCAGTAGATCGGCGCACGGCCCCTGGGCACGGTTACCCCGGGGGCCCGAGGTAGGGGGTTCTCGCAGGATATGCGCGCGGGAGTTGGATCAGGGTAGGTTGCTCGCTGGGCATACCGCGGGTGACGCCCACGAGTCAGGTGCAAATTCCGAAAGATCGGGCCAGAAGTGAGACCACCGTCAGCCGATGGTCGAAATATCGAGCCTCGCTCGATGCAGAGACCGTGGATAAACTGTTAGCTCATAATGAGTTCTGGTGAGTTGATGGGTAGCTACTCAGGTCGTTTTTGCAGGGTTCGGCAAGAATGGATGACCCTCGAGATCACGGCGAAGGTATTCGAAAACTGGGAGGCCATGGTTGCGCAGGGTTGAAATATAGCTGCGAATGCGGGCGTGGCGGCGGGCGCCGATGGATCCCAAAGAACGTCAACAGGGGCGTGCACAGCACGTGCAGCCAATGGCGAACCTTGTTGATCGACACGCTGGTTTCGTCGGCGTGGAGAACCGGCTCTTGGGGTAGGATTTCTGCCAGCCGGTTTTCAAAGGGCTCTAAAGCGTCATGCTGCTCTTCCCGGGCGCTTTGCAGCGTGCCTTCACTGACGGCGTAACCGAACATCTCGGCGCACATTTCACGGATGCGCAGACTGGCCCCTTCCTGGGCGTCGTAAAGGTAAGCCAGCAAGGCGCGGAAGTTCTTCCCATACTGCACGGGCGCTTTGACGTCCGTGGGAAATGCTGCGACGACGATCCGGTGGCAGCACGGGCACTCCTTCATTTCGGCTCGGTGCTCCGTACATTCCAATTCCAGGGAAGGCAAGTCGAAGACTTGGCGGCGTTGAAAATCCACTGTGGGTTCGTCAGAGAGATCCTCACCGCACTCACACTCCAGCAGGAGGTAGATCTGGATGTGCTTGGGGGTGTCGCTGCTTTGGAGTGTGCGGCCGGGGTGGCCTGGTTGACCGCCCGACTTGCGGCCGGACTTCTGGCGCAAGCTCTTGAGTTTGGGCTGCTCCGGCCTGTCCGTGGAAGGAGCCCGCGAACTGTTGCGGCTATTCTGAGCGGCGGCGTCCCGCAGTCGGCGCACCTCGGCCTGGAGTTGGAAGGCATAGTCGACTAACCCGCGTTGGTCGGCCTGGGCCGAGCTCCACAACGCCTCCCAGCTCTTATCGACAGAGTTGTCGGCAGCCATCGCCACGTAACGGATAGAGGTAAATGTCCTTCACGGGGGCATGATGGAGTAAGCGGCAGGTGGTGGAGCAAGGCGTTCAGCGAAGGTTGACTTCGTAACGGAGGTTGCTTTTCTTGGGGTGCGCAGTTCACGGAGCGAATGCGGCGCTGTTCCCCGAGCGATTGTATCTGGCAATCCCGCAGCGAACCGGTTTCAGATCCGAGCGATATAGCAACTGGCAAATCGTTCGAGTCCCTGCAGAGGAAGTTCGAGCCGGTCAAACAGGCGGCGAATTTCAGTTTCGTTGCGGTACGGCTGGCTTTGGGGCGCCGTGTCCAGCAACAACTTGGGATCATCCAGGCGGCGAAAGATCTTCTGCATCCTGAAGGTCAACATTTTCTCCTGCATCGTGGTCGAGAGCGACATGCGGAGCATCAAGGCGATGGCCCCGGGTAAGCTGCGACCGGTTCTTTTGGCCACCCACGCGGTCAGATGAACCGGGTTCAACAGATAAAGTTTCAGGCTTTCCTTTACAGCTACGACACTGCCCTTAAGCACACCAACGGCGGCCATAAAGCTCTCCAACGCGTCGCTTTGCCTGTAGAAGGCAACGAAGATTCTCCCCGAGTCCTTGGCGACACGGCGGCCCTCCCGAAGCATCGCGGTAATCGCCCGTTCGTCCCCCATGAAATCTACCACGCCGGTGGCATAAATGACGGTTGCATACGCACCGTCGGCGATCGGCAGGGCACTGCCGTCAGCTTGGATGAGGTCGATCCCGCGGCGGAGTTTGGCGAATTTAACCATCTCGGCACTCCAGTCCACGCCGTCACATCGGATTCCCTGCTTTCGGATTTCCGCGACAATAAGTCCCTGTCCCGCGCCGACCACCAGAACCGGCTCCTGAGGTTGGCTCACGAGGCGGCGAGCGCTCCGCGCATCAAGATAGTTGTCCTCGATGAACGAGAGATGCGGCGCCAAAGCGTCCCAAAACACCGAGGGTGTCGAATCAGCGGCACCCGCCGAATGTCGATGTTCGACCATATCGTTGGATCCTGTGCTGGCTTTTTTGCACAGCGTCTTGGCACGCTTGGCAAGGTTCGAGTGGCGCCGTGCCTCCGGCCGGCCGGATCGTTGAATTTCAAAGAGGAGTCCGCAGTCGCAGAGAATGCAGGAAAAAAACGAGACCAATGACCGCAATCCACCGGAAAGGTCGAGGAACCTGGATTTTTCGCTTTCTTGCTGCTCCAGCAGAAAGGATGGGGCCGGAACCGACTTTTGATCGAAGACCGCCCGGCCCTTCTGCTGTTTGCAGGCTTCAGCCGACGCTCGGGTTGCTTCCCAGCAGAGCCTTCCGCTGAAGCAAAACGATCGGTGTTTCAAGTTTGGGTTGGCGATGGCCGTTTCCCGTTTCCGTTTCCTATAGGGTCTATAGGGCGGGAAACGGGAAAGGATAGTTTGAGTTGGGAGCCTCTGGCGTCACGAATAACTTCGCCTTTGCCGGAGAGTGAACCCTCGCCTCCCTTCGGGAGTGAGACGGACCCCCGAGACGAGTCCCGGTGGTAGTGGACGATTCTGTCCTCAAAGAGGAGGCACGGTCTCCGAAGCCCCTTGCCCGCGGTGATCCATGGTGCGGCGCCGGAACTCCGGAATCCCGTCAAACACAACTACATGCAAATCAATGCATGCAAAAACAGCACTGGAGCCGACCCGATCGAGCACGTCTCATACCTGAACGTGTCTGAGGCCGTGGCGGCATTAACCCCTGAGAACCTCACCTGGCTCGAGCGTCTGGCGGCGCGCAGATTGCGGAAGTTGCGCACGCACCCAGGCCTTGCCCGTTATCTAGCGGGCAAGGAGCCCGCCGACCTAGTGGACGAAGCCCTGGAGCGGCTACAGGCCGGATCGAGGCGCACCAAACCGAAACACATCGCCAGCCACCAGACGTTCCTGAACCACGTTCAGAGCGTGGTCAACAGCTTGGCGAACAACTACACGCGGCACGCTGAGCCCCACGTGAACCACGCCCCGTTGGGCCCAGAGGAACCTGGGAACGATTACGTGGAACCCTCAACAGGGGAGGACGTGCGACGCAACGTGTATGAGCGGGAATGGTTGCAGTTGCTGCTCTCCACACTCGAGCCTACCGCGTCACCAGAAATCCTGGCGGAGCTCGTCCTCTTGCAGGAGTCGGGTCACTGCGGGATGTCAGCAGACCAGATCGTGCACCAGTGCTCCGAAACCCTCCTGAGCAAGCTCCAACGCCAAGTCAAAACGGGCGGGATGGAGCCCCTTGGATTGGTTGGCTAGCGTAATACCCTGTGCCGGGGCGGGCGCCGCAGTGGTGCCCGCCCCTGACAGAGTCGGAACGAAAACCATGCCACCAGGACCAGACAACGACCTATACGAGCGAGCGCGGCCCATCATAGAGGCCAACCCGACCATCGGCAAGAACCCGCTAGCGGCGGCACTGGGCATCCACGCCCCCATGGCCCGGCGCCTGAAGGAACGCTACCGCGGCGAGATCGAGGGACACAGCAAAGACCCGATCTACGAGACGTTCTTGCGCTCCAAGACCGCGAATCCCACGTGGGGGTCCAAGAGGATCTCCCGCGCCATGCACATCACGGTCGACATCGCCCAGTTGTTCCTCGCTCGCTATGCGGGCGCTATGACTCATGTCACTGCGCAGGCTGCCTTCTCCCCCACTCCATCCGTCCCCGACGCCGAACCGCCCGCCAATGGGGCCGAACTGCAAGTCTCCGGCAACGATGCTGACCAAGCGATCAGCTACCGCGGCTCGCGCATCCGCACGATCGAGGACCTACTCATCTTCAGCCAGACCGACACCCGTGTTTGGGAGGTCGAGCGGCACCTCATAAACAAGTGGGAGATGGGGGCCAAAGATCCCATCTCGGGCAACATCCTGACCGAGCCTTTGTTCCAGTTGAAGGTATGGCTCCGACGGAAGCTGGCGGAGCAGAAACTGGAGGGCCTCTTTCAGCGATTGCTGGTGCAGTTCCGCGAGGCAGCGCCCGCGCGCCCGCCGGTGGTCCATCCGCCCGATGCGCGGGGGATGCTGGAGATCAGCCTCATGGACCTGCATCTGGGCAAATACGCGTGGGCGCCCGAAACGGGCCGCGACTACGATCCTGACATTACCGAGCGGATGTTTTGGGAGGCATTAGAGGATTTGCTGCATAAGGCGTCGGGCTGTCGCCCGCAGCAAGTCTTGTTCGTCGTGGGCAACGACTTTTTCAACGTCGACAACCTCGAGCGAACGACCACCGCAGGGACGCCTCAGGATGAGTCTAGCCGCTGGCAGGAGAGCTTCCTCCGCGGACGTAAACTCATGGTCGCGGCGATTGAGCGATTGCGCCAGATCGCCCCAGTGCGTGTGCTCGTCGTGCCTGGGAACCACGACACGCAGCGCCTCTGGTACCTCGGGGATGTGCTGTCGGCCTGGTTTCGATGCGTGAGTGATGTCACGATCGATCACACCAGTCATCCAAGGAAGTACGTGGTGTTCGGCAGAAGCATGATTGGATTCGCCCACGGGCACGCGGAGAAGCACGACAAATTGCCAATGCTCATGGCCGTGGAGCGGCCGCAGGAATGGGCCGCGACTCGCTTCCGGGAATGGCATGTCGGGCATTTTCACTCGAAGAAAACCAAGGTGTTCGTGGCGCACCAGGACCTGCATTCCGTGCAGGTCCGAATCCTCCCGTCCCTTTGTCCGGCTGACGCCTGGCACGCGAACATGGGGTATACCAGCAAGCTCGCCGCAGAAGCACTGTACTGGGACCACGAG
>Ga0209514_10008800_pt1 | contig 11335 bp, 10 predicted proteins | sample Subgrocontami58m_FD_187452 | JGI IMG/M metagenome (GOLD analysis project Ga0209514, IMG submission 187452) | Subsurface groundwater microbial communities from S. Glens Falls, New York, USA - GMW37 contaminated, 5.8 m (SPAdes) (version 3) | ecosystem: Environmental > Aquatic > Deep subsurface >...
CTTCTGCTCCGGAAGAACCGGTTCCTCCACTGAAAAAACCTTCTTTGCTTATATCCTCAACGGTTAATCTACATCCTTGCTGCCCTTTATCTATGCTTTGAAGGTATTGCTCCAATGCTCTTGCTCCTGCATATCCCCGTTCCCGTCCTCTAGGAACAGGAATATTACTTATTGCTAGCAAATCAATAGCTTTTCCATCAGTTAGCTCAAGAGTAACTTCTAACATCCAATCTTGGATTGCTGCGCCGGCTTTATCAAAATAGGGCCCTAAATTTGCTGTTGAACCGGGAACTTGAATAGTTACCCGATCAAGGTGTTCTATTGCCATAATTACAGGACAGAAGCCAAATATATAACAAAATCACTCTAAAAGTCAAATGCGGTAATAAAAATCATGTTGATTTTGGCAATACTTTGTAGTAGGATCATTTAGTTTATGGATGATAAAAAAATTGCTATTTTTGGGGTAGGGAGAGTAGGGCTGCCGTTGGCTCTGGTTTTGGCAGAAAAAGGATTTGTTGTTACAGGTATTGATGTTGATCCTTACAGGATAAATCTTTTAAAACATAAAATTATGCCTTTTATGGAAGAAGGTGCAGCGCCGCTTCTGGAAAAACACAGCGGTAAAAATTTTCAAGTTTTTTCTCAAGAACATATTGACAGGATAGTAGCCGAAAACGCAGTAATTATTTTTACTCTTGGTACACCGATAGATGACACATATAGTCCTAATTTTTCCGATATTGAAAAATTAATCAGGAGAATTTCTCCGGTTATTAAATCCGGACATACTATAATTTTGCGGAGTACGGTTTCTCCAGGTGCTACACAGCAACTGGCAAGACAACTGGAAGAGCAGACAAAACTAATTTTGGGGAAAACCTTATTTTTGGCATATTGCCCGGAACGGATTGCAGAAGGTAAGTCTGTAGAAGAACTGGCCCAAATCCCTCAAATTATTGGCAGCCTGGAAGAGGGAAGCGCAAAAGCGGCAGCAAATGTTTTTGAAAAGATTGCCCCTAAGATTTTATTTACCAATCCAAGATCGGCAGAGTTAGCCAAGCTATTTTGTAATATGTACCGCTACATTGATTTTGCCATTGGCAATGAATTCATGATGATAGCTGAAAGTTATGGATGTGATATTTACGAGGTATTAAAACTTGTTAATAACGACTACAAAAGGGCGGGTTTAAAACCCCCGGGGTTAACAGCAGGGCCTTGTTTGGTGAAAGACGGTTTCTTTTTAATTGATAAAAGTCCTTATATGGAACTGGTGACAGCGGCATGGAGATTAAATGAGAATATTCCCGGTTATCTTTTGTCGCGGGTAAAGGCAGAAATAAAAGACTTGCATAAGAAAAAGGTGGCCATTTTAGGACTTGCTTTTAAGAAAAATATAGATGATATCCGCTACTCTCTTTCCCCAAAACTGCAAAGATATTTTTTAGCAGAGGGAGCTAAAGTTTCTATTCACGATCCATTAATTGATTCAGAACCTTTGGAAGCTACTTTAAAAAAGGCTGAAATTTTAATTATGGGAGTTAATCATGATGTATTTAGTAAAATCGGTTTTGACTATTTAAAGAATTTAGTGTCAGTAAATTGTTTGATAGTTGATATCTGGAATATGTTCGGGACTGGTAAAATTGTTTTTTACCTTAAAGATGTTTTGATGGTTAAAGAGCAACTTAAAGTAAAAGGTAATGGAGAATTAAAATTATCCGGCAAAAAACGCCTGCCGGAGCATAAATTGCCTTTTTCCCAAGCATGAAAAAAATCAAAGTATTAGTTACCGGTGGAGCCGGTTTTATCGGCAGTGAAGTGGTTAAACAGCTTTTGGAAAAAAAGTATCAGGTTTGTGTTGCTGATGATTTAAGCAAAAAAGAAGCCAAAGTTCCTGACAACTGTGAATTTCTAAAAATTGATTTAACAAACAAAAAAAAGTCACTTCTTGCTATGGAAGGGGTAGATTTTTGTGTTCATCTAGCGGCCAAAATAGGAGGGATAGGCTATTTTCATAAATACCCTGCCACAATTTTATCCGAAAACAATAAAATGTACTCAAGCGTTTTTGAGGCGGCAGTTGAGAAAAAGATTAAACGGATAATTTATCTTTCTTCATCAATGGTTTTTGAATCAACACAAAAATTCCCCTCACAAGAAGAAGATATTACTCAAATTCCTCCACCGGTTTCAAGTTACGGATTTTCAAAACTGGTAGGTGAGTGGTATTGCAGATCTTTTTTTGATGAATATGGATTAAAGTACACTATTATCAGGCCCTTTAATGCCTATGGAATTAATGAATCACCGGGCGAGGAAGTCGGGTATGCCCATGTCATACCCGACTTAATAAAAAAGATTTTACAGGGACAATATCCGCTCGAGCTTTTGGGTGACGGAAAACAGACAAGGTGTTTTACTCATGTATCGGATATTGCCCAGGGGATTATTTTGGCTATGGAGTCCAAAAAGGCGGAGAACGAGGATTTTAATATTGGTTCCGAGAAAGAAATAACAATGTTGGAGCTGGCAAAGTTACTTTGGAAAAAATGCCAAGTGAAAAAAACTTTCAAAGTAAAATTTGTTACCGGCTTTAAATATGATATAAAGAAAAGAGTGCCTTCATCAAAAAAAGCAAAAAGAATGTTGGGGTGGAAGTCAATTAAAAAATTGGAAAAAGAATTACCCAATATTATCGAATGGGTTAAAAATCAACTATAATCATTTAAGCGAATTTTGTATAAATCCTTTAGAGAGCTAATTATGGCGTGAGGAAATTTTACTCTGGATCCTGGATCATCGGTCCAGGTAATTGGAACCTCCTTTATTTTAAACCCTAATTTTTTTGCTATAAATAAAATTTCCGAATCAAAACCCCACCCATTAATTTTCTGTCTTTTAAATATCTCTCGTGCGGCTTTTTTTGAAAAACATTTAAAACCACAGGTAAAATCGTTTATATTTAAGTCAAGAAATTTTTGAGATAAAAATGTAAAGCCCTTACCAAGAATTTCCCGGGGGTATGGTTGTCTTTTGCTCAGCTTTGATCCTTTTATTTTTCTTGAACCAATAATTACATCAAATCTTCTTAGAAAAGGAAAAAATTTATTAAATTCCTTAATAGGAGTAGAGAGGTCAATATCGGTAAAAAGTCTATATTCTCCTCTGGCTTTTAACATTCCGGTTTTAATGGCAAATCCCTTGCCTTTATTTTGGGGATAGGTGATTAACTCAGTATTTTTGAAAGCATAGGATTTGAGCATTTTCTTAACTCTTTTTTGCGTGCCATCTAAACTCCCGTCATTTACTAAAATAATTTCCCAATCAAATTTTTGATTGCTCAAATATTGATAAATTGTCATAAGATTAAACAGCTTTTCTTCTTCGTTGTATAAAGGAATAATAATCGACAGAAATTTTTTATTAGTAGTCATTTGTTTTTTGAGCAACTGCTATAATTGATGTTCCAAATGGGATGTAGAAATTTTCTGCGATATAAAACTCAACTTTTGATAAATTATTCAGTAAAAAATTCAATAAAGGATTTGATAATTTAAAATCCGACTCATAAAAATCCTTAGAAATGTTTTGTTTAATTTTCCTGATAATTAACAAAGGAAGAATTAAAAATGAATATAGGTAAGTCATTTTAATTGGATTGAAATTATTAGCGATTAATATTTCTTTTAAAGTATTTAAAGTATATCTTTTTTTATGATGCAAAATCTCATCCCATTTACTCCATAACCATGAAAAAGCCGGTACAGTAATTATTATTAATCCACCCTTTTTTAATATTCTGTGCATTTCTTTTAATGTCTTATTATCGTCAGTATGTTCCAATACATCAAGAAGGGTAATGATATCAAAATAGTTATTTTTTAGATTAGTCTTTTCAGCAGAACCTAATATAAGATTATTTAAGCCCCTTTTTTTACAAAACCTTAAAGCTTCAGATGAACTATCCAAGCCATAAATAGATCCCAAATTTTGGAGTTCTTCCATATTTTTTCCTGTTCCACAACCAATGTCTAAGATTTTTGGATTTTCTTTAGTGTTATATTTTTCTATTAATTTATGGACTATCCGTTGTTTAGAAATATGCCACCAGTGTTTATCTTCTAGCAAAAAGAGATCCTCGTACAAATATTTTTTCATAGTTAGACGCCGCTCACCACAAGTTATTATAATCTAACTCATTGATTTTTTAAAATTGTAGGATGTATAATCTGCTCCATGGCTATTTTAGGAAAGAAAATAATTTTTTCTATTCGAAGACAAGCTCTGCTTATTTTTGTTATTTTTCTAAGTATCTGTCAACCTCTGGTAATAAATGCAATTGAAGAGAATTTAATTATTAAAAGTGAAGCCATTAATCCTGGCTCCTTTTATTATTCTTTTAAAAGGTTATGGGAGAAAGGGTTAGAAAGAGTACAATTCAGCAAACAATCAAAAATCAATTTTTATCAGTCACAACTAAAAACCAGACTGGCAGAGCTAAATTATGTTGTTGAAAGAAGACTTCTGTCTAAGGTACAAACCTCAAGTGAAAGATTTGCCTATCAGGCGGGTGTCTTGGCAGAAGAAGTAAAGGTGCAGAATAAGACAGAGGAGAAGCAAAATCTTATAAAACAATTCGGCGTATATAGCAACTTTTTGGCTGTTTTAAGGGATAATTATCCTGCTAATACCAGTTTTTGGATGCTGGTTCAGCATGATATTAATTCTTTGAATATATTGTCGGACCAACTGAAGTAATTTACCGAAAGTCTTCAATTAACTATTCCAAATATACCTCATAGATACTTAATATAAGTTCTTTGTTGGGATCAAATTTACTGACTCGAAGGACGACTTCTTCATACGAACCTGAAAGCCAATTTATTTTTGGCAGATCTGCTTCATTTAAAAGCCATGTGCTGGTAATGAGTTTATTGGTATTACTGGAGTCTACTTCAACAGGCTTCCATGAAGGTCCCATACCCGCACGGTGCATGCCGACTTCAAAAAAACCTGGTTGACTGAGTTTGTAAGTCACGTTTAAGGTTAAAGCTTTATAGAGTGCTATCTCCGGGATAGTGAATTTGCACAAGTTGACAAATTCTGGCTGCTCGAGTTGTATAGGAGGATGTTTATATACAAACTCTATATGACTTGGTGGTGTTACATAGCATACAGAGTACTTTTCTAATCTATGTGGTTTTATTGGAGAAACAGTTGCTGACATAATCCATAAGAATACAAGTACTGCAAAGACTGTAATTAATTTACCAAGTGTTTTTATTTTCAAAGAAAATAATTTATTCATTTTGTATTTAATAATTTTTCCTTAATATCAATTACTTCTTTCCCATCAAATTGAAAAGCGTAGATACTATCATTTGAAGTCTTCTTCTTTAATATTTCCAAAAATCCCGGTTGACTAAAAATTAGACTTATCTTAGGTGGATTATCTGCCATTTTTCGGCTAATTGTTATTCGGTCAGCGACCATTTCCTTGATATATTTATCGTCTACATCACTAATATTATTGATGTAGATATAATTTGTATCTGGAGGTTCTTTTATATCATTTAATAAGGGTTCAAACTTATTCCAGAAAAGCTCAATCTTTGTTGCATCAGCTCCTGTGCCTATTGTAGTTAACAAATTATTTGTTGAGATCATATGCCAATAGGTAAAGTACATGATTAAGGCGGGAAGGCAAAGCAAGACAGGTAATAAGATCAAACCTTTTATCAACCGAAAGAATCCAACGTTAATTTTTAATTTTAGTAATATCCTGAGATTATTTTTTAATGAATCCCAAGATATAGCAACAACTGAACCAAATAAGATTGCCATGCCTGCACTGGGAATGGTGTAGTAACGGTGAATAAAATTGAACGCCGATTGATCGTTGTTGGATAATTGAGGTGAGATTAACCAAGGAAACAATATAAAGGTTAATACTATAGCGGAACCTAATATTCCTATTTCTGCCAGGTTCTCGTTTTTGTTTCTCATATATATCAAAAAAAGATTGGACAATATAAATATTGATCCGCCTATTTGGGTAATTAAATTTAAGTTGTTATCCCAACCTTCAAGATTTTGTGAGGATGCAGCTACAAAAGGTATAAAAGTAATTACAGTAAGAGAAGCAAAGGCTAATAGGAATTTTTTACGAAAAATGCAACTTAGAAAAAAAAGTATGCTAAGAAATAATGGAATTAAAGTTAAAGGCTTTAAAATTGCAGCACCAGTATTGCTAACGATTGATGAAACGGGGGATATAATTAAATTACTTATAAAAAGCCATAATGCAGTTATGACCGGAGGATGACCGGTTAGCAGAGAAGTTAGTAGGATAGTGGGGGAGATTCTTTTGAAGGAAAGCTCCGGTGTACTGGATAAAGTCCCTGTAACAAAAACGAATAAAAGAGTAATTGTTATCAGTTTCAGGATATGTTTTATCTGTAATTTAAGTATGGGCTTGTTATTATAATTTTTCAGAAGCCAATAAGCTTCGCCCATGAAGACTAGTGGAACTGTCCCAACCATTCTGATCGGGTAAGTTAAAATTGCCAGGGTAAAGAACAGAGCAGACAACTTAAGGTTTTTTCCATTTGGTTGATAATGAAACTTAAGCCAACGATCCAGGAAGATAAATAATGAAATAACTGCACCATAAACAAGAAAAAAAGCAACTCGGGTAGTTGGCTGCAGACCAGGCAGATTAACTCCGAAAAAAATGCCAGCTACAACGCCTGCCAATTTGCTTTTAGACCATCGGGCTGTGAAGAGATAGATTACCACGGCAGCTGCGATCCTGAGAAAAACATCAATAATGAACCACGATGCCGGATTGAATCCGAATAGTTTATAAACAATTAATATAGATGTGAACTGGGTGCCATAATGATAAACGTAATACTTTAAAGGTGGATGAAAGAAGCTTAAGTTTTTTCCAAAATCAGTTACTATGACTTGTAAATCTACGTAAGTGACACCAGGTAGGGGTAAGCTGAGGGCAGGTTTTAAGACAAGAAATAGTACTAATATTACGAGTAGCATTGGAAAGAAACTTGTTAATTTTTGCATTTATAGAGAACTAAATTTTTAATATGATATCATATTACAAAGAAAGATATGAAAAAGCCTGAAGTGGTTATAGTTATTCCTGCGTATAATTCAGCAAAAACAATCGAAGATGTCTATAGAAAAATACCTAAAAGATTAGTTGATAAAGTCATTATAGTAGACGATGGATCTAAAGATGAGACTGTGGTAAAGATTAGACAACTTGGTTTAGAACCAATCATCCATAAAAAAAATTTTGGGTATGGAGCAAACCAAAAAACTTTATATACTAATGCAATAAATTCAGGGGCAAAATATATTATTATGCTTCATCCTGATGGGCAGTATGACCCCGGAGACTTACCAAAATTTATTAATGCTTTAAGAGCCGGCAAAGGAGACCTGATTTTAGGATCCCGCTTTTTATCAAAAGGGATTAACGAAACTCCGGGCTATAAATCAATTTCTTTAAAGCTGATAGCAGCCCTTTTTAATTTAGTTTTAGGATTGCATCTGTCAGAGGTTAATACCGGATACCGCGGTTATACTGCCAGATTGCTAAAAACAATTCCTTATTCAAAAAACGGTAATGGATATATTTTTGACCCACAATTAATCATTCAATCGGTTTATTTTGGGTTTAAAATTGCCGAAGTGCCGGTTTCAAAACAATATAACAAAGAAGCCATCTCGCCCAATTTTTCTAAATCAGTGCAACATGGGTTTGAAAATATTCAGCTTTTGATAGAATATATTTTGCATAGATTAAGACTGAAAAAAGCTAACTTTCTAGTTAAATGAACTTCTTTTCCTTTATATCTAAAAAACAATCTATATTTTGGATTTTTTTATTATGCGCAGGTATAGTTTTTTTCATTCAATTTACAATCCTACAGCCTGTTATTCAATACAGGCTATTTGATACGCAGGATTGGTTATATCTGCATATTTATAGATCTTTTAAATTTTTGGATTCTAACCCTTTTTCTCAATTAATTAACTCCTGGACCCACATTGGTTTACACGAAACTTCTCAAATATATTATATAGGAATATTGTCAGAACTTTTTGGTTTTAACTATCAACCTTATCAAATAGCTAATATTTTATTGAAAACAGCAGCAACTCTGTCGTTTTTCCCCTTAATATTAATAATTTTCAAAAATAAATTACTAGCTTTCCTTTCAACCCTACTTTTTGGAATTAACTCTGCAACCGCAGGTTCTCTGCTGGTAATTGCCCTTGGCGAAGAATTTTTGGCCGTAACCTCTTTAAATATCTTCTTAATCATGTATTATTATGCAATTTTTAAAAAAACTAAAATACTCTATTTCCTTTCAAGCCTCTTTTTCCTGTTAACTTTTCTTATGGCTCCTCCCAGAATGTTTCCCCAGCTATTGCTTGTGCCGCTGGTGGAAATTTATTGGTTATTTAATACCAGAAAGCTTCAAAATCTCAAGTTTTCAATCATCAGAGTAATAATATATATCCTGCCGGTAGTCTTAATCTCTTTACCAGCCCCTGTTTCTTCTTCCGACTTTCAATTTACCAACTATCCTTTCATACTTTTAAAAGATATCATAGATGGCAATTGGCATAATCTGCTGGATCCATTTGCCGGTATTGGCTGGACTCTTCTTACAAATGACTTTTGGAAATTCTTTGGCACATTGGAGCTTGAAACTTTCAAAAACTTTAGAGATTATCTTACTTTTTTATATTCAGGCCCTCTTTTAATTTTTGGAGGTTCAACATTAATTTTGAGTCTGATTCTATCAAAGAAACCCAGAAATTTTTTTCTTCTTACTGTTGGTCTTAATTTTATAGCAGGAATTTTAATGTTTTTTATAGCTAATGATAACTATCGTATATTTGAATCCATACTAAAAACAGATAATCTCGGTCAATTTATAATTATAAGGGATCCAAATATATTAGCATTAGATACTCCCTCTCATTTTATATTTACAAAATATCCAACCATATTAGGTATTTATATATTAATAGTTGCTTTTGTTGCTTTTTTAGAATGGAGAAAAGGCAGAGAGAATAATCTGCTTCAAGCCGTATGGGTAGGGCCAATATTTTCAGTGATATTTCATTTCCCGGGATGGGCAATACAAGGATTTCTGATTAACGATTACAACAGCATACATAGGTATTTTCTGGTACCGGCAATGGGCATCTCGCTATTTTTGGCTGCAATATTGACAATGCTTTATAAGCGAAGCTTGAAAGGAAACTTTCAAGATGAGCTTACAAGATTTCCTTATAAGCGAAGCTTGAAAGGAAACCTTTGGAGAACATCTGCTGTGCTATTAATTTCCGTAATAATTTTCACACTTTTTAAGGCTAATCAATCTGCAATTAAACAAGAATATTTAGGTTTAAATCCAGAAAGAATAAAATTTGCTGATCAGCAGATGATACATGATAAGTTTATAGATAAATTTGGTGACTCTTTAGTTCAGGATGATGTTTTATTTTATTTTGATCTTAGCTCAAAAAATTTAGGCAAGAGTGAACAGTATTATAAAGAAGCACTGGTTGTTTCAGATATAGGACACTGGATAAAATTAAGAAGAGAAAACCTGATGTTTAGTTGTATGGGTGCTTTTACGGATTTTATGGCACTGAAGGACTCTATGAAAATAGTGCAGGGGCAAATAAATTTTGTTTTTCCCGGTCAGTGCGATTCTCAAGATAGAGAGATAGGGTTAAGACGCAATAACAAACCCCATCTTTATAAGCTTGAGAGTCTGCGTGCCTTTAGAGTAGAGAACGGAGAGTTTATGGATATTAAAGAACAGACGCTCAAGGATTTAAACCTTTAATTATCGTTCCAGCCCTTTGCCGCTGGATCTTTCCAGTGCTTTTGTCATTGTTTCTTGCCACCCCTCCAGATATTTTAGCGATCTTTGTAGTTCTCCTTCAAAACTTTTTTCTTGTTGGGGATTAAAACCAAATATATTCAGATGATTTTGTAAGAGTCCAATATACTGCCTTTCTGTTTCTAACCGTAATTCCCATTCTTTAGGATTTTTGTTGCTTGCGGCGCCAAGAGTAGCCATATAAGCTTTTTGCAATGAACGGTAATCTCTTGTATCTTCAGGGTTAAGCTCTGTAATATATTGCGCTGGTGTTTCAAATGTCAATACATTATGAGTTTCAACAGATCTGATAGTTGCTCCTGTTTCTTTTGCAATAATAATCCATTTGGGCTGGGGGAAACTAATTGGTTCCATTTGCGGAGAACATCTTAGTATTTCTTCTACAACATCACGCGACATAACATGAGCAGTACTGCCAATATCTAGCGGTATTCCAAATGCTTTGCTATATAATCCTTTGAACTCCGATTCTGTATGGACTAAAGGAGGATGATGAGCTAAAAAATCTTTTAGACTTCTGCGGAGATTTAAGTAGTGGCCTGTATCACCAATATCTGCTGCCATTTCTGCCATTTTTAAAAAATCCTCTGGAAAATATTTTGCAGCAACAATAATTCTATCCCCATCAGTATACTGGATTTTATTAGTTTCCAGATTTTTGGCAATAACAAGCGCTTCCCGAAGAGCATTCAGGTGATCATTTTCAATTTTGTTATCAACAATAGGGTTTGACGGATCAGGTTCTGTAACATAAATTCCCCGTTCGCCTTGAGCTTTAAGAAAGTCTTTGACCCGTTGGTCTGTTGCTGCAGTAATACTGAAAACCCACCCGCGGTAATTTAATAAAACAACATCTACTGCCTGTTTCAGAGGTTCTAATAGCGCACCATTTGGATCATGAAGAGTTGAAGTTAAAAGGACATTTTGCATAATTTTTACTCATTGAGCATCTGATTTTTAAATTTTTTCAAAGCCTCACCTATGTTAGTGATACGAAATCCCAGAGACTCTATTTTTTTAGTACTTAACCAGGTATTTTTGGGTCTTAGTGCGAGTCTTTTTTTAGACAACTCTAAAAATGAAATTGGTTTTATTAAAGATTCATCCAGATTCATTGTGCCGGCAATTTTCTGGGCAAATTGCAAAGGAGTTATATATTCATGGGGAGAATAGTTGCCTGCTACATGGTATATGCCGGTTGCCTCTTTTTGCAGCAAAAAAAATAGGGCCTGGGCAATATCGTCAACGCTTGTTGGTTTAATTTTTTGATCTTCAACTCCCAAATACGGCTCTTTATTTTTCAGTTTTTCAACAACTGCCCTTGCAATATCAAGCTTTCGTCTGTATATACCACTGTAAGGATAGGAGATTCGAAT
>Ga0209514_10008810_pt1 | contig 11330 bp, 11 predicted proteins | sample Subgrocontami58m_FD_187452 | JGI IMG/M metagenome (GOLD analysis project Ga0209514, IMG submission 187452) | Subsurface groundwater microbial communities from S. Glens Falls, New York, USA - GMW37 contaminated, 5.8 m (SPAdes) (version 3) | ecosystem: Environmental > Aquatic > Deep subsurface >...
ATTGTAGAGTTAGAGGAGAAATTTTTACAGGAGGTTGCAAAATGAGTGGATGTCCAGGATCAAAAACAATTGATTTTAGTGAAAAGACAAACCAGGAAGGTAGTGAAACAGGAAAACGCCCATCTCAACTGAGACAGTGGCCAATACAGTTGCATCTTGTTTCTCCCATGGCGCCCTATTTCCAGGGAAAAGACATATTACTGGCGGCAGACTGCACGGCTTTTGCATTCGGCGAGTTCCATAAGGATTATCTCAAAGGAAAGAGCATAGCAATTGCCTGTCCTAAGCTGGATTCAGATCAGGAAATTTATGTTGATAAAATAAAGTCATTAATTGATGACGCAAAGATCAACACCTTATCTGTTATGATAATGCAGGTACCTTGTTGTTTTGGTCTGGCGCAACTTGCTAAAGATGGCGCTGAAAAGGCTTCCCGTAAGATACCGGTCAAACAGATCGTCGTCGGTCTGGAAGGCAATATCTTATCCGAAGAGTGGATTTAAGACCTTCTTGATATTTGAATAATTAAAATTCCCTGGGGACGATAAATCCTCAGGGAATTTTTTTTAGTAGGGTGATCGCCATAAATAAGTTGACATAAAACGTCATTGCGAGCAACTGCGAAGCAATCCCTGTTTTGAGATTGCTTCGTCGTTCCTCCTCGCAATGACAACTTTCTTTTAACGTTTACTATAAATCATGCTATTCCCCGAAATACAAGGCGCTGTGCCCTCGTACTTTCTCCACGCTTTATGTCCACAATCATCTCTGCACCCTTACCCTGAAACTCATAGACCAATTTTCCCCCGCATTCTTCTGAGTGGCTATTGAATAAAACCCTTCCGGAAACAGCCTCGCCGTCCATACGCGCAGCAATTACCTTTAATGGCAAACAACAGGCAGCCTGAAATATCAGTTTCTGGCCAAATACCAAAAGGCGGGTATAGTGTGGTTTCCGAATACCTTTTTGCCGCATTTCAATGTTTGAAGAGGTGGATGAACTGGTTGCCGGATTAGCAGGCTGTGTTTCAATCATATATTTCTCGTCGGCTTCAATGATACTTTTTGGGGTCAAATTTCCCTCCAAACCTGCATACCGAAGAATTATTTTAGCATCTTCTGCATCCTGTGAAATGTTCTCCTGTGTCGCACTATTTTCAGCCCTATTTCTGCGACTCAGCACCTTTGGTGCAGTGAGGTCGACCAGCGGGAGTTTCTCGTAAGTGATATTCAGGGAACTTTGTGTCATCATTTTCTTATTTCCAATAAAGAAGTTACATTTTCTACGCCTTCCACACTCATGGCAAGGTTGATTGCCTCTATAATCTCTTCCTTGCAGTGCACCGTACCTGCAAGGATGACTTGATCTTTTACCGTCGTCACATTTATATGAAGTGCGGAAACCTTTGGGCTTTTGGCATATTTGGCCATGATCTTGGCCGTGATGGATACCTCTGAAAATTCCTCCTGGGTCCTATCGATCAATACCTCCCCTTTTTTAGAAACAAAGATACCTCCTTCTTTTATTTCTGTAACTACTACGTTGGTACCTTTTTTAATTTCTTCTAAAATTGCCATTGTTTCTTCTGAAACATTTTGGCCGAGTTCTTTAACAGCTTCACCTGTAGTTACTGAAGATTCCCCAATCTTTTCGCCAGCCTTCTTAATGCTGGGATTCTCACAACCCAAAACGAAAGGAATTATACCGGCAAATAGCAAACAGACCATTGACGACGCTATACAATTTGATGTTTTTTCCATTTTAATTCCGAATTAAAAACTTTTTTATTAAGAATGCGTGTTAAGCTGCGTATTAACATCAGCCCTATTGTACACTTTTATTTTTCATGATTGTAGAAACTTCTTGTGTTAATGTCATTACCCTTTCGGCCTCCTCAATCGTCAATGTCCCTGCGCCGCAACTGGGGGTTATGATAGACCTTTCTTTAATCAATGTTTTCGATAACCCCTTATTAACAAGAAACTGGATACCTTCTTCCAGCTTCTTTACCAGATCGTTTGATGAAACGCCGGTTATTTTTGGTGAAGTTGGTACGATACCCCATGCTAAATAGCTGCCTCTGTCAAAAAATGTCTTTATCTCACGCCAGTACATCAAGTACTTGTCCATAAACTCATAGGCATCGAAACTGACAATGTCTACCTTAGATTCCATAAGCATGCCCCAGTCCGTATTACCGCAGCAGTGCGTACCAGTTAATCCTCCGTGAGACTGAACGGTGTCATAAACTTCATTGAGGGCGCTGATTGCCCTTTCACGGCTGATATTCATAAATGCCGAACCGAAGCTGGTAAGGTAAGGCTCGTCTGCAAAGATAATGACAGGCAGGCCATATTGTGATAACTTCGTAAACTGCCAGTATGCCTTCATTGACATTAATTTGATGATTACATCAAAAAATTCATCGCTATACAAAGCCGTAATTCCTGATGATAGTTTTAGAGAGCCGGCGAGGGTGATTGGACCGATGACATGCCCTTTTACAGCCCGAATGGATTTTGAGGGTTGGTTTTTCAGTTTATTGAGCATGGTATAAAACCCTGCCGCGCATTCAAGACTTATTGCAAACAAATCGGGATCATTCTTTAAAAATAACTCATAAAATCTTTCGAGTCCGTTGGAGGTATCTTGGGTGTCATCGATGCTTACGGTCTTGCCGTCTTCATGTATTTTGATGCAAGGGAGTCCTTCCGTATACTGAATACACATTTCTTCTTTAGTGCTGAGTTTGGGCAACTGCGGCCAGCAAGGGATTTCGGGAAGCGACTTGAACATGATCTCGCAAGCAACATCAACATTTGTATGTGGAAGGCTGCCAATCGCAGTAGCCGAGAAATTCCCTTTAAAATTAGTTGTCATAGATTGCTACCTACCCTTAAATTAAATACGAAGATGCTGCGCGATCCTAGCCATGGGGGAATCTTAACCGTTTTTCAATACTGAGTCAATAATTAAGTATGGTGTCACCGGAATCTGTGCGGATTGCCAGGGACAGAGACAGGAGAGATGATGGGAGTTGATTATAGTACCGCGAGTCAGGGAAGGAAACGATTACGAGAAACACTAAAAAGAGATAAAAATCTTTTGAGAATCATGGAAAGAATTGAAGCAAATTTATTAAGGTGAAAGATTTTGACCCCAACTTTTTCTCCGACCTATTTTCCCCCTTATATCATATTAAATAGAAATTTATAATAAAGGAATATGGCAAGAGAACTGAATATTCAATTCTTCAACGAATTGAAAGTCGTTTATCCAGCGTACACCCATATTATCACAAACGTTAGGTATTTTAACCTTGGTCGAATTAACAGAATTTACTTTTCCTTCTTTGGTAACAACAATAGCACCTTGATTTAAGGCGTGGGCAATCACCCACGGGTCAGCTAATGAACGGCCTTTGATATTATCAACAAGGTTTTTATGTGCCGGATCTTTGGCGTAAATCTTTTTCAAACATTCAATAACATGGCCATCTATTTTGTATTCAGGGATTTTGCTTTTTTTTAACCAATTTGTTAAATCATCATCCGTTCGGGTAATTTCTTCATACACCTTTTCCGGAAGAAAAATTCTACCTTCAGCACCTAATTCATCAAGTACTTTCCAATAATCAATGCAAAATTTTGGTGCATAATAGTCCTCCCAAGCCCGAATGAGCACATTAGCATCCAAACAATATTTTTTATGTTGTGTGCTCATAATTATAGGAATGCTTCCAGTTTTGAAAATTTATTTACCTGCGTATTTAATAGACTGCTTGCCTGCGTTGGCTCAACAAAACCACCCCTAAAGGCGTCCAATACAATTTGGGTAAACAAGCGGCCGTTTTTATTTAATTGCAGCAAGTAATAGTCCGGGCCACCTTCTTGTTTTTTTTGCTTTGCCTTCTTTTCATCCACTCGCTGTAAAAAAGCCTTATACTCGCTATCAGCCAATGTTTTTAGTTTTCGATATTTGTCTAATGTAATAATTTGCAATTTGAGTGCTCTAAACAAAAAGGCAAAGGAACTTACTCCTAGCTTTTTGGAAATATTTAAAACTTCATTAAGTGAATTAAAAACTGCTGCATCCAAGCTTTTTATCAGTTCAATAGGCATTAAAGCATTTGCAGCCACTTCATTGCAGAATAACTCTACAGGGTGCAGTTTTCCTATATGTTTTAATTCAGGTTCAATTTCATTAGAAATACCGGATTCGGCAATCCAAATATGTGCAAGTTCATGAACGAGAGTAAAGAGCTGAGAGGTCTTCCAATCTTTCGAATTAATAAACACAAAAGGGGCATAAGGGTCAGCAATGGTAAAACCTTGTATTTCTTCGCTGTCTAACTTTAATCTTGTATGAATGAAACTGGTTTTTGATATAAAAATCCCCCTCGCTTCTGCTTTGTAAATCCATTTATTTATTGGGCCGTCGAAGGGTATCGAATAATTATCTTTATTAATTTGAAGCGTATCGAGTATATCATTGGCAACTTTTACAGGATCATCCTGGATAGAAAATCTACCAACGAAAGGGAGAGATGATTCATTATTATTTTCAAACACATCTCTAATCCACGCTTGTTTTTGCTGAATTTCTCTTATTATAAATACAGAGGCTGTTCCAAGCGGTTTGGCAGTTTTTTTGCGAAAATCCTGTAAAGGCGTAAAGTCTCTTGGCACTTCGGGCAGAAAAAAAATAGCAAAAGGTCTTTTGTATGCCTTTGCCAATATTTCTGCCTGCTTGATGGTGGGTTGTCCGGTGCCATCTTCCCATTCGCTAATCTTCTCCGGGGCAATAGAAACCTTAGCCGCGGCTGTCTCTAATGACATCCGGGCGGATTCTCTTGCCCATTGAAGCACTTTAGGTGTTATATAGGCTTTGTCTGCCATTCTTATTTATTCTCTAAGTTTATATACTTTTCTGGCTTGGCAAGTATTTAGAAGTATTTAGGGAAGTATTTAGGGACACATCCCTTTTTTGGTCTACCTTCTAGCCATAGGGGAATCTTAGCCGTTTTTCAACACTGAGTCAATAATTAAGTATGGTGTCACCGGAATCCCCGGATAAACATAATTGACAAAACAAGTTGAATTATATATATTTACAACACAGCACGAAAATCAATAATATCTGTAATTTATTACCGCTTTCAGGCGGTATAAGCTATTTTACACGAATTGATCCAAGAATGAGCCAACCGATAAATCAGCACTGGGTCCCTAAGTTCTATCTGCGATATTTCGCAACGCCGGAATCTTGCCAGACAACCGAACCACAGGTCTGGATTTTCTCAAAGGATGAGGAGGACGGAGACGAAACGCTTACAAACATTAGGAACATCTGTGCGAGGCGCTACTTGTATTCTCCAGATGATAAAGCGGGGAAAAGAAACTGGACGCTTGAAACAAGGCTACAACAACTCGAATCTACATACTCCGGGTTCTGGGAGCATCTTGCTAATAATTTTATTGAGTTGAGCGATGACTCAATCCGAAAGGGTGTCGCATTGTTCGTTTCCATTATGTATTTACGGCATCCCGATAATTTGAAAGAGTTGCCAAACATCCATCAAAACATGGTGCGGCTTTTTGAGCAGGCTGCTAAGCGAACTGATGGAACCCCAGACGTGGACTCCATTGAAATAAACGGTGAGCTACACAAAATTGATACGAGTGGATGGCACGAGTATTGTTCATGGGGCAAGCGCGAACATCACCAATTCTTCACTAACTTGGTTTACTCTGAAGCGACACATCTAGCCAATTTGCTTATCAAAAAGCGCTGGTCGGTAGTCTTTACGGAAACACCCCGATTCATCACATCCGATAAACCGGTTACCAAACAACACGCGACAAAAGAGACGTTTGGGTTTGGAACTAAGGGCGCAATTGTGAGCTTTCCATTGAGTCAGACGCGCCTCTTGGTAATGGATGACATGCACAATGAACCAGCCAACCAGTACTATCCACTCAAGGAAGGTAATCTAGGGGCCTTTAACTATAGTATCTGGCGCAACGGAAGTAGATTCATGGTATCTGGGCGTCCAATCGAACAGGTTCTTCGAGAAATAGTCGCATGGGCAGACGCCTATGGGGCAGTAGCCGTATAACAAGTACATGCTAGGGGCGGAGCGGAGCAGCGGCCCCTGATGCGCGCCGTTAGGTCACAGGAAAAAAGATACACGATCAAACCCTTATTATTGCATATATTATATGATGGTTGAATTAACAAGCATTCTTGATATTGTTCGCAAGTCAGTAAACGGCAGTAGCTGTCGACTTGAACGCTCAAGGATTGGACAGTTCCTGACGTCCGCCAGGATTGCGCGGTTTATGGCATCATTGTTTGAGCGTCAGAGGGAACACGTGCGAATCCTGGATGCTGGTGCCGGGTCGGGGGCTCTGTTTGCGGCGTGTGTAGAGGCAATGGTTTCGGGGAATCATCGCCCGCTTTCGATTCATGTGGTTGCATACGAGAACGATCAGAAGATATTACCGTACTTGAAAGAAACAATGGAATGGTGCAAATCGACCTGCCACAAAGCCGGTATTCCCTTTCAGGGGGAAATACGGGTGGAGGACTTTATTGAGGCGGCCATAGTGCAGTCAGAAGAAGGCCTGTTTGCTGTTCATAGGGATCGTTTCACTCATGTAATACTCAACCCCCCTTACAAGAAGATCAGCGGAGAATCGGCAACGCGCCAATTGCTCGACGAGGCAGGGTTTGAGGTATCGAATCTTTATGCTGCGTTTGTATGGCTATCGGCTAAGTTGCTTGAGCCTGGCGGCGAATTGGTAGCGATTACGCCCCGAAGTTTCTGTAATGGGCCGTACTTCCGCCGGTTTAGAATTGATCTGCTGAATATGATGGGCTTACATCGTATTCACGTGTTCGGGTCGCGCAAAAAGGCATTCGGGGATGACGATGTGCTTCAGGAAAATGTTATCTATCATATGGTTCGGGGTGAACGAAAACCGGAGCGATTAATAGTCTCGTCGTCCGAAGGTGCGGACTTTGACAAATCAAGGAGCCGCTCTGTCCCATACGATCATGTGATTTCACCCGGTGACCGCGATGCCTTCATTCATCTTGTATTAAACGATTCCGACGACCACCTGATGGAAAAAATGGAAGCATGTGCGACTTCGCTCGTCATACTTGGGGTGGACGTCTCGACGGGGAGAGTCGTGGACTTTCGCGCTCAGGAATACCTTCGCTATTTACCGGAAGAGGGGACTGTTCCGCTTATATATCCTTGCCATTTTGTGTCTGGCTTCGTAAGTTGGCCCGCTGAATCAGGAAAAAAGCCAAATGCTGTTGCAGTTTCGCCACAGACAAAGGATTTACTGTTGCCAGCAGGATACTACGTCCTAACAAAGCGTTTCTCGACAAAAGAAGAGCCGCGGCGTATCGTGGCTGCGATATATGATCCCAACAGGGTTGAAGCTGCGCTTGTCGGGTTTGAGAACCATCTTAATTATTTCCATGCGAAGGGTAAAGGCTTATCGGCGAATTTGGCGAGAGGGCTGGCTTTATATCTAAATTCTTCGCTCTTCGATCAGTACTTCCGTCTTTTCAGCGGACATACACAGGTCAATGCCACTGACCTTAGAAAGATGCGTTATCCTTCTCACGATCAATTGCTAAGACTCGGAGCTTACGTAAAACATCAAATGCCCGATCAGGCAACGGTAGACGAGATATTGGGAAAGGAATGCGGTATCTATGGCTAAAAAAATCGACACAAAGAAGGCCGAGCGAAAAATCAAGGAAGCACTGGAGATATTAGAAACGCTTGGTTTTCCCCGGCAGCAGCAGAATGAGCGTTCAGCATTGACACTTCTTTCGCTGTTGAACCTCAAGCCTGACGGTGCGTGGGAGAGCGCAAGCGACCCATTAATTGGTATTACACCCATGATGGAGTTCTTTGCTGTGCATTATGGCAAGCGATACGCGCCAAATACCAGGGAGACGGTACGCCGGCAGACTGTTCATCAATTCATGCAGGCGGGGATGATTGTGCCTAATCCTGATAAGCCTTTGAGGCCGACAAATAGCCCCAAGGCGGTCTACCAGATAGAGCCGTCCGCATTGAAGCTGCTTCGGGAGTTTGGGAAGCCAGGCTGGGGTAGCCATTTGCGCTCGTATCTGCATGCGGTCAAGACTTTGAAGAAGCTCTATGCGCGAGAGCGAGATATGCGCCGGATTCCTGTTAAGCTATCAAATAGCCGAGAGATCAGTCTTTCGCCGGGTGGCCAGAATGTATTGATAAAAAAAATCATAGACGATTTTTGTCCGCTTTTTACCCCAGGTGGACGTGTAATATACGTAGGCGACACAGAGACGAAATGGGCCTATTTCGATTCCAATGCGCTTGAGGAGTTGGCCATCGAGACAGAAGAACATGGAAAGATGCCGGACGTCGTGGTGCATCACGTGGATAAGAACTGGCTTGTTCTGATCGAAGCGGTTACCAGTCACGGCCCCGTAAACCCAAAGCGTAGGCAGGAATTGAAGAAGCTGTTTGCCGGATCAAAAGTTGGCATAGTGTATGTGACGGCCTTTCTTGATCGAAAAGCCATGATGAAATACCTCGGCGAAATTTCTTGGGAAACGGAAGTCTGGATTGCAGAGACCCCTACGCATTTGATCCATTTCAACGGCGAACGGTTTCTTGGTCCATACGAGGATTAGGCTGCTGTCAGGGTAAGGGGAAGTTTAGCAGTATATTCCATCAGGAACATAGACTTGATAAATTAATAGGGAATTATCCTGGTTTTTTCTTGACCAATATAAGCAGAGGAATTGAGGCAAGCTGCGCTACGACTGAGAATGCGATAAGGGATATAAGGGAGATATCGTAGAGAATTCCCATTAATGCGCTGCCTAAAAACCAGAAGATTCCATAGCCTGTGTTAAAAATACCGTATCCTGTGCCCCGCTTGTTTATGGGAACCATATCTGCAATTGCAGCCCTCATGATGGATTCCTGCGCCCCCATGCCCATACCCCACAGCGCCATTCCAATTAGGGCAAAAGAGAAGCCGCCTAAAAAAACCAGCGGGGCAAAAAATAATGAAAAGAGAGAAACAATAATCAATACAGAGACACCTTTGCGATCAAACAGGTATCCGAACAAAAGCGCCGCAATGGCGTCGACACCCATCGCAACAGCGTAAAATACCGGAATCCAGGTGTCTGAAACAATTGATACTTTTTTAAAATGGTACGCAATCAGTGGAAAGTCTGCATAACCTGCGGCAATAAATGCAACGGCAGCGAGATAAAGCCAGAATTTTTTGGGAAATCCCTTTGTCTCCAGTTCAGGCTGAGCCACTTCCAGATTCCGTGGTTGAGGGTATAACCATCGGGCTGTCATGAGCACACTTATTGCCATGAATGCCGGTATAAGTAACGTAACAAAGCTCGTCCGATAACCTCCTTTAAAATAAAGTACGCCACTAACGATAAGCGGGCCCAGCACTGCTCCAATCTGGTCTAACGCTTCGTGCAATCCAAAACCCTTTCCCCTTCCAATCTCCTTGGTTGCATGGGAAAGCATGGCATCGCGCGCCGGGGTTCGTATTGCCTTTCCTATGCGTTCCATAATTATAAGAACGGCCGCAATTTCCCAACGTCCCGCCAGAGCCAGGGCTGGTACTGCCAGCATATTCAAGGTGTAGCCAAACAACGTGATTGCCCAATATCTTCCGATTCTGTCGCTGATATATCCGGAGACAAGCCGCAGGCTGTGTCCGATTAACTCACCAAATCCAGCGACAATTCCCACCGTGGTTGCGCTTGCTCCAAGTAAAGCCAGATACGGGCCGTTTATGCTGCGGGCGCCTTCGTATGTTATATCGGCAAAGAGACTCACAATGCCAAGTAATACGATGAACTTTAGTGCATGTGCTTTAGAAGTATTGTTATTAACTACGGTTGTACTTGATTGGTTTTGCATTATGATAAATTTTGTAATCCTGACAATCGTTCGGCTGATCCTTCGACAAGCGTTCGACTGAGCTCACGCCGAAGGCTCAGGATGCAGTGCCGTTCATGGTGAGTCTGTCGAACCATCACGACGAAGTCTGTGTTCATCTGCGTCCATAATAAAAGGGTACATACTAATAAATTTAAAATGTTGAGTCAAGTAAGTTAAAGATGATATTATATTGAAACAGGAATAGCCTGAGATAAGGATAACATTTTACACTACAGAATATTTTCGGACTAAATAGTAATAAAGGTTTTTCATGGGTGAATTCTCATTCATACAATGGATTCGGGAAAGGCAGAAAAGACGTAAAGACGTTATTCTGGGCATTGGAGACGATTGTGCGGCAATAAATGTTTCTTCTGACAAACTGTGCCTCATTACGGCCGATATGCTTGTGGACGGTACACATTTTGATCTTAAAAAATGTAGCCTCCGGGATGCGGGAAGGAAAGCCATTGCATGCAGTATCAGCGATGTGGCAGCGATGGGATGCCAGGCTACGGTTGCAGTGGTTTCTATCTGTTTTCCTAACCATACTACTGAAAGATTTGCAAAGGAACTATATAAAGGGATATGGGATATTGCAGATAAATATAACATTGAGATTGTGGGTGGAGATATTATTAGCGGACACTGTCCCTTGTGTATTAATGTGACCATGCTGGGGAGGGATGATGGATTAAAACCCGTCCTGCGTTCGGGTGCAAAGGTAGGAGATATGATTCTGGTAACCGGAACGCTAGGTGGATCGCTTCTTGGGAAGCATCTTCGTTTTGAGCCACGATTAAAAGAAGGACTTGTTTTGAACAAAAACTTTACCATTCATGCCATGATCGATATCAGTGATGGAGTGACGGCAGATTTAAATCATATCTTAGAAGAAAGCAGGGTGGGCGCCATCCTGTATGAAGATCTAATTCCCGTTTCAGAAGCGGCGGTAAAAATGGCAGAGAAAAGCGATAATACACCGCTTTACCACGCATTATCTGATGGTGAGGACTATGAATTATTGTTTACTTTATCGAAAGGCCAGGCGAAGAAGGCTGTGGTATCGCATTTATTTGACAAGGGGATGATCAATTGCATTGGAGAAATCACTCGTGGCCGTGGTATTCAGATGAAATTTTCGGATGACAAGACACGTCGTATAAAACCGCGTGGCTATGAACATCTTAAATCATAAGGTAAAAGACAGTCGTTAATCGTGAAAGAAAATAAGCTAACTTTTAAAAGTGTGAATGCGACCGAAACGATAAACTTTGGGGAAAGACTGGGCAAATTATTAGCGCCGGGGCATGTCATTGCATTACTAGGCGAATTGGG
>Ga0209514_10008813_pt1 | contig 11324 bp, 7 predicted proteins | sample Subgrocontami58m_FD_187452 | JGI IMG/M metagenome (GOLD analysis project Ga0209514, IMG submission 187452) | Subsurface groundwater microbial communities from S. Glens Falls, New York, USA - GMW37 contaminated, 5.8 m (SPAdes) (version 3) | ecosystem: Environmental > Aquatic > Deep subsurface >...
CACCACGCCGATCGCGGCGTAGCGCAGGCCGAGTTCGCGCGCAAGCGACGCCTCGGGCATCGCGGTCATGCCGACGATGTCCGCACCGTCGCGTTCGAGCCGTTCGATCTCGGCCGCCGTCTCCAGGCGCGGCCCCTGAGTGACAGCGTAGACCGCGCGCTCGAGCACGGCTTCGCCGCAGGCAGCCGCGGCGGCGAGCAGCCTCGCCCTGAGGTCCCGCGAATACGGCTCGGTGAAGTCGACGTGCGTGACCGGGGCCCCGTTCTCGAAGAAGGTGTGTCTGCGCCCCCAGGTGTAGTCGATGATCTGGTCCGGAATGGCGATCGTCCCGGGCGTGTACCCGGACCGGATGCCGCCGACGGAAGCCACCGACACGACGCTCTCCGCGCCCTGCCCATGCAGCGCCGACAGGTTGGCGCGGTAATTCACCTCGTGCGGCGGAATCGTGTGGCCGTATCCGTGGCGTGCGAGAAACACCACCGGATGCCCGAGGATGTTGCCGAAGACCAGAGGTCCGGAGGGCTCTCCATACGGCGTGTGCACCACCTGCCGCTGCGTGACCTCCAGGCTGCCGAGCTGCGACAAGCCGCTGCCTCCGATGATCGCGAGCATGTGGCCGATCATCCTTTCATCGAATAGATGGCCGGCAGGTTGCGCCAGGCGCCCGACACGTCCATGCCGCAGCCGAACACGTAGCGGTTCGGCAGCCTCAACCCGACGAAGTCGGGGACGCACGCCTTGGGCTTGCCGGTGTCCTTTTCGGTGAGCACCGCGCAGGCCACGGACTGCGCGCCCTGCGCGATCAATCGCGAGCGCACCGCGCCCAGGGTGTCGCCGGCGTCGAGGATGTCGTCGAGGACCAGTACCGTACGGCCGCTCACGGCCTCCGACGGCTCGGCTTTCCAGCGTAACTGGCCGCCCGTGATCGCATCGCCGTATCGCGACACGTGAACGTAGTCCAGGCTCAGCGGAAACCCGAGCAGGGGCAGGATACGTCCGGCGAAATAGATTCCGCCCTTCATGACCACCAGCACCAGCGGATTGCGCTCGCCGATCGCCGCGGTTATCTCGCGCGCCAGCCTGTGGATCGCCGCCTCCACCGTTGCCGCGTCGTGGACGAGGTCGGCTTCCGCGAGCACCTGCCTGGCTTGTTCGGGTGTCATGGCTGTTCTGCTTCCTGAACCGGTCAAGCCGGAACCAAACAGGTTGCCTCCAATTGGATTCCATTCATCTCGTCATTTTGGAAAGTTGCGAAGTTGCAACTTTCCAAAATGACGAGACATAAACAGCCAGATTCTTCGTCAGATTTGTCAACACTTGGCTGGTAAGTGACTAAGGCTGTCCCGCCCGCGCTAGAGGCGGCTGCACAGTTCCTTCAGGTAGGCATCGAATTCCGGCCCGGTCTCGGAATGCTGGCGGCCGAACGCGACGGTGGCCTGGAGATAGCCGAGCTTGGAACCGCAATCGTAACGTGTGCCATGGAAACGGCACGCGAGCACCTTGTCCTCAGTGAGCAGTGCGGCGATCGCGTCGGTAAGCTGGATCTCGCCGCCCGCGCCGGGCGCCACGCGCTCGAGGTGATGGAAGATCCGCGGCGTCAGGACATAGCGTCCGACGACCGCGAGGTTGGACGGCGCGACGGCCGGGTCGGGCTTCTCGACGATCCCCGTGACCCGCTCGACGTTCCCGTCGACCGGCTCGTGCGCGACGATGCCGTACTGGCGCGACTGCTCCGGCGCGATCTCCTCGACTCCGAGCACCGAGCAGCGGTAGCGCTCGTAGACGTCGGTCATCTGGCGCACGATCGGCGGCCGGCCGTCGATCAGGTCGTCGGCGAGAATGACCGCAAAGGGCTCGTCGCCCACCACGGGCCTGGCGCAGAGCACGGCGTGGCCGAGCCCGAGCGGCTCGGCCTGGCGGATGTAGATGCAGTTGACCTCCCGGGGAATGATCGAGCGCACCGTTTCGAGCAGCTCGGTCTTGCCGCGCATCGCAAGCTCCGACTCGACCTCGTAGGCCTTGTCGAAGTGATCCTCGATGGCGCGCTTGTTGCGCCCGGTGATGAAGATCATGTCCGTGATGCCCGCGCCGACCGCTTCTTCGACGGCGTACTGGATCAGCGGCTTGTCGACGATCGGCATCATCTCCTTGGGACTCGCCTTCGTCGCCGGCAGGAACCGGCTTCCCATTCCCGCCACGGGAAACACGGCCTTGGTCACCTTCGCATTCATGCGCTTCCCCGTTCCGCGCGCACCAGTTCGCGCAGTCCATCCTCGTCCAGTATCGTAACCCCGAGTTCGCGTGCGCGGGTGAGCTTGCTGCCGGGATCTTCGCCGGCGACCACATAGTCGGTCTTCTTCGACACCGATCCGCTGACCTTGCCCCCGCGCGATTCGATCAGCTCACGCGCTTCCTCCCGCGCCATGCCCGGCAGCGTGCCGGTCAGGACGAAGGTCTTGCCTGCAAGGGCGCCGGCGACGCGCCCCGGTGCGCCCGCGTGCTCCTCCCAGCGTACACCCGTCCCGGGGTCGCGGAGCTTCCTGATGACCTCGAGATTATGCCGTTCGGAGAAGAACTGCCTGATGGACATCGCGACCACCGGCCCGACGTCCTTCACCTGCTGAAGCTCCTCCTCGCCGGCTGCGACCAGCCGGTCCAGGCCGCCGAAATGCCGCGCGAGGTCGCGCGCCGTCGCCTCGCCGACGTTGCGGATGCCCAGCGCGTAGATGAAGCGCTCGAGCGTCGTGCGGCGCGAGCGTTCGATGGAGTCGAGGACGTTCTGCGCTGACTTCTCGCCCATTCGCTCCAGGCCGGCCAGCGTGGATGCATCGAGCGCGTAGATGTCGGCCGGCGTCTTCACCAGGTCCGCGTCGACGAGCTGGTCGACCAGCTTGTCCCCCAGCCCCTCGATGTCCATGGCGCGGCGCGAGGCGAAGTGAAGGATCGATTGCTTGCGCTGCGCGGCACAGACCAGCCCGCCGCTGCAGCGGGCGACCGCCTCCTCGGGAAGCCTGACCACTTTCGAGCCGCAGACGGGGCAATGGGTCGGCATCTGGAACCTACGCGCGTTATTCGGGCGCCTTTCCGGCAGCGCCCGCGCCACCTCCGGGATGACGTCTCCGGCGCGCCGCACGACCACCGTGTCTCCGATGTGAATGTCCTTGCGGCGCAACTCATCCTCGTTGTGCAGCGTCGCATTGGTCACCGTCGCCCCGCCGACGAAGACCGGCGCCAGGCGCGCCACGGGCGTGAGCGCCCCGGTGCGCCCGACCTGCACGTCGATGCCGAGCACGACCGTCTCGGCTTCCTCGGCGGGAAACTTGTGCGCGATCGCGAATCGCGGTGCGCGCGCGACGAACCCGAGCCGCTGCTGCTGCGCGATCGCATTGACCTTGTAGACCACTCCGTCGATATCGAACGGAAGCGCGGTCCGGCGCGCAGCCATGGCCCGGTAGAACTCCAGCAGGCCGGTCGCCCCGTGCACCACCTTGCGATCGGCGCACACCGGCAGGCCGAGCGAGGCGAGCCAGTCGAGCAGCTCGCTGTGCAGGGCGGGCAGCCGTGCACCTTCCGCCTGGCCGATTCCGTAGGCGAAGAATCGCAGCGGCCGCGCCGCGGTGACACGCGAGTCGAGCTGGCGCAGGCTCCCCGCCGCGGCGTTGCGCGGGTTGGCGAACTCCTTCTCGCCGCGGCCTCTCTGGCGCTCGTTGAGCTGCCCGAAGTCCTGCCTGAATATCAGCACCTCGCCCCGCACCTCGAGCGCGCTGGGCGGCGCCCGGCCGCGCAGGCGCAGCGGGATGCCGCGCACGGTGCGCAGGTTGGGCGTGACGTCCTCGCCGGCGTAGCCGTCGCCCCGGGTCGCGCCCTGCACGAACCTGCCCGCGTCGTAGCGCAGGCTTATCGCCAGCCCGTCGAATTTCGGCTCCGCGACGTACTCGACCGACTCGAGATCGAGGCCCTCGCGCACGCGCCGGTCGAACGCCTCGACCTCGGCTTCTGAGAAGGCGTTGTTGAGGGACAGCATGGGCGTCCGGTGCACGACCGATGCGAATTGCGCAAGCGGCGCCGCGCCGACGCGCTGCGTCGGCGAGTCGGGCGTCGCAAGCTCGGGATGGCGGGCCTCGAGGTCGGCCAGCTCGCGAAACAGCCGGTCGTACCCGGCGTCGGAGATCTCGGGGTCGTCGAGAACGTAATAGCGGTAGTTGTGGTGCTCGATCTCGGCGCGCAGCTTTTCGGCGCGTGCTCCGACCCCCCGGGGCACCGCCATGCGGGTCAGGAAAACAGCCGCAGGGCGGTCGGGCTGCCGGGCGCGATCGAGCGCTCGGCCATGGTGCGCTGCACGGCCTGGACCTGCGCGAGTATCTTGTCGAACGCGGCGGCCGAGACGGAAGCGCGATTGTCGTCGACGATGTCGCCGTCGAGCGCTTGCGCGAGATGGCGCGCGAAATCGCGGAACTGCTCGAACGGCCGCGCTGTTTCCGGCGCGCGGGGCACATCGAGCTCGAGCGTGAGGCCTGCAGCCGAAATCGTTCGCATCGTCTCCGCGCGGAAAGGCGTGCGGTCCATGTTGCCGAGCTCGAAGAGCACGCGCGCGCGGTCGTCGCGCCGCTGGAAGCGACCGTCCTCCTCCAGCGTAAGCCCGGCGGCTTCGGCCAGCGCGCGAATCTTGGTTCCCGCGAACAGCGTGCGCGTCGAGACGACGTGCATCGCGATCGCGATGTCGACCTTGCCGCAGAAGCGGTCCAGATCGCTCGCCCTGGCCGTCGCCTCGTCGCGATCCGGGATCGAGGCGAGCGCGCCCGCTCCGGCGGCCGCCTGCTGGACCGCCGCGCCGAAGGTGGCCAGCTCGTCCGCGCTCACCGCACCCCTGCGATCGGCGAGCTGGATGCCGGCGCGCATCCGGGCGTAGCGTTCGGCAGGCCGCAGCGCCTCCCAGCCCCCGCCGCCGTACCCCTCCAGGCGCACCTGCTTGGAGAATCCGGCGAGCGCCGGCCGCGACGCATCGGTCATCGCCTCGCCCGTGACCTCCTCGCCCGCCTCGATCGGAACGATGAAGTCGATCGTCTCCTTGAGCGAGGCGATTTCCTCCGAAATCGCCTCGGGTCCCACGGCAGCCTTCGGCGCGAAGGCCGCCTCGAAGGTCGCCGCGAAGGTCGGCTCGATGCGCTCGCCCTCGGGCGCGGGCTGCAGGTCGCGCGCCTCGCCCTGCTGCGGCTCCGTTCCGGCCTGTTGGCCGGATGTGCCCATCAGCACGTCGTCGTGGCCCGACTTGAGGCTGCGGTCGGCTTCGCGCCGGTACCTCGCCTCCTGCCACTTGTTGTAGCCGAGCACGGCCACGACGACGAATGCGCCGATCGCGACCAGCCCGAGGTGGAGATCGCTCATGCGGCGACCCTTCCTCCTTCGGTTGATTCCTCCCGCAGCCTGAGCGCTTCCTCGATGTCGACCGCGACGACGCGGGAAACGCCCTGCTCCTGCATCGTGACCCCGATCAGGTGCCCGGCCATTTCCATGGTGAGCTTGTTGTGGCTGATGAACAGGAACTGGGTCTGCTGCGACATCCTGCGCACCAGCTCGCAGAAGCGCTCGGTGTTGGAATCGTCGAGCGGCGCGTCCACCTCGTCGAGCAGGCAGAAGGGAGCGGGATTGAGCTGGAACATCGAGAACACCAGCGCGATCGCCGTGAGCGCCTTCTCCCCGCCGGAGAGCAGGTGGATGGTCGTGTTCTTCTTTCCCGGCGGCCTCGCCATGACCTGCACGCCGCAGTCGAGGATCTCCTCTCCGGTCATGATGAGCCGCGCCTCGCCGCCCCCGAACAGGGCCGGGAACATCTGGCTGAAATGCCCGTTCACCGCGTCGAACGTGGACTGGAGCAGGTCGCGCGTCTCGCGGTCGATCTTGCGGATCGCGCTCTCCAGCGTCTCCAGCGCCTCTCTCAGATCGGCCGATTGCGCATCGAGGAACTGTTTGCGTTGCTGGCTGGACGCGAGTTCCTCCAGCGCCGCCATGTTGATCGCGCCGAGCTCCGCAATGGCGTTCGTGAGCCGCGTGATCTCGCCCTGCAGAGGCGCCGCCCTCTGGCCCTCCCTGATCGAGGCGAGGAGCGCCGCCTCGTCCGCACCCGCCTCGGCGAGCTGGGCGGCGAACTGCTCGCAATTGATGCGCGCAGCCTGCTCCTTCAGGCGCAGCTCCCCGATCCGGTCGCGCAGGGGCTGCAGGTTCTGCTCGCTCGCGAGCCGCGCTTCTTCGGCGCCGCGCAGCTGATTGGCCGCATGCTCCTGGTGCGTGCGCGCCGCCGCCAGCGCCTGCTCGCAGCCGAGCCGCGTCTGGAGCGCCTGCTGCAGGAGATCGCGCAGGCCCTCGTCGCGCAGGCCTTCGAGCTCGGCCACCAGGGATCCGAGCTGCTGCGCTGCAGCCTGCATCTGCTCGAGCACCGACTGCAGCGACCGGTCGATCTCGCCGATCTTGCTGGTGCACTCCTTCTCGGCGAAAACCGCTTCCTGCGATTCGCGCTCGGCCTGCTGCAGCGCCCTGCGCTGCGCCTCGAGCGCCATCTCCGCCGCATCGTGGGCCGCCCTCGCCTCGAGGAACAGGGCGCTGTGCGCGTCCCGCTCGCCGCGCTGCGCGTCCAGGCGCGCCTCGGATGCCGCGCGCGAGTCCTCCTCCGTGGCCTTCTGGCGCCCGATTTCCTCCAGCTCGCGTGCGATTTGGGCGCTGCGCTCGGCATAGCGTTCCTGGCCCTGCATCATCTTCAGGTGCTCGAGCTGGCGCTCGTGGTGGCGCTGGCGCAGTGCGGCGCCCGCGGCGCGCAGCGCCGCGAGCCCCGCGTCGTGCTCGGCCAGCGCGTGCTCGAAGCCTTTCAGCGCTTCGCGCGCGCGGCCGATACCCTCTCCCATTGCGTGCGCCTCGACGGCCAGCGCCTCGATCTCGCGCTGGCGGGCGAGAATGCCCGTGTCGGACGGGTCCGGCGCGTGGAACGTCACGCCGTAGCGGCCGAACTGATGACCTTCGCGGTTGACGAGCACCGTCCCGGGACGCAGCGCCAGGCGCGCTTCCAGGCCCGGGGTCCCTTCGACGGCGTGGCGGTCGTGCAGCCACGAATCCAGCGCCGCTGCGACGCCCGCGTCCAGCACCTGCACCAGCTCGGCGAGCGGCCGCAGCCCGTACACGGACACCCTCTCGCCGCGCTCGCCGGTGGTAAACGCGCTGACCTTGGCCGGCGGCGGGTCGTCCAGCAGCCGCTGCAAGCTGTCATCGCTGTCGAGCTGGAGTGCGTGCAGCTTCTCACGCAGCACCGATTCGACCGCAGCTTCCCAGCCCGGGTCGACGCGGATCTTCTGCCACAAGCGCGACCGCGCGCCCAGCGCGTGGCGCTCGACCCAATCGTGGATCTGGCCGTTTTCCTCGACCTGGCTCTGTATCTTCTGCAGCGTGAGCAGCTTGCCGTCGAGCGCCGAGAGCTCGCGCTCGAGCGCCTGCAGGCGCTCCTGGGACGCACTGCGCTCCGACTCGACCCCGATTCGCGCGGATTCGACCTGCGCGAGCACCGCGCTCTGCCGGCCTAGCTCGGCATCGCTTTGCACGAGCCCCTGTTCGAGTTGCGCGAGCTGCGCCGGATCCGGTACTTCCAGTTGGTCGCGCTCCGAGAGCAGCCGCGCCTCGCGGGCGAGCAGATCCTGCAGAACCCGGTCGGCATGCGCAACGTGCGCCTGCTCGAGCTGGATCGTGCGCTCCGCGGCGGCAATCCGCTCGCGCTGATCGGCGAGACGCGACTGCGACTCCCGATGCGCCTGCTCGGCCTCGGGGAGCCGTTCAGCCTCCTCTGCCGCGGCCTGCGCCGCGCGCGCGACGCGATCGCGCGCCTGGGCGGCGCGCGCATCCCACATCTGCGCCGCCTCGCGAAGCTCGGCTTCCTGCCGAGCGCCGGATTCCTGCTGGACGCGCAACTGGGCGAGCTGTGCCTCCAGGCGCTGGCGCGTCTCGGACACGAAATGCAGCTCAGACTCCAGCCGCGAGGTCTCGGTGTTCGCGTTGTACAGCGCGCCCTGCGCGGAATTGAGCGTGTCACCCGCGGCGTAGTGCTCGACCCGCGCCTTCTCGAGGCCGCTCTCGATCTCCCGCAGCCGCGCCGTCTCGGCCTCCAGCTCCGTCCCCACGCGCTCGATCTCGCGCGCATGGCGCTGCACCTCGGCGTCGGCTTCGTTCCGGCGCAGCAGCCACAGCACGCCCTGCTTCTGCTGGCGCTCCGAGTTCAGTTCATTGTAGCGGCGCGCCACCTCGGCCTGCTTCTCCAGCTTTTCGATCTGGACGCCGAGCTCCTGGCGGATGTCGTCCACGCGCGAGAGGTTTTCCCGCGTGTCGGCGAGGCGGTGCTCGGTCTCGCGCCGCCTCTCCTTGTACTTGGACACGCCCGCGGCTTCCTCGAGGAAGACCCGCAGGTCCTCGGGCTTCGCCTCGATGATGCGCGAGATCATCCCCTGCTCGATGATGGCGTAGGCACGCGGCCCCAGCCCCGTCCCGAGGAAGATGTCCTGCACGTCGCGGCGCCGCACATGGGTGTTGTTGATGAAATAGGAGGACTCGCCGTCCCGCTGCAGCACGCGCTTCACCGCGATTTCGGCGTACTGCGACCATTGTCCCGCCGCCTTGCCCAGGCTGTTGTCGAAGGCGAGCTCGACGCTCGCCCGCGCCACGGGCTTGCGCAGCGAAGAGCCGTTGAAGATGACGTCCTGCATCGAATCCCCGCGCAGCGCGGCGGCGCGCGATTCGCCGAGCACCCAGCGCACGGCGTCCATGATGTTGGACTTGCCGCACCCGTTCGGCCCGACCACGCCGACGAGCTTGCCCGGCACGTTGATCACCGAGGGATCGACGAAGGACTTGAATCCGGAAAGCTTTATATGTGTGAGGCGCACTCTGTATGCGTCTTTACAAAAAACAAAACCGGCTGGCGCCGGAACAGGGTCGGAACTGCGTGCATCGGCGCTTATAATAACATTTTCGCCGCAACCCCCGGAATGCCATGCCCTCCAAGCCGAGCCAGATCTTCGCCACCTTCCCGAACCCGAATCCGGCCCGTGACTACCTGATTCACATGCAGATTCCCGAGTTCACGTGCCTGTGCCCCATGACCGGGCAGCCGGACTTCGCGACCCTCGTGCTCGACTACATCGCCGACCGCAAATGCGTGGAGCTGAAGAGCCTGAAGCTCTACATCTGGTCCTTCCGCAACCAGGGCGCCTTCCACGAGGCCGTCACCAACCGCATCCTCGAGGACCTCGTGCGCGCGATCGCACCCCGCTTCATGCGCCTCACGGCGAAGTTCAACGTCCGCGGCGGCATCTTCACCACCGTCGTCGTCGAGCACCGCAAGCGCGGCTGGAAACCCGCCAACCCGATCGGGTTGCCGGTGGTGAACGAGCAGTCGAGCACAGGTAGCCTGGGCTGAGCGGAGCGAAGCCCAGCGCAAGATGTCGGACTTCGCTCTGCTCAGTCCGACCTACGACTGACACGCCATGATTTTCCGACGATATAATCCGCCGCTCGCCAGCAAGCCCGCATCCGCGTGAATCCGAACCTCGCCAAGCTCCAGCCCTACCCGTTCGAGAAGCTGCGCGCGCTGTATGCGGGCATCACTCCCGATGCGGCGTATTCGCCGATCAACCTGTCGATCGGCGAGCCGAAGCATCCGACGCCGGAATTCATCAAGCGCGCCCTCACCGACAACCTCGCGGGGCTCGCGAGCTATCCGCCGACGATCGGCTCGATCGAGCTGCGCGAGGCGATCGCTCTGTGGCTAGAGCGGCGTTACGGGCTGCCGCGCATCGACCCGGCGACGCAGGTGCTGCCGATCAACGGCTCGCGCGAGGCGCTGTTCGCGATCGCGCAGACCGTGATCGATCCGGGCCGCGGCGAGGCGCTGGTCGTGTGCCCGAACCCGTTCTACCAGATCTACGAAGGCGCGGCGCTGCTAGCGGGCGCGGCGCCGCATTTCGTCAACATGCCGGCGGCGCGCGGTTTCGCGGCCGATTACTCGGGCGTGCCCGAGCGCGTGTGGCAGCGTACGCAACTTCTCTACGCCTGCTCGCCCTCCAACCCGACGGGCCGCGTGATGGACCTCGATGAATGGCGGGCGCTGTTCGAGCTCTCCGACCGCCACGGCTTCGTCATCGCCGCCGACGAGTGCTATTCCGAGCTGTACTTCGACGAGGCGAAGCCGCCGCTCGGGGCGCTGCAGGCGGCGCACCGGCTCGGCCGGGACGATTTTTCCCGGCTCATCGTGTTCTCGAGCCTGTCCAAGCGCTCGAACGTGCCCGGCATGCGCTCGGGCTTCGTCGCCGGCGACGCGGCCCTGCTCAAGGCCTTCCTCCTGTACCGCACCTACCACGGCGGCGCCATGAGCCCGGCCGTGCAGGCCGCGAGCGCCGCGGCCTGGCGGGACGAGGCGCACGTGCGGGAGAACCGCCGCCTGTACGCGGAGAAGTTCGCCCGCGCCCTGCCCCTCGTAAGAGCGCCGCTCGCAACCGCCATGCCCGACGCGGGATTCTATTTCTGGATGAAGGCGCCGACACGGGACACCGATTTCGCGCGCGATCTCCACCGCGGCCGCAACGTGTCGGTCCTGCCCGGAAGCTTTCTCGCGCGCGAAGCGCACGGCGAGAACCCGGGGGCCGGGTACCTGCGCATCGCCCTGGTCGCGCCGCTCGCCGAGTGCCTCGAAGCGCTCGCGCGCATCTCCGATTTCGCCAGCACACTGTGACCGCCATGACCCAACTCCAGACCCTCATCGACACGGCGTGGGAAAACCGCGCTTCCCTTTCTCCCGCCACGGCGGACCGAGCGCTGCGCGAGGCGGTCGAGCAGGTCATCGCGGACCTCGATTGCGGGCGCCTGCGCGTCGCCGAAAAGCGCGGCGCCGAATGGACCACGCACCAGTGGATCAAGAAGGCGGTGCTGCTCTCCTTCCGCCTGCAGGACAACGTCGTGATGCCCGGCGCGTCGACGCAGTACTACGACAAGGTGCCGAGCAAGTTCGGCGCCTACGGCGAGGCGGACTTCGCCTCGGGCGGCTTTCGGGTCGTGCCCCCGGCGGTAGCGCGGCGCGGGGCGTTCGTCGCGAGGAACGTCGTCCTCATGCCCTCCTACGTGAACATCGGCGCCTACGTCGACGAGGGCACCATGGTGGACACCTGGGCGACGGTCGGTTCCTGCGCCCAGATCGGCAGGAACGTGCACCTGTCGGGCGGCGTGGGCATCGGCGGCGTGCTCGAGCCGCTGCAGGCCAATCCCACGATCATCGAGGACAACTGCTTCATCGGCGCCCG
>Ga0209514_10008814_pt1 | contig 11324 bp, 10 predicted proteins | sample Subgrocontami58m_FD_187452 | JGI IMG/M metagenome (GOLD analysis project Ga0209514, IMG submission 187452) | Subsurface groundwater microbial communities from S. Glens Falls, New York, USA - GMW37 contaminated, 5.8 m (SPAdes) (version 3) | ecosystem: Environmental > Aquatic > Deep subsurface >...
CCCTTCGACCATCACGCACAGGCTGCCGAAGCCGAACACCTCGATCTCGACGTCGGTGTTGCGGATGACCTGCTCCACCTGCGCGATCGAGAGCACGCGCGGCAGCACCGCCCGCTTGATGCCGAACCGGTCGCGAAAGAGATTGATCGCCTCGTAGTTGGTCGCCGATCCCTGCACCGAGAGCTGCAGCGAGAGCGCGGGATACTTCCGCACGGCGTAGCGCATCAGGCCGGGATCGGCGAGGATCACCGCATCCACCCCGAGGTCGGCGGCGGCGTCGATGGCGCGCTCCCAGCGCGTCCAGGCGCCCGCCTGGGGGTAGGTATTGATGGCGAGCAGCGCCTTCACGCTGCGCTCGTGCGCGTAGCGTATCCCGTCGCGCGCCGAGCGGGAATCGAAATTGAGGCCGGCGAAATTGCGCGCGTTGGTGTCGTCGCGAAGCCCGAAGTAGACCCAGTCGGCGCCGTTGTCGACGGCCGACCGAAGCGCCGGCAGCGATCCGGCGGGGCAAACCAGCTCGGGCAGGCTCGCGGCTGGCGCGTCGGTCTTGCCGGGTGAGGGGAGGGAATGCGCGTTCATCGCAGGCGGAATGGCTGCTCGGGAGGGCCAAATGATGTGGTCAGGCGGTTGGAATAACTTTGATCGATATCAAATGCCTGCAACGGCGCTGGACCCGGGCGACGCGGCCGCTCGCCGATGCGCGCTATAATTGCACGACGAGTTCAGGGAATCCTGCCACGCCGGAGACCGCAGCTCGATCCCGCGTAGGTCAACGGGTACGCGAAACGCGCGTTGTAGGCGTGAGCCGTTTCAATCTCAACGAGGAGGTCTGCATGAAGATTCGTGTTGCTGCATTGTCGATGGCCGGGGCGCTCGCGCTCGTGAGCCTGGGAGCGAACGCCGTGATCGACGACAAGAAGGCCCAGGAAATCATGAGCAAGGCGGGCTGCGCCGCATGCCACACGGTCGACAAGAAGCTCGTCGGCCCGGCGTACAAGGAAGTCGCCAAGAAGCACAAGGGCCAGAAGGACGCGGTCGCTGCGCTGGTGAAGAAGGTTCGCAGCGGCGGCGCCGGCGTCTACGGCCAGATTCCGATGCCGCCGAATTCCCCCGCCCAGATCAGCGATGCTGACCTGAAAGCGATGGTCGAATGGGTGCTGTCGAAGTAGAGGAATCGGGGCCGTCACGCGCGATTCGTGGCGGCCGCCTGAGCCGGTGCCGCGGCGACAAGGGCATCGGAGAAGCACGCCTCGTCGGCCAGACCCTGCGCGATGAACGCGGGTTTGGCCGCCTCCACCATCTTCAGCGAGCCGCAGGCGTAGATCTGGAATTCCGAAAGGTCCGGGAAATCGGCGAGGATCGCTTCGTGTACCAGCCCGGTGCGGCCCTCCCACCCGTCTTCCGGACCGGGATCTGAAAGCACCGCTTCGAACCTGAAATTCGGGTGCTCGAGCTGCCACTGCCGCGGCAGCTCGGCCAGGTAGAGATCCTGGCGCTTGCGCACGCCCCAGTAGAAATACAGCGGCCGCCGGATGCCGATTTCGAAGGCGTATTCCAGCAGGCTTTTCACCGGCGCGAAGCCGGTGGCGCCGGCGACGAAGATCAACGGCCTGTCGCTCGGCTCGCGCAGCACGAAACTGCCCAACGGTCCTTCGAAGCGCAGCCTGTCGCCGGGCTTCATGTGTTCGAACACGTGGGCGGTGAACTTGCCCCCCGGCATTCTCCTTACGTGCAACTGGACAAGGTCCGTCTTGCGGGGGGCCGTGGTGAACGAATAGCTGCGCCGGTCCCCGTCATCCAGAAGGATGTTGATGTACTGGCCGGCCTCGAACTCGATGGTGCGTCCCGGAGGCAGACGCAAACCGACCAGCATGACATCGGGCGCAAGCCTCTCCAGCGATTCCACCTGCGCCGTGTACACGGGCAGCGGTTGCTCGCGCACGGCCGCGCCTTCCTGGTACTCGGCTTCGACGTCCGTGACCGCGGTGGCGCAGCACAGGAGAAACTTTCCGTGCGAGCGCTCTTCGTCCGAAAGCGCGCTCTTCTGATAGATGCCGTAGTCGATCTCGCCGTTGAGCAGGGCGGCCTTGCACACGCCGCAACCGCCGCTGCGGCAATCGAATGGCAGGGCCACCGCAGCCCGAAGGCCGGCGTCGAGCAGGGTTTCTCCTTCGCGCACGGCGACGGTCCGATTGCCCGGATGTACCGTGAACTGCAGCGCGGCTTCGCCGGTGCGCCGCTTCGGCGGCAGCCAGGGCAGCAATACGAACAGCAGCGTAAGGCCGCCCACGAGCAGCCAGACCTTCATCGGGGTCCAGACGTAGAGCAGCGGATAGACGGCGAGGTAGAACCAGTCGAAGTCGAGCGAGACGGGAACCTCGCCGAAATCCGCAGGCCCCTGGCTCACGGCCGGCTTGATCGCCGAGAGTACGAGCAGCGTGCCCATCACCGCGATCGCGAACGGCCGCGGAGGCGATGTCTTCGCACGCGGGACGCGCTGCGTGTGAATCCACAACGCGACCATGACCGCGAGCGGAATGCCGATGTGCATGAACTGCAGCAGCGAGAAGAAACGATCCGTGATCGCTTCGGGAAAGATGAAGTTGCGTATCAGGTTCCCGCTGAACACCGGCAGCCCGTCGAGCCATTCGGCGGTGGCGATGGTCACGAACTGGGCCATCCGGTCCCACGGAAGCATGTAGCCGTTGATTCCGGACGCATAGACCATCCAGAGCAGCACGACCCCGGTGATCCATGAGAAGGCGCGAAAGCTCCGGTAGTGATCGAAGACGAAATGCCGCAGCAGGTGGAGCAGCATGGTGAGCACCATGGCGTCGGACGCGTAGCGGTGCAGGCTGCGCATCACCCCGCCCAGGTACCACTGGCCGTGGGTGATCGCCTCCACCGACTTGTACGTCGTGTCGACGCCGGTCTGGTAGAACGCGTAGACGTACAGCCCGCTCGCGACGACGACCCAGAACATCCAGTAGCTGATCGCGCCGAGGTAATAGAAGGGATTGAGCTTTTCCCCGAAGAGCGCGTTGAATGCGTTTTCGACGCGCAGGAACAACCATTGTCCGGTCGAGTGGATTCGCTTGAGCACGATCTGATCAGAGAAACGACAGGCGACACCATAGCAGAGGCCGCTCGCGAACGGATATGATTCAAGTCAGGTGATGCATGGCGCCAAGACCACGATTTGCTCGTGGTCTTCCGCCGTTTCGTCGCGTGCCGGCGGCGCCGGATTTATCCTGGATCAAGGGAATCGGATGCGGCGGTGCGCGCGGGGGAAGTTTGGGGAACAATCGGCGGCACGGAGGTTCTCTGAACTCGGGCGACTTCCCTCCTGAAAGGTCCGACATGAACGAGCGCAAATCTCGAGGCTGGCCGGTGCGCGGCGCGGCGATCGCAGCGGTGTTGTTCGGCGCGCTGACGCTGCGCTCCGGGGGCAGCGTACTCTTCGGCGACGGCGCCCAATCCGCCGGAAACTACGTCGGATTCGTGCTCTGGTTCAACTTCCTCGCAGGCTTCGCGTACGTCGCCGCGGGAACCGGACTGTGGCTGCGGCGCGGCTGGTCCGCGTGGCTCGCACTGGCGCTCGCGGCAAGCACACTGCTCGTCTTTGCGGCCTTGGGTATTCACATCGCGGACGGCGGCGAATACGAGGCGCGCACCGTGGGCGCAATGACGCTGCGCAGCGTTTTCTGGTTGGCGATGAGCTGGCTTGCCTTTCGATCCGTCCGCGGGATGCGAACCGTGCCCTCCTGAGCGCGTCAGGTCGAGCGCAGTGCGTGCGCGTTGTAGAGCGCAGCCGCGAAGAGCAGCACGGCCCCGCCCTGATGCGCCGCCGCCAGCGGAATCGGTACCACGAGCAGCAGCGTCGAGATCCCCAGCGTGACCTGCACCGCCAGCACGGCGAGCAGCAGGTGGGCTGCGAGCCGCGCGCGCGCGTTCAAGCCCGCGTTGTTGGCCTGCCACCAGTACCAGGGCACGAGGAACGCGAGCAGCCAGGCGAGCAGCCGGTGGTCGAATTGCACCGTGGCCATGTTGTTGAAGAAGTTCAGGTACCACGGGTCCAGCATGAAGATCTCCGGCGGCACGACATGGCCGTTCATGAGCGGGAAGGTGTTGTAGGCGAAGCCTGCGCGGATGCCGGCGACGAGCCCGCCGGTGAGCATCAGCAGGAAGATCAGGACGACGAGGGCGTCGGCAATCCGGCGCAGGCCGTCGGTTCTCGGATCCGAACGCCCCGGGGTTCGCGGCGACAGCAGGTCCAGCGCCACCCAGAACATGGCCGCCAGGATCACGAATGCGATCGCCAGATGCGCGGTCAGTCGCAGGTGGCTCACGCGGGGATCGTCGACGAGGCCGCTCTTGACCATGTACCAGCCCATGGCACCCTGCAGGCCTCCGAGCACGAAGATCCCCAGCAGCCTCCATGCGAGCGGGCCATGCAGCCGGCGCCTGAGCAGAAGAACGGCATAGGGTACGAAGAACACGAAGCCGATCGCGCGCCCGAGCAGCCGGTGGAAGTACTCCCACCAGAAGATTCCCTTGAACTCGGACAGGCTCATCGCGAAATTCACCTGCTTGAATTCCGGCGTCAGCTTGTACAGGTCGAACGTGCGCTGCCATTGTTCCTCGTTGAGCGGGGGCAGGGTGCCGACGATGGGCTGCCACTCGACGATGGAGAGTCCCGAATGCGTCAGGCGGGTCACGCCGCCGACGACGATCATCGAAAAGACCAGCGCGCAGCATGCGATGAGCCAGGCCGCGACCCAGCGCTCGTTGCGCCGCAGCATGGCTGGCGCGCGCGGGGCGTCGATATCCATGATTGCTTCACGGCTATTCGTCATGTTTCTTCCTTCCTCGCCACGCGGTGGCCGGAAAACATCATTAGTTGGTGAAATGATGATCGGCGGTACCCGCCGCCGTACGTCAAGAGGAATCTAGCGCAAACAGGAATGACGTGGGAATATCCTACGGAAATTTTTAACCTGCATCATATTCACCGGGGGGGGTTCTCCCGTACATTCGCGGCACGGCATTTTGCGGTGCACTGGCCGGAAATGCTGCTACAACAATAAAGGGGTTGGAAATGCACGCGCTTCCCGGTTCGATCCCGTTCGATTCTTCCGCGCAGTGACGTTCCGTCGCATTCAGTCCGAAGAAGGAGAACAGCCATGCCCGAAACCACGCAAACGACTACGCCAGAGGACGAAGAGCGCATCCCGGCGATGCAGCATCTGCTCGAGAATCCCTTCCTCCTGCTCTTTCTCGGCGTCGCGATGCCGACCGTGATCTACATCGTGTGGGGCGTGATGGAAATCGTCAACATCCCGATCGCGAAGTGACCGTGAGACGGAACCGCCAGCGAATCGAGGAGAGCCGCCCATGAGCGCCATACTGCCGCCTTCACAGAGAATTTGGTGGAAACAGCCCCTGGACAAGGTCGAGGGCACCTGGATCCTGATCGCCTTCACCTGGTGCCTGATCATGTTCTTCATGATGCCTTACTGGCACGTCTACGGTAAGCAGAACCTGTCCAGCGAGACCTACAAGACGACGCCGGAAGTCTACGGCAAGAAAGTGCAGGCATTCGCCGACCAGTACAAGGTCCGCGAGGAAACCGACGACAAGGTACCCGTGGTCCACCCGCCGGCGGGAGCCGACATCTACATGCTGGGGCGCCTGTGGGCGTGGTGGCCGATCCTCGAACTCGAGAGCGGCAAGACCTACCGGCTGCACCTTTCGGCGATGGACTACCAGCACGGCTTTTCGCTGCAGCCGGAAAACATCAACATCCAGGTCCTTCCGGGCTACGAGCACGTGGTGACCGTGACTCCCAATCGCACGGGCACCTACGCCATCCTCTGCAACGAGTTCTGCGGCATCGGCCATCACAAGATGGTCAGCAGGCTTTACGTCAAATAAGGGGGCTCAGATGGCAAACGTCGCTGCTCTATTTCGGGTCTGCCCTCGCACCGGGCTCCAATACCATCGATCCGCCGAAACGCTGATCAAGCTGAACGCGGTCGCGGCGGTCGTTTCGCTGCTGGTCGGAGGGATCCTGGCGCTTCTGATCGTATTGACGCGCTGGCAAGCCATCCACCTGATCGACGCGGACAACTTCTACATGTTCCTGACGGTGCACGGCCTGGACATGCTGGCGTTCTGGATCATCTTCTTCGAGATCGCGGTGCTGTACTTCTGCAGCTCGACGCTGCTCAGGTCGCGCCTCGCCACGCCGCGCATGGCGTGGGCGGCGTTCGCGCTCATGGTCATCGGCGCGGTGCTCGTCAACGTCATCGTGTTCATGGGCGAATCGACGGTGATGTTCACCTCGTACGTGCCGCTGCCCGGCCATCCCGTGTTCTATCTCGGGCTTATCCTGTTCGCGGTGGGCGCGCTGATCGGCTGTTTCATCTTCCTGGGCACGCTGGTCGTGGCGAAGGCCGAGAAGACCTACGAAGGGTCCATTCCACTGGTGACCTTCGGGGCCCTGACGGCCTGCATCATCGCGGTCTTCACGATCGCCTCGGGCGCGATCATCCTGATACCGACACTGCTCTGGTCCGTCGGCTATATCAAGTCGATCGATCCTCTGATGTACCGGACCATCTGGTGGGGATTCGGGCACTCGTCGCAGCAGATCAACGTCTCGGCTCACGTCGCCGTCTGGTATGCGATCGCGGCCATTGCGTTCGGCGCGAAGCCGATGTCCGAACGGGTCAGCCGCGGCGCATTCCTGCTCTACATCCTGTTCCTGCAGCTCGCCAGCGCGCACCATCTGCTGTCGGACCCGGGACTGAGCACCGAATGGAAGATCTTCAACACCAGCTACGCCATGTACCTTGCGGTGCTTGCGTCGATGGTGCACGGCCTGACGGTTCCGGGCTCGATCGAAGTGGCGCAGCGCGCGAAGGGCTACACCAAGGGGCTGTTCGAGTGGATACGCAAGGCGCCCTGGGGCAATCCGGTGTTCTCGGGGATGTTCATTTCGCTGGTCGGCTTCGGATTCCTGGGAGGGATCTCGGGCGTGATGATGGGAACCGAACAGCTCAACATGCTCATCCACAACACCATCTACGTTCCCGGGCACTTCCATGCCACCGTGGTCGTGGGAACGACGCTCGCGTTCATGGCCTTGACCTACTTCCTGATCCCGTCGCTGTTCAATCGCGAGGTCATCAACCCCGGCCTGGCGAAATGGCAGCCGTACCTGTTCGGACTCGGGATGGGGGCGTTCTGCCTCGCGATGATGGGGGCGGGAACGCTGGGCGTGCCGCGCCGCCACTGGGACATCACCTTCGCCGGCGCGTCGATGCCGTACGAGTTTCCGGGCACCGCCTGGCTGATGCTGGGTATCATGGGCATTGCCGGGCTCGTTGCGGTGATCGGCGGCATCATCTATATCTACATTACCGTGGGGTCGCTCTTGTGGGGCAGGAGGCTCGACGTCGGCGCCTACAGTCCGAAACGCAGCATGTTGAGGATGCCGGTGGCGGCCGCGCTCACCGGGCACGGGGAGGCCGCGGGCTTCGCGGCGCCCGGCACCTTCGTGTTCGCGATGGTGTTCCTGACCGCGTTCGTGCTGTACTACTTCGTGAACTGGAAATACCTGTCGACAGTCTGGGGGTTGAGCTGACGGGGGCGGGGGCGGCGGAATCCGCCGGGCGGAAGGAAGAGGCTGCCCGGCGGACTCGGAGAGGCAAGCGGAAATGACGACTCGCGGCATCCGACTGGTCTTCAATCTGTTCAAGCTGCGCATCGGCATTGTGATTGCGCTGACTGCGCTCGCCGGTGCAGCCATCACGCCGGGGGCCGCGCCCCCGGCGCTGCAGCTCGCGGTCCTGGCGCTCGCGGTCCTGGTTTCCTCGGCGAGCGCCGGGGCATTCAATCAGTACTACGAGGCCGAACTGGACCGGACCATGGATCGGACGCGCACGCGCCCCTTCGTGACCGGCGTCCTGCGTCATCATCGCGGCTGGCTGGCGCTGATCGTGCTGATGATCGTCGCCGCGGTGGCGGCGGCATGGCACGCCGTCAATCCGGTCGCCGCCCTGTTCACTTTCCTGGGCGCGTTCTTCTACGCGGTGGTGTACACCGTCTGGCTCAAGCGCCGCACCTGGTGGAACATCGTGATCGGCGGTCTCGCGGGCAGTTTCGCGGTGCTCGCCGGTTCCGCGGCGGTGACGCCCGGGCTTTCCTCGGAGGCGCTGCTGCTCGCGCTGGTGCTCTTCCTCTGGACGCCGCCGCATTTCTGGAGTCTCGCGATCGCGTATCGCGAGGACTACGCGCGGGCCGGCGTTCCCATGCTGCCCGTGGTGAAGGGGGACGCATTCGCGGCGAGGGCGATATTCGCCAACACCGTGCTGCTCGTCGCCGCCTCGCTGCTGCCTGCGTTGTTTGGGTCCGGCTGGATCTACGTCGCGGGCGCCGTCGCCGGGGGCGGGGTGTTCCTCTGGTACAGCGTGAAGCTGGTTGCGAATCCCGGCCGCAGCGCGGCGATGGCGTGCTTCCATGCCTCGCTGCTGCAGTTGTCCCTGCTCCTCGTCGCGGCGATGGTCGATTCGGCCGCTGCCGGATAGGCCGTGGCCCGATTCGCGCGCGTCGGGTGCGCCGCGGCATTGGCCGGTTTGCTGGGCGCAGCGGCGGCCGCAGATGTCTCGACGGCGCAGCAGTCACCGGACTACGACCGTGCGCTGAAGACGAGCCAGGGCGTGATCGACCGGCCGATCGGCGACTATGTTCTGCAGGACAGGCTGCGGCGCGAGGTGAAGCTGTCGAGTTACCTCGGAAAACCGCTCGTCGTCAGCTTCGTCTACACGAGCTGCTCGCAGGCGTGCCCCGTGACCACCCAGTTTCTCGCCAAGGCGGTCAAGGCCGCACGCAAGGCGCTGGGCGCGGATGCGTTCAACGTCGTGACCGTCGGCTTCAATCAGCCGTTCGATTCGCCCGACGCCATGGCGGCCTTTGCGCGACAGAATGGAATCAGCGATCCGAACTGGGAATTCCTCAGTCCGGACCGCAAGATCGTCGGCGACTTGACGCGCGACCTCGGGTTCACCTACTACGCGACGCCGAAAGGCTTCGACCACATCGCGCAGCTCACGGTCGTCGATCCGAAAGGGACCGTCTACCGCCAGATCTACGGAGAGAGCTTCGAGCTGCCGATGCTCGTCGGGCCCCTCAAGGAACTCCTGTCCGGCCAGGCGACGCGCTCCGGCGGGCTGCAGGCCGTCTGGACCAAAGTGAAGCTGTTCTGCACCGTCTACGATCCGGGTACCGGCGGCTACAGGATCAGCTATTCGCTGTTCGTGGAAATCTTCACCGGCGCGAGCGTTCTCGTCGGCGTTGCCTGGTTCCTGATCCGTGAGCGCCGCAAGGCCAAACAACAGGACGCGTGAGCGACGCCGCTCGCATGAGTCCAGCGCGCGCACCGGAGGCGGCGAACCGGCGCAACCTTCCCGCGCGGGCCGTGCATGCGCTCGAGCGGGAATTCGACCGCGTGTTCGGGCCGGAAGCGAACCCGTTGCGCCAGCTGGGCGCGCTCGGCTTCTGGTTCTTCTGGATCGTGACCGTGAGCGGGGTCTACGTCTACGCCTTCTTCGACACCAGCATCCTCGGCGCGTACCAGTCGCTCGAAGCGCTGATGCGCGGCCAGCCGTACGCGGGCGGCATCCTGCGTGGCCTGCACCGCTACGCGTCGGATGCCTTCGTCGTCGTGATGGCGCTGCACCTGGTGCGCGAGCTCGCCTACGGGCGCTTCAGGGGATTCCGCTGGTTCTCATGGGTTTCGGGCGTGCCGCCGCTGTGGCTTGCCATCGCCTGCGGCGTCGGCGGTTACTGGCTGGTCTGGGACCAGCTGGCCCAGTTCATCGGCATCGCGACGACGGAATGGTTCAGCGCGCTGCCGGGATTCGATGCGTCGATGGTGCGCAACTTCCTCGACGCCGGAACGCTTTCGGACCGGTTCTTCTCGCTGCTCGTGTTCCTGCACATCGGCTTGCCGCTGCTGCTTCTGCTCGCGATGTGGATCCATATCCAGCGCATCACGCGCGCGCGCACCCGGCCCGACCCAAGGCTGGGATGGGCGGTGCTCGCGATGCTCATTCTCCTGTCGCTCGTGAAGCCCGCCTTGTCGCAGGCGCCGGTCGATCTGTCGATCGAACCGGCCCGGATCGGGTTCGACTGGTTCTACCTCTTCGCCTATCCGGGAATCGATCGCCTGTCGCCGGCCGCGATGTGGTGGCTCGTAGGCGGATCCACGTTGCTGCTGTGCGCGCTGCCCTGGCTGGGCGCGAAGCCGCGTCCGGAGGTCGCCAGGGTCGACCCCGCCAACTGCAACGGTTGCGGGCGCTGCCTCGCGGACTGTCCGTATGAAGCGGTGCTGCTGCGGCCGCGTGACGGAGCGCGCGCGCGATTCAGGCTCGCGGTGGTGCTCACCGACCTGTGCGCGGGTTGCGGCGTCTGCTCGGGCGCCTGCCCTTCGTCCACGCCGTTTCGCGGCGTCGACGCGCTCGCGACGGGGATCGACATGCCGCAGCTCCCGGTGGGCGAGCTGCGGGCGCGCATGGAACGGGCCGCGGCGAGGCTGGTCGGGCCTGCGAAGGTGGTCGTGTTCGGGTGCGATTGCGGAGCGCCGATCCAGGGGCTGGACGGGGACGCAGTCGCGACGTTCAGCCTTCCCTGCATCGGCATGCTCCCGCCCTCGTTCATCGAATACGCCCTGCGCGGCGGCGCCGATGGCATCATGGTCGTCGGCTGCGCCGAAGGCGACTGCGAATTCCGCTGGGGCGCGGAGTGGACCCGCCGGCGCATCGAGGGGGTTCGCGAGCCGCACCTGCGATCCAGCGTGCCGCGCGAGCGGGTCAGCGTGATCCGGCCTTACGACGACGAAGGGGATCGCCTCGAGACCGCACTCGGCGCGTTCCGGAAGCATTTGCGGGAGACGACCGCAGCGGCGGGCCACGCGCCCAAGCGCAGGATAGGAGAGGCGGCGAATGCATAAGACGGCGAGATATGTCGGCCAGGGCGTCCTGTACGCGGCGTTTGCCGTCGTGATCGGATATTTCTCCACGCTGCCCAAGTACCCGCATCTTCAACCGGACCAGGCGCTGCTGCGGCTGTCCTTCAAGCACGCGGGCAAGACCAAGGCGGACTGCCGGCAGCGCAGTCCCGAGGAGCTGGCAAGGACGCCCGCAAACATGCGTCAGGCGCTCGATTGCCCTCGCGAGCGCTCGCCCGTGAGGGTCCGCGTGGAACTGGACGGCGCGGACCTCTACGACGAATCCTTCCCGCCGAGCGGATTGTCGAAGGAC
>Ga0209514_10008819_pt1 | contig 11322 bp, 5 predicted proteins | sample Subgrocontami58m_FD_187452 | JGI IMG/M metagenome (GOLD analysis project Ga0209514, IMG submission 187452) | Subsurface groundwater microbial communities from S. Glens Falls, New York, USA - GMW37 contaminated, 5.8 m (SPAdes) (version 3) | ecosystem: Environmental > Aquatic > Deep subsurface >...
AACCCTCTCACTCTGTACGATATTCGTTGTATTTGCATACTCCTTGGATCTTTAAGGAGTGCACTATGTATCTTAGCTTATGCAGTATACAGGGTACACTCCAATCTGCTTGTGAGGCAACAGTCCCATAAAGTGGAAAAATCAGCAAAAAAAAATCCTGCTCTGTCAATGACACAGCAGGATTGAATATGGAATTCTTACCTCCTTTCTGATATCGATTCATGGTGGTTTATTCACCACCATCACCGATTTGATTGGTTTCAATGCAACCGATAACTCTCGGAGAACACGAAAGATTGGTGTTGACATCTGTCACTGGATAACAGCTTGTGCTCGAATAGCTCGCTGTGACAGGGAGAAATACCTCCTCACGTCCACTCGTGTCGAGCTTGTCACGCGAAACCAAAACCTTCATGTTCGCAAGGTTTCCAAGGTCATCGTATGACCAACCTTCTGGTTCATCAATCGTGTTTGGATTGCCGACTTCAGCATTGCCAAGCGTACCCCAAAAACGACAGATCAAACCTTCATGACCGGTTTCTGAAGCAACCGTTCCAACTGCCCAGTGTTCTTGATACTGCGCTTGTGTATTATTGCCGTGCATGAGCAAGGCATCGCAGTTCTGATCACACTGTGATCCATCGGAATTTTGGCAACTGCCGTTCGATGTTACTCCTTCACAAATATATCGAACAACAATGTTCCGATCACAGAGATCACCAAGACCATCAGACTGACCATCTGGATCCATAGTGTCCTTCTGGTCAGGATTGGATATACCACGACAATTGTCGCAGGCATTCCCAACTCCATCGTTGTCAAGATCTTCTTGGTTACCCAAGTAAGACTCCTGATCAAGTGTGGAGCCATCATTGTTCATATCGCAGTATGACAATGATGTATTGCACGCGCCGTTCTTCACGGTTGCGCAATTATCGCAAGTGTCACCGACCTTATCGTTGTCAGTGTCACTCTGCAGGGGATTGAAGTTTGTAGGACAGTTATCCGACGCATTGGGAATACTATCGCCGTCAGTGTCACAGACATCTGGCGAATCACACGCAACCTCGCAGGCGTTGCCAATTCCATTGCCGTCGCTGTCCTCTTGGTTTGGGTTCGTGACATCTTTGCAGTTGTCACAAACATCACCGACACCGTCGAGATCACCATCTGCCTGATCCGGATTGGGATCACAGTTGCAGTTATCTGCCCCATCGTTGTCTCCATCATCATCGTCATCAGGATCGCAGGCGTTGCCAAGAGTATCGCTGTCGCAATTCTCCTGGCCAGGATTTGGATCAGTGGGACAATTATCAGTGTCATCTGGCACGCCATCGTCATCGTCATCAGAGTCGTCTCCGTCGCAGGAATCGCCGACGCCATCATTGTCACTATCCTCTTGGTTCGGATTCGACGCATGAGGACAATTGTCACACAGGTCACCAAGCCTGTCGCCATCAAGATCAGATTGATCCTGATTTGAACGACTCGGACAGTTGTCGCAGACATTGCCTGTACCGTCGCCATCAAGATCAGATTGATCGCGGTTGGAAATGCTCGAGCAATTGTCACAGACATCGCCCCTAGCATCCTCATCAGCGTCGGCTTGATCTGGATTGGATATACCACGGCAGTTGTCGCGCTCATCTGGTGTCCCATCTCCGTCAGAGTCTTCGCCGCAGGTTCCTCCGTCAGGAACAAAATCGCACGCGTCTCCGAGTCCATCCCCATCACAATCTTCCTGCTCAGGATTGGTGAATCCCGGACAGTTATCATCGCTGTAGCAAAACCCATCATCATCGGAGTCGTCAGAAGCATCCAACGGGCATAGGTCACATATATCTCCCTTGCCATCGTTGTCAATGTCTTCCTGCGCAGGATTGGCTAACACCGGACAGTTGTCCTCTGGCATACAGATGCTGTCCTTGTCGCCATCGTTATCCGGATCACGTGGACACGTGTCCTCGCAATCCAGAATTGTGTCACGATCGTAGTCCAGATCATCTTCGCCACAGCCACAAATGCCCGGATCACTCTTATTGCTATCATCCGGACATCCGTCACACACATCCCCAAAAAAATCATCATCGACGTTTTTCTGGTCCGGATTCGAATTTGATGGACAGTTGTCCTGCCCATCTGGAACGCCATCACCATCTTGATCATCTCCTTCCTCTTCTCCCAAGGTGATGGTGCCAAGATCAACATCCGCCTGATTGATCGTTAGACTTTGTCTAGCAATAAGTTCATTCTTACTCCAGACGTTGTTATCATCAGGGTCGTTGAAAACCTCAAAAAAAGCGTCACCAAGGAAAATATCCACCAAGAACTCAACAGCATCGCCCAACTTTGCTTCTCCAAGAATCATGGCATCTTGTTGTTCCAGTCGAAGCTGGTACACAAGATTCTCTTTAGTGCAACTTGGGCACACCGTTTCGACTCTGATCGATATCTGCCCCAGGATGTCAAACGCAAAATCGAGCGTAAGATTCTCCTTAAGGGTAGTAATCTCCTTTGTTCCAGAGATTTCGTTCCTGTCGGACTCCTCGTTCCCGTTGATGTCGTTGAATCCACTCAACATGATCGACTTATCAAGCGGGAGCTCCAGTGACACGACCTCGTCCTTCAGCTTTTGGCATGTTTTTTCTTGCGTATCGTATTCGAAACACAGAAAATTGACGCCCTCTGTAGGACAAAGTTCACAGGTGAGAGTTATGGAAACTTTTACAGTGGTTTCCGGCTCACTGCTACTCATCACTGTGCCAACTGGTTCCTGGAGGCCACAGCCAGTCCAGAAACCAAAAACCAATAAACACATGATACTCTTCTTAAAGATATTGTTCATGGCTTGTTGCCTCCTAATTTGAGATCAAACCGATAGGACAGCGCTGGCATCACAACGACACCAAAATCTTTGCCATCCCCATCGGCAAGTTTTTCCGAAACCAGACCAAATCCTCCGCGGACTTCTGTGCAAACATGAGACCAGCAGTAGCCAACGCCCGCGGTACCAAGCAGTTGCAATGCTTCACCATCAAGCGTGGCGTCCGGTTGAAGGTTTCGATACAACAGCCCGGGGATAAAAATCTTCCACCCTTTGGTGCTGTCTGCCTCCACGTTATAGACCGGCTGTAATTCAGTCGTGAAACCCAAGCCATTGCCAAAGCCATCTCCAAGATGGGAAAAACCAGCACCAACGCCCGAAATAAAACTCCAGTGCGTGGTTAATTTCCAATCCAGTTGAAGAGACATTTCACCACCCTGCATGTCAAATTTCGAGATGGTTGCATAGTACGCTCCGTGAATGAAGAAAGTACGAATCGTGTCTTTCCAAACGCTTGGTTGGTTATCTTGAGGTCGAGCTTTGATGTCTTTTATAGCAGTCTCTATATTGTCGAGACGCTTATTCATATTTTCTAATTTCGACGGAAATGTACCCACATCTTTTGCAATATTCTCAACTTTAGCGACTATTGGTTTGATCTCCTTAGCAGTTATCTGATTGTACAACCCGTCAAGAGCATCTTCAATGTTCAGGCTTGAACTCTTATCCGCCACAAGCATCACCTCCACCTTCCGATCAACTCCTTCCTTGCCAGTGTTTTGATCAGCCTCACAGCTGACTTTCCACCTTGGTAAACCAAGCTCAACCATGAAACTCCGTATGTTACGGCATCGCTCATAACCAAGCCCAGTATTCGCGACTACTCTCACGATCGTGGAAGCAGTTCCACGAACAGGCGTTGAATCGCTATAGCCGTAACCATGCATAGTATAGTTACCGCTTCTGAGCTGTGTTGCAAAATCAGCTCCGAGATATTTCGTGAGACAATCTTTCACGACTATCTTTTTCTCCTCCGTGAGATCGCTTTTCCCAAGTGGATATTCCTCAACGCTACACACGAAACCTCTTGCTCCAGTAGAATCATCAGCAGAAGCCATCACCAATGACGACAGCAGAAATCCGAGAACAGATACGAAGAAAACTACATAGGTTTTCATGAAACCTCCTTTTTATACCATTGTTAAAGAAACACGGGAAATGAAAATTCTCCTGAATTCTCATCCCGAGGAGAATATCCGTGCTGATCTGTATTCATAATCACACAGACACTCGACTCGAGATAAAACTGTAATAGGACTTACGCGTTTAGCGCATATTTTCGTCAAACACTCCGGTACTCGACGCTGTACAATGCAGTACAGCTTACTCCGTTCCTCGCGTTTTCCTCAATCTGTGCTAAACGCGTAAGTCCTATGTAACTAGAGACATAACACTCAAAACTCCTCATCCAAACGAATTAATGGTTCACGCGGGAATCTTGAATGTATAGGAATGGTGTGTTGCATATCTTCAGTTGAATGATTCTCTTTGATCTTCTCTGTTGGCATGAAGGCAATCGCTCCTGCCACACTCTCATCTGCTGGTACATCACTTTCATTCAATTCATCATTGATCTCTGTATAAACCATATTCTCTTCTCTGTCATCCATGAAAAAAACCAGAATAGTTGAAAGAAGTATTCCTACTGCTAACGATGATCCTACGTTCAAAACTATATTGGGTCGAACAGGACGCGCGCTTGCTACTGGATCATCCACTACTTTCATAACAATCTCTTCTCCTCCGCCATGATACTCATCACCTTGTGTAACAAGGACATCAGCAATTGCTTTAGCCAGCATCAAGGAAAGTTCACGATCTTCATGGTATGTTTGTATTTTCAATATGCCCGCGGCTGGAATATTGTTCACCGTCACCCATTTTTTCCACTGTTTTTTGAGCCCAATAGGATCACTTGGAAAAAAACTGGGAGGAAAACGATACCCACTTTCAGAGACTCGAGTGATAAAAGAAGAGGTAAAGATAATTTGAGACAATTCCTCGGCTAAACGCTCGGTTGCTTTTATGGCAAGATAAGGGTCAAAACCACTGGTCTGCTTTTGAATAATCAGCACTTTCCCATCAGTTCGATATTGAAATGGCTGAAACAAGCTCAAAATCAAACTGCCAAGGATGATAGATAGCGTCAAAATGGCACAAAACCGCCAATGGAAGCGCAATTTTCGAAAAAGATCAATCGTCTCCATACAAGTTAAATTTTGGTAAACCTTATAGGTTTTTTAGGTTTTTGTCAAATAAAGACATTTTCCTCACCAAACTTGAGACTGTAGAAAAATGATGAGCTTCGAGGCGAAATCGAGGCACGGAATGAGGCGTACGAGAGGTACGCCGAATGAGTACTCAAGATTTCAACGAAGAAAATCGCATTTTCCTACAGTCTCAACCGAACAAGGACACACCCAATGGGTATGTCCTTGTTCGTAGATATCGAATTGATTGTTGAGGCCTCTGTTTACAGTTCTTCTACCTCTTCTCCAATTGGCGCGGTCTCCTCTTCACCCACATTTTCTTTCAACTCCTCTCCTTCTTCAATAGTTCCTGTTGAACGCTTCGTCTTTTTACCACTCTTCAAATCACTCAGACGTTGTGCTACAGCTTTATTGTCTGGATTGAGTTCCACAACCTTTTCCAGTTGCTCTATTGCCTTATCTCGTTGACCTTTCTCTTCATAAATAGCCGCTAACAACCAACGCGCGTTGGAATAATTTTCCCGAAGACCAATAATTCGTTCAAGTTCGCTCTGTGCTTGATCAGTATTTTTGTTCCTTACATAAAGTGTCGCTAACTGAAACCCAATACCAATATCAAGTGGAGCGCTATTACGCACGGTCTCAAGCCGTACAATAGCTTCTGGAATTTTTTTCTGACGTTCATAGACAGCGGCGAGATAATAATGTCCCGGAGCATAATCATTTTTCAATTCCGTTCCTTTAAGCAATAACCCCTCTGCGGCTGTCAATGCTTTTTGCTCCGTATCAGCTGCCTGTTCTGCTATAATTTTATCCTGTGAATTCTTGTTCGCACGCGCCCGGTCAGCAGTAATAAGGTTAACCCGTCCTGAATTCACTTGATACGTTGGATTCCAAGGCTCAAGCTCTTGTGCCTTCTCGAACGCGGCAATTGCTGACTTATCAGCATCCCGTACCAATGACATCAACTCCCTATAAATCAACCCTTGTAGAGACCAATTTTGAGCGTTATATGGTTCAAGTCTACTTGCTCGTCCAACAGAGTTGGCGCTCGCGATAACGAGTTGCTGTATGCCTCTATTTTGCTCCGGGGTAAATTGAGTTTGGCCTTCAGGAAGTTGTAACAAATTCCTCAACCTGATAAGTAAAGCATAGCCGAGATTTCGATAATAAATATCACTCAATGAATTGTAGGAAATAGCCTCTCCAAGTTTAGTAATGACTTGTTCAATTGGCGCACCAGTACGATTCAAACCGACTGCTTCCGCATAACTCAAATCAGCGGCATATCGCTTGGCTGAAATGAAGAGCGTTGTAATCACCCCCACTGCCATAAATATGAAGAAGAAAGAAAACAAGAAACCAAGTTTTGGAGATTTGCTAAAGTTAGTTTCCTTCACCTCTGAAAAAATTTGACTCCCGAGCAAACCAGTGAGCCCCCAAAACAAAAACTGCAAACTGATATTTGACGAGGACATTAAGAAAGCAAGCGCCATAGTGAACCAAGCAGCCCCGAGAACATACATAAACTTCCACTGTTCATGCTCTCTTTCCCGTAATAGACGAGAGATCGTCTTAAGCCCCACCACGAGCATGATGACGAGCAAGAACAAGATACTTGCAACACCGAGTGTTGCTAACGCGGTTAAAATATACGATTTTGATTGATTGAATGGTGTAGCCCAAAAACGAGTATTGGTAAGGGTATCTGGCCGGTATTTGGCAAAATCATACACAAATGTGCCTGGTCCACTCCCAAAAAGAAAACGTACCGGGCTTTCTTTGATTGTTTGAGCGGCAATACTCCAACTCGTACGGTACGAAAGCGAGATGTTGGGAGTAATAGAAAACCGTATTGGTGAACGCATGAACAGCATCAAAATACTGATCAATAAAATGACAAAACCAAGAGAGAATCGTGTACTCTTGGCAAAAAATTCCTTTTGCTGGACAAAAGCAAAGGCAAACAAAATGATAATACCAAATATGTTGAGAATCCATAGCACCCAGTAATCTACTGTGAGCAAAAGGAGCATGGTCATGATAAGGTTTGCAATAATGAGCACACGAGCGAATTTACCACTTTTACCAGCGGGAAGGATATCGTCCTTCTCCTCTTCATTAGAGACAAACCAAATTCCAATACCAATAAGCATGACAACAGTCATATATATCACCATGCTATTGAGTGAACCAACCGTGCTAAAACCAATAGTACGCGCGAAAGAAAATGGAAGGAGATACAATTTAAATAAACTCAAAACGGTAATAAGACCGGCAAGGCTACCAGAGAGCAAAATAGCGAAAAATAAGTTACGATGAACCGATTTATCCGCGGCATTGTTCATTAAAACGTAAAAGAGAAGAATGAAACTCGCGATTGAGAGAAAACTGGTATATTCAGCAGAGCGCTGTCCCACCCATGATTGATAATTTCCAATGGAAAAAATTGAAGAGATGAGAACAGTGAGGAGGAAAAGCAATGGTAATAAATTGAGAAATCCCGATCGAAAGATAAGTCGTTTCTCCACAACCATACTGCCCAGCCATGAGAGTAGAGCAATAAAGGTGAGAATCACTAAGAGAGTTTGTTTGTTAATCTCAAGGATATTTGATGTCAACGGCAATAAGAAAAGTGGCATCAAAAAAAACAAGGCATACAGTGCTCCATGCGTTACTTTTTGGTAAAACCCTCCCTGCCCGAGACTCAATGTATTGCGCCGCAAGAGCGTATCAGACAATCGTTTCATTGGTGATTCCATAAGATAATAAATTATACGACTCGTCAATATAAACTACTGATTAAAAGTTATGAACTATTTTAACAAAACACTCCTCAAAAGTCATTGAATCATAGTGTGGATAACCTTATTCCTGCTTCTTACTATAATAATCAGCAATAGCCTGAACCACTTGCGAATCAGATCGGAGTAGTTCAATAAACAGAATATGTTGCTTATTCAAATCCATGCTATCAGTTGGTCCATGTGCCTCTCCACCCAATTTTGCCAAGGATGTTGCTGGTGGTTCTTTCTTTTCTTTTGCGTTTGCCTGGGATGGAGATGGTACGGGATTTTGCTTGAAGTAAAAAACATCTTCAAGATGGTAAAAATCACTTCCCGTCTGCTTTAATTTACCAAAATACACCTGCCCATTATCCAAAAAAACAGCATGATAATTCATTTCTGCCTGCAAAGCAGACTTTTCGTTTGTTTTGCTTAAGCTCACGATGATATCTTCAGGAGTTCCACGTGAAGTATTCCACCACCAAAACGCACCTCCACCAATCATGGTCAGTACAACAACAACCAGCACAAACCAACCATGATGTTTCTTTGGTCGAACAACACCTGCCTCAACCACAACAGAACTCATTTCTGTACGTAATGGTAGTTTTTTAGCACGTGATTCAAAAGGCATAAAAGAATTGCGGTACATACATTATTCTATCGAGATTCTGTAAAAAAAACAATACAAAAGAGGGGGATATAAGTGTCCCCCCCTCTTTTCGTCTCTACTTTTTACGTTATTGCTGTGGTTCTACTTGTTCGGTTGTTTGATCCTGTTCTGGTATTGTCTCTTCTACCACGACAGTTTCTTGTTCAGGAGATGTTTGTGTCTCTTCCTGTGTTTCAACCTGTTCGGTTGTTTGCTCTTCTTGCGATTGCTCTGTCTCAATCACTATTAACTCCTCTTGTGGTAATACCTCAACACTTAAGACAATCGCTTCTGTTGTTTGATCAGAGACAGTCATCACACCATCTTTCACACCAACCGCAATCCAGTTAAACTCAACATCAGAACTCAATCCATTTTCAAGTTTTATCTTAAATCCAGAGCTGGTTTCTTCATCTACCCACCACGCAACTCCGAGTTTACTACCATTTCTTGGAGTTGCTGTTACAATCGGCTCATACTGATAGTCTTCAACAAACCTTACCGCAACCTCGCTTGCGCCAGCTTTAATTCTCGCACGGCCGGCAATATCTTTGCCAGCGTAGATGTGATCTTCTACTGTGATCGAACCTTGGAAGGTTGCATCGCCAGACACGACCAAGGATCCTGTCGAAATCGCGCCAGATGTAAGCTGTTCAAAAGTGTTGTTTCCACCCTGGAGGTCATTGGATTCTGAAAGCGATGGCATCCAGAAAGTGTTGAGAACCTGCACCATCACTTGACCCTCAATGCCATTGAATGTGCCAAGAGCCATACCAATAACACGACCAGCCTTTGTTGCTTTCATACCCTTACCATGCGTAGAGGATGTCGTAACAAAGTCACCAACGGCAATGACACCACCTTCATTCGTCACATTCACGGGAAGGCGTCCGACGAGCGCGACTGGCATGGGATTGTCTTGCGCATTGATGTTATAACCGGCTGATGTGAAATCACCGTAGTTATCCGATACAATACCAGCAACTGGTTCTTGATATGGTGAAGAAGATTTTACTAACTCTACGATGGTTTGTCCCTGGGTCGTAGTCACTTCGCGGGTACCTGGAATCACAATGTCACCGTAAGTAATGCCTTGTGCTACGGGGTATTGCTCGGCGTAGTCAGCGAGAACAGAAGCTACACAATCTCGCAATGTACTTGCACCTGTACCATCCCAACAAACCGCGGCAGTAAAGCTACCAGTGGTAGCAAAGATAGTAGTAATTTCTCCAGCAGTATCAACTGAGAAGTTCGTACCGGCAATAATATTCGCACCGATATTGATTGCATTCGTAATCTCTGGATCTGATACATCAATAGCATCATCAATCGAAGCATCTGTTGTTGCTCGAATCAAGATACCATTAGTTATATCAATATCCGTTGCTTGTAAATTCTCTACCAAGATACCAGCAGTTACTACCTGCAGTCCAGGATCTTCTGCTATTACTGACAGTCCATAGGTCACTGCTGTGTCTTCATTCACTGTCAAACTAATATTCTCTCCATGCACTGTTGGTGTCTGCACTGCATCTGCATCTATGGTTACAACATTCCTCTGAGCAAAGTAGCTGTTTGATGCTGCTGCATCTCCTACCTGAAAGTCAAAATTCGCAAGACTTGCGCTCGCTGTTATTGTGTCCATGTCAATATCAATCAGTCCAGCGGCGTTTGTACTATCTGCTGTCTGCGCATCAACCACCAATGCCTGCCAGTCTGCTGCTGGGCCTGCCATGTTTATCTGGTCTCCAGCTCCATCTGAAGCAAAGACAACTAATCCGTCTGCATCCACATCAAAGTCTGTAAAGTTGATCACTGCTGTTGAACCAAGGAGTGTTGTTGCTCCTAAATCAACACCATTCGTAATGTTCGCATTTGAAACCACTAATCCAGTGGTTAACCCTGCTGAAGGCGTTATCGTTATTCCATTTCCACCGAGATCTGGCGCTAAGACAATCAACCCGTCTGCACTTACATCAAAATCATCAAAATCTACCACTGCTGTAGTTCCCGTTATCGTATTTGGACCAACATTTAATGCATTATCTATATCTGACGCTGATACATCAATCGCATCCGAAATATCGGTATTTATTCCTGATGTTGTTGTAATCAATAACGCATCCGTCACTGTGCCTGCGGTGTTTTCTCCGTTCGTAAGTTTTAGCAACGCTTCGTATGACCCCACTCCCGCAACCGTTGTTGCGGTGCTGGTAATTATCAACCCAAACATATCTCCATCTGCATCGTTTGCCGTAAGCGTAATGTTTTGTGCAATCGCATCTCTGGCAGCAGTAGCTCCGTTATCCTGTGTCAAATTGTTGTCAATCCCGACCACTGCCGCGTCTGCCGCGTTGAGGTTCAAATCAATCACTCCAGACGTATTTGTACTTGCTGTTGCCGTAGTAACCACCAACGCTTGGTAATCTGCGTTGTTGCCTGTCATAGTAATCTGGTCTCCAGCACCATCTGACGTAAAGACAACTAATCCATCTGCATCCACATCAAAGTCGGTAAAGTCTATCACTGCTGTTGTGCCAATGAGAGAATTGGCTGCAATGTTCAAATTGCCAGCTGCAAGATCAAGCGCATCTGTACCTGCGTTGTGCGTAAGCGTGACACCGCCATTGTTAAAGTTGAGAACCGCACCAGAGGCAACAAAGAGATCGCTCCACATGAGCGCCGTGGTGCCAAGGGCATTGCTGTCAGTTACACCAGGAGAGAAGCTGGTCGCATCAAGTACCGCTTCAGCTGTGCCTCCTATCGCAATGTCAAGTGAGGTGGTCGCAT
>Ga0209514_10008820_pt1 | contig 11320 bp, 11 predicted proteins | sample Subgrocontami58m_FD_187452 | JGI IMG/M metagenome (GOLD analysis project Ga0209514, IMG submission 187452) | Subsurface groundwater microbial communities from S. Glens Falls, New York, USA - GMW37 contaminated, 5.8 m (SPAdes) (version 3) | ecosystem: Environmental > Aquatic > Deep subsurface >...
AACCGCCCCTATTAAAAAACAAAAAGATGACTCTGCCTTGACTCCGCGCGAGATGGAGATCGTCGAACTGGTCGGACAGGGATTAACGAACCACGACATCGGCAAAAAATTGACGATTAGCGATGGCACTGTCCGCACACATCTCCACCATATTATGGAGAAGTTGGGCTTGGCGAATCGCAACCAGTTAGTGCTGTTTGCCACGCGACGAAATGAGCGACGGAACGTGTAACAACATCCTTACTCACCAATGTGTGGCAATACAACACGAGCCTGCCGAAGATCAGCAGGCTCGTGTTGTGTTATTCGGTTACCAACTCTTCTACAGTCTCAAATACGAGTCAGTGTAGATTACATGGTTTAGCAAAACTTGAATCGTCTTCCAAATCTCCGCTTGCTTCGGATCGTTCATGTCCACATCGGTAGGTTCGAGTTCGGCACCCGCCGCAACGGCATCGTGCAGTTTGAGATACAACGCTCCCACAGCAGTGGCGGCGTCACGTCCTTGCACGATCCGAATCGCGTTCATCAAATCATCATCCAGTGGATCGATGATCGCCGAGTCAAGTCCGACTGCCATCAACATCACCATGTAAACGCGATTGATCAATGGGCGCATTTGCGCCGGCACTTGGTTCGACACATTTGACAGTCCGGCGTTAACCATCGGCGGCGGATCGGCGACCATCTTTAACATGCGAACCGCTTCGATACATTGCGGCACATATTGTTGACAACCAGAGACGGTCAACACGAGCGGATCAATGATCAAGTTCTCCATCGGGATGCCGACTTCCTCCGCGCGCGGCATCAATATTTCCATCGCAATCGAGACGCGCGCGTCGGCATTCACCGGGATTCCTTCTTTCGCCATGGTGAGGGCGATCAACTTCGCGCCATACTGCGCCGCCAACGGCGGCACCACCGCCAGTCGTTCTGCTTCGGCTGAGGTGGAGTTGATAATGGCGTTGGCGTGACCATTCTTCTTTATTTTCTTCAAGCCAACTTCAATCGCCGCCACGTTGGTCGTGTCGAAAGAAAGCATCATGTCGCCCACGCCCTCTTGCACACAATCTACCAACCAAGCCATCACTTCGGGTCCGGCTTTCTTTTGCGGACCGATATTGAGATCGAGCGCGTTGGCGCCGGACTCTTTTTGCTTGCGCGCCAAATTGACGAAGAACGCGCCATCGCGCGCAGCGATGGCTTCCTTAACTTTGGGTGAGATGATATGGATATTTTCGCCGATGAGTAACATTATGACTCTCCTTTTGTTTTCATCCAACTACCGCCACTCGTAAAATTTTTTCAACAATCGAATCAATCGCCTTCATCGAGGGTGATTCGGGTGGCAACGCCACTAAGGGTGTGCCAACAGCGTCATAGTCGCCGATACTATCGTCAGCCGGAATCACACCAGCGAGTTCGACTCCGATCTCATCCACTGCTTTTTGCAAAGCAGGTGGCAGTTCGCCATTAACGCGATTGACGACCAACATAGACTTACCGACATTGATCTGCAACTCGTCCGTTAACTTCACGATGCTCTCGGCGGTCTTCACTCCGCGCACGGTTGGGTCGGTGACGACAAGCAGCACATCCACATCGCGCGTGGTGCGGCGCGAGAGATGCTCCATGCCCGCCTCGTTGTCAATCACTATGAAATCGTACGTCTTGCCCAAACCATCCACGACCTGACGAAGTAAATGATTGAAGGCACAGTAACAGCCCTGCCCTTCGGGTCTGCCCATCGCCAGAAGATCAACGGCATCGCCCTCCTCTACCGCTTTGTGAATCTGTGTGTGAAGAAAATCGTGACGGGTGATTCCTGTGCCTACTGATCCATTTTGGATTCCGGCGATCATGTCTTCGCGGATGTCGCCAACCGTTAGCGGTGATGGCAACCCCAAGACAAGATGCAAATTGGTTGCGGGATCGGCATCAATCGCCAACACCGTGCCCAACCGTCGGCGCATCAAATGGCGGATGGTGAGCGCGGCAACCGTCGTCTTCCCCGTTCCGCCTTTTCCGGCGAGCGCAATCGTTACCATACTTCCTGCTTCTCCTTGTTATCCCAAATCGCTTCGACGCTTGGAAATTTCGTCATGTCGGTGTGAGGCAGAAACAAGGCACTGGTGAATGAGTCGTAGAACGTATTGTCCGCCGAAAGTTCGATATAAGTCATCTTCTCGGCGATGGCTTTGATCTTGGATCGCGCTTCACGCGAGAGTAATGCCATATACGCCCCCAGCACCGAGGTGTTGCCAAGAAAATTAAATCGCTCCCATTGCATATCAGGCAGCAAACCGATCTGCACCGCTTTTTCCACGTTGATGTATTTGCCAAACGATCCGCCGACCAAAAGTTTCTGCACGTCCGCCAGATCAACACCCACGCTTTGGGCAAGAACGGTGAAGCCGGCGTAGATCGCCGCCTTCGCTCGCATCAAGTTATCAATATCTACTTTGGTGATCACGATATCGCGCGCCAGATCGGTTTCATTCGCCCAGGCCACAACATACTCGCCGCCATGTTCGCCTTCGCGCACGCGTGGTCGTGCGTCGGATTTAAAATCCGACCTCACCACAAAATTACCGCCCTTGTCTACAACGCCCGTGATGAACAACTCGGCAACGAGCGAGATCAAGCCCGATCCACAGATTCCTTTCGGTTTCACTTCGCCGATGACGCGATAGGTTGGTTCGAATGTTTGTGTGTTAATCCACACTTCTTCAATCGCGCCGCGAGTGGCTCTCATGCCGCACACCACACCCGCGCCTTCAAACGCCGGACCCGCCGAGCAAGCGCACGTTACAAACCAATCCTTTGTGCCTAATGCCATCTCGCCGTTTGTGCCAACATCAATGAAGAGTGTGAGTTCATCTGCTTCAGATAATCCAGAGGCAAGAACGCCTGCTGTAATGTCTGCGCCGACATATGAGGCGACGCTCGGCAGCAGATCAACGGTGGCAAGTGGATGAATGTTGAGATCGAGATCAGAAGCGAGAAGCGGCGCGGGATGATTGACGGTGGGGATGTAGGGTGTGAGTCGAAGAGAGGCTGGCGGCAACCCCGCGAAGAGATGCATCATGGTGGTATTGCCGCTGACCGTCGCTTTATAAATCTGTTTGCGATCCACTTTGTTGCGTGAGACGAGTCGATCAATCACGTCGTTGATCGTCTTGCGAACCAAGTTGCCCAGTTCACTCAAGCCGCCGTTTTTGTTGGCGTAGATGATGCGCGAGATCACATCTTCGCCGCGATTGATCTGCCCGTTGTATTCGGCGGCGGTGTCAATTGCTTCGCCCGTAATTAAGTTGACGAGATAGACGCTGACGGTGGTCGTGCCGATGTCAATGGCGATACCGTGCAGACTCAGATCTCCGAGTTCTTTAAGAACTCGGAGATCTAGGAGACGCGGCGTGTTTCGTTTCCAATGATCGGTCTCAATGATCGCCGTCACGTTCCATTCGGCATCGCGCAACTTTGAACCGAGTTCACGCAGGAGAGGCAACGGCACATCGAGATTGAAAATCCCTTGCGTGGCAAGTGCGCGTTCAAGGCGTGAGAGATCGTCAATGGAATCTTCGAGTGTTGGCGGATCGAGAGCAAGATCGAAAGCGCGGATCGTTTGATCACGAATCGGATCGTAAGCGAATGGCACTTCGACTTTGCGCGCCGTCTTGTCGGTGACAAGCCGCCGTTCAACGGCTTCTTGTTCGGGGATCAGGATGGCGGCGTCACCTTCGATCACCGCTTGACAAGCGAGCGCGTAACCCGCTTCCAGATCAGAAGCCGAAAGGCGGATCGTTGATCGCCGCCGCACGTTGCCACTTTCGACAATCACCGCGCATCGTCCGCAACGTCCTTGCCCGCCGCACGGTTGAGCAAGATCGAGTCCGGCGTCGCGGATGGCTTCTGTCAACAACGATCCCGTTGTCGAGGAAATTTTTTTATTCGTTGGATGGAACGAGATCGAATGGGTTGCCATCAAATCATTTTGTGGGGGCGACCCTTGCGGTCGCCCCCATTACGGTCGCCTTTGGGCAGGGGCAAGCCCTGCCCCTACAATTAATTTTTCCACATCGTCTTCACGTACGCCGGAAGATCAACCGCTTCTTTGGGACCGACCATGATCTGCCAGCCGGGTAAACTCTCCTCGAGTTCGCCAGAGAGAACCGCCACTTGTCCGGGGATGATGATCTTCTTGTGATTCACTTTCGATTCGATGCCCGTCGTCTTCACCGCTTTGGCGATTCGATCTGCATCGAACTTGCCAGCCGCCCATGCGGTGAGGACGCTCATACCTTCAGCGTCGGCAACGAGCAACCAGCCGGGCAAACCGGAACCTTCCACTTCGTTGTTGACGGCGAAGTAAGTGATCGAAAAGTTGGTGGTGACAAAAATAGGCGCGTCAGGTTTGGGTGAGTTGATCTCATACAAGCCGGGCAAAACCTGAATCGGCTTTTGCGGATCAGTATAAATATTTTGACGCAAAGCCAAGAGGGCATACATCATCGCTGGATCAAAATCATCTAACACAATAAAGCTCGAATACTTGGCAATGTGTTGCGCGGCTAACACTTCGTCGTTGGGGAACGTGATGACCGGATAACCGAGCGCGCGGAAATTTTTCTTGATGGCGAGTCGGCGGATTTGCGTCAGCGCAGAAAGCGAATCGAGATGCCCGTTCATCATCGGATCGAGAACTAAATCTTCGACTCCCGCTTTTTTAATCGACTCGGTCAGCTCGGCTAACTTCTCCAGTGACGCCGCCTTGACCACGAGTGGCGTCTTCAAACTTTTAGCGAGTTCCGCCATCTTCTGCCAATTCGATTCATCGGCGGCGTAGAGCAACGGTTTATCACCGGCTTCTTTTGCGCCCTCTGCCATCGCGGCAGGGTCAGCGGCGATTAAGATCAACGGTTTCTTGGTGGCTGACCGCGCCACCCTGATCGCTTCAACGAACTTTGTTACATCGCCGCTCGCTTCAATGGCAAATCCATCCACGCCCAATTTGATTCCGACATAATCCACAATATACGAATCGGCTCTAGAAATTTTCTCTTTGAGCGCAGGATCATCGTCCTTAAGTCGGATCATCAACGCGGCGCGATGATAAAAAGTTTTTTCGTGGCGGAACATCACCGTCTCGTTGCCCTCTTCGATCTTGGTGCCGTTGTTCGACACCGCGACCAAACGGATCGGCGGAGCGGAAGCCGACTCAAGCTGCGCTTTGGCTTCGGGCGTGACGTACGGACACCCAGCGAGTTCGGCTTGCTTGGCGGCGAGCTTCATGGCAAAGGCGAGACAGGTGGGATGACCACACTCTTTGCAGTTTGTTTGAGGCAACAACTTATAAATTTGCAGACCTGTTAATGCCATAGCGAATCTCCTTCAAAGGAAATAAAGGAATCAAGGAAATGAAGGAAAAGCCTTTCCGTTATTTCCTTTGTTCTTAAACCGATTCCACTTTCTTTAAATTCGGAAAAAATTGTTTGACCGACCCTTCGACCCAACCGTGCAGCGTGACTGGCGAGAGAGGACAACCCAGACAGGCGCCGCTCATTTTGATCTTGAGCGTCTCGCCATCAAACGACATCATCTCGACTGCGCCGCCGTGATACTGTTCGATGTACGCGCTCAGCGTTTCGATCAAGCCGCGCATACGTTCTTCATCGCTGACTTCGCCCTTCGGCGGCACGCCATTGGTGTTGGGCTTTCCGCCCGCGAATAGAGTCGCCATGTCGTTTTCCTTTCATCGTTGAGCAAGTTGACAACTTGCTTTACATCGTTGAGCAAGTTGTCAACTTGCTTGACTCATCAAGGCGTTGATCATTCCCTTAACTTTTTTCAATGATTCAGGATGACGCAGAACAACCACGTCGGCTCCGGCGTGGATCAACGGTGTTGCCGTCAACGTCTCCCAATAGATCGCCCGCTTCTTCCACTCGCCCCAACTTTCGGGAACGCCCTCACCCACCTTGGACTCTTTCGCCTTCCACGCCTCTTCGCCGGGCGTGACGATCATCGGCTGTTGAGTCATGCTGTCGCCTTGCAGCGCGGCGAGTCGCAAACGTTCCATTACCGAATACCCGTATTCAATTCCGTAGCCGAGCGCGCCCGTTGTCGGATCCATCACGATTCTCTCTAACGGCATACCCATATCGTGAATCAAGATCACCAATTGCTTGGCGAGATTCACATCCATCGGAGTCTTGGATGTGACGAGATGATCGTTCGCCATTGCCGCCGCAACGATGGTGCGATAGTTTTTATCTTCGCACACGCCGATCAATAATTTCTCACCTTTAGCTTCTTCGGCGACGGGGACGATGAGTTCATTATCTTTTTCGGCTTGACCGGGACCAAAGACAGCCAGAGGCAGACCTGTTGCATTCAATACTTTGCGAACAGTTGCTTTTGCTTCATCGGGTTTGCTGGCAACAGAAAGAGTTAACACGATCAAATCTGCGCCAGCCGCCTCTGCCGCTTTCGCCCACGCCGCAGGATCGTTCATGGCATCGCCCCACGCTTCGTAGAGAAGTGGCGACCAATCTGCGGGTTTGCGATCTCTGATCTCAATCGCTAACGCCGGGGCGTGCGGGATCGTGTTTTCAAAATGTAAGAAAGGCAGAGTTGCTTCGCCGCCAATGGTGATCGTCTTGGTGCGCGAGCCGCCTTCCTCTTTCGTCGCGCCAATCTTCACTTCACGAACTTTGCCGTTCCATTTTTCTTTCGGGATTTCAACAGTTGGCATAGTCACTCCTTTGGGGCGCAAGAATCCATCTTGCGCTACGTCAATTCAAATGAACTCGAATTACAACCGTATTGGATACAAGCTTCTCGGCGTAACCGCGCGGGATGCCCGAATAAACTTTTTGTAATTCGGCGATGATCATTTGATCATCCGGTATTACCGACTCGGCTGTGCCGCTTTGTTCCTTACCCTGCACCAGCATCGTGACGGGTGCGCCACCCTGCAAATTCTTCCACCAGGCACGCAAGCGTTTGCTGATGAGTGTGATCGTGTTTCCGTCAATTGCATAATTGATCGGTGTGCTGTATAGCTTTCCACTTTTGCGCCCGGTGAACGAGATCAACAGAATACTTTTGCTGATAAACGGATGCAGGGGCGAACGCAAAACAAATTTGACGAGAGGATTGTAGAGATCGTTGATGGTCATAATTCGTCACGCATCACGTATCACGCATCACGTATTGCGTGTTCTGTAATTTTCTTCAACGAAATCACCGCCGACGGTCTGGGTTCGCCGGGCCAATCGTGCATGAGCAAAAGATGTTGCACACCCTTATCACGCATTTTCTGCGCGGCGGCTTCCACTGGAAGAGTCGGCGACACCGTTGGAATCTCTTCGTCCATTATTTCGGAGATCAACTTCGATTCATTTTGATCCAGTTGATCGCGCGTTAGCCATCCACACGACATGCCGTCCTCATCCAGCGCGACGATCACCTCGGCTTCTACTTTTTGCTTCGTCAATCGCGCCGCCACGTCGCCGCATCGCTCGTCATCGCGGCAAACAGGAACGCCGATGGTCATTAAGTCGCGGACGAGCATAGATGTATAATCACAACTAGAAAGGTTTGCGCCATGTCACTTGAAGAACTAATCCGCAGCATCCATACGCTCGAACAGCATCTGCAAAAGTTTGAAGAAAAATATAAACTCCGCTCCAGTGATTTCTATCAACTCGTTAACGAAGGTAAGCTCGATCAGAGTGAAGAGTTTATCGAATGGCTCGGCATATATGAGATCAAACTCAAGCGCGAGAAATCATATTCGCGCCGCCTTGCCGACACGTTGACAATCATCTCCAAACCGATCCATTTACCACTCGCCGAAGCCGCTTAATGCCCATCTTGCCCGACGAATACGAATTGCTGATCTACTCGCTGCCCGAGAAGTTTTCGGCGATTCGCTACTCAACACTCACGTTTATTCGTTTAGAGCCTCCTACCGCAATCGTCAAAGGCGAAATCTATTTTAAGCATGATGTTTTTCTTCGCGCTCTGCAAGTTCTTGATTTCGATGAAGGGCTCATTCAAAAATACAGCTACGAAATCTATCGAGGCGAAGAAAAACTCTATTGGTATGATTCTTGGCCCCATCCACATATCCCCGAACTTGCTTCAACCGATCCGCATCACAAACATATTCCACCCGACATCAAGCACAATCGCGTGCCTGCTCCCAACTTAAGTTTCGAGCGCCCCAACCTGCCTTTCATCATTCAAGAAATCGTTGATGACGTTCTTGGGAACCTCCCGAAGGTTTGAAACTTCGGGAGGTTTCTTGTTTTACATCAACGACGGCATTGACAACGCCGGATGATTCTTCTCGGTGACGAAAGCCACCAAGCCTTCCACGTCAGTGGCAACTCGCTCGTCGCAAATCTTGTTGAGCAAATCGGGATCGCCTTCGCGCTCGGCAACTTTCTTGAGTTGCTCCGCCATTTGCTCTTTGAGTATCGAAGACATCCACACCACACGCTTGAAGCCGCCATCGGCAGAGACGAACTTGGGCGAGAGAATATAAAACTTGCCATGACCCATGATGCCCGGAGTTTGCAAGCCGCCGCCCGCCATGCCGGCCAAAGTTGAGAACGTCATGCCGGCCGGAGTCATGCTGGTGTCTTCACGACTCACCACCATCACGCCATTCGCTTCGGGGATGACCATCGCAATACATTCAAAGCAGCCGCAGGCGGTCATCGGATTTTCCATGATGGAGTAGACGGCGACTTCGTGAACTTGTTGATGCGATGCGCCTTCGGTAAATTCATTCGCGCCTTGCCAATAGCCTTTGCTCGGATCAAGTGTCGCGCCTTTCTTGATCGGCTGATTGGGTCCGGTTGGATTAATTTGGAACGAGGCTTTGCAGTCGAGCCAGTTGTATGCGCCGCACAGACCAAGTCGTTCCGGCGTGACAATGCACAGATGATTCGGCGCAAACGATTGACACAACGTGCAGGAATAAAATTCTTCCACGCTTTCATCGGTCATGTTGCCGACTCGTTCATTGCGCTCATCGTACGCCGCGCGCGCCGCCGCCAGCCAGTGTTCCACTTTCGCCGGTTCGGTGTAAATCGTCACTTGCACTTTATCCACAATCGCGCCAAACTCACTATGGAAGCGAGCGTGCAAAATGTCGCCGAAGTGTTTGAGGTTGAAACCTTTATCGGCTGCCGCTTTGCTGATGCGAATCCAAGCAATGTCGCGTTGACCGATGTGTTGAATGCCGCTCGCGCCGTTAACGAAGTGATGCACTTGCCGCTCTAACACCGGCTCGAAATCTTTTTGCATCTTGCGCCCGGCAACGTCCACCACAATGCCCATCTCCATCGCCGCTCCCATTTCTTGGTCGGCAAAATCGGGCCCGATCACCGTGACCTTGCCATCTTCTATCGCATCAAAATCCAACATGCGTAGATACTCAAAGCAGCGTGATTTCTTGCCGCCAAATTCGATTCGCATATCGTTCTTGCGGACGACCTCGCCTTCAAAGGCAGAGCCATATGGAACTGGCACCGGCACGTCAGTCAGCTTGAGTTTCAAGCCGCGAATCTCAATACACTTCTGCACCATTTTCTCGGCGCGTTCCAGATCGTCCTTGCCATCAATTTCGTTGAACGGCATAGAGACCACATGCTCGTACGTCGTCACACCTGTCGGCAAAATTTCGGGGATGATCGTATCGGCGATCACCGGGAAGCCAAAGTTGATCGCCCCTGCTGCCGTCGCGTATTTAATATCATCCACCTCGCCCAACGCCAACACAAACGCGAAGACGCGATTCTTGTTGTACATCAAAATGTCTTTCGCTTGCCCGCCCTTCATGCCGCCGAAGGTCAACGCCGAGCGAGCGGCGAAACCGAGCGCATAGATCGCGCTATAGGTGTCGAGACCAAACGGCACAGTGTAAGTGTCGTAACCGAGTTCGACTCCTTCTTCCATCAGTTGATGAATGATGCTGCGCCCGTTGACGTTGCCACTGAGGAAGGTGAGGATGTTGCGCCGTTGCAGTTCACGCACGATCTTAACGGCGACCTCATTCGATTTGGCACACCCGACGATGGCGGCGAAACCGGGCATACGCCCATCCACCAATTGAATACCCCATGATCGCAATTGAATGTCGTCAATGGGTCCATTGAGATGCCCATCGCCGTTTTTAGAAAACTCGGGATTGGTAAAGGAAGTGCCGCCCGCAAGATGGAAGCCCGCCAGTCTCTGCGGCTCAGAGCCGTAGATGAAACGCACTGCTTCGATTCCTTCTTCGGCAAACAGAGTCGCCATGCCGGCATCAAGCGTCTCGCCCAGATACGGAGTCCAACGACGATCCGGCGGGACGGGATGCAAAAGATTCTTGGCGCGAGTCAACACAGGTTCAAGGTCGCCAAGTTTCTCCACCGTTTGCCCGGTCATACCAAAAATGAACGGCAAGTAGTAAGCGGTGTTCGGAAACGAGATCGGCGTCTCGGCTCCTTTTTCGTTAAGAGCTTTTTGCAGCAAGCCCTCAAATTCATTTACGACCGTGTGTGCGCCGCGAATGGCGCGTGTTGCGATATAACGACTCATTTCACACCTCCATACAACAGTTCGGCATTCACATTCACGTTCTTGAACAACTCATTCACTCGCGCATCACCGCTTCGCCCAAATTTATTTGGATCGTAAACCGGCAACCCGAGCGCGGCGCGTTTGGCGTCAATGTGCGCCAGAGTCTTTTGCAAAATTTCTTCGTCGGTCTGCACGAACTCCATCTTGCCGCCCAAAACTTTTTCCCACGTCTCGCTCATCACTTTCGTGACTTCTTCACTTGCGCCAACTGGCGAATCGATTCCGAAGATCACGTACACGCCTGACGCCGCCGCGTACACCCCAATCGCCAGCGCCTTCTCACTCATCCACTCCGGCGCAAGACCCACGGCGGGGATATCGGAGATGTCATCGCCCAGCCCGCCCTCTTCTGCCATTTGAGTCAACACAGTGAGGATGCGCGTGTTATCAACGCACGAACCCATGTGCAACACAGGCGGCATGCCTGTGGCTTCGCACACTTCGCGCAAACCGGGTCCAGCAAATTCCATCGCCGCTTCGCCGACGGAGTAACCATACTTCGCCGCAGCAATTGCGCCGCAACCTGTTTGCACTAATAGCACATCGTTCTTCAACAATTCACGCACCAAAAATTCGTGAGACTTATCTTGAGTCACGCGCGGATTGTTGCAGCCCACATCGGCGGCGACACCGCGAATGCGCCCGGACATGATGGCGTCGTTCAACGGACGGAACG
>Ga0209514_10008821_pt1 | contig 11320 bp, 9 predicted proteins | sample Subgrocontami58m_FD_187452 | JGI IMG/M metagenome (GOLD analysis project Ga0209514, IMG submission 187452) | Subsurface groundwater microbial communities from S. Glens Falls, New York, USA - GMW37 contaminated, 5.8 m (SPAdes) (version 3) | ecosystem: Environmental > Aquatic > Deep subsurface >...
CCTCCGATCCCCCTCCTTTTTAAGGAGGGGCTAGGGGTGGTTAGAATCGTTGGAATCGTCAGGACTCCCCGAGTGGTGAGGGAACTGCTGTTTGATTAGCTCCACAACATCCTCGAGCGACTCACGCACATCGTTGTTCGTCACACGAAGTACTTGCATGTCGTTTTGAATGATGTAGGTGGTTCGTCGATTGTCGTACGCAATATCGGCTGGCTCGAAGTGTGTGTCTCCATCGAGCTCGATAACAAGCTTGAGCTCGGGGCAATAGAAGTCGACCACATACGGCCCTATTCCCTGCTGTCGACGAAACTTGTACCCAAGCTTGGATCCCTTTAACTCTTGCCAAAGGAGCCACTCCGGTCGTGTCGGTTCGTTGCGAAGCTGTTTGCGAAAGGACTTCTTGGAAGGTTTGTTGAAGAGTTCGTAATACATAGATGCTCACCACCTCAACGACACGGGGGGACTGACGACTCCAATGATCCTTAAACTCTAACCACCCCCAACCCCTCCTTAAAAAGGAGGGGGGAACTCGCTTAAAAAGGAGGGGGGAACTCCTAACTCGGAGCATACCGCTCAACCACCCTCAAGGCCTGTTTGACCTCGCGCAGCGTTACCTTCTTCTTGTCCGGTTCATTTTTATGCCCCCAGTTGCGATCAAGTCCAAACGTGAACCCCCCAAAACGCTCGAAAAGGTGCAGAGCATACGGGGACTCCTGGACGTAGATAAGTCCCCGCCCGTGCTCGGCAATAATCATGGGGGTTGGTTTCTTGATTTTCTCAAACACGATGCGAGAAAGCCTCGGACGAAGCCCGATGTTCGCCCTGGTGGAAATGACCAAAAACTCCCGCCATTTCTTTCGCCTCTCCCAGGCCGCGCGAGCCGCGTGTTCCTTGCGCGCCTCGGTCTTTGGGTTTTGAAGGTGGGCGATGAGCGAGTCATGGTAGGCCATGACCTGCTCGATCTCTTTGCGCGAATACCCCTCGTCTTGGAGCGACCACACATACCCTCGATCCTGAATGCCAATTCCTCGCACGAGCCGCGGATCGAATCCCCACTTCTTGAGCTTGGCGTCGCTCACCTTGAACATCGCCAAAAACTGCTCGAGACTGCTTGGCAGGAGCCGACCTTTTTTGTCGTGGGCACGCGAGAGACCGGTGTAGTGGTGGTGGTCGATGACGTCGACCCTCACGCCCATCTTGCGCAACCGCGCTTCGACGCGAGCTCCCGGCATCTCCACGACAATCGCTCGAGTGTATCCCCCCTCTTTCACTGCCTGGATATAGTCATGCCCCTTATCCAAAGAAGCGCCGTGAAGCTGCTTGGAGGCAATCGTCGGGAGTCCGAGCTTGTCCGCGAGTTGTGTAATCATCACGGCCTCTGCGTCATTGGGGGCGATGATGAGGACGGTTTTTTTGTATGGCATATCGACCAGTATAACAGAGTTTGTTCACAAGAACCTGACACGAGGTCTGGGGAAAAAGGGCTTCTCACATGCGCTCAAACGGCTATACTCCTAATCAGGAGCGATACGGTCATGAACGGTTAACCACCAGCGAGGATAGAGGCGAGAGAGAGCCTCGCGGGAATACCCGCAGGCACGTCGAGGTACGCCCTCGACGCACGAGACCCCCGAGGCCATCGCCTCAAGCCCGCTTCACGCGGAGGTGAATCATGGGCGGCTAGCCCACCACACCGGCGCCTCGCGCCACGCCCGCCTATTCCGGCTCTGTCGGATCAGGCGGGATTTTTATTGAAAACACGGCCCGTCGTAGGACCGTGTCGTCGTACTACTCTTCTTGGCGACGTCGCCGCCGCTCTTGGTTGCGCCGGAGATCGCGCTCCTTGGCACTCCCAGCGAGCCGACGGATCAGGCGCGCTTCCCTCCCTGCGGAGCACATCTTGTGCACGCGCAGAGGACGGGACGTGAGAGGACGTGGCTCATCGCCCTTCTCTGCCCACCTCGCGCATCGCTCCCAGTCGCGTTGAGCCGCCAGCCGCATCTGCTTGAGCGACTTGGCCTGGTGGCCGTTCACGCGCAAGAGCATGATGAGCTCACGAGCGTCTCCCTCGCTGATCTGACACCAGCACGGAAGATCCGTGAGCGCCATGAATGCGCCACCTTCGAACACGAGATCGAACAGGACTCGCGCCCTGGTCGACCTCCCCGCGCGAGCACCGATTGGCCAGAACCGGTGCTGATGCTGGGGAGGAAGCGGGATGCCGTCCCACTGGCGGCCCTTCCCCAGCGCCAGGCGCGGGTCAGGGGTCATCGGACCGTACATGGTCTCTCCGGGATTCGCTCGAGCGAAATTGCGCGAGCACAAGGAGAAAACGTGTCAGGTCACCTCCGGGTCGGGGTTATCGAGCTGGCCAGGCACAGAGTGCTCCACCCATCCGCGAGATGCTCACGAATGCATGGAGCGCGCCGAATCGTCACCGACTCGGCCGTTCCCTCCTGATGACAGACGCGTTACGTGCGCCTAAACGGATGGTATTCATTCTTGGCGTTGAACTTACCATGACAGGCGCACGCCTGCCAGGACAACCGTTATTTCCATCACCTTACCGGTTGCCCACTCCGATCACTGGCGGAGCGCCATGTTACAGCCCGACCTTCTTCAAGAGTTGAACGTACTGCGCTCCAGCACGCGCCGCAACTCCGGGGGCGGGTCGTGCTTGAGCATGCGCTTCACGCCGCGGCGCTTCCACTGATCGCGCTGGTTGGGCGACGAGTCGGGGAAGGCGCTCGCGACATCCTCGGATGAGGCGCTTTGGATGACGCGCAGGCGCACCATCTCCAGCTGCTCGTCCATGGTCACTGCCTCTGACGGCGGCAAGGACTGCACGAACGCTGGAAACTGCTCGCGCGCCAGCCGCTGGTCCTGCTCCTCTTCCCACCGTCGCAGCGCGTCACTCAAGGCCTGGCTGGCCAGCTGCGCTTCGCGCGCCAGCCGTCGCAGCGCGGCCTGCTGGGCGCGGTGGTCGCTGATTGCCTGGTTGCGGCCCGCCATGAAGGCGTACCCGGCCAGATCCTCGGGTCGAGCATCGAGCACGCGAACGATGAGATACTTGATCTGCGTCACGGTCAGCGCGCCCTGCACGCTCTTGGCTCCCTGACGGAGCTCTCGACTCACAACCCGCACAAGCTCGGAACGGGTCATCGATCCTCCGCGTCACGAGTGAAATTCTCTTGCGCCCTGCCGACCATCGGCAGAGAACCAGAGAAAAGCGGAGGATCGCAGCGACGTTCTCGCGTTGATCCTCCAGAGAAACAGCAGACAATCGCGCGTCCGCGAAACGGTCTGCCAGCGTCCCGAGATCCTGAAAAGGATCACCCTCGGTGGGGGCTGCCCCGCATGGGCTCGTGTGCTGTGCGATTTCCGCAATTTTTTCGCAGCTGACTCGCCTGGAAGGGCTATCCTGCTGCGAATCGCCGCTTACCGCGACGACGGCGCACTTTCTCATCACCCTTTTTTTCTTATCCCCACACACCGATTGGACGTGTGTGAAGCCCTGAAACATTTCAGGGGGGTAATTTATCTCTGGAATGCTTTTGGGCCAGAGCTCCCGCACCGACTTGGAGTTTACGGAGGGTGCCTTCCAACTTCGCTCCCCTCACTCCACACGCGTCCGCGTGGGTTCTCCTTCGGATCTTGCCGGGGGTATGCCTCCCCTTTTCCCACTTCCATGGGATCGGCCTGGCTAGCCGTTTCTTGGAATGAGGGGCGGGAAGCCCTTCAAAGAACGTTGGTGGTCTGCAAGAGTCCTGACAGCTTAATCTTGAGCCTTGAGCCTTCAGTCATGAGCCTTGTGAGCCCTGAACCTTGAGCATCGGCGTCGCTGTCGGTGTCGTCTTGGTAGTCCTCGGCTTGCGCCGGGGACGATCCACTCCCTCGCGGGAGTGAATCTGACCTGCTTCACCTCCCCGCGACCGAAGTCGCAGATCGGTTCAGCCCAACGTACTCATCCAGACCTCCCGCCCCAACCTACAACTTCTACGCCTCGAGACGCGTCAGGTGGTTGGCCGTCTCCAGCGCCTCGTTGAGCGTCTCCAGCTGCGCGCGCAGCACCTCGATCTTCGCCGCCCGCTCGGGCTCCGACCAGACCGCGACGCGCACCACGTCCTGATAGACGGGGCGGCCGCGCTCGTCGTAGGCGCCGTCGTGCACGTGCTCGGTGCCCTGGCTCAGGTCGAACCCCGCGAACTGCGTGATCCGACCCTTCAGCTCGGCCTGGCACCTGATGCCCTCGGTGAGAGTCATGCGGCGACCCTCGAACTCGAGCTCGGTCGTGGCGTTGGCGCGCGCGATGCTGGTGCGGATGCGCACGAGCTCGGCAACGGCTTCGTCATGCGCCTTCAGCGTCTCGACGAAGTCGAACGCGTGCTCCTTGCCCTGCACCCAGGTGGTGCAGCCGGCGAGACGGCGGGCGAGCTCGGCGACCTTTCCCTCGAGGGTCTTGGCGCGTCGGAGTCCCTTGGCGATGGTGAGTGACGTGGTCGTGGTCATGGTGTCCTCCTCGTGGTTGGACGGGTTATGGACATCGCGAGTGACCGCTCGCGATGCTTCCTGAACGCTGGATCTCTGATCCAACTCTCGGGAAGTTCCTCGGCTCGTGAAGTCGAGGTCGTTCCTCCTACTAGACTTCGTGGATCTCGTCATCGTGTTGACGCACGAAGTCTTCGACCGCCGCGCGGACGAGTCTCTCGATCTCCTGCGGCAGGTGTTCGAATCCTACCACCTCTTCTTCCCTCATGAACCAGACAAGCCGCTTCTCGTTGTCTGGATCTCCCACCGCGCGCCACGGCGCGTGGAGACGTTCGTTCAACACGTCAACAACGGCGGGGACACAGGAACTCGCCACAGCTTGCACGAGTTCGGACGCCTCGTAGACGCCCTTGCGAAAAAAGAGACTCATCGGATCCCACTCAACGACGAACGTGGACTTCATGACTATGACCTTCTTGAAGTGAGCGATTCTCTTGCGCCCTGCCGACCATCGGCAGAGTGCCAGAGAAAAGCGGAGGATCGCAGCGACGTTCTCGCGTTGATCCTCCAGAGAAACAGCAGACAATCGCGCGTCCGCGAAACGGTCTGCCAGCGTCCCGAGATCCTGAAAAGGATCACACTCGGTGGGGGCTGCCCCGCATGGGCTCGTGTGCTGTTTGATTTCCCCGCGACTCCCCGCCGTGCTGTCTGCCACCTCCTAAAAGGCTGGCGCACGGTCGGATGATCACCGCAGGTACTTTCTCGTCGTCGCGTCTACGACCACACCGCCGACTGGACGCGGTGAGGCTGCCGCACGGGCGGGAACCGACATGCGGTCCCTATACCCGCACAATCAACGACTAGCTCGAGTATGCTTTTGGGCTCGAGCACCCGCACCGACTCGGAGGTTATGGAGGGTACGTTCCAACGTGCTCCCCTCACTCCACGTCCGTCGACGTGGTTACTCCTTCGGATCTTGCCGGGGGTATGCCTCCCCTTCGCCGTCGCCCCCGCGGGAGCTGCGGCTCTCCGGCCTGGCTAGCCGTGTTCGATACTGTGCAGCGGAGAGATGCAAACGCGCGCTACGGCACGCACCCACATCTTCCTTGACCTACGCCCGACCTGGAGCTGATGGCCACTTGCTCCCTTGGTCCGCGGCACACCGGTCTTCGCATTTCAAGCGCGCTGTGATCGGCAAGCTCCTGGATGGCGCCGACCGAAGCCGCTTATGGAAGCGAACCTCCTCTGTACGGCGCCTGCACTCGCCGCACTTTCTCGAAATTGAAGTGGTTAGGGCGCCCTGTCGTCCCTTATCGAGCGGAAGGTCTTCGACCTCCAACACGATCTCCGGTACCAAAGCCGGATCGACGCCACTTACGCGCCGAGTCAGTCCCGAGCCACGCCTCGCGGCGCTCCGGGGCAGGGGGAGCTCGTGTGTCCGCTCACGCGGATGCCGCTCGTGCACAAGCGACATATTTCAGATCTCCCCACCGAGGCGGAGAGCTGCCGTGACTCGTACTCCTAGTGGTACAAAGCCCGGGACGGTCGCGCAAAGGCGCCCCCGTCTTCCTTCACTGTGGCCACAGCGAAGGCGTACCCAAGACATGGCGCTCCTACCCATGTCTCGGAGAGGCGGCCGGCAAGGACATCCTCGCAAGCCGGTCTCTGTCCTCGAGGCACTTTCTGGCCCCAGGGATTTGACCCCTTTCGAATACCGCTGGGGGACGGTGTCCGAGAGTGGATCAAATCTCTGGGGCGATGTGCCCGCAGATATTTCGGAATGTCGGAAGCTAAGCTTCCGACCTGGTTGACGAAAATTCACTTTTGGCTCCTCCAAGCCAGAGAATTGCCGCCGGAGTGCCGTTTGGCAGACCTTTGCGCGATACTCTCACGCTTTTTCTTTCAGAACGGTGGGGTCTGACTAAACGAACAGCCCAGAGTGTCGAGATGATCGGTTTGATGTCCTTGTTCGCCATCTCTGACATGAGCGAACCGGATAAACTATCACAGACAAAAAAAGCTGTCAAGGGTTTACGGCCTGGATCGACAAATGAGACTAAATTTAGTGAAATATCTTGTTTTATACTCACGAACACGCTTACAAGACGAAAAAATAGAGACACCATAGGAAGTGTCTCGATGCGCTTGACATGAAAGCGAAATGCTGATAGCATGCTTCGTTCTGCAATCTGGCGGAAGGCGCAATCGCCTCCGACAAGGGTGCTCCAAGCGCCCAACGATCCGCCAGAAGAAGGGAGCGGATCATGAACGCCTAAGTTCCCCCCCCAACAACGAAAACGACCACCCAAGCGGGAGGTCGCAAATCGTCGGTTGTGAACGGCGGGAAAGACTCCTGCCGAAGCTCTTGATACACACTACCCCCCATCCCCGAGACCTCGGGGGTGAAACTCGGAGGAACCTGTAGGATCCCCCTCCGCGCAGCGCCATCCCGTGACGATCGACGTAACGGGAAGGCGAAATCTCGTCCTGACCAATAAAAGTGATCGTCGGCGCGCCTCAACGCGCGAAGCCGACGAGGACAACGACGACCGGACGAGAACCCCCTGCAGGAGGTGGAATATGGGCGGTTAACCCCCCCAAGTGCGACCCCGGGGACGGCCGAGCCTTCGTGCTCGAACCGTCCCCGGGCAAGCACACTCGCCCCCACACGCACCGACCCAGTAGTCGAGACGATCTCGACCACACTAGGGTCGGATTTTCTTTTAGAGACCTCTGCAAAGCTCGCGCATTGGGGTAACAGTCCCCTATCGATTCCGATACGGATCGGCACGACAGACCGCCCACGCTGCGTTGAAAAGCACTCGCGCCATGTCGGCAAACGTCTTGCTCTCGATTATGACCGTGACCATCTTTCCCACAAACTCGACAAACGCCACACGATCCTCATAAATCCAAATCTCTCCTTTAAACTCCCCAAATTCCGGAAGGAGCCGACAGTACTCCGCGTTCTTACGCGGATTGCGAGGATCCCCGCGATGCAGCAATTTGATCTTCACCCGGGAGTCGTCCAGCGTCTTGCGTGCATCCAGAAGTATACTTTGGTCCATGCTCTCGTAGACGACATCAACATTGGAGAGTTCCAACAATTCCTGTGGGTGCGTTGATACCAGATCGGAGAAGAGCGCATAAACCGCCTCGCGCCCCTCGAAGAATCGCACCACCGGCCGTTCGCCGCCTGCGAGCATTTTCATCTCGGTAATGGAGCGAGAAAACAGATCGATCCGCTCTTCAAGAACCGCCGCACGGCTCTTGAAATATGCCACCGCGCGTTCCGGTTCCTCGGCGGTAAAAAATTTCTTCTTGCCTCGGTCAAAGGTGGACATGAGCCCGCGTTCCTGAAGAGCCGCGATCACTTCGTACGTTGCCGTGCGCGAGAGCTTGGCGCGCTTGGCGATTTCCTGCACGGAGGTAGGGCCAAGTTTGAGCGAGGAGAGGTAGACGCGGGTTTCGGTGGGCGTCAGTCCCAGCTCGGTCAGGAGCTTCAAGAAATCAACAGGCATACACAGGTCGCGTGGCGAATGGTTATAAACAGAAAAAAGGTCTCAAATAAGCGGAGGCTGGGGATAATTGTCCAGCGAATGACTCCAGTATACAAGCAAGCCAACCTAAACAAAAGAACCATTCGCGGTCCGATCGGACCGCGAATGGTTCTGAAGAATGGTTATATGGCTAAATTTAGAACCCAATCGTAATTTTTAGCTCGCTTGCTTTGAACTCAATCGAATGGACGGGGGGGTCGCCATCTATGCGAATGGATCCCGCAAGCGTGCCTTGCAGGAGCGCCCCTTGATGCTCTGTGACGGCGAGCATAACCTCCTGCGGACCCGCAACAAACAACTCGATGCGATCCTGGATCGTAAGCCCCGACTGTTTACGCAGGTCGTTCACACGTCGAACAATCTCGCGCACGATCCCCTCTCGCACCAACGCGGGCGTGAGCGTGAGATCCAACTCGACCGCATACTCCCCTGTTTGCACGTCGATCGTCTTTATGTTCACTTCATCTTTTATCAGCTCTTGATACTCCGAGGCGAGGTCGCCGTTTGGGAGCACCACTGTCATTCCCCCAAGCGCTTGACGCACATTGATTCCCGCCTCTGAACGACGCTCGAGTGCTCTGGAAACAATCGAGCGCGCGCGCCCCATCTCCTCTAGTACCTTCTCGTCGATAAGCGACGCGTCTGCGACCGGCCAGTCTTCCAGATGAACCGACTCGAGCTTGCCACCTGCTTGCGTGTACAACGTCTCGGCGAGGAACGGAGCGAACGGCGCCATGAGTTTCGCGAGGGTGCACAGGCTCTCGCGCAGTGTTGCGACGGCGGCTCGACGAACCTCCTCGTCCGTACTCTTCATCCGATCCCGTGAACGACGAACGTACCACGTCGAGAGATCATCGATAAACGCGCCTAGGTCGCGCACGGTCTCGGTGATGACGTACTTCTCAAGTCGATCGGTTGTCTGCGCTACGAGCTTGTGAAGTCGCGCCAGGATCCAGCGGTCGAGCACATGGATCCTTTGCGCCGTGTATCCCCCTTTGTCCTCCTGTCCGGCAAACATTTCGTAGAACGCCGCCACGTTCATGAGAATCGTGAAATTCTTGCGCACCATGTCGGACAACGTCTTCTCGTCGAACCGCTTGGACTCGCCTGGCTGGTTGATCGTGTACATGTACCATCGCACCGCGTCCGCGCCGTACTTGTCGATCATCTCCATCGGCTTCACGATGTTGCCCAAGGACTTCGACATCTTCTTGCCTTGTGCGTCCAAGACGTGCCCAAGACAAATGACGTTCTTAAACGGCCGTTCGCGCCCCAACAACGTCGACACTGCTAAAAGCGTATAAAACCATCCGCGCGTTTGGTCGATCGCCTCGGAGATGTAGTCGGCCGGGTAGGCCTCGCCCGAGTCGACGAGTTCCTTATTTTCAAATGGATAGTGCCACTGCGCGTAGGGCATACAGCCGGAATCGAACCATACGTCGCAGACGTCAGGCACGCGCTTGTACTCCTTCCCGTCTTTCACCAGAACGACATCGTCGACAAACGGACGGTGCGGGTCGAAGTTCTCGCCCACGAGGGACTTGTCTTTTGCTAACTCGTGCAGTTCCCGGAAAGAGCCAATACAGAGACGATCGCCGTCCGCGCTCTCCCACACCGGCAACGGTGTCCCCCAGTAACGCTCGCGAGAAAACGCCCAGTCCTTCACTTCTCGCAACCACTCACCAAATCGTCCATCGCGGATGTGGTCTGGCTCCCAGTGGATGTTCGCGTTTTGAGCGAGGAGCTCGTCGCGCAGCTCACTCATGCGGATATACCACGAGTCCTTCGCGTAATAGATGACCTTGGTCTTGCAACGCCAGCAATGTGGATAGGAGTGTTCGTACTTCGCTTTCGCAAACAAGAGTCCTCGATGCGCAAGGTCCTTGATGATGTCGACGGCGACTTCTTCATCAGCAACAAATCGTCCCTCGAGAAAATCCATCCCTTCGACAAACGCCCCGTCGAGATTAACGAGGTGATGCTTTGGCAACCCAACCTCCTGTCCAAGATCAAAGTCGTCCGCGCCGTACATGACGGCCGTGTGCACGATGCCGGTTCCCTCTGCCGTCGTCACAAAGCTGGCTGGATGGACTCGATAGGCTGTCTTGTCGAGCTTCTGTCTGTTCTCGCCATCGACGAGCAGACCCATAAACGGATAGAGCGGCTGGTACTGCTTACCGACAAGTACCTCCCCTTTCACTTCCTCGACAATCTCACCTCCATCCTTCAAGACTTCCGCAACGCGATCTTTCGCGAGCCAATAAAACTCACTGCCGACTTTCACTTTCACATACACAAGATCCTTCCCGACCGCGAGCGCGACGTTTCCGGGAAGCGTCCATGGTGTTGTCGTCCAGGCGAGGAAAAACTCGTCCTGCACTCCCACCCCCCCTACCCCCCCCTCGGGCAGGGGGTGGAGAACACGAAACTTCGCCGTCACGGACAGATCCTTCACGTCCTTGTATCCCTGCGAGAGCTCATGGCTCGACAAACTGGTACCGCATCGCGGACAATGCGGCGTGACGCGATAATCTTTGTACAACAGTCCTCGATCCCAGATCTGCTTCACCACCCACCACAGCGACTCGATATATTGCGGGTGATACGTCACATACGCCTCATCCAGATCCACCCAAAATCCAAGACGCTTGGTGAACTCCTCCCAGTCCTTCTTATACTGCCACACCGACTCCTTACACTTCTCGTTGAACGCCGCGATGCCGTATCCTTCGATCTGCGCCTTGCTGGTGAACCCAAGCTGCTTCTCAACTTCAAGCTCGACTGGGAGTCCATGTGTGTCCCATCCTCCCTTTCGGACAACCCGATATCCCTGCATCGTGCGGAAGCGCGGAATGCAATCCTTGAACGCACGTGCCTCGGCATGGTGAATGCCTGGACGACCGTTAGCGGTCGGCGGGCCCTCAAAAAAAACAAAAGCTCCTTTGGGCGATGGCTTCTCAAGGGTCTTCTTGAAAATCCCCTTCTCTTCCCAAGCTTTCAACACTTCGCTCTCGCGTTGCGGAAAATCCATACGCCACAGAGAGTACCAACGCGGTGTTGAAAAATCAACTCACTGTGGGGTATGATGTGGTCATCACTCTTCTATGAAAACAGCCATACGAACCCATCAAAGCCGCACCAGGCGGAAAACTCTCTACCAACTTCAGAGAGTTCTGAAAAAGTCGTTTAGTGGTTGAGTGGTTTAGTCGTTGAGTTACTCAATCACTCAACCACTAAACGACTTAATGACTTTTGCAGAGGTCTCTTCAACA
>Ga0209514_10008830_pt1 | contig 11314 bp, 9 predicted proteins | sample Subgrocontami58m_FD_187452 | JGI IMG/M metagenome (GOLD analysis project Ga0209514, IMG submission 187452) | Subsurface groundwater microbial communities from S. Glens Falls, New York, USA - GMW37 contaminated, 5.8 m (SPAdes) (version 3) | ecosystem: Environmental > Aquatic > Deep subsurface >...
AGCGCCACGCTCGCAGCGCGTATCGCCTCGCGCCTGAATCATCTTGCCCCGACCAAAACGCGCATGAGGCGGCGCGGTAATAGATATTGCTCATTGCCTGAGTTTGAATCGCGCGCACCGAGTCGGGCAAGTCGCCACGCGAGAACAAGCGCTGATAGATCGTCACCAACTCACTCGCAAAACCCTTTAAGTGGTTAACAGATTTTGCGCCGCGATGCAGCCGCAATGCGGCTAAACGCACAGGAAGGTAAGCGAATGTGCAAGAGAGTCCGGCGCGAAGCCAGTAATCAAAATCCAAAGCAAACGATAAGCGTTCATCTAAATAGCCAACCGATTCTAATACGCGCCGCCTCAGAAACACGGCTGGCTGAGGAATGTAATCAATCGTCGAGCGAACGAGATCAACATAATCATATCCTCGCGCCGGATAGGCTTGAATGAATTGCCCGGCGTCGTCAACATAATCACAATCGCCATAGACGACATCCACATCGGGATGCGCGGCAAAAAATTTCGCCACGCGATCAATCGTGTTCGGCAAATAAGTGTCATCCGCATTGAGATAAGCGATGATCTCCCCGCGCGCCAGTCGCCAGCCTTTGTTGATAGCAGATGCTTGACCCTCATCAAGTTCGGATGACCAATGCAGTCGCCCACTATATCCCCGCAGAATCTCCAACGTGCCGTCGGTGGAGCCGCCATCCACTACCCAATACTCCAACGGCAAATACTCTTGTCCCAATACAGACTCAATCGTGGCACGAATGAATTGCGCTTGATTAAGCGAAGGGGTAATGATGGAAACTATGGGGGTAGTCATCGGGCAAGCGACTCGTATATTTTCAACACCTGACGCGCCGCCGCATCCCAAGAAAATTTTGGGCTGCGCGCGAGAGCTTTGGTTTTCAATTGCGCCTGCAACGCAGAATCATTTAATAAACGCTGCATGGCTTCGGCAATATCGTCCACGCGCAATGGATCTAGCAACATTCCCGCGTCGCCCACAATCTCTGGCAACGAAGTAACGTTAGAGGTGATGACTGCCGCGCCTAAGCTCATCGCTTCTAGCACCGGTAGACCAAAACCTTCAAAGAGCGATGGATATAAAAACGCGAAACAGTTTTGGTAGAGCCAGTGTAACGTCAGATCATCGGCATAGCCCAACAACATGACATTGTTTTGCAAACCCAACGAATTAATCTTCTGCTCAAAATCATCCATCAACCAACCGCGCGCGCCAACCAGCACCAATGGAAAAATTTTGGGGCGACTCGCCTTCAGCGCGGCATATGCTTGCAACAAACGATCATGATTCTTACGCGGCTCCAACGTGCCAACACTTAACCAAAATTCATTTGCCCGCAAGGCGCGCACAGTGTTAGGTTGAGGCAGAGCAGGTTGAAGCACAAAGCGACTCGCCGGATACACTACCTCAATTTTCTCTGGCGCGAAGTGCGGGAAGGTTTGCAGAAAATGATCGCGGCTGTAATGCGAAATAGCCACTAAACGATCTGCATAGAGGCTGGCATTGAACACGCCGCTGAATGCCGTGACGCGCGTTTCTTCAAGCGTGTAATCGGGATATTCGATAAAAGATAAATCGTAGAGAGTGTAAACAACACGCGCGGCGCGGACGGCAGTCGGGCAGAAAAAATTATTGGCGTGGATGATATCGGGATTACCCAATTGCGCTTCAAAATCGGGCGACGGGTCGCTCCAAAATGATTGCATCGCGGTGTAGGTATGGTGCGCTAAGCCAAGTTTAAAGTTGGGGCGGCGCAGGCGTGGAACGGTTTTGCGCCAGTTCGGCTGCCAATAGTGATCGCCGAAGGTGGGGTAAAGCAAATACTCGTTTTGCGAATCGAATGCGGCGAGATGGCGCAACAAAGAGTCAGTGAAGTAGCCGCAACCTGTTTTCATCGCTCCTGTCGTGCTAACGTCAAAACCGATTCTCATTTTTTAACCATCACCGATTCAAACACTTGCAGATAGTCTTTTGCCATTTGAGCCGCGCCCCCTAACTCTGCCAAACGTTTGCGCCCACGCTCGACAAGATCAGAAACTAAATGTTGATCGTTCATCACGCGATAAATCGCCGAAACAATTTCGCGCGGTTGACGCGGATCGAAAAACAACGCCGCCTCTCCAGTCACTTCGGGCAAGCTGGTTAGAGAACTGCATATCACAGGTTTTCCGAAAGCCATTGCCTCTAACACGGGTAAACCAAATCCTTCGTAGAGTGAAGGAAAGATCACGGCGCGGCACGAAACGTATAGCGCGTTTAATTCTTGATCGGATACGAAACCGGTGAACACGACTCGATCCGCCAAATTCATTCGGGATGCCGCCTCTTGAATCTGTAGCATCCGCTTGTCGGGTTGCCCGGTGCACACTACGCGCAGCTCCGATCTTGGATGGGTAGCCATATACATTCCCAATGCCGTCAACAACATTTCGTGATTCTTGTGCCGCCAAAAATTGGCAGGGTAGAGCAAGAAGTGATCGCGCGCGAGACTCCAACGGCGCAAAAAAGATTCAACGTCATTAAACGGTGGCGGCGTCACCTGATCAAAAAGGCAGATCGGGATCGTGATCACTTGCGCCGAATCAATCGCCGAATGTTTCAAGATCAAGCGGCGCGTGAAATCCGAATCGGATATGACGTGAGATGAAAAGCGAATCGCTTGACGAAAATGAAGATCACGATAGTAGCGCGTTTCCGAATCAAAAAAGTAAGGGTGATCCAAATACTGCAAATCGTGTATCACACACACCAAAGGGGCACGCGGTGAATGAAACGCGGGACCTGTGAACGGGCAGAAGAGGAGATCGGCTTGAATGGGCAGAGGCGGCAACGCGGGCAATGTTTGGCACGCGAGGCGATACACAGACTTGAGCGTGTGGAACGCCGAAATAGGCAAGTGTGCTGCTGACCAATTCGCAAGGCGACGTTTCAAAGATGGGGACGTTTGTTTGAGTGTTGCTTTATGCGCCACGCAGAGTCGCCGCATGTTGGTCGCGTCGAGATAGGCGAGTTCGTTATGAGTCTCTTCGGCAGTGAGGAGAGTCCATTGGTAGTGCGGCGCGTGTTGCTTGAAGGCACGCAGAAGATCAAGCGCATATCGTTTAACGCCGCCATTGAAACCACCGGCGCGGAGAGGCGTGAGATCAACCGCGATGTGAGGCATGTCAATCAATTTCGGTTGGGCTTACCAACCGAATGTAGATCGCTTCCGCCAGATGCTGCCCCATAATTCGTTTGACCAGACGATGCAAATTTAAGAGGCGCAAAAAACTGCGGACGAGATCGTAGAAGCGCCGCCCGATCATCGCGGGTTGCGTTTGCAAAAACGATTCTAAACTCTCCCGCATGGGCGTCACAAACACGGGATCAAGCACACCCTGTCGAGTCATCTCGCGCACAAAATGCCGTGCGAACATTTGGCGCGAGAAGTTAAGCGGATCGGGGAAAGCGTCTCGCCAATCGGGGCGGCGGCGGTACATTTCCAGCGCGAGGTGCGTGACCAACGGCTGCGTTTGCGTAACGTGATAAGCAGGAGCATTGAGCCAGTTGAAAAAAGAATCACCGCTTTGTGTGTTGAACGGTTGAGGCCAGCGGGTTTCGCCGTTGTGATCGCGCCAGATGTAGCGCATATCGTCGGCTATCGGCACGCCATTATCAAAGCGACTGTATGTGTAACGCCAATGGCGTGCAGTTGCATAACCATTGGAAAAAAGCGCGTCCCGATAATGTTCAAATAATGGTCGGAGCGCGGGTAGATCGGGGAGAGTGTAACGATTTTGGCGTGCAGAAATTGCATCGATATTTTCTGGCTGCAAACCGCTGAAGTGAAAAAACACAAGAGGGCTATCGTTGACCCGCCATTGATCGCCGATGCGATGCAGCCGCCGTTGATAAATATTCCATTGGGCTACGTTATAGCCTTCATCTCGCAAGATGCTCACACTGTCAAAGAAGCCCGGCACTAAATCCACCCAACGTTGATCCACAAAAACACCGCGCGGGATATCAATGACACAATCTTTGGTAAGGCGCTTTTGCCACCAACGCAAAAGGCGGGTCGTATGTTCGCCCCGCGCTAGGCCGATAAAGCCAAGGTTGTAAACTCCACCACGCAAAAAGGTGGTCTCATCGCGCAAGGGGTCTGCTGTATCCACCGGGGTGAGAATATGTGGCGTGAGGACGATTTGATGTTTTTGTAAAAGGGCTGGGAGATGAGTCGCCGGTTGATAGAAACAAATATCCGAGTCAATAAATATAAATGAAGGCAGATTATATTTTTCAAAAAGATATTCATAGAAAAACGGGCGAAGGGCGCAGCATAACTCGAACATGGTGTAGCGAAAAGTCATCTGCTCGAAGTTAGGGATATGAAGTTCGCGGGCATGGATGAGTGTAAAGCGTTCTTGCACAGGGTCGAAGCATCCTTCGATTTCATCCACCAGTAAGAGGAAAACTCGTCCTTTGGGGTGGTAAATCAAAAACGAATCGATCAGACACCGCGCCTGAGATAGAAAATGTTTTGTGATGATTGTGCAAAGGGTAAGTGAAGACATAGTTTGCGCCATAAGGGTTGGCGGCGTCACCTTAAAGAGAGCCACCGCCGCACACGCGCCAAAATTTCAGGCGATGTATCCAGTGGATATAGTGATCCAATTTTTCGAGAGCGATTCGAGACTCTGATAATTGCCGGATAACGAAAATATCGTTGGAGTAAATTTTTTAATTCAGTGTAATCGAGTTCTTGGGGGTGAAGTTCTTTCGGGATCGCAAACTGTGCAGCAAATGAACGCGCCAGAGCGCAGCGATGCAAATGCTCGTAACGAATCTGACCGGTGTCAGAGGGCGTAAAACGCCCATAACCAACTTCCATAGCCACCGCATCAAATAAAAAATTGCCGCACATTGAACATCCACAACTTGAATTGATAAAAAACTTTGCGAGCTTGAGCGAGAAATGTCCAATACCAACTCATGATCCGCCAATGTTTAGAACCATAGATCGCCTCAAGTTGGGCGCTCAACACACGTAGAGATTGCTCCGCTGCATTGCGCTCGGCAATCAAACGATCATAATCATTAAACCGTGGCCACATTTCACTTAAGTAATCTATCCATCTGTCGCCCGTCAAGTAAAGGCGAGAGTGTTTACGAATCAAATAAGCCGTCTGTCGTTTCAATAATTCGTGTGACGATACTTGTGCTAACAGTGAATTAGGACGGACACGGTAATTAAAAGTGATTTGGTCAACCTTATAAAACTGCCAGCCAAGACTGGCAGCGTTAATCCAAAATTCCCAATCCTCATAAAACATCGCTGCATCATAACCGCCGCAATCTATCCACACTTTTTTGCGAAAGATAGATGAAGCGTCAATATAGTTGCTCAGTAACAACTTATCCAAATCAAACGACGGGACATTCCTTACTGCAGAGTACAAACCAAATATGTGGTAATTGCCGTAAACTACTCCGACCAATGAATCCGTATCCAGAATATCTATTGCCGCCTCGATAAAACCCGGACACAATATGTTGTCATGCGCCAACGGCAACACATAGTCGCCGCGTGACAAGGAGACTGCTGTATTCAATGCGGCGACATGCCCACCGTGCAATTGTTGATGTACAAAATAACCGCCCGCACGCAGTACCTGCAATATATCCAAAGTGTGTTGATCTTCCGAACCATCATCCACAATAATCAATTCACTCTGCGGGGGAGCGCATCGTTCGGCACTCGCCACCGCTTCCAATAACAATTGTCCCTGATCATAACTTGGGATAACAATAGAGACCTGCACAGAATCATTCGTAGATTGATCGGGACGAAGCAACCGCGCGCGAGGAGACTCGGCACGCCATAATGACGATGAGGAAATATCTGCGCCTGCATCAAGTTCTTTAAGCATCGTGATAATTTCTGGGGAAGCCGCCCCTAAGAGATCGATCAACGGATCGGCACCTTCAATAGTCTTGAACCATCCGGGATCGAAGCTGTTGTCGCCATCCCCCTCCCCAACCGTCATGCCTAATTTAGACTCCAACAACGCCAACAACTGGTGTGGCGCTTTACTCAAAGCATTCGCGCTTAGTAACAGACATCGTTCCGAATGACGGTGGTAAAAATTTAACATCTGCCGGTTATAAAACAACCATGTCCGAAACGCGTACTTAGGCTGACGTAAAAAAATATCCACACCTAATCGTTGAATCGAATCTGCCACGTCCCAAGGAAACCGATAAACCAAAACATAACGCGCCGTAGGAATCAACGCCTCCCAAAAATCAAGTAGAAGTGTCGTGCGCGGGTCTTTCCATCCCCAACAAGTGCTTGTCCATTCGCGTTGCGACAGGAGCTGTCGAGCTTCGGGGAAAAATTGCGCCCACGCGCCGCGCTCAAACTGCTCATGCTCCGTCCAGCCCCAATCATGCTGACCTACATCTTTGGAATTGCAGCACGACATTATCATGCGCCGTTGCAACGCTAAAAAATCTTCGTCTTCAAAACAACCGGTCATTTTAGATTGAGCGGCGCAATTCCTATTGATCTCTGACGCAACCCAGGAGAGCCCAGAGCGATGCATCCCGGTGACAATCAGTGGAAAAAAACGAGGAGTATTCACCGCCGGTCATCCGCTACTCTGAAGACGGTATTGATTCACCACACTCGCCGCCTCACCCACTGCTTGCAGCTTTCCATGTTTCAACCACGCCGCGCGCGAACACATCGTTTGAATCGCCAATAAATTATGAGATACCAACACTATCGTTGCCCCGCGCTGGCGAAACTGTTGAATACGATTGTACGATTTTTCTTGGAAGTCGGCGTCACCGACAGATAGAATTTCATCCACGATGAGAATATCAGGCTCAACGTCAGACGCAATGGCGAACCCCAACCGTGCCGCCATGCCGCTGGAAAATGTATAGAGAGGCGCATCTATGAACTCGCGCACACCGGCAAAATCTAGGATCGCTTCAAGCCGCGATTCCATCTCGGCGCGAGAGCGCCCTAATAATGCGCCGTTGAGGAAAACGTTCTCGCGTCCGGTCAACTCAGGATCGAAGCCCGCGCCGAGTTCGAGCAGTGGCGCGACGCGCCCGCGCACGCGCACCCGCCCTTGCGTCGGCGGTATCACCCGCGCGATCACTTTGAGTAACGTGCTTTTGCCCGCGCCATTCGCGCCGACGATCCCCAACACTTCACCACGACGCACCTCAAGACTCACATCCTCCAGCGCGAAAAAATTTTGATACTCTATGCGCCCGCGCAGCATCCGTTGAATCGCAAATTCTTTGAACGTGGGGATATGTTCTTTCGGCAAACGATAACGCACACTGATTCCCTCTAAGGAGATCGCCGCATCCGATTCTGTCATGGCTAAATCCGATACACGATCCGATCCGCCTGCCAGATAAAAAACCACCACCCCACTAACAACGACATCACCGCCACGCCTGCCGCCGCCGCTATTGTGTTCGGTCCGGGTATCCAACCGTTATAAAGCGGCGCACGAAAAAGTTCCAACAAGTGATACAACGGATTAATATTGATAAGCCACACGTACTGCTCCGGCAAAACTATTTTAGGATACATGATCGGCGTGAGCCAAAACAAAATTTGAATCACCATCTGATACATATCCACCACGTCGGTGAACTGCACCGCCAAGGCTGAGACGAACAACCCCACGCCTAAGGTGAACATGGCAAGCAGCAAAATAGCAACCGGCAAGAACCACCATGTCACATAAAATGGCTGACGCAGGATCGCCATGATGACGATCAACATCATCACCGACACGATCAGATTCACCAATCCACCGCCCGCCGCCGCCACCACAAAAATGCTGCGCGGCACATAGACACGCTTAAGCAAACCTGATCCCCATACCAACGAATGAGTCGCTTGCACCGTTGTCTGACTGAAGAACTGCCAAAAGATGATTCCGGTCAACAAGTAAATAGGGTAGCGTTGCAGCGAGCTGCTGAACGCCGCCGAAAACACAAAAGTCAGCACAGCCATTGTCAGCAACGGGTTTAGCAGCGTCCACAACACGCCCAACACCGAGCGCTTGTAACGTTTGGCGACAGAGTGAAGAATCGCCAAACGCAAAAATTCGCGGAAGCGAAACAACTCACGAATCTCTTCCACGATCAAAAAGCCCCGCGCCGCCGAGTCGTATACAGGGACAGTCATCACTTATTAACCCAAAACATCATTGACATGCCGCATCATTTCTTGATATGTGTATTATGCGTTATGAGATCAAATCTGATCACACCACTCTACGATCCATCTCGGCTGATCTTCTTCCTCGCCGATTGTGCCGCCGCCTGTGCCGCGTTAGCCATCACATTCAACAACCCATCATCCGCGCGCATCGTGTGGCTCGTCCCATTGTGGGCGATCATCGCCGCCACGTTTTTCGATCCACGCCGCGCGACACAGCTGAGCCACTCCTTCAACATCACCTGCTTAACGGCAAGCGTAATCACGGCGTTCACTCTTGTCGTTACCCTCGACATTTTCATTTTGTATTTTATCACCGCCTGCGCCATCGCCTCGTTCAGCGCGCGATGGTTGTGCATTTCGATTCTCACTGCCCAACCCTTCCGCCGCAAACTCTATATCATCGGCGACGCTACTATGTCCCCGTCTCTATCCACGTTGAGATCAAAATCTCACACAATCGTCGGCGTGGGTGCGGTTGGCGGCGTCACCGTAGATCAATTTGTGACGCGCCTCAAATCGCTCGGCGTGACCGATGTTCTGTTCCATCACGCACTAGACGATCATCTTCTGCGAGTATTATTGGAATGCCGGCAGCACCAGATACGAATCATTCCCTTCGCCGTATTCTATGAACACCTCACCGGGCGTGTGATGCTCGATCATCTCGACGCAAACGGGAGTGATCTATTTTTAGAATCGAAATGGATGCGCAGCTATGCGCGAGCGTTGGACATCGTCGGCAGCAGTGTTGGCTTGATCTTTTTAGCGGCGATCTTTCCGGCGGTTGCCGCCGCCATCTGGTTGGACAGCGGTCTGCCGATCCTTTATCAACAAACTCGACTCGGGCGCGACGGGCGCGTGTTCAAGTTGATCAAATTCCGCACGATGTATCAAGACGCCGAGCAAGATGGTCAGGTTCGCTGGGCAGATTTAAACGACCCGCGTGTGACTCGGGTCGGACGCTTTTTGCGGCGCACCCGATTGGACGAAGTTCCGCAATTTTGGAATGTATTAATAGATGAAATGAGTCTGATTGGTCCACGCCCGGAACGCCCCGAAATTATTTCCATGCTAGAATCGCGCATACCGTTTTATCGCTTTCGCTTAGTGGCGAAATCCGGTCTAACTGGTTGGGCACAGATCAATTATCCTTACGCCGCCACGGTAGATGACTCGGCAAAGAAATTGGAGTATGATCTGTTCTATGTTAAACATCGTTCGTTGTGGCTGGATATGTTGATTGTATGGCACACGCTGAAAACAATTATCCAGATGAGTGGTATGTAATTTTTTGGAGGACACCATGAAACCATCTATCAATAAAACTACTGTCGTGCGGATCGTTATCATCGCCATTGTTGTTTTTGCCGGAGCGGTGTTTAGCGACCTCACCGTCTCTGCGGCTCCGGCGCCGCAAACCATCATCGCCACGCCCACCCGGGCGCCAACCCAAAGAGGACCGCGCACGGCGCGAGTGGCAGAGTTGACCGATCTAACCAGTGATGTCTTCACGCGCTTGACGGCAAATGCGGCGGAAGGGCAAGCCGTGATCGGTCAAGTATTAAGTGTGGGCGGCACAGTTCGCACCCAAGATCGCGGCAACGCGCGCATTGACATCAACGATGGCACCATCATCCGCGTCTCGCCCAAGACCCTGTTCACGATCACGCAACTCGAACCCTCGAGTCCGGTTACACGCTTGTTCCTGACATTAGGTAAAGTATGGATCACGCTCAGCGGTGGAAGCATGCAAGTCGAAACGCCTATCGGCGCGGCATCGGTGCGCGGTTCTTACTTGGGCGTATACTACAACGAAGATCTGAGACAGATCGCCGTTTCGTGTTTGGAGACATCAGGGACATGCTCATTTTCTTATCAAGGCGTGTCGTACTCGATGACATCACTGCAAATTTTGATCATCCCACCCATCCCGCCAATCGTTCGTAACATGCAGGGACATGAGATCAAAGATTGGATCCTTGTCTTGCCCGGTCAAGAAGTGCGAGGCATCATCTCATCAACATCAACGCCACAACCGCAAGCTGTCGGAACGGGTCCGGGGCAATAAAGAAAATCCCAGATCGACTATCGTAGAGACGTTGCAATGCAACGTCTCTATTTTCTTAACGTCCCGATCCACGTCCATAATCCATATCCCGCCCCAAACTCAGCAACGATCAAAAATGCTTGCATCACGTAACGCGCATACAGATTCTGTTTCGCTGTTCGCGGCACGCAGCGCGTGAGCGCTAACGTCCAACCCAGCACACACCAAAAAATAATCGAGCTGCCGAGATCACTTGGGTTAAACAGTTGATGGATCACATAACTCAATAACGCTGACACGCCCGCGAAAATTAAATTCCTGTTTTCAACATCGCCCGCCGCCGCGCGTAACATCACGTCCACGAACAACGCCATCATCAGCAGCCACAACACAAAACCGGGCGCGCCGACTTCCACCAATAATTCCCACCATAGATTATGGGCGCGATCAATCACTTGCCCGCGGCAAGCAACGTTCTCATTCATCCGCGCGATGAAAGATGGTGTGGCATGATCAACGAGTGCCAGATCAAAGGATGATAACCCCCAGCCGATCCACGGGCGCGCCGCCACCGCCTGCGCCGCCGATCCCCACGTCAACGGACGAATCTCGCTATCCCCTCTCGCCGATAACACCTCAACGATCTTTTCACCTTGAGCCGTCACCACGAATGTTCCAATCATAGAAGCGATTAGGATTCCTAATAACACGATTCGCGCTTGCCACAAATTAAAACGCCAGCGCCAAAGGATCAGCAATGGCGCAGTCACTGCAACAGCGACGATTGCGCTGCGGCAAGATGTAACCCACAAGCCCCATGCTTGCGCGACGAGTAAAACACCCAACCCTAGTCGAGCCGCCATTTTATTTGAATCCAACCACGCCGAAAGTGTTAGCAACACTACTATCGCCAAATATCCACCGAAATAATTGGGGTTGCCAAACGTAGAAAATACTTGCGCCGTAAAACAGCCTTGCCATTTAAATGGATCCAGCTGAAAAAACT
>Ga0209514_10008833_pt1 | contig 11310 bp, 9 predicted proteins | sample Subgrocontami58m_FD_187452 | JGI IMG/M metagenome (GOLD analysis project Ga0209514, IMG submission 187452) | Subsurface groundwater microbial communities from S. Glens Falls, New York, USA - GMW37 contaminated, 5.8 m (SPAdes) (version 3) | ecosystem: Environmental > Aquatic > Deep subsurface >...
TCGGCACACACGAGCAAAAAGAAAAATGGTTGAAGCCGCTGGCACAGGGCAAAGGCAAACTTGGTTCGTTGGCACTCACCGAACCCGGCGCGGGGAGCGACTTGGCAGGCGGCGTGAAAACAAAAGCGACTCTCGAAGGCGATTCGTGGATTCTCGACGGCGCAAAAATGTGGACGACTAACGCTTCGATTGCCGACATCATCATCACTTTGTGCCGCACCGCCCCCGATAAATTAAGTTTGATCATCGTCCCCACCAACACACCCGGTCTCACCATCGGCGCACCCGAAAAGAAAATGGGGTTGAAAGGCTCGCCGACTCACGCCGTCACTTACGACGAAGTGCGCGTGCCGCGAGAAAATATGTTAGGCATCGAGGGCAAGGGTTTGGCGCAAACGCTAAAAGTGTTAGACGGCGGGCGCATCAGCATCGGTGCATTATCAATCGGGTTAGCGCAAGCGGCGATGGAAGAGGCGATCAAGTATTCCAATGAGCGACAGACGTTCGGTAAATATCTCAAAGAGCATCAAGCAATTCAGTTTAAGATCGCCGACATGGCAATGCTGATCGAAACGGCGCGGCTGGGCGTATACCGCGCGGCGTGGTTAAAAGAGAAAGGCATGAGCTACACCAAAGAAGCTTCGATGGGTAAATTGTTTGCCACCGAAGTTGCCGAGAAAGTGTGCTTTGAAGCGATCCAGATTCACGGCGGCTACGGTTACTCATCCGAATTTGCTGTTGAACGAATTTATCGTGACCAACGCTTGATGAGTATCGGCGAAGGATCGAGCGAAGTGCAGAGAATGGTGATTGCGAGGAATGTGTTGGGGTTGAAATGAGCAGTGAGCGGTGAGCGGTGAAGTATGAGACACAAGATACGCGTTGTCCATCGCAGTGAAGCATCTCCCGGACACATCACGTGGGAGCGCGTGGCGCGTTATGTGTTGCCGACAATGGGCGTGGGATTCATCCTCATCGTGTGGCAGCCGCTCACGCTTGTGCCACCCGCAAAATCTTTTAGCGGATTGGTCTACGTCCTTTGCGCGGTGGCGTGGATTCCGTTGTTGCTGCTTTTCGCGTGGCGACATCCGGCAGGAGAACAGTGGAAGTTGTATGCCATTGTCGCCGTTGGCGTTGCCCCCGTGCTGATAGCCTTGTCGTTACTACTCAGCACGCTCACCTCATTCGCCTTCGAACCGAAGTGCGAAACGATCTCATCGCCCAACTGGCTGACGCGCTATGAATGTAGAACCACATTTGCTCTTAGCGATTCGTTTTTGAAAGAAACATTTGAAAGTGTTCCGTTCACTCCTGTCATGTGGCGCGTCGAGAAAAAGAATTGCAGTTTGAATGGTTGCTATTAAGGCTCGTGTAAGAATAACATCCCCACTTTACTACTCGGGTTGGCGTCAACGGATACACAACGGATAAACGGATTCACGCCACATATCCGTTTATCCGTTGCGCGAAGCATCCGTTGACACCGAAACAAGTCGATTAGTTTCTACATGGAAAATGGACGTTGTTCCTACTCAATTCCTAACCATCTATGAACATCACTCTCCTCTCCGTCCCCTTCAACCAAGATAAACATCTTAATGGCATGGGTCAAGCGCCGCAAGCGCTGTTTGATGCAGGCTTGCTCGAAAGACTCGCGGCAATTGGTGTTCACGTTGAATACACCGAAGAGGTCGAAAATAATTTAGGCGAAGGCGAGATGCTCACTCGCTTGGGGCGTTTGCAAAACATCGTGTGCGATGACATCTATGATTCGCTCAAGCAAAACCATTTCCCTGTTCTCTTGGGTGGCGATTGTTGCAACGCGCTCGGTATATGGGGCGGGCTGACTCACGCCAGACCTGACATGAAGATCGGCGTGGTGTGGTTCGACGCGCACGGCGATTGGAACACCGAAGAAACTTCACTCTCGCACTACATCGGCGGGATGCCTTACGCGGCGATATGCGGCTATGGCAACAAAAGTCTGCGCGACGATGTCGGCATCACCAAAGTGGCGCAAACAGATCATTGCGTGTTGATCGGCGCGCGCGATCTGGATAAACCGGAAGAGGCGTTGATGAAGACGACTCATCTCACGGTGTTACCGCCAGCCCAAGCGCGGCATGATCTTTCATCTGCCAAAAAAGTTTTAGCGAAGGTGGATGCTTTTTATTTGCACTTCGACATTGACTCGTTGGATTTGAGCGAAGCGCCCGGCGTGAACTATCCCGCGCCGAATGGCTTAACGAGTGACGAAGCAATTCGCATGGTGCGCGAACTGCGCGCTATGAAGCCGATGATCTCAATGAGTCTCACCGCGATTGATCCGACGAAAGACGCGAGTGGGAAGACGGTGAGGACGGGGTTGAAGATTTTAGAGGGGGTGTTGAGTGAGAAGTGAAAAAGATTGATGCAGACGGGAAGTGGTTTATAATCTTTTCCAGATATAAGGGAATTAAAATGACCCACCTAAGTACACCAATATTGGTACTTAGACGGAATGCGTAATTTTTAGTAATGGTTGGGCAGCTTGTTCTAGCACCCAGCCAACAAAGTCAGCATAGTGGCAGACAATAAAATGGGAACTCTAGATAGCTTGTTCGTCACTGCACTCCAAGATAATTTTAGCTTCAAGAAATTGGGAGCGAAACTGATAAGCGGAAAGTTGCGTGAGCGTGGCATTATTTTAACCGATAAGCAGTTGCATGAATTAGAATCTAGGCTCGAAAATCAACAAATCGAAAGCTTGACATTAGACTTAGACGATGATCAGCTCGAAGCGGCAAATCTTGAACCCGACAACCTACTAAATATTGAGTTCGGTTCAGCCGATGTTGATAAAGTTGGAGAGGCAATCGAACGAGTCGTAGAGAAAGCTATACCATCCGTAACATCTGAGATTGCTGTATTCCTCGTAAAAGAATGGAAGGCACAGGCTCCATCTCTTCTCAAAGAGCAACAAGCCGAACGCACAAGCTTTGCAGACCACATTTACAAAGTCTGGGATAAAGCAATTAATTTGCTAGAGATACTTCTCGGTGTCACCTACGAAGCAGGCTCAGAGTTCAACAGACAGTTCCGTTTGTCTGCGGCACAAGATGACTTTGCATTTGAAGTTCTTACAAGGTTACACGCTCGCGGTTGTCAGGTTGGGCTGGAAATACTCACGCTATTGAAAAATGGCTTTGCAGATGGAGCACATGCAAGATGGCGAACTTTACACGAGATAACTGTGACGGCTTATTTCATAAGCAAATATGGTAATGATGTCGCAGAACGGTATCTGCATCATACTGTAATCGACACATATAAGGCGGCGCTCAAGCATCAAGAGCATTGCAAAGCACTAAATTTTGAACCGATTTCGGAAGCAGAAATGAACAGGCATATGGCCGCGCGGGACAATTTAGTTACTCTTTTTGGCCGCGCTTACAAATCTGATTACGGGTGGGCGGCAAACGCTCTTGGTAGAGACAACCCGAAATTCACTGATATTGAGCAAGACGTAGGCCTTGAGCATTTGCGCCCATTTTATAAAATGGCAAATTACAATGTTCATGCTGGCTCGAAAGGCATAACATTTAGGCTCGGCTTAACATCAACGAATGAGAACTTGTTGCTTGCTGGGCCAAGTCAGTTTGGCTTAACTAATCCCGGTCAGAATACTGCCGTATCTATCAATCAATTGACAACAACCCTCCTAACAACCCGCCCAAGCCTTGATAGACTTGCGTTTGTTACGGCAACTCAAAAATTGGTTGGCGAGATTTTTGAAGCATTCCTTGATGTAGATGCCCGTCATGAAACATAAACGCCGCCCAACCCCGCGCTTGACACCACCCGTTAGACGAATTCAAGACTCTGATCACTCATCAGAGTCTTTTCATTTCGGTGCGTTTCATCTGAGCAAATGACTTTCACGCCGCATCTTCAACGGATGCTTCGCAAAAACGGATAAGCGGATGCAAGCCACGTCATCCGTTTACGCCAAGCGGATTTACGTGTTCGTCAAAGACCCCTCACGGTTTCACCTCTAGCGCATCAGCAAATGGGTTGCCTGCCACATCCATCACCGGCACGTTCTTGATTGATGGATACTCATACATCCCAACTCGCACGGGTTCTTTCACGTTCAAATTAAAAAAGTTAATCAGCACATCACCATCACGCCAATAACGTGAGGGATAGCTGACCCCATCCACCTTGACGCTCGCAGCGTGATTGAAGAAGTGATACTCACTCGCCGCAGGCACGTAGCCCACACGCCAAGCGATCATCCAATTTGAATCTCGCTCCCAACCGATCAACTCCACACCATTCGCCAATGTGCGTGGCTCGGCAAATCCATTCGCCAATTTGATTTGCGCCTCTTTCGGAATGGATAACACTTCCACGCCCTGCTCGCTCTCGCGCAACAACAAGCACGCTTCTGCTTTGGAAAATTTTTCGTAGATCGCCCGTGATTTAATTTCGCTCGGCTGAATGACCACGGTGGCGCCGCCACTGGGAAATAACGCCGCCGTGCTCCCGTCTACAAACCGATGTGGCACATCGTGGAACAACACATCCATCACGGCAGCGAATTCGCTGATCGCCGGGTCATCGCCCTCACCCACCAGTAAAATTTCTGGCGCGTTGTTTTGGGCGCGGAAAAGTTTGGCGCGATCTACTACGTCGAGCCACATCCCCAACGGCGTGCCAAAACCGTTCGGAGTGTTGACACTACCGATAAAGAAGAGTAAAGCCAAATAAAGCGTTGCTTGCAATGATGCAGATAAAATCAATACGCCAAAAAGCAAACCGCGAAGCCGCAAAGCACGCGAAGATTCTTTTATGTCTTCGCTTTGCGTCCTTCGCGCCTTTGCGGTGAAAAATTCCAAAATGACATTGAGGCAATCGCCTGCGAGGATGTAGCCCGCAGGCAAAGTGAGAATGAAGTAATGAGGGAAGACGGGCGTGCTGTGGCGGGTGAAGATCAATGCGGGAACGATCAACCACGAAGCGACGACCACATCCTTGTCGTGCCGCCTCAGCAGTGCAACGATCAACCCGCCCAATGCCATCGCGCCCCACAGCCAACGAATCAAGTCAATGTTCGGAACAAGGTTAAGAAAATCTTGAAACGCTTTGGGTCCAGCGAGCGAGTGAATATCTGATCCGATGAGGAGCATCCAGGTGTAGCGGAGGGAGTCGAGGTCAATGGTTGAAGGGCGAGATGAAAGATTAAGGATTAAAGATTGGATGTTGGACGCTTCGCGTGGAAGTTGGAGAGCGTAAATGCCAAATGGAATGGCGATAATGACGCCGCCGAGAATACCCAAAGCAAGTTCGCGCCAATTAACTTTTTTCCAGAAAATGATCAGCCACAAGAGCGTGAGCGGAATGAAGGCGAGACCCGAAAGATGAAGTTGAATAATGCACGACAACAAAACAAAGTGAAGAGTGAGCATCCAGCGTCGTTGATCTATAAAGGCACTTAACGCCGTGGCGATATAACCAATTACAAACAACGGCAACAAATCCTGCGCCCAGATTTTGCGCGAGTAGATGATCGCCCAAGGACTGACGGCGAACATCAGCGCGGCAACAAGCGCGGCTGACTCGCCCCAATATTTTTTCGCGACTCGATAGGTGACGTAAACGGCAACAGTGTTAAGCAAACCGACAAACAGGGTCGCCGAGTAGGGATGTTTCCAGATGAATAACGGGATCGAGAACAGCCAAACGGAAATGGGAAAGTTGGGAATGCCAACCGATGATCCAATGCCGCGCAAGGCAAATGATTTAAATTCCGCCATGTCGAGGGCGAGGAGGTAGAGTCGGGCTTCGTCGGCTTTGAATTCGGTGAGGTTGACCCAGCCGAGACGGAGGATGGCGGCGATAGCTAAAATAAAGAGTAATTGGTAATTAGTAATTAAAGATTGAAGATTAAAGATTGATGGTTTGTTGAGAGAGGTGGCGGGTGACATGATTCAATTACCAATTACTATTACTTCTTACGAAGAAGAAGGATTGAAAGCACAAGTGTTATCGTCGTAATGATAGCCCCAATCGCCAGAGTCGGTGAGGTGAAATTAAATGTGACGGTGCTTTCGCCTGATGGAACTTCAACTGCCATAAACGCTGTGTTGGCGCGAAGAATTTGCGCGGGCTTATCGTTAATAGTTGCGCTCCATGACGGATACCAGACTTCGGAGAAGACGAGATATGCGGGCAAGGATGTTTGGGCAACGACGGTGAAGTGACCAGCACTGTAGTCGGTGTAGAAAAGATTGGAGGTTGGAGGTTGGAGATTGGAAGTTGGATGTTGGAAGTTGGAAGTTGGAGGCTCGATCGCAACTTGAACCGCAGGATTGAAAGATGGAGAGAAAACGATCTTCACTGGATCATCGGTGATGATGGCATCGTAGATTAAACTGACGCGCGGCATGGCGTTGGTGTTGAGATAGATGTCTACATCGGGGTCTTCGTTGAAGACGGGGATAAAGGTCGAATCGGCGGGCGGTTTGTCTTTGTCGGCAACGACGTATTGGGCGTTGAGGAAGTTATAACGCGGTGAGCCGCGATGATCTACTGACCAGTAATAAGAATAGTAATGATTAATGATTAATGGATTAAAGATTCCGTAGATGGATTCGAGACCGTAGATTTGAGGAAGGTTGGGTTGCCATTTGGTAGTGGCAACATCAATGCGAAGGGGACCGGGTTGAGCAAGCAGATAGTCAACGGCAGGTGTGCGCTTGTAACCTTGATAGGGATCGAGCCGATCTATTTCGACAAACGCGCCGAAGGCAAAGAGTTCGACGAAGAGTGTGAGGACGAGAACTTTTCGCCAATTAAAATAAATGCTGACGCACGAGATCAGAATCAGGGTGAAGGTGATGACCAAAGGTATTGGATCGGGTTGGCGGTTGAACCCCAGATAAGCTGAGGGGATGAGGATGGCTGAGATGCAGGCGAGAGTCGCGCACCAGATCAAGGCGCGCTTTTCTTTTCTTAAATCTGCTAAAGCATAACCGGAAAGAATCGCCAGAGAAAAACTGGTGAGCAAAATAAATCGGGCGGGCGCGCGGAACGAGGCGAAGCCCGGAAGAAAATTAAATAGGAGTTGATGAACGGGCGTGTATGCGCCGAGGGCGAGGACGACGCCGATGAGGGCGATGACAAAATATATTTTGGGTTTGCGGGCGAGACCAACGAGGGCAAGAGTCGTCACGCCCAGATAACCGACCTCGGCGCGATCAATGGGCAGCCAGAAATCTCGCGCGCCGCGACCTAACACATTCGGGTTGATGAAGGCGGAGAGGGCGAGCGGATGCAAACTGTAACGCGAGGCTTCGGCGTAACTCAGCGCGGCGCGTGCAGTGAGGCGGACGAGTTCGAGTGTGGGCAACAATGCGATAGCAGAGAGTCCGAGTGCGACGATGATCGTGATCGATCCAAAAAGGATGACGCGATAGTGACGTTGAATAATTAATTCGTAGAGTCCGTAGATGCCGCACAGGAGCGCGACGATGTAAACCATTTGGGCCTGACCGGCGAGGACGGATAAACCTAACATCAGTCCGGAGAAGATTGCGTATTGTGTATTGCGTGATGCGTGATGCGTGACCCGCAGGGGTGATGTGAATTGCGGATTGTTGATTGCGGATTGCGGAGCGCGAAGTGCTTGCCGCAGTCCAAGAAAAATTAGAGGCAGGTAGGCGGGCGCGGTGATGGTGTTGAGGTTGCCGAGATGAATAATAAAAATATCGGATGCCATGTAAGCGATAGCGGAGAAGAGTCCAACTTCCAATTTCCAACTTCCAACTTCCAACAATTCGTAACGCATGAGGAGATACATGCCCGCGCCTGCGAGGAAGAGGTGGAAGGCAACGAGGAGTTCCATTGCGATGTAAGGGAGATCGGGGAGCAAAAGGAACAAAAGGAAATTAGGCGGATAGAAGAATCCGTTTTGGTTGTCGGCGATGAAGGGAGTGCCGGAGTAGAGAGCGGAGTTCCACAATAAAGATTGAAGATTAAAGATTGCCGATGGCTGACTACTGATTGCTGAATGCAGTGATTTTGCCGCGTAACGATAGTTAGGCCATAAGAATGAAACAAGATCGCCGCCGCCTTGAGGAATGATGTAGTTGGATGTGAAGATGGGCCAGGTGAAGGCGAGGGCGACGACGAGTATGAGGATGAGGGCGAAGAGATCGAGACGAGTGAACTTCACGAGGGAGTAGGTGGTTAGATGGTTAGCTGGTTAGGTAGTTAAGTGGTTATCGGAATCATTTGTTGTTTTGAACAAAACTTCGCTTCACGGATCAGTTGGGTCAATGTTGTTAGCCCGCTTTGGGTAGTTTCAAAACCCTTACACCAATAATCTCACTCTTTCCTTTTAATTCAAGTTGCCTTTGTTCAGAGTTCGCGAGATTTAGCCCTGCTGATGTGTAAGCCGTTTCACTGATGAGAGCCTCTCCTGCTCCTGCTTGAGATGCAAGCCGTGCGGTTATGTTGACATTATCCCCTAGCGCAGTAATATCTTTTACGCTGCCGTCTACACCGCCAACAGTTCCAACATATGCAATACCTGTATGAATACCTATACCTATTGGTAAATCGCTATGCTGTGTAACGGCAAGTAACTCTTGCGCCGCTTGTATAGCCGCCCTCGCATGATTTTTTCCTGCAAACAAAGGAAAATATAAACCAATGACTTCATCGCCAACAAATTTATCAATGTAAGCATTGGTGTTAATCAAAGCCCTTGTGGCTTCTTTGTAAAAGCGATTCATCAAACTGCTAAATTCTGATGCTTTCATTCCTTCAGCAATTTTCGTGGAACCACGAACATCTACAAAGAACATTGAAATTTCCAATTCAGTACCGCCCGGGTACTCGATGCAAAACCCCATTCAGAAATTGCAAAAACGAGGGTTTCTGGTAAATTGACCTCTACCAGTCCAACGCGCATACCATACTCCAACTCCATCAAACGGGGCGTTACAATTTTTACAGCGATGCTTTGCTGAAAATATTCCATATCGTTTACGGTCTTTATCCCAACTGAATTGACCATCCAAGAGGGCATGCCATACTTGATCAGCAGTCGGTTTTTCGGACATATCAAATCTCCTTTGCGAAAGACGTAATTAAATTGACTGCCCCCGAAAATCATTTGGCAGGTTTAGCCTGTGTGGGTTCGTCATGTTGCTCAGCTTTGGCTTTGTCTTGGCCAGCGGTCTCTTTGCCAATCTTGTCTATGAAATTAGGCACCAGTCCTTCTGAAAAACCCGCAATGAAAGCCCAAACAATAGCCTTGGCCGCGTCCTGGTTAGTCGCTGGATTGGCGACGTGCGCGAACAACTTGAACGAGTCGTAACCTTGCTGCATTACGGGGCTGAATGCCGGAAATAAAGTTCCTTGCAAGATGTTAGACATGAATAGCAAGTACAGCACAATCGAAAAGATGCCTCCCACAAGGGGTGAAACATATATCTGGAAAGTGATGAGTTGTTTGGTAATCGGGTTCTCGTCTGCGATAACATCCAGCGAGAGAGCTAGGAGCCGACGATAGTTATTGGCTACGCCACCCACGGTTCCGGTCAAGAAAATAATAAACTCCAGCGCAAATGGGGGTGGATCCTTCAACTGAGTTGCCAACAGAGTAGCGACGGTCATGCCGAGCACGATTAGGACAACTGTAATCGTAATGTGGATAGCTTGTCGTTTAATGGCGATCATGTTTGAGGTAGCCTCGGGTATAAGAATAGCAACAGTGATTCAACGTCTTACACGCTTCGATGTTCCTTCTCCGCCCTCGCCTCGCCCTTCAACAACTCTATCGCATGAGGCAGAATCGGGATCAGCACATCAAGATTTTCGCGCACGGCTTTAGGGTTGCCGGGGAGATTGATGATTAAAGTTTGCTTACGAATTCCAGCGACGGCGCGACTCAACATAGCGTGTTGCGTGATTCTTAAACTTGCAGAGCGCAACGCTTCGGGGATGCCGGGAACTTCGCGCTCGATCACGGACTTCGTTGCTTCGGGTGTAACATCGCGTGGGGCGAACCCAGTGCCGCCAGTAGTGAGGATGAGATCGGCGCGATCCGAATCGCACCACTCGACCAACGTGTCACGAATCTGATTGAGATCATCGGAGACGATTTTGGTGAGCGAGCAATCCCATTTTAAAGTTTCGCTAATGATCTGGGCGATGAGGGGTCCGCCTTCGTCGGGGCGCTCGCCGCGTGAGGAACGATCAGAGATAGTGAGGATGGCGACAAGCATAAAAGAAAAATCCCAAATCCCAAAAACCCAACTTCCAAAAAACTTTTCGAACCGTCATTTTGGGATTTTGGTCATTGGAATTTGGGATTTTGATCTCTATTCTTCTTCCGATGTACCCACAACCTTTTTCCACTCGCTGTGGATGCCGTCTTCGCTCACGCCGTAGTAGATGCGCAAGCCTTCGGGCGTGCGTTGGACAAGATCGAATCGGGTGTCGCCCATCTTTTGATATTTTTTGATCAAGCCAATGTCGCCCGACCAGGTGACGGATGATTCGTTGAACTTGTTCGATTCGGATTCGACGATGGCGTATTTCCACAAGTTGCGGGCTGAAGATCGAGTCACATTCTTCACCGTGCTGCCATTTCGCAGATCGCGCACGACGTGATAGATGACTCCGTCGCGATTCTCGGATGAGACGATCTCGACGCCGGTGCGCGGCGGAAGTAGGTTGGCAGCTTCTGTCGCCGTTGGCGGCGTCACCATAGACTCAGGTGATGCGGACGATTCCAGCGCAACAACAGGGATCGGTTGCGGCGCGGGAACGGCACTTCTCCTTAAAACAAGATGCACGATCTCGTCGCGCACGGCGAGCGACGTTTCCGATTCTTGCCGCACGTAAATTTTGTTGTCGTCAATGGCATAAGGCGGGTCGTCGCCGCGCGGGATCGAGACGCGGATGATCGTTTTGCCACGCGACTCTTGCGTGTCAAGCGTCACGGTGAAATCGGGCGTGATGCGTCGCTCGATTTCTTTTTGCAGCTTGGCGATCGCGGCGGGAGCGTTTTCCACGCCGACCAAATTTTGTTTTACGTCGGAGCTTGCGCCAATATAAAGAGTGCCGCCATTCGTGTTGGCAAAGGCGCACACGTCGCACAGGACATCGTTGAGGAAGCCGCCCTTCTCGGTCATGCTCTCGTAGAAATCTTGCACACTGCTCGCGCCTTCTTCGCGCGCCGACTGCACGTAATCAAACGCTTGTTCGTTGCTGCCGCGATACGGGCGAGTGCGACCAAAATCGTTGTCGCCAAAA
>Ga0209514_10008834_pt1 | contig 11310 bp, 14 predicted proteins | sample Subgrocontami58m_FD_187452 | JGI IMG/M metagenome (GOLD analysis project Ga0209514, IMG submission 187452) | Subsurface groundwater microbial communities from S. Glens Falls, New York, USA - GMW37 contaminated, 5.8 m (SPAdes) (version 3) | ecosystem: Environmental > Aquatic > Deep subsurface >...
AGAAAGAATTGATGGTAAAGTTGACACTCATCCATCAACACGGCTACCATAGGGGATAATGACCCTCATTGACGTCAAGAACGCTGTACTGGACTACTTCATGGCCAACACCCTGTTCGACCTAACGGAGGACATGGCCTCCCTGAACCTAGGGGAGGGTAAGGATACGGACGAGGGGCTGGTCAAGCATCGGTTGGCCATCGTGAAGACTGCCTTGGATGATTTTGCGCGCGGCGGCATCGTGGCCGAGGTCAGTGCCGGCGTCTACCTGTTGGTCCAACCCCTCAACACCCTCACCCAGCAGGTCACCATCACTCCGTTCGCCGCCTGTATGGTGGCCGATCTGGTCAATGAGTTCGAGGGTGAAGGGCCGGACGGTCACCAGTATCAGGCCAACAAGCTGGGGCTGACCAGCTATGATATCGAGTCGGTCTGCCGATTGTGCCACTTCCTGTTGGACGAGGAGTCTCGACCATCATCCTCATGAGCCGGCTTATCAGATTGCTTCCCAAGGGTTTGCGTCAGCGGTACACTGATAGGCTGATGCGTCGCGCGACGGCCCGCCTAGCTGAGGCCCATCGGCTCTACGCCTTACTGGATGGCATATCCTCGGGCTACGAGTACACTGAGGGGTACAGGACCCACCTAATCCGGCGCATAGTCGATCTGCTATTGGAGCATCAAGGGCTTGAGGACCGCGCTGCCACCATAGCCCCTCGTTCCGTCTAATCCTAGACCATCTGCCGCCCCACCCCTATGCTCGCCACCCTCCTCATCTATTCGTCCGCCGTTTACCTGCTCTTCTACCTCCTCAACTATTCGAGCCTTGGAGGTCCAGTGCGCCGCCACTTGCCGCGCCGATTGGCCGCGCTGACCCAGTGCTCCCTGTGCTGGACGTGGTGGGTGGGGGTAGGTTTGACCCTGTTGGGGTGGGTATGGCACGGGGTTCTAGTGCTCGACATCATGCCGCTGATGGCCGCGCCGGTCGTCAACCTGCTGGTGGACCTATGGGTGAAGGAACGGTTGGCTGTCGCAAAGCCGCCGCCATTGCCGGCCGCCCAGTGGGGGACCACCGCTAGCGGCTCTTCAGGGGGGATACAGGTGTTCGTACCATCAGTCTGGTCGAATCTAGGATCGACCCTTTCTACAACGTCTTCGTGGACTGGGTGGACCTCTCCCACTCTCCCTCAGTACACTGGCCACCTCCCCTATGGTTGGGAGATGATCAAGGAGGAGGGGGACGCTCTGTATCGCCCCAAGTGCCCCAAACTGGTCGGCCGCCGCGTCCGCATCGTAGGAGGCTCATGGGCTGGGATGGAGGGCATCATTGAGGACGGCTACCGGGATGGCGACGATTGCGCGGGTACATGGGGAGACCTATGCTATCGCCTGCGCGGAGAAGGCGACCCGGTCTCAGCGGGTTCCATAAAGGTGCCAGCCAAGGACTGTCTCCTCCTCGACGAGCCACCCGCGGCCGCGCCCACCTCCTGACATGCCCCAACCAGCCTGTATGACCGAGGCGGACCTGATATCCCGCATCAAGACCGCCCAAGACAGCGAGGCTCTCACTACCCTAGCCAACCAGCATACCGGTATCTACACCAAGGTGGTGGATCAGTATGCTTCGGCCTACCCCCACACCATCCGGCGGGACGACCTGCTGGATGACCGCCTGACCAACCTCTGGGACTTCATTAAAGATTACGAGCCATCAAGGGGGACCAAGCTAGGGACCTACATTGGTAACCGCACCGACTGGATGTGCAAGACCCTGCTCAAGCAGGAGAAGAGGAACCCCGTTAGGGCCGGAACCTATGGCCCCTCTGGCGCGCACTCGTTGGGCACCGTTGGGGATACCTATGTCACCGAACAGGGGGCCAGCATCACGTTGGCTGATGAAACGGCTGATGCCGATGTCGCCGCGATGGCCGACAAGGATCTCAAACTGGAGGAGGTGATGGCGGCCGCCTACGCCATCTGCGAGGACAAGCGGTTTATCACCATCCTCGGCCATCGTCACTTCAACACCTCGGCCAATGGTCAGACCTCCCTTAGCTGGCGGCAGATTGGGGAGAAGATGGATCTGTCACACGAGAGGGTCCGCGTCATCTACAACCAGAATATGACCATCGTTCGAGCCCACCTGCGCGACCGCGCCGTCTAACCTTCCCACATGAGTGCTCCTTACAGCGTCGTAGCCCCGATCAATAATCTCTCGCTTGGGACGGTAACCATCGCCCTCCTGCGCGAGATGTTCCGTCGCGGCGAGACCCCGGCGGTGTTCCCCGTCATGGGTTCCCAGCCCGACCTGTCCGCACAGGTCCCCGACCAAGCCTTCGCTCAGCGGCTGGAGGCTCTCATCGTGTCGGCTCACCAGCGGGCCAGCCGCAAGGCTCCCTGTTTCATGAACTGGCACACGGGAGGTGCTCTGGCCTCCAATTGCGAGAGGGGCAATCACCTGCTCACGTGGAACGAATTGGACGCGCTGACTCCATCGGAGGTCAACACCCTCAAGCAGCAAGTGAAGGTCTACGTCACCTCTCGCTTTACAGCCCAGATGATGGGACAGTACGGCATACAGGCTACCTACCTCCCTATCGGGTTCGATGCTCACAACCACAAGGTTCTTGACCAGCGGCCCAAGGTGGAGGGAGCCATCTCTTATCTACTGACGTCCAAGTGGGAAAAGCGCAAGAGTCACGCGCAGGTCTTGCACGCGTGGGCTAAGCGATACGGCAACAACCCCGCCTATCGGCTCAACTGTGCCACCTTCAACCCCTTCCTCGGACCCACTCCTCAGGACGCTTGGAACGCTATGATGGCCAAGGTCGGTGAGGCACTGGGCGGCCAGCAATACTGGAACATCCAGTTCCTCCCGTGGGCACCCGATAACGCCACCTATAACGTGACCCTCCAGTCCTCCGAGATTGTCATCTCTATGTCGGGCGGCGAGGGGAGAGATCTACCCTGTTACCATGCCACCGCCATGGGCGCGTGGCCGGTCGCGATGCGGGCACACGCCTACCTCGACTACCTGAACGATACGAACGCGGTCCTCGTGTCCCCCAACGGCAAGCAGCCGGCGGCGGATGGCGTCCACTTCTCCTCCAACGGTCCATTCAACGTAGGCAACATCTTCACCTTTGATGACGATGCCTTCATCGCGGCCTGCGAGGCGGCAGAACAGAAGGTCAAGACGCAAGGGCTTAATACTGCGGGACTTGCGTTGCAACAGTTGACCTACAGTGAGGCAGTAGACATCCTGTTGGCAGACCTGAAGGCGGCCGCTCCGGCATAGGACGGGTCCGCACAAACGCCCCGTCAGTTGGTGTATAGGGATGGACAACCCCTACTAGCCCCCTATGGCCACCTCCTCTTGCCTCATCTCCACCGTCCCGAACGGTGTCGTCCCCACGATCGCCTCGCTCGTAGGCATCGACGTGTCCACCGTCCCCGAGAACGCCACGGTCAACGTGTTGGGTGCCAACGCGGTCGGTGATGGCGGCGGCGGCTCTTTCTACTTCTCCGCAGACTCGGCGGCCGGCGTCAATGGGATGGACGTCTTCGCGACCAACACGACTGGTCGTTGGCTGCGAGCCAGCACGTTCAGCGGCGTCGCCGCGCCGCCCGCCAGCGCGAGCACCTACTCGGGTGCCAAGGAGACCTTCGTGGTCATCTCTGGTGCATCCCCGGGCTTCACGGTCAACTACTACTTCCCGCCCGCCGCCACGATGGTTGGCAAGGGGCAACTGACCATCAAGACGATCACTACGGGTGCCGTCACCCTGTGGCCGACCGGCGTCGATCACATCTTCGACACCGCCATCCAGACGAGCCTGACGTCGTCCCTCATCACGGGTCAAACGTGGACGTTCCAAGCGGTCCCCGGCCGCTGGTATCGCACCGACCAGAAGAACACGATCTAAGCGTAGGTCAGTTGACACTCTAGGGGCGTGCCGCCTACCATCAGGTAGCACGCCTCCTTTATGTCCCGCCGCCGACGAATCCTCACCGATCCCTTCCCGTGGCCATTCGACACGGAATGCCACAGCGACTACCTCCAAAGGGCGGTCGCCAGCCGCGAAGCCAAGCAGGCCTATGATACGCCCGTTAAACGCACTGTGGCCGCTGAACGGACGTGGTTGCAGGCCAAGGCCCAGTCGATGGTTTCGATCACGACGGCCACCGACCAGTTCCTGCTCTTCGGACGACTAGACGATTGATACCTATGCCAACCTACCTCTTTGCCCGCGAGGACCGGCCCGACAAGACCTCTACCCGGTTCTATCACATGAATGAGGTGCCCTCGATAGGTTCTCTCATCACTGATGAGGATGGGGTGGTCTGGCGGCGTGTGGCCACCAAACCTCAGGCCTCGTTTGACACCAAGGCGGACCCCTACAGTGCCAAGGATTACGTTAAGGCTACTGCTAAGCGCGGCACAATCGGTGACCTACACGATAGGGCCGCCGAGGCCGCCGCCAAGCGGGCCGACAAGGAGGGTAAGGAGGGGGACCCCGTGCAGAATGCCTTCTACGAGAACTACAGCAAACGGCGGAAGGGCAAGAAGCACCCTCAGCAGGCGCGCGAAGAGGCCGCTAAGAGCTTGAAGGATCGTGGCATACGGGTGGACTTCGGCGAGGACTAGACCCCATGCCGTCACCCAACCACCCCGATTTCGCCGCCTATCAGCGGCTCCACCAGCAGATCAAGGCATTAGCTAACCGTTGGGTTCTCGCTTGGGGAGAATATGGGTACCGAGGAGGTGCTACCAACGTTCACTTCAGCGAGGCATATGGGGCTGGCGAGCATACGTTTGGCGAGACCATCTGCTTTTACGCTCCATACGTAGACGGCGTCGGACGAGAAGGTTCGATGAGCAGCCGGTATCTGGAGGACGATTCAACGTTGGAGGCCGACTCGCGTGCGTGGTACAACGCCGATCGGGCCGCCCGCGAAGCCAGAAGCCGCCGCCAGTCTGAGCTAGAGAACACTCCAGAGGTGCGGGAGTACAAGGGTCTGAGTCAGTATCACTGCCCCGGAGGGTTCAACTCTTCCTTCAAGTTGTCCCTGTAGCCCGCCGCTGTGCCACCCAGCGCGCGCGATGGCCCCTCATAACCCAATCCCACGTAGCATATTCCATGCCCACGTCGCGGCCCGCTTGTTCACTGAGGTACCACTTGTGTTCCATGAGTGCCCCCCGCTCCAGCTCACACTGCTGGTAGAATGTGCTCTGGCGGATGTCAAACGTTCCAGTTGATTGGTCCATTGGTGACCTATTGACAAGTGTCCCCCAAGGTGGTTATCATCGTGGTATCAGAGCTGAATAGGCCCCGCTACAGGTGTATACACCTCTGCGGGCCTCTGGCTCGTTTCACATCACACACCAACCAATAGATCCCTACCTACCATGGCATTCGGCAACAGATCAGGCGGCCGTAACTACGGCCCTAACGCAAAGCTCTACTACTTCAAGCTCAAGTCGAAGGACCTCCCCGAGCCCGTCTTCGAGGTGAAGCGCAAAGTGGTCAAAGACGGGAAGGACGACTTTGAGGTCGTCGATCCCGCGGCCCGTTTCGTCGAGGGTGACCTCATCGAGATCGCCAACAAGGAGTTCAAGCACGACAAGAAGACGATCCGGTCGGTCACGGCCACGTTGCGTGACGGTGACGACTACTACTTCGTCGGTATCCCCCACACCTATCTGGGGCGCAACATCCTCAACAGCCTTCTGGCCCTCAAGACCTTTGAGGGTGTCCAGATTGGGGTTTACCAATCCAAGCCTAAGCCGGACCCCAAGGACCCCAAGGTCATGCGGCCGGGCTTCGCTTCCTCGGCAGTCCGCCAAAACGGAGAGCTGGTTTACGGCAAGTTTGAGAAGGATAAGCTGCCGGCCATTCCGAAGGTCAAGGTGGGCGACCAGTTCTTCAGTGATGATTCCAAAATCACGGAACATTTCATCAAGGAAGTGGCCGAGTTTCAGAAGGTGCTCAAGGGTGCACAACCGGCGGCGACCGCCGCGGCCTCAGGCCCAGCAAGTCACGAACCTGATACTCCGGAGGATGAAGGGGAGCCGGGTACCCCGAAACTGCCCTTCTAAACCTAGGTTGATAGCCTAGTGTTCCGAGCCCCACGGATGACCTCTGTGGGGTTCGTGCTTTTAGGTGTACGTCTGGGTCTTGGAGTAGCCAGTCTCGGCGGAGATAAGGCGAGGTACGATACCAGCGGTGTAGCGTTGGATGATGAGGGATTGGGTGGTAGGGTCCACGTATCCCCGCACGCCAGATGCCACTAGGTCTAAACAGAAGGCCGTCAGTCTTGAGGGACGACGGCCGACGTAAGAGCCTGATGAACAGAGGGTTAGCTTAGAGCGGTACGTAGTTGCCGAACGAGCCTGAGGCCACTATTCCTCGGTTGAGGTAGTTCGATCCGATCCCTTGCAATTGGGTCGTGTAGGTCAACCTCACCGTGCTGTTCTGACCGATGGCCGCGCTATAGTCACGGTTGGTCAGCTTGGCCTGATTGAACCAGTAGGTGATCCCATTGGAACCGAGCCGCGTGCAGCTCGGGTTCTTGAGCTGGAACTGGAGGTTGACGGGGTCGTAGGAGCAGAGGAGATCCGCCGAGTTATCCTCGGAGATATCGGCCGCCAGTGCATCCATGGACAGCGTGCAGTTGACCGGTAGACGAACGATACGAGTGATCGGGAACGGATTACCCAGCTGCATGATCGGGTCGAGGTTGATCGGCACCGACATGCTGAGGCTCTGGATGTGGATCTGACCAACACCAGAGGTGTAATCGCTGAAGGACCCGGTGCGCGGCAGGCTGAGCACGATGTCGCCGGGGCGCAGGGCGGCCGAGATGGCGGCCCCGGTGTAACCCGTCATCGTGGGCAGGCTGAACATCGGGCCGACAACCTGAAGCGCGGGGTTGGGGTCGATGGCCGGCGACTGCTTACCTGTGGAACCGACGTAGGTTTGCAGGTTGTTACCTTGAACCGTAACCGACGCGCGCGGGATCTGGCCGACCGCCAGATTGATGGCGTAATTGGAGATGATGCCGTTGCCGACCGCCACGACGTTGATGTTGGCGGGGGCGATGGTAGAGCGGATCAGGTCGGTGCCGGGCGGGGCCACACCGATGAAGTAGTTCTTCTCGCTTTGGGTGCCATCGAGGAGGCCCGAACAGAAGGCTTGCTGGCCGGAGGCGGCGAAACCGAGTAGGTTCTCGGCATAGCCGTCCAACAGGAGGTAGTCAAAATTGAGTGTGACGTCAGGGGCCGAAACGACGATGTTGTCGATACGATCGGTCTGCCCAACTTGATTGACGTCTTCGGCAGCAACTGAGAGCGATACGCTGGCCGATTGGACACGGGGGATGAAGGAGAGGCTGTTGGTGCCCGAATAGGGGAGAGCGGCCGTCGCAAGGGAGTACATATACCCCGTTGCCGGTGATGGGCTTACTGCTACTCCGAGGCAGTTGTATCTCTGCGCGTATACCTCAATGTTAGCCATGGGAAGAGTGGGTCGGGACGTCGGGCGTCATGATAAGGGGGTTGGGTACGAGATATACACCCGCAACGGGATGCCGTGTAACGGGACGTCGCTGATAATGGGTCTCAAGCAGCTGATCAAGCAGGATAATCGCCTCCTGATATTGGGTGTACTTGCGGTCGAGATAAAGGCCAAACGAGGTCTGATCGTAGATCTCGGTGAGCATCGCCTTCATCTTATCCCTGCAACCCCGAAACCGGATTGACACAATGCCTCGTCCCGCCCTCCGCTCCACGTAGTGGGTCAGCCCCCAGTATTCCTCAAATATCCGCCCCAACGCCTCAACGAAGCGCGGCGATGCTGAGGCGATGGTGAGACCCACGTAGGGTCCTTGCCGCGACGGCTTGCGGCTGATGTGGATGCAGCCATCTCCTTCAATGACCCCGCGCAGAAAGGCGCAGTTCTTGGCTCGGGTGTCAAGGACGGCATGGGGGTATTCAATCGTGAACGATTTCGCCTGTGTACAGCCAACCCGAGCCAAATCCTCAGACATCTTGCGCCGTGTGACGATCAGGGTGGAACGCCGATAGGAAGGTTCGCGCTGTAGTGGACGAGTGCTCCCTATGAGCCGGGACATCTTGACCAATACCTCCTCGTCCTTGTCATTCAGGCTAATACGAACGTCGCCCGCCTTCTCACTGTTGTAGCCATCAGTGTAGAACCAGCCTAGCATCCAGCACTTTTCAAGGGTGTCAATGGTCTCGAAGAACCTCTCATTGACCTCGTATTTCGTGCACTTCTGGCGAGCGGATTCCATGCGCGATCTCATTACTCCCTTGGCCCGCAGCAATCGTTTGAGGGGGGTGTCGCTGACGCCATACCGTACCGAGAGATCGTTAACGGATTGGCCGCCCTTGTAGAGCGTGACAATCTCGTTGCTGATAGCTTCAAGCCGACAGGCGATGGCAGAGGGCATGCCCCCTCATATACACCTCCCGCCACCCGTTTATCAGGGGTCTAGGTAATGGTTACGTTGGAAGGCTGGTCGCCCGCCGTGGTCTCGGCAGCAATGATGCTGAGAGGCACCCCCATGGCAACATTGATCTGGGTGAAATTCCCCACCTGTACCCCGATGGACTGGCTGAGGAGGTAGGGGTTGGTGAAGGTCACGGTCGTAGCGGGTTCCGGGCCGCAGGCGGGCTGGAGGGATAGCGCGTATTGGCCGGCGAGCGGGGACCCGAGGTCAAGACCGGTCAGGGAGGTCAACTGGTTGGTCACGCCGCCGCTGATGAATGCCGAGATGCTTAGGACCGCCGCCGCGCTGGTCATCCTCTTTTCGGGGTACTTGGTCCCAATGGTGAAGGTTTGGGCGTGATCGAACGTGAACTGGCAATTGAAGGATTGAACCAGCAGGCCCGAGTAGCCGATGCCGGCGAACGAGAGACCAGTCAGGGTCTGGTTCTCAGGGGTGACTAGTTGCCCACTGTAGCTGGGAACCGTGCGGGCCGCCACGTTGGCCACCTGCCGCACGTCCAGTGCCTCGACCGAGAATTGGCCGCGCACCGCGTCGCCAATGCTGCCGGCGAGGGAGAACGACTTGAGGACCCCCGTGACAATATCCCATTCGCCCGCATAGGTTGTGGTCGTGGTCGGGGCGTTACGTAGCTGAAACGAGCGCGCGCCCCAGTCGGCCACGGTCGTGCCCTGCCCGATCTGAACCGCCACCCCCGTGGTGTTCAGTATTCCGAGGAGTCGCGGCACATCCTTGTTGCCATAGGAGAACGAGACCGACATCGTGCCCGGCGTGTAGTTGATGACCGGCTGGCCCGGGAGAGGGGCGAAGCGGCCAATGACCCCCACCTGCGTCCTAGGGATCTGGTACTGAATATCCACTCCCTGTACGCGGTCCACGCGGGCGAAGGCCGTGGCGGACGCGCCAGTGGACATGAACAGTTCGCCGCCGTTGTAGAACACATTGGACATTGGATAGCCTTATACCGCGAGGAGCATTGGGGTATACACCTACACGAAGATGTTGGTGCCGAGCGGCGACTGGCGGACGTACTCGGTGTCCACATCGATGATGCCCACAAACAGCTGGGGATTGACCCGGACCTTATCCGACACCTTGGAGGTGTGGACGTTGTCGATGTAGACGAGGTTGCCCTGCTGACCATAGGTCGCCACGTATGACAGGTAGTTCCAGCCCGTGCCACCCTTGGTGTCCCCCCACTGGTCAATGGGGTCGCTGATGGTGTTGAGCTGGGGGTAGTATTGGTACCTAGCGTCCGCCCACAGCCCGAGCATGGCGTTGAGTTGGGCGTTGGACTCGGCGAAGACCGTCATGCTGAACGTGGTCTTGGTCACAATTCGGCCACCAAACTCAAAGGGATCATTCTTCACCGTTAGGGGGTTGATGAAGACGGCGGGGGTTGAGATGATGTTGGGCGGCAGCCCCGAGGTGGATAGGGGGTAGACGTAGCGGGGATTGACGAAGTATTTGTTCTGCGTGATGACCTGTGCCTCCGACTCGTTGGGCTGATAGAATCGAAAGTCGGGGACGCTAGCCGTGCCTGTGAGCACCATATCGGTACCTAAGCTCTTGGGCACCAATACTCTACCGTTGAGGTAGTCGATGTGGATACCACTGTCGCGCGTCAGGGGCGCGCTGAACCCGCCGCCTGAGACCGATTGGATGATGTAGGCCCCGGTCACGCCGCTATCGTAGACGAAGCCGCCGAGGGGGGCCGAATACCCCTGAAAGCCAGTGGGCAGGGATGGGTCCACTGTGGGGAATAGCCGCATCGTTCGGGTCTGCCAAGCGACGCCATACTGGAGGGTCCTGTACTCGCTGTACATCCAGAAGCTGGCGAAGGCGTTATTGGAGTGCTGGACGTTCACTTAGTGGAGAGGGTGTCCCCTCCTATACACCCCCTGCTAGATGGACCGCCCGTTAGGGGTGCGCCCGGTCGCCCGCCTCAAAAAGTCGTTGACCATGCGCGAGAGGTAGGAGGTGGGCTTGAACCTGCCACTCCTCAACTGCCCCTCAATCTGGATACCTCCGCCGCTACGGCTCGACGGCCGCCCCGCGACATTCAGGAAGTGGCCTATGCCGGGAAGTCCGACCTCAATCCTCTTGACCCACGATATGCCATCTGCCCAAGGTAGACCGGTGTCTGCATAGATGGCATCCATATCGGGGCCTTGCACATCCCAAGCGTAGGTTAGCTTATCACGATTGGGGCGTCCGCGATAGATCATCTTGGGTCCATCGGGGTGGCGGGGGTCCAGCCTTATCCGGATGGGGGCGAGCTGCTCGGCAGGGCCGCCCGTGTCGGCGTCAAACCCAATGAAGCCCCACAGATTGGGGATGGTGTCACCCTCGGCATCGCGGAACTCGCCGTCCAGCGTGTCGCTGATATTAGCCGCGCCTAGGCCGCCGGCTATCTCTTGAGTGACCGCACTACCCTCGAAGTCGGCCTTCAACTGTTCCACGGCCGGCTCGAAGAACGCCTCCTTGAACACCTCCTCCGCCACCCTCTTGAGGATGGGTTCGTCGGCGGTCAGCTCCGCTATCAGAGCCTTACGGTTGGTTGTAACCCGTACGTTAGCCATAGGAGCCTATTGGATGATCTCAGCCCGGTAGGTCCACCTATCTGGTGATCCGGCGATACCGTGTGGCCGCGGTGTGCTGTTGAGCTGGAACTGGAGACCGTCCACGACCACCAGCTTGCATTGGGATAGCAGCGCGTGACCCGTGGCTTCCACCTTGATTCGAATGACGCCATCGGCCTCACGTAGCTTTAGCTCCTGC